>Ga0102851_10003162_pt1 | contig 10177 bp, 12 predicted proteins | sample Mud3Dept3metaG_FD_79558 | JGI IMG/M metagenome (GOLD analysis project Ga0102851, IMG submission 79558) | Freshwater wetland microbial communities from Ohio, USA, analyzing the effect of biotic and abiotic controls - Mud 3 Core 4 Depth 3... | ecosystem: Environmental > Aquatic > Freshwater >...
ATAGACAGGGGTGATCTCATAAAATTCTGGGCTGGTAAAACCGTTGATGCGCAAGTATATGAGCGATTTTTCAACAAAATCTTGCATAAGGTTAATATAAGAACAGGATAAAACATGTACAATCAAAACGGAGGTGAAAAAGCATGTGCAGTGTCGGTGATGCATTCAATATTGAAATACAGCAGTTAAACGCGAAATTCTATAAGTGCAGTGATTGCAGTAACGAGTTCAGAGGTGTCGGGAAAAAAGTGATGTGCCCTTCATGCCAGTCAACCAAAGTGAGCCTGATGTTCAAGGAAGAATGATTCCGCTTAATGCTGGCGAAATGCTTCTGGTGCGGGGAAAGGAAGGAACTCTCGGAATAGTCAAAGTAGGAGAAAATAAACAATTCTTCCTGGAAACTGACACAGAGGAGATAATACTTGCACTTGAACCTGAGGATTTGCTTGTAGCATCGGGTTTCGGGACCGATGATACCATAATAAAAGGTTTGAGATGCATTCTTTTCATGATACGCGAAGTTGGTTCGCCTTTTATTGCCCTTTCGAAAAAGCATCCCGCTTCAAAGCGCCTAAAAATCGTTGTTTCTGCAGGTGACCGCACAAGGGTAAGCTGCAGCATAACGCCGGGAACGCATCCCGAACAGGATGTCTTATGCGGTTCGGGGGAGTTTGACGGCGTTGAGATATCTGGTGTGAAAGACGGAGTAGAGTTTAAGAACCTCAAAAATGGGAATTTTATGAAAATCCCTTTTGATATTTAACTTTTCAATGCCTGACGCAATGCTTCGATAGATGGCGGCGCTCCAACAAAAGCGCGTTTTCGATTAATGAATACTGTTGGAACAGCCTTAACACCATATAACGCAGCCTTGGCAAAGCCCTGCGGAGTAGCTGTTGAAACCTCAAATGCCTGTACACCTGGCATCTGTGAAGCAAGTTCTTGTGCCATCATTAGCGCTCTTGGGCAGTGAGGACATGTTGGGGAAGTGAATACTTCAATTACAACCTGGGGTTTTGGAGTTACAGCCTCATGCTGGCGTTTCATCAATTCTTCGAGTTTCTTCTTTTTTATCTGTGCAAGTTCATCATCCATGTTATTCCTCGTTATTTTCTTTTAACCAATGAAATTCCCATTACGATACTCATTAATCCCGCTGATAACCCGAAGATCAAAGAAAGCATCACAATAGATACTCCAATGATCATGCTGATCGCCGATGAAAAATTAAAGATGTAGATCAATAGCATGAACGGAAATATGATAAATTCCGCCCCAAGTCCGATAAATGTCCAGCCGAGTATTTGTTTCTCATTTGGAAGCCGGTCCAGTTTTCGTAAAATAACAGGCACTACGATAATTATTGAGAAAATGAAAATCAATATCAGGATAAGCTTTTGAACCATAATTGAAAAATAGGATAATGGCAGAGCTGTTAGAAGAACTAGAAGAATAATAAGTCCGAATGCCAGTACCAGTGCGCATCCGCCGGAAAGTAATGTTTTTCGTGTTAATTTCATTTTAATCTTTAATTAGATTTTACTTACATTTTTACTGTTATTTAAATTATGATAAAAAGCTCTGAGTCTTGAATTTTGTTGCTTCTATCATACCAATCTCGCCACTTATATTGTTTTAATACCATTTATTATTATGCATTTCCATAAAATCCATTTTCGTCATCTGTTTTTCGAGATAAGTATTATATATATTATATTAACGTTGTTATAATAATATTATAATTATATTATACTAATTATTATAATAATTATACATTATATTAGAAAGATTTATATGCAAATAGATAATGCGAATAACAACAGGAATTGGTGATTTTGGAATAGTCAGAGAACAATTACATCTACTTTGGAAACTACACAGAGGAGTTGGAAAAATATGAAAGTGAATAAACAAATTATAACAATATTAGTAGTCTTGATTGCAATAATAGGACTATCAGGAATGACGGCAGCAAAAAGTAGCGCAGACAAAAAAAAGTGTGAGAATGAAAAAAGCAATATTTTAGATGGCACTATCACCATTATCGGTAGTGGCACGCATGATAATAACCACCCGGGCGATGGAGACTGTAAAGACAAAGATAAAGACAAAGATAAAAACAAATACAAAGATAAGAAACACTCTAAAAAACATCATAAGTAATAAAAAGCTAATCTACAAGCCTTTTAATAATTATTTTTGAAAAAAACAGAGAACTTTTCAAAGTAACTCCAATCCTGTTAAAAAAATTTGATTTGAGACTTGATACCACTTATCGGGATTTTTATCTCAAACACAATTTTGAGCCATCATGTTTATGCAGAAGCAAAACAACTTCAATCTAAGATGCATCAAGAAAAGCCCGCTACGAAACCAATATCCATTGTTAAAGCTCTTAAAGTTGACTGGCTGCGCCTGACCAAAATCGGGCTTTATGTATGCCTGTCCAATATAATCGCTCTTGGTTTGCTCTCATTAATAGGTATCGTCAGTCCATATTATTACGCTTTTGTAGAAGGAATAGGTGAGACAGAAATCTATACTCATGTCACTATATACCGTGCATATGTTGCCATTGTCCTTTATTTGATGCTTATTCCCGCTTTCTTCAAACTGCATAACGGAATAAAGGAGACCATATCTCCTGATTGGAGTGAGCTTTCTTTATATTCAGTTGAAAATAACGATACAATATCTTTATTGAATAATATTTCTAAGAAGCTAGACTTAAGTCCCCTGAAAATGCTGGTAGTATCAAAACATGTAAAACCGCCTATTTTCTATTACGCGACTGACGAACAACAGGGAACAATTGCTATATCAGAAGCTATTTTGAGTGTCCTGAGCAAAGATGAGTTAGAAGCTGCTCTAACTCATGAAATCTACCACGCCAGGAGTGGTACTTCGCATTTTTTTATTGAAAAAGTTACTGAAAAATATGAAGACCTTTTCTTTGGTATTTTATTATTTTTCCCTTTAGCTGAGATTATAATGCTATTAACAGTAATTTTATCCTTAACTAATCTTTCCAATTATTTTGCGGCAGCAGTTTTTTCGATAATTGTATTATTACCCGGATTAATTGGCACTTTTCATATAGGTTCTAATTTTATTAATTTGTTGCAGAAGTACCTGCCAACACTCATTCAACAGGAATTATACGCCGATTGGTTTACAGTTTTGACTACCAGACGACCATTAGATCTCGCAAGAGCTCTAAGTTTAATTAATACGCCTGGAGGAGATTTCGAACCTGTCGGTTTGTCCAAGACGATTTCTTTGAAGAGAGAAGAAGCGATGAAATTAGGAAATTTTCTCAAGCCAAAAATTTTCTTTGACGGGAAAGTTAAGGAACGTCAGGCTATGCTGATTATTTTTGACAGATTGATAAACTCGGATGTAATTGTGGATATCAAGAGAATTCCTGAATCCTTTGGATGGTCAGAATTGATTAGTGAGAAGTCCTTACTATTATCAGAGTTCTCAGCTAAATTTGATCAATTGGGGGAGGAAAATATAAGGAAAATTTTTGAATATATGTCAAAACATAAAAAATTTAATCTAAATGTGTGCACACATGATTTGGACTTAGATTCAGAACTGGTTCTATGCGGAATTTTTGCTTTGGTTATGGGAGGAGCTTTAGAAATTCATCTCTCACCATAAGAAATCCTGATTATCCATACCAAACTCCATCAGATAACCGCTATTGAGGCCATTGCGATATCCGGATTTGAAAGATCAATCTGTCTTAACATGGACATCCATCTGGTTAAATGGTATCTCGATGCCTTCATTCTTAAACCTTATAAACATCTCCCTTAATACCCGGTCAATAACAGGATGTCTTTCATCATAATGCCTCACCCAGACGATCAGTTCCAGGTTCTGTGAGGAAGAAGCAAATTCTGTAAAACGCACACTTGCTTGAGGTTCTTTCAGTATAAGGGATATCTTATCTGCGATCTCAAGCATGATTTTCTCCACGCGTTTCGGATCTGTGCCATATGCCACATTTACTGGTATCTTTACTCTTATCGTGTCATCAGGTACTGCATAATTTATTATCTGCTCATTAATTACTTTGGAATTGGGAATCGTGATAATGGTATTATTCAATGTTTTTATCATTGTATACCTGGGTTTTATTTCATATACATCCCCATAGACCCCGCCCATTTCTACCCTGTCCCCAACTTTATAAAGCTGGTCAAGGGTAATAGTAACGCCGCCGAAAACGTTTGAAAGCAGGTTCTGGGCAGCCAATGCGATCGCAAGGCCGAGAATACCCATTCCGGTGATAAGAGGTGTTATTTCAATTCCTACACCCGATAGTGCAAGCAACAAGCCAAATACCCAGATAATATAAGTTACCGACATATCGGCCAATGCCACAATCCTGTCATCCATTTCTCCTTTTGTCTTTGCAGCAAGGTCATATCCATATTCCTTGATGATTCTCTTTGCCAGAGATGCAACGATCCATGTCAGGAAAATTGTGACAATGAAGTGCCTGTACTCGTATCCCTGATCGAATCTATTTATTAGGTTTGCAAGGAACGGGGTCTGGTGTATGGAATAATAAATCCCTGCTACTATCACAAGAATATATAGGGGTCTTCCGATCGTGTGCAGAATAATGTCATCTATTTTTGTATTTGTTTTTTCCGCCTTTTTTTGCAGGATCTTTATAATGAAACTTATAGCCACAGCTATGATCAAACTGATACTCAATGTGATTAATGGTAGGAGCATTGTGGGAATTTCCATGTCTGGTTCCAGATGAATAAATGGTACAAAATGCATTCCTTAAATAATCACAAATTACTTATATCTTATCATCACTCTGAATGAAAGTGATATCATGAGAAAATTATTGATTCTTATACTAGCAGCTATAATTTTATTTAGTGGCTGTGTGGAAAAAACTGTAAAGAAAGGTGATAATATTTCAGTAAATTATATTGGCAGTTTCGAGGGCGGGAAAGTTTTTGACACTTCTATTGAAAGTGTGGCTATGGCTAATGATTTATTCACTCCCGGTGCCAAGTACGAGCCGTTTAATTTCACTGTTGGGAAAACACCAAGTGAAGCTATCGAAGGATTTGATGAGGGAGTTATCGGGATGAAAGTGGGAGAAACCAAGAATTTAATCATACCTCCGGAAAAAGCTTATCCGATAAATCCTAACAGGATCCAGGTCATACCGATAAAAGATACAATTCCCACCATTACAGTAATTCCAAGGGAAATAAAAGTACCCACCGGTCAGTTTGAACAGGTCTTCGGTCCAAATCATTCTGTGGGAAATACTGTACAAATCCCGGATTCAAATATCAATATTACTGTAACAAATATTACATCCGAGATAACATTGAAATATGATCTTAACGTGGGATCTATAATCTGGAGTGCAAATGCGCCATGGAACGAGACGGTTATAAAAATTGATGATAAGAATATTTCAATCAAGCCCATTGTGAAAATAAATGACACAATCAAGTTACCGAATTCTCCATATAATTCAACCGTAGTTGATATGAATGATGAGAATATCACTCTAAGGCATAACCCGATCCCTGAAACAACAGCTGAACTTCCTGATATGTTCGGACAGATGGTTCCTACCAAAATCAGATTCAATGAGACATCAATAACTATGGACCAGAACCCAGAAGTTGCTGGAAAGACCCTGCTCTTCAATATAACATTGGTCTCTATAAATAAATGAGATGATCCAAAAAGAAGAAAAGATAGTTGCGGTACTGCTGGTAATGGCAGTACTTTCACTTATCATCGGCTATTTTGGTTTTGTTCCGCAGGTTGCTGCTTATTCAGAAGATTCAAAGATCGGGGAGAGAATCCAGGCGGATGGCACCATACTCTCCAAACAGATGACGGCCAGGGGGGATAACCTGATTCTCTCGATAACGAATCTCAATGTCAAAGTATTCATTTCCAGAGATAATGGTGCAAAAGAAGTTTACGATATCCTGAACATTGGCGACAAGGTACGTATCAGCGGCAAGGTAGCAGAATACAGGAGTGCAAGAGAGATAGTGATTGAAAGGGTAACAGACATAAAAAGGATTTAATTCCATCAATTTTTTATCGTTGGCATGCATATTCAATGTCATGACCATAAAAACCGAAGCTCTCACAAAGACATTCGGTAAAATTACGGCAGTTAACGAACTGAACCTTGAAGTGGAAGAGGGGGAGATATTTGGGCTTCTCGGTCCTAACGGTGCGGGGAAAACCACATTGATCTCAATGCTTTGCACTATTTTGAAGCCATCATCAGGAAAAGCCTGGGTTAATGGCTTTGATATTGTCAAAGAACCCGGAAAAGTGAGAAAATCAATAGGCATTGTTTTCCAGCAGGCAAGTGTGGATGATCTCCTGACCGGCCGTGAAAACCTTGCTCTTCACAATCTCCTTTTTGACGTCCCAAAAGCGATAAGGAAGCAGCGTATAGATGAAGTCCTGTCTATCGTGAACCTTGAGAAACGAGCAGATGACTTTGTAAATACATATTCTGGCGGGATGCGCAGGCGCCTGGAGCTTGCCAGGGGGATAATGCATCATCCGAAAATACTTTTCCTTGATGAGCCAACACTTGGTCTTGATCCCCAGACAAGAGAGCATATCTGGGATTACATAAAAGAGCTTGCTCAAAAGGAATGTATGACCGTTTTGCTTACCACGCATTATATGGAAGAAGCTGAAAAGCTTTGCGACAGGGTTGCGATCATTGATTATGGAAAGATCGTAGCGCTTGATTCACCGGGAGCGTTAACGAGCAGGATAGCGGGAGATGTTGTTACCATCAAACAAAGAATTTCGGATATCGAAAGTATCAAGAAGCTTAATTATGTCATGAAAGCAGAAGATAAAGACGGCCTTCTTTATATCTCAATAAAAGATGCGGGCAAACATCTGCAGGATCTGCTTTCAAATACGGGTCCCATTGATTTTGTGGAGGTAAGAAGAGGGACCCTCAATGACGTATTCCTTCATTACACAGGCAGGGAAATACGTGAAGCAGAGGCAGAGGGCGGTTTCTGGGAAAGGATGATGAAAAGATGAGTGAAATAGAAGGCATTTACGCAGTATGGCTTCGGGAAGCCAAGATATATATCCGTGAGAAAGAGAGGCTTGTCTCTGCTGTGATCTCGCCGCTTCTGTGGATTTTCGGATTCGGGGGAGGCCTGGGTTCAAGTGTCCAGAGCATGAGCGGCTATCCATACCAGACATTCATATATCCCGGAATAATGGTCATGACGGTATTGTTCACTTCACTTTTTTATGGGGTTTATATCATATGGGACAGGAAACTTGACTTCTTAAAAGAAGTGCTTGTGGCGCCGATATCAAGAGCGAGCGTATTTGCTGGAAAGATGCTGGGAGGGGCAACCGATGCTATGGTACAGGTCGTATATCTTATAATCATAGGGTTTTTCATAAGCATCCCGTTCACTCCTCTTGTGATAATAGAAGCGTTCCTGATGCTTCTCCTTATCTCAATAGCAATGGTGAGTATCGGTCTGGTCATAGGTGCGAACCTCAAGAGTCCCGAAGGTTTCAGCCTTATAATAAATTTTGTAATGTGGCCAATGTTTTTCTTCAGCGGCGCGCTTTTCCCTGTCAGTAATCTTGGACCATGGCTCTCTGCTGTCACTTTTATAAACCCCCTGACATATGGTGTTGATGCAATGCGCGGTATCATCCTGAATATAAACCATTTTCCGATAATGTTGGATGTGGCTGCGTTGACGCTTTTCGCTGCCATCATGATAGGTATAGGAGTTGCGAGCTTTAAGCGAATGTGATTAACATAATAATTATAATCTTTATATTTTTCTTCAACTCCCTTATCTATATAAGATATAGAACCATAATTAAATGAGTTTCTATGACTGATATTTTTAATAATGCCCGCAAAGCTCTTGAGTTTGCAGAAAAAGAAGGAGCTGATGAAGTTGAGATATATTGTGTAAAAGGCAGGTCCATTTCAATAGATATTCACAGGGATGTCATCGATCTTGCAAAAGAAAGTCTTATTTCGGGGATAGGTATAAGGGCGATAGTTAAAGGGGCGGTGGGTTTTTCCAGCACCAACGATGTTTTTCGCATTAAAGAAGCTTCTATACTTGCTGTAAAATCCGCACGGGTGAGAGGCAGTGATCCTGAATGGTCGGGTCTTCCTGGAAATAAGAAACAACCCGCAGTTAAAGGTATTTTTGATAAGAAAATTGCGGATATCGAGATTGAGTCATGCATAGATTATACTAGCGAATTGATCAACGGAGCAAAGTCTATTCCTGCCATTTTTCCCACATCAGGACATTTTGCATGCGGTAATTCAACAAAACTCATCTTAAATTCAAATGGCATCGAGATAGAGGAAGAAGATACTATCGTTTCGGCCTCAATAGATGCTATTACGGAGGATTCGCCTCTTTCAACCGCTTCTGAATTTGATATGTCCAGAAAGCTGGATGTGGATTTCTATAAGCTGGGAGAGAAGGCCTCCTCCCTTGCCAGGCGGTCCCAACACGGCATAAATACGCAAACGCGGGATTGCACCGTGCTGCTTGAGCCAATGGCCATTGCAGATCTTCTTGAAAATACGGTCGTGACCTCGGTAAATGCGGATAATGTCCAGAAAGGAAGATCATCTTTGATAAATAAAATAGGTACTTCGATAGCCTCAGATCAACTTTCAATCATTGATGATGGAATTTTTGCCGGTGGTATTGGTACCTCCTCATGTGATGAAGAAGGGACACCGTCTAAGAGAACACCCATTATTAAAGACGGTATCTTATCATCTTACATTTATGACTGCTACGCTGCGGGGAAAGAAAAGCGAGAAAGTACAGGTAATGCCGTCAGGGCGTCTTATACTTCCACGCCTTCAATTGGTATTCGTAACATGATAATTGAACATCCTTCATCAGATATCATTGGCGAGACAAAGGACGGAGTTATTGTTAATACTGTCATTGGAGCGCATACTGCCAATCCCATTTCCGGGGATTTTTCAGTGGAAGCCAGGAATTCTTTTGAGATAAAGAGCGGCCAGATAGCCTCCCCCATCAAATCGATGATGATATCCGGAAACATCTTTGAACTCTTGAAGAATATCGATGGCATTGGAAAGGATGTGAGGAAAGTCGGAAATGTAATTACACCAACTGTGAAAGTTGCAAAGATGAAGGTAGTGGGAAATTAAAAATTTAACCTGCTTAATTTATATATATGATGACATCTCCATTAATGTAGGTGGAAAAATGATCATGAAAAAAGTTTACGGATGGCATGCTCTCAGAATAACGATTTTGGGATTATTGCTTGCAGGCAGTGCAAATGCTGCGACCCTTATGGTTTGCTCCGGAGGATGCGTATACTCCAGCATACAGGATGCAGTGAATGCTGCAGCCAGCGGGGATACAATCCTGGTGCAAGACGGCATTTATTTTGAGAATGTAAACGTGAACAAGAAGTTGATCATGCGAGGAATTGGCTCTCCGGTTGTGGATGCAGGCGGAAGCGGAAGCACGATCACGCTTTCTGCAAATGGTATTGGTCTTGAAGGATTCAATCCTATCGGAGGTGGCTCTTATCCGGAAGCAGGGATTAAGGTCAATTCAAGCAGCAACACACTAATCAACAACAATGTTTCGAACAATGGTTACTACGGTATCTTTCTGGATAAGTCCGGCACCAACACGCTAATCGGCAACAATGTTTCGAACAACAGCGCCTTTGGAATAAATCTTTTATCTTCCCTCAACAACACGTTAAGCGGTAATAATGTCAGTAACAATTACCCTGGAGGTATCTATCTGGATCAGTCCAGTGGAAACAACCTGAGCAGCAACAATGTATCGAACAACCAAGACGTTGGCATCTATGTATCCTCTTACAGCGATAACAACACGCTAATCGGTAATAATGTAAGCTCCACTATCCCGATTTATTGGGGTTCAGGTTATGGCATCCATCTGGTGGGCAGCAATAACACGCTGATCGGCAACAATGTATCGAAGAACATATATGGTATCTTCTTGCCCTCTTCCAGTAACAGTATACTTAGAAACAATATTATATACGAGAATAGATACAATTTTGGATTATGGAATGATATTGATTCAATTTTTAACAATCAGAT
>Ga0102851_10003163_pt1 | contig 10174 bp, 9 predicted proteins | sample Mud3Dept3metaG_FD_79558 | JGI IMG/M metagenome (GOLD analysis project Ga0102851, IMG submission 79558) | Freshwater wetland microbial communities from Ohio, USA, analyzing the effect of biotic and abiotic controls - Mud 3 Core 4 Depth 3... | ecosystem: Environmental > Aquatic > Freshwater >...
AGTCCGCCAACCTGAATCAAAATGACAATTGTAATTTGACCGAATGTGGTGAAATATGTTCCGGTATCAACTACCGCCAATCCGGTTACACAAACGGCGCTTGTAGAAGTAAATAGGGCGTCAATCGCGCTAATACCCGATACTGTTGCGTTTGGCAGCATTAGTAATAACATACCTGACGTAATGATCAGGAGAAAACTTGCAATAAAAAGTTGCGCAGGATTTAGATACTGGCGATTAAAGTTGAGTTTTAGAATTGAAAACTCGCGGATAAATACAAAAATTACAGCGAGGTATTTCCACGTGTTCGGGTGCTCAAAGAAGGGGATCCTCCAGCCAACAATAACCAATAGCGCCATGCCCACAAACAAAAAATAGACAAGATCGAAAAGCCATACTTTGGATTTTGGCCGTGTGGTTTTTGATATATATATTGATACCAATCCAATAAGACCTAAAAAATAGGAAGTGCCATAAAGTGTTGACAGGGCTCTGTTCATCCAGTCACTTTGGTCAAACCCCAGGTCATAGATGATTGCCGCCAATGCAATAAAGCTAATCCAAAACGGAATTTTTTTTGTGATGTTAGCGATCATTTTTAACCTTTTTCTGTAACTGGATGTGGCACTATTCGGTTACAGATCACAAGCTTTACGCTTAGAAGGGAGCAGTGTGTGTTAAGTCTGTTTTTATTGTGTTGACTTACGTCCATAGCTTTAAAAGCCATTAAAAAACGTATCAAATGTAGTGATATTTATATAACCGCTAATTGAAAAATAAAAAATATACAGGAAGAAATAAAACGATTGACTGGTATTGGTTTTTCTGACTAAAGCATTTCAAATTCCTGGCCAACTTTTAATTCACCGATAAATTTTGATTTCAGATTTTTAAAGTCATAGAGATCTTCATCCAACATGTGGGTTGGTGAGATATTTTTCATTGCTGTAAACATGATCTCTGAACGGCCCGGGTACGTCTCATTCCATTTTTGCATCATTTTTTTTACAACAACCCGTTGCAAATTTGGTTGTGCACCACATAAATTACATGGAATGATTGGGTATTTGCGGTAGGACGCAAGTTCAATTATGTCTTTTTCTTTTACCAATGCGAGGGGTCTCAGAATTACAAAGCGCCCGTCATTGGTAATATATTTTGCGGGCATTGTCTCAATTTTTCCGGCAAAAAATAAATTAAGGAAAAATGTTTCAAGAATATCTTCCCTGTGATGGCCAAGTGCAAGTTTGTTGCATCCTAATTTTTCAGCGGCTTCATACAATGTTCCCCTTCGCAAACGTGAGCAAAGGCTGCATGTACTTTTTCCTTCAGGTGTTTTTTCTTTTACAATACTATAAGTGTCGCGCTCAACAATTTGATAATTGGCTCCGACAGATTTAAGGTAATTTGGTAATGTTTCTTCAGGAAATCCGGGTTGCTTCTGATCTAAATTTACCGCAACTAATTCAAAATTAAAAACCGACGCTTTTTGAATCTGCATCAGGATATCAAGCATTGTGTAACTGTCTTTTCCACCTGAAACGCAAACCATAATTTTATCGCCGTCCTCGATCATGTTATAATCGTTGATGGCGTTCCAGACCGTTTTTTTGATCTTACGATTTAATTTTTCTTCAGCATCAGCTAATTCGCTTGCCGTTAAAATTTCTCCTGGTTCGGTATTTTTTGTTTCGCTTTCAATCACTTCAATTCTCTTTTTAATAACCGGTCATAAATTACAATACTACCACAGACACCAACATTTAAAGATGTTTCTCCCGGAAGCTGAACAACATGATGACAACGTTTTAAAACTTTTTCCGGCATCCCGTTATTTTCCGCTCCAAGCAAATAAGCTGCCCTGTATGGATGCACAAATTTAGTGATTGCTGTCGAATTTTCACTCATTTCAACTCCAACTACTTGTGTTGAATAGGGGAGTGACTTATAAAAATGATCAAAATCTTCGTATTTATAGAACGGAATTTTTGACCAGGCTTTTGTTGTATCAGAAGCCTGCGGTGTATATTTACCATCAACAATAAAAATGAATTGCGCACCAAGAATGAATGCAGATCTCCACAAAGTTCCGATGTTATGTTCTGTTTTCGGCTGATAAATTCCTATTCCGAAAAACTGTTCTTCATTTGGGTCCCAGTTTTTTTTCATTCAAAGTGGTTTTGATCATTGGGTTTTATTTCGGCCTGTAATTTTTGTCTTTGGAAAATATCACTGTATGTGCCATTTTTAGAAAGTAGTTCGGCATGTGTTCCTTCTTCAACAACTCTGCCTTCTTCCATAACAATTATTTTGTCGGCATATTTTATACTTGAAATTCGATGGCTGATAATAATTGCTGTTTTGTTTACAAGGTCGGCTTTCAGTGCTCGCAGAATTTGTTCCTCTGTTTCATTATCTACTGCCGAAAGACAATCGTCAAGAACTAAAATTTCGGGTTGTTTTATCAGAGCCCGCGCAATTGAAATTCGTTGTTTCTGGCCACCGGAAAGGTTAATTCCGCGTTCTCCCAACAATGTATCATAGCCATTCGGAAAAGTTAATATCGTATCATGAATTCCGGCGTCTTTGGCGGCTTTAAATAGTTTTTCTTCTTCTTCTGCAGTCAGGTTTTCTGAATCATGTTCTGTATTAAGGCCAAAAAGAATATTGTTTTTAATGCTATCTGAAAACAGGAAATGTTCTTGCGGAACATAGCCGATTTTATTTCGCCAAGAGTCCAGGTTTAAATTTTTAAGCGAAACAGAATCAATTTTAATAGTTCCTTTCGTAGGATCCATTAAACGCATCACGAGATAGGCGATTGAAGATTTACCCGAACCCGTGCGACCAATGATTCCTGTGGTTGTTCCCTTTTTTAAATTGAAAGAAATATGCTTTAATGCCGTAACTCCGGTGTTTTCATAAGTAAGTGAAACATCTTCAAATTGAATTGATTCTTTAAAATTAACGGCGGAACTTTCAGTAGAAACTATCTCAGGTTTTATTTTCAAAAATTCGTTGATTCTTGTTTGAGAAGCGGCTGCGCGTTGAATAATTGAAGTTACCCAACCAACCGAGGCAAATGGCCATGTCAACATATTAACGTAAATAACGAACTCGGCAATTTCTCCGGGTTTTATTAATCCTTGTTGCGCCTGAATTCCACCAATGTAAATCGTTAATGTAGTACTAATGCCTATTAAAAGTATAATGGTTGGCATGAAGAAGGCATTAGTTCTGGCCAGGCTCATTGATTCGGTCTTGTAATCATCTGCCTCTTTATTGAATCGTTTTTCTGCTTCTTTTTCTTTTACGTAAGATTTAATGATCCGGATTCCTGAAAAAGATTCCTGGACAATTGTAGATAAGCGTGATTGCTGTATCTGCACCTTAGCACTTTTTTTATTCAGAACACTGCTTACGAAATATATTAATAAAGACATAAGGGGCAATGGTAGCAATACATACAGCGTTAATTCCGCATTAGTACTCAACATCCTGTAAAGTAGTAATCCAAAAAGAAAAAATAAATCAACGGTATACATTATGCCCGGGCCAAGATACATGCGTACCTGTGACACATCTTCACTAATCCTGTTCATGAGATCTCCGGTAGAATTCTTTTTGTAAAAACTAAAACTCAGTTTTTGATATTGAACATAAATTTCATTTTTCAGATCAAATTCAATTAAGCGTGACATGATAATAATTGTCTGCCGGGTAAGAAAAAGAAAGAATCCTGAAATGATGGAGAAAAGGATGTAAAGCCCTGCTGCTATCAATCCAAGCTGAAAAAGGGAACCAATATTTGCAGATAAACCACCTTCTGAAATTTCGGTAATTTCGTTAATTGTCTCGCCGACAACAATCGGCATTTCGATTAGAAAAACATTCTTTAATAATAAAAACAATGATCCAAGCAATAAATGCCATTTGTATTTGATCAAATATTTATTTAAATAGTATAAAGAAGACATTCAAAATTTAGTACTTTTGTACCGCCGAAAATGAGGCAAAGGTAGTATTAAGATTGATTACTAAACGAATAAAAAGTTCTTAAATATGTTTGAAGTAAAAGATATCAAGGAAACAGCTCTAATCGAAAATCCGATCATCGAAAGAATGTTAAAATACAACCACGAGCAATTGTTGTTTTGTAATGACAGCGCAACTGGTTTAAAAGCGATTATCGCTGTTCACAATACTACCCTTGGTCCTGCCCTGGGCGGAACACGCATGTGGGCTTATAACAATGAACTTGAAGCGTTAAACGATGTTCTTCGCTTGTCTAGAGGAATGACTTACAAAAATGCGATTTCGGGTTTAAATCTTGGAGGAGGAAAAGCGGTAATTATTGGCAATGCGCGAACTGATAAAAGTGAAGCGCTTATGCGTCGGTTTGGAAAATTCGTTAACAGTTTAGGTGGCAAATATATTACGGCTGAAGATGTTGGTATTTCAACTTCTGACATGTCCTGGGTGAATATGGAAACGAATCATGTTGTTGGTCTTCCGGGGAAAAGCGGAGATCCTTCACCTGTAACGGCTTATGGCGTTTACATGGGAATGAAAGCTGCTGCTAAATTGCAGTTCGGATCTGATTCTTTAACCGGAAAAAAGGTTGCTGTTCAGGGTGTTGGCCATGTCGGTGAATACCTGGTTAAATATCTTGCAAAAGAAGGCGCACAGGTTTTTATCTCTGATATTCACGAGGAAATGCTGACAAGAGTTGCGGCTGAATATGGTGCGAAAGTTGTAGGAATTAATGATATTTATTCAATCGATATGGACATCTATGCACCATGTGCTTTAGGTGCAACAGTGAATGATGAGACACTTGCCCAGTTAAAATGTTCAATCATTGCAGGTGCTGCAAATAACCAGTTGAAAGATGAACAAATTCACGGACAAATAGTTCGTGATAAAGGAATAATGTATGTTCCGGATTTTATGATCAACGCTGGTGGTGTTATTAACTGTTATGCAGAAGTAAAAAGTTTTACTGCGCAATGGGCAATGACTAAAGCGGAAGAAATTTACAACCGGACGTTAAGTATCATTACCAGGTCTAAGGAAAGTAACGTTCCTACTTATAAAATTGCGAATACAATGGCCGAAGAGCGAATAGCCGCTATCGGTAACATAAAATTGCCAATGTAAACAAATGTTAAACAGACGCCATCTTAGAATAAAAGTTCTTCAAATCTTGTATGCTTATTTTCAGACTGAGGATAGAGATTCCCATAAGTCAGAGAAGGAATTGATGCGCTCCATCAATAAAATGTACGATTTGTATCTTTATTTTATGCTGGTGTTTGATCAAATGCAAACCTTCGCGGAAAAACGCGTTGACGAACGACTGTTAAAAGTTCGGGCGACAAAAGAAGATCTGACACCGAATCGCAAATTTGTTGATAACAGGGTTTTACATCATTTTAAATTAAATGTTGATTTAAAAAGGCAATCCGAACTTCATAAAATAAATTGGGTTGGTGCAGTTGAAAATGACCTGATGAAAAAAATGTTTCTGCATTTGGTTGAAACAGAAATCTATTCAGATTATTTAAACAACGGAGAAAATAGTTTTGAGGACGATAGGCAGTTTGTTCTGAATTTATTTAAAACAGAAATTGCAAACTATGAATTGCTCCATGATTTTTTTGAAAACCAAAGTATTTATTGGTTAGATGATATTGACCTGATTTGTTCAATGGTCCTGAAAACTATAAAACTTGTTCCGGAAAATGGAGATATCAATACGCCAATTCTGACTTTGCATAAAGACGAAGAAGACGAAAAGGTTTTTACTGAAATATTATTCCGGAACACAATTAAGGACAATGATAAGAATGATAAATTAATTGAAGAGTTAACCCAAAACTGGGAACTTGACAGGATTGCGAAAATGGATGTAATCCTTATAAAAATGGCGCTTACCGAATTTACTGCAATGTCATCTATTCCAAAAAAAGTAACTTTGAACGAGTATATTGAAATTTCTAAATTTTATAGTACACCTAAGAGCCAGGTTTTTATCAACGGAATTTTAGATAAGGCCGTTGAGCTTTTGGATAAAGAAGGGAAAGTTAATAAAACAGGAAGAGGTTTAATAAATTGATTCTACTTTTGATGCCCCTGGCAGAGATTGTTAAATAAAAAAAATAAAAATTATGTATAAAGTCTGGGTCTTAAGCCTGAGTATGATTTTTTTAGCGGCTTGTACGGGAAGAGAAAATGCGAATGTTGAAGAACGCAAAGTTGAATATGCTGCGTTCATAGATAATCCAACAGAAATTTCATTTGACGAAATGGTATTCGATTTTGGAAAAGTGAAAGACGGCGAAGAGGTTCGTCATATTTATAAATTTAAAAATACAGGAGATAAGACCCTTGTATTGTTGGCAGTTAACGGAACCTGTGGTTGCACAGTTCCTGAAGATTGGCCTGAACAACCAATTGCACCAGGAGAAACAGGAGAAATAACCGTCGTTTTCGATTCCAGTGGAAAAGTTGGTAACGTAAGAAAAAATATACGCGTTGAAGCAAATACAAATCCAACGTTGACCGTTTTAACTTTAATGGGAGTGGTGACGGAATAAAATAAAAATAACAAAATGCAAAATACCAAAAACAAAAATTCTCTTTTATCTCGCAGATGCTGATCCGCCAGCTGGCAGACAGTATGACTCCTAACTAACAAACATTTAAACTTTCAACCAAATAAACCTATCAACTTTTCAACTCTTCAACTTATCAACTAAAAAAAAAACAATGAATTTTAACATCACATTATTACAAGATGCTCCGGCAGCAGCAGCTCCGGGACAAGGAGGCGGCGGAATGCAAACACTTATCATGTTTGGATTAATCGCAGTCGTATTTTATTTTTTCATGATTCGTCCGCAAATGAAACGTAACAAGGAAACACGTAAATTCAGAGAAGCACTTGCACAAGGTGATAAAGTAATTACCGCCGGAGGAATTCACGGAAAAATTCTTGAAGTAAATGAAACAACCGTTCTTCTTTCTTCTGAAGGAACAAAATTACGCGTTGAAAAAGCTTCGATTATTATGAATCCGGAAGATCAAATTGCTAATCAGAAAAAATAAGAGAAAATAATTTTTTTCAGAAACCTCATTCGTATTAACGGATGAGGTTTTTTTGTTCAATTTTGAAATAAATTTCAGGAACGAATTCAAATTACCCTTTTGCCAATCCGCATAAATGATAAAGAACTCTTGCACCAACATTTCCGTTCCAATCATTTTCTCCGGGAGAAACTTCGTTCAGATCAAAACCTATAATTGTTTTTCCGCTGGCTTTTAAAACATTAAAAAGATGCATTCCTTCTTCGTACTCAAGACCGCCGGCAACAGGCGTTCCCGTGTTTGGGCAGAGTTTAGGATCAAAGCCATCAATGTCAACCGAAACATAAACTTTTTGTGGAAGCTGCGCAACAATTTCTTCGCAGATCTGGTTCCAGTTTTTTCCTGTGAATTGACTTTTTTTCAGGTCGCGATCAAAATAAGTTTTTACACGATTTCCCTGGCTAACCGCAAACTCTTTTTCTTCTAAACAATAATCGCGAATTCCGACTTGTACTAATTTTGAAATTTGCGGAACCTCCTGGAGAGAGTTGTAAAATATGGACGCGTGAGAATATTTAAATCCTTCGTAAGCATTCCTGAGATCGTAATGAGCGTCCAAAACAAGAACGCCAAAATCAGAATGTATCTCTCCTAAATATTTTAAATAGCCAAGCGGAGTGCTATGATCACCGCCAAGCAGGCCAACAGTTTTACCTTGTTTCAACCAGAAAGAAGTTCGTTCTTTTACCCACGCAATCATTTTTTCGCAACCTTGATTTATGAGTTTGTACGAAATTTTTAATCCCGGATTTTCCAAAGGATTTTCGCCGGCTTCTAATGCTTCAATAATTTTTTTCGCCTCCGGTTTTAACGATTCACTCAGACTTAAAATTTCTTCTGAAATCTCTTCCATAAAAATTCCCTTTTTCCATAAATCAGGAAAATCGTGATGATAAAGATCAACCTGCATAGAAGCTTCCAACACGGCTTCAGGTCCTAAAGAAGTACCTCCGCCATAGCTCGTAGTAACCTCCCATGGAACAGGAATAATAATAATTTGAGATTCCTCTGCGGTAAATGGTAAACCAAAAATTCCGGCATCAGATTGAGCGGTAGAGTTGGGGTTGAAATCTTTTGACATTTTATGTTTTGTGTTTACACAAAGGTGAGGAAAAAAGGGATTTTTATAAACCAATAGGTCTATTTCTTTTCAATTTTTTTAATCTGCTCATCCAGGTTATAAAATTTGGTTTTATAACTTTTGCCATCAGTGGCAGTTGCCAAGAAATCCTCGGTAACTCCTGCTGCGCTGGACATTCGTCCTGCGCCAGACTAAAATCTCGCGGATATTTATCCGATTCTCAATCTTCAAACGATTTTATTTAAAATGAGCTTATTGTCAAATGAATTCGGAGCACAGCTCCTGTTGATAATGTATTAGCGCAGGACGAATGTCCAGCGCAGCGGGTTCGTGCGGTGGTCGAGATGTTATAAGTAGTACTCAGGCAAAATTTTGCATGCCTATAAATTAAACAAATCTTCTTAAAGTGTCATGTCCAGAACGAAAAGTGTCTTCTGACATTCGAAGAATGCCAAGAAATTTTTTTCTTTCGTTTTGATATTGATTCAAAATCTTGCTGGACCTAACTGTAAATTCCAAAACAGGTTGATATAAAGTATGAGTAGTATCAGTAAGGACTTTTTCCCCAAGAAGTTTGGGAATCAATTCAGTCGCAAAACCAATTAATTCATTTATATTAAGATTTGTATTTTGCGTAAACGCTAATTCCCACAGTCTAAACAGAAATTTGTCCGTATGATAATTCGTGCCGAGCCTATCCCTTTCGGTAAGTGCTGGAAGACGAAGAGCGTTGATTTCATCAACGAAAGAACCAACTAATTGATCAAATTTTGCGTGATATGCACCATAGATTTTATCAAGTCTTTCCGTATCACGATCTAAAATGAAAAACATTTGGTATAGGGTGCTGACAATTTGAGTTGATTGGTTGCCATGTGTTTTCTCCAAACACTTAATGAGTTGAATCTTGTCCAATGACTTTATAATTTCAAATTTGTGAAGTAAAAGAAGTGAAAGTGGCTTAATATCTCCTGGGGCCTTGGACATGTCTTCGAATTGAGTTTGATACCGATGTATTTCTTTTATTTGATCATCAAGATTTACCTTTAATAAATCTATTTCTTGATAGAATAATTTACCCGTCCTGTTTTCTGTCTGGTGCGAGCAATTAGTGCGGGAAACAAGCCCAGAGAAAAACCTAAAATTGTTGTGAAAACAGGTAATAATTTGATATACCAAGGTGAAGGTTCTCCACCCGTCCATGTATCAATATTGTATATGTCTACGAAGGCCATTTAGTTGAAAGGGAATTAATAATTTATTTAGAATAACTTCGGAAGGCATTACTTATAACTGAAGAATATATGAAACTAATCAATCACTCCCTAATAATCAATATCCAACCCAAACAATTTCTGCAATTTCAAAAGTGCGGGATTTTCTTCAGATAGTTTTTCAAAAGTTGCGCGGCTGTTTAACGGAGATGCGGATTCATTCACAGAAACTTTGTGATTAAATGTGAGCTGATAATTTTTTAGATTGCTTCTGAGAAATCCTAAGAGTCCTGATTTTTCGCGCTCTAATTCAAAAACAGCGGCGCTATTGCTGATTTCTAATTGTATTTTGTAATCGGGAGTCATTGTTAACACTGAGTTGGTTAACGTGGTATAAAGGTTGTCTTTTTTTTGTGCTTTAATTTGTTGCGCGTATTCAGCCCATACTTGTTTCAATCTATCAATACCAAAACTTTGGGCAAGATCGGGCAACAATGCATCTTGATTTTCTGCCTGTTTATTTTTTGGCGGATCAAGAATTGTTTTGATTCCAAGATTTGATGTGATTAATGTTCCTGAAGGCGCGGTGAATTTTTTGCGTTCTACAACTTCAACAGGTTTTACATAGGCTTTTACTTCTACCTGATTTGGTTTTACTTCCTCAACATTTTTCTTAACCAAATTTTCTTGTAAACCAGTCTCCAATTTAACAGTCGAAACAACCTTCTCC
>Ga0102851_10003164_pt1 | contig 10174 bp, 9 predicted proteins | sample Mud3Dept3metaG_FD_79558 | JGI IMG/M metagenome (GOLD analysis project Ga0102851, IMG submission 79558) | Freshwater wetland microbial communities from Ohio, USA, analyzing the effect of biotic and abiotic controls - Mud 3 Core 4 Depth 3... | ecosystem: Environmental > Aquatic > Freshwater >...
GACCGGATCGTCGGCCTGGAGCTAGGCGCCGACGACTATGTCACCAAGCCGTTCAGCCCCCGCGAGCTGGTGGCGCGCGTCCGCGCCGCGCTGCGCCGCGCGAGCGGGCAAGTCGGGCCCGCGTCGGTGATCCGCGCCGGCGATCTACAGTTGGACACCGCCACCCTCATGGCGACGGTCGGCGGGCAAGCGGTGGACCTGACTCCTACCGAGTTTCAGCTGCTGGCGGCGCTGGCCCGCCAGCCTGGGCGTATCTTTAGCCGCGAGCAGCTTCTGGAAGCGATCCACGGTGTGGCCTTTGACGGCTATGACCGCAGCGTGGACTCGCACATCAAGAACCTGCGACGCAAGATCGAGCTCGACCCCCGCCAGCCTCGCCGCATCGAGACGGTATACGGCATGGGCTATCGTTTGGTGGAGCAGTGAGGCAGTAATGAGGCACAAAGACAGGCTGCGACCTGGCCGGCCGCGGTGGCCCGGCAAGGATTGGGAAGGGCTGGCGGAGGAGTTGCCTCCTCCGCCCTGGCCGCATCACAGGTGGAGCAGGGGGCATGGGCAGCCCAGCGGCCAGCGGCTTTTCCTCCGCTTTGCGTTTGTCTTTGGCATGCTGGTGTTCTTGGCTGTTGGCGCCCTGGCAACTCTGGCAGTCGTGGCTTTCCTGTTCTTCCGCCCAGGTTTTCCTCACCAAGGGAGGCCTTTTTCCTTCATCGTGCCGCTTCTCGGCTTTGCCTTCCTGCTGATCCTGACCCTTCGCCTGGTGGGCGGGTTGGTCGTTAGGCGCGTTACGATGCCTCTGAGCGACATCATGAAAGCCGCCGACTCTTTGGCCGGCGGCGACCTCACAGCCCGAGTGCCGGTGCGCGGCGGCCGTGAGTTCCGTCACCTGGCCGATTCCTTCAACCGCATGGCCGGCGCGCTCGACACCGCCGACCGGCAGCGCCGTGAGCTGCTGGCCGACGTCGCCCACGAGCTGCGCACGCCACTGACCGTTGTCCAGGGCAACCTGGAGGGACTGCGCGATGGCGTCTACCAGCCTACACCGGAGCACCTGGACCTGATCCTGGACGAAACACTTAAGCTTGGCCGATTGGTGGACGATCTGCGGATCCTAACTCTGGCCGAGGCCGGCCAGCTCTCTCTGGATCTGCAGGTGCTTGACGTGCCCCAACTGCTGGCCGATCTACGCGACGCCTTTGCCTGCCAGGCCGGCGAGGCCGGGATCGACCTCACGGTGGACACTGCCCAGGCACTGCCGCCGTTACCCGCCGACCCGCAGCGGCTGGGCCAGGTCTTGGGGAACCTGATCGGCAACGCCCTACGCCACACGCCTCGCGGCGGCCGGGTAACGCTGGGCGCTGGCTTGGCGCCAAAGGGCGATGCGGTGCGGCTGTGGGTTGCCGACACAGGCGAGGGTATTGCGTCCGGCGATCTGCCACACATCTTTGACCGTTTCTGGCGGGGCGACCCGGCCCGCTCTCACGAGGCGGGTGCCGGCAGCGGGCTTGGCCTGGCCATCGCCAAGAGTCTGGTCGAAGCCCACGGCGGCCGCATCTGGGCCGACAGCCAGCCAGGCCAGGGCACGACAGCCTCCTGTCTCCTGCCGTTGCCCCAATCGAAAATCTAGAGTCGTCTCAACGCGAATAATCCAGCAGCACGATCTGCGTTTCGTCCGGCAGCCCGGACTTGGTCACTTTCAGCTCTGGCTGGGGCGGCATGGGGGCCACGCCCATTTCTTTGAAGAACTTGTCTACCGACTCGAGCTTGGTTTTTTCTGCTGCCGTCCGATAGTGCATGGGGATTACCAGCTGGGGCTCGATCTGGGTGATCACCTCGGCGGCCTGCGACATACTCAGGGTGTGCACCCCACCCACCGGGATCAGCAGCACGTCCACGTCGCCCAACGCCTCGACCTGGCTCTGATTCAAGACGTGGCCCAGGTCGCCCAGGTGGCAGACGGTCAGCCCGTCGAAATCGAAGAGAAAAACGGTGTTGCGCCCGCGGGCCGCGCCGCTGCGGGCATCGTGGTAGGTGCCGATTCCGGTGATGAAAACCCCCTTGACCTCGTATTCGCCCGGCGCGTCGAACACCCGATGCTCACCCCGGAAGCCGACCTGGTTGTTGTGTCCCGGATGATCGTGGCTGGTGGTGATCACGTCGGCGCGGATCGGCGGCCGTGTGTAGCCTGCTTCCTTGCCGTATGGATCGGTGACGATGACGACGCCTTTATCACCGAGCCGGAAACAGGAATGCCCTAACCAGGTGATCTCCATGTAGCAACCTCCTCAATGTCGCTTACTTGACGACCATGACCGCTACGACCGCCACGATCAGCAGCCCAATAGCCGGCACAATCCGCCGATAAATGCCGCCCCACTCGGCCTTGTAATAGTCGCGGGTCAGCGACAGGCACAAGTGCATCGGCGACAGAAGAATGCCGGCCAGCCCGCCAGCGTAGGCCACCAGGGCGTAACCGGCGGCCACCGGATCTGGTCCAACCAGAGACAGCCCGATCGGAAAGCCGATCGCGAATGCAGCCGTCAACAGGCCAGTCAGTAGCCCTGCTGCGAACGGTGCAAAGAAGACGACCAAGAGCACAGGCACATTCAAGCTAGCCAGCCCGGCCGACATGGTCGCCACGGCGCCACTGGTCTCCAGCACCAAGCGAAAGACCATTGCCCCGGCGATTATCGGCACCACGCCGAAGGGCATCTGCCGGACCAGCGCTGTAATCCGGCGCGGCCCCAACCGGTTGGCGACGATCAGGACCGCCACGGTCAAGGTCAGGGCAATGATCAGATCCACCCCTAGTAGGAGCGACAATCCTAGCACCAGCGCGATCGGCCAGATGCTCTTGGCCAAGAGCAGCCAAGTCTCTTTCCGACTTGCTCGTTTCTTTTCGCATACTACGCCTGTCCGCAACCCAACCAGCCCAAAAAACATACCGCCGGCCAGAGTGGCCAGGAAAAGCGGCCATTGGGTCACCGTGAGCCTTTGGGCTGGCACCCCCAGCAGGCCGGCAGCCACGATCAACGACGGGTAGAGAGGAAAGACCGACTCTAGAGCATGCCGAAACCAGTAGTTGACGAAGGTCTGCTGCTCCCGGCTGACCTTCAGATCCCGGCTGGCTTCCTCGACCATCGGCGCCGAGAAGATCGCCCCGCCGATCATCGGCAGCATGCCGATCAGCATCGGCAGCAGGGCCAGCAGCCAACGCCGGTCTGCGACCAGGCCGGTCAGCGAGCGCACCAGCCCTTCCAGTTGCTGGGTGGCGCGCAAGACCTCACCCATGAAGGTAATCATCAGGACAATGGCGATCAACTGCAGGGTCAGCGGGTCGGTGATGGCCGTTACGGCGTCCTTTGCCAGGTCAATCGCCGCACGCCCGAAAAACAGGCCAGTCAACCCGGAGGCCAGAAGCAATACTAGGCCCAGGTTCCATCTGAGCCTGAGCAGGAAGATGATCACGGCCAGGGCGGCCGCCAGCTTGGCCAGATCTAGCATGTCAGCGGCCTTGGGTCTCGTCTATCGCCCGCGCCAGGACCTGGATCGCCTCGTCCAGCTCCGCGATCAAGGGGTGGCCTGTCATCCGCTCGCGGGCTAGATCGGACATGCTCCGGTAATACCACATGGACTGCTCAGGACCTCGCGAAAAGTGTTTCCAGACCGAAGCGCCCTCTTGCCTCAGATCGGAAGCCATAGCCCGGGTGTTGCACAATACATCGGCCGCCTTGACGGCCACAGCATCGGTGCTGGCTTGCCGTATGTGGTCCAGCGCCTCCCGTTTGCGGTCCTCCCAGCGACGAGGCTGGCCTGCCTCCTTCTTTTGCTCGGTTGCCGCGGCGACCATCTCGGCCACCGCCGGCCCAAACCGGGCTTGAATGTCGCTCAGCGGATAGTCCTGATCCTCGACGATGTCGTGCAAGAGTCCGGCAATGGCCACGTCCTCGGGAAAACCATACCGGATCAGGACGACCGACACATGGACCAGGTGGACGACGTAGGGGGTCGTGGTGCCTTTGCGCGTCTGGCCGGCGTGGGCGCTTGCCGCCAAGGCCAGGGCCGCATTGTACCGCTCGGAGTAACCATTCATGTCCTGATTATAGCATGACGGCCAGGAATCGGCAACCGGCACCCATCCTTTTGTTATTCTCCGTTATTCTGTGGTACACTTCTGCCATGCCCGACGAGACTGAACGTTTCTGGTATCCCTCGACTGCGACGACGGTCATTGCCCGCACGCTCGTGCCGTTGCTGTTCTTTACGCTCGGGGCAGGTTTGTTCGTTTGGGCCGGGCGTGACTATTACTACTGGCTGCGGCCCTGGGCCGTGTTGCCTGAGGTTGTGCTGGGTCTGCTGAGTTGGCTGACGGCCGGCTACTTTTTCACCCTGCTGCCCGAGGTGCGCGCCGATGAGCAAGGGTTGGCAGCTCGCCGGCTCGGGCTTTTCTGGCGGCGCATCCCCTGGACGGATGTAGCCGGGGTACGACGGACGGCGCGCGTGGACCTGCTCGGTTGGGTCGAATCCTTCTATACAGTCTATGCCTGGCGGCCAGGCGCCGCAGACGGGCGCAAGGCGCGGGCCTTTCGCTTCTCCGGCCACATCCGCAACTGTGACCGCCTATTGGAGCTTGTCCGGCAGCGGCTGGAGTCTGTCCCATGAACAAGGCCGCTCCTCAGTCTCGATTCGGCGCTTTCCGGCCCCGGGCTCCACAGTATCGGGGCATGGTCACCAGCTCCACTTATCTCACTCTGAGTGACGGCATCAGGCTGGCCGCCGAGGTCATGCTGCCCAAGGGCCTGCCGCCCGGCATGCGCATCCCGGCCCTTCTGCAGCAGACCCGCTACTGGCGCGCTGCTGACCTGAACCCGCCGTTGGGCTGGTTCTTGAACCCCACCGATCTGGCCCCAGAGCTCAAGGATCACAATCCGTTCTTCACCAGCCGTGGCTATGCTCTCGTTTCCGTTGACGTCCGCGGCACCGGCGCATCATTTGGCACCTGGCCCTATCCCTGGGCTCCTGACTCGGTTCGGGATGCCGGCGAGATCGTGGACTGGATCGTTGCCCAGTCCTGGTCGAACGGCCGGGTGGGCGGCCTAGGTGTCTCGTATGTGGGTACCACGGCTGAGCTGCTGGCCGTGCCCAACCACCCGGCGGTCAAGGCCATCGCGGCCATGTTCAACCATCCCGATGCCTTTTGCGACATTGCCTTTCCCGGCGGCATTCTTAACCGGCGTTTTATCGAGGCCTGGGGCCGTTTCGACCAGATGCTGGACCGGAATCGCATCCCGGCCGAGTTTAGCCCTCTGGCCCGTCTGGTGGTCAAGGGAGTCAAGCCGGTGGACGGGGAGGATGGCCTCTGCCTGCTGGCAGAGGCGATACGCGCTCACGCCCAGAACGGCGACGTGTTCAAGATGGCGGAGCTGGTGACTTACCGCGATCAGCAGGATGCAGCTTTGGGCGTGACGATGGACCAGATAGCCGTCCACCGCTACCAGGACGGCATCGTCCGCTCGGCTGTGCCGGTCTTGGGCTGGGGCAGCTGGATGGACGCCGGAACGGCCGATGCTGTGCTCCGGCGCTTTGGCACCTTTTCTAACGCCACGCAGGCGGTCATCGGTGCCTGGGACCACGGCGGCTTGTCGCACGCCAGCCCCTACCAGCGCCCCGCCACCCCGGTCGATCCCAGCCTGCCGGCCCAGTGGGCAGAGACGATCCGCTTCTTCGACGCCTATCTGCACGACGCCGATGATGGCGTCTGCGCGGAGAAGGTATTGCACTACTACACGCTGGGCGAGGAGCGCTGGAAGCAGACCTCGGTCTGGCCGCCACAGGGCACCACCATGCAGCGCTGGTACCTGGCCGCCGGCCATGCCATGTCCCGGTCACTGCCGGCCGACGAGTCGGGTGCCGACACCTATGCGGTCGATTTCCGGGCGAGCACCGGCGACCGCAACCGCTGGTGGGAGATGGGCGGGGTCTTTCGCCAGACGGTGGTGTATGCCAAACGGGCGGAGGCGGCCCAACACCTGCTGACCTACACGACGCCGCCGTTGCCCGAGGACATCGAGATCGCCGGCCACCCGGTAGTGACCCTATGTGTGGCCTCGACCGAGCCAGATTGTGCCTTCTACGTCTACCTCGAGGATGTGGATGAGCGGGGGCACGTCACCTACGTCACCGAAGGCCAGTTGCGCGCCATCCACCGCAAGTTATCTGCCGAGCCGCCGCCCTACCGGTTGCAGGTGCCCTATCACTCTTTCAAAGAGGCCGACGCTCTGCCACTAGTGCCGGGCGAGCTTGCCCAGCTCACCTTCGGCCTGCTGCCCACGTCGGTTCTGATCCGCAGAGGCCACCGCCTGCGCCTCGGCATCGCCGGTCACGACGACGGCACCTTCGTCCGCATCCCGGCGGCCGGCACGCCCGTGTGGACGGTGGCCCGTAACCGGGTTCATGCCTCGTACATCGACCTGCCGGTAGTACGCCCCTGATCGGGCCGGTCTCTGACCAGGTTCGCAAACAAGAGGTGAATCATGAAATGGATTACCCGTTCCCACGTCCACGTCGACCGCGTTGCCTGTCCATGGCTGATTGCGCGCTTTGTCGACAGCGAAGCCGAGTTCCTGTTCGTCCCCCGTAGCCAGGTTAAGCAGGCCGCCGCTGAGACCGGCGCTGTCCCGTTCGATGCGCCGGACGTTGAGCTGGGCCATCGTGACGGCCGCTGCTCGTTCGAGTCGATCGTGCTCAAGTACGACCTGAAGGACCCGGCGCTACTGCGCTTGGCTCACATCATCCACGCCGCCGATGTTGAGGTCGACCTGGACACTGACCCCATAGCGCGAGGGCTCGAAGCGATTGCCGTCGGCTTTAGCCTGCGCTATCCTGACGACCTGGAGAACCTGGCACAGCAGTTCGAGGTGTATGACGCGCTGTATGCCTGGTGTCGCCTCCAGGTAGCCAAAGGCTAATGACCCGCGACGGGTATCTGTTGTTCGGCACCCGTGTGGCGCGCATGTTTGCCTACGGGTTCCTATCGGTCGTGCTGGCCCTCTACCTGGACCAGGCCGGGCTGAGCGAAGCGCAGATCGGCCTGCTGCTGACCCTGACCCTGATTGGCGACACTGCCATCTCGTTGTGGATCACAACCAACGCCGACCGGATCGGCCGGCGGCGGATGCTGATTGCAGGTGCCGGCCTAATGTTGTTTGCCGGTGTTCTGTTTGCGCTGACCCACCACTTTATCCTGCTGCTGCTCGCTGCTACGATCGGGGTGATCAGTCCCAGCGGCTATGAGGTGGGGCCGTTTCTGCCCATCGAGCAGGCGTCGCTGACGCAGCTCGTGCCTGGCGAGCGACGTACGCAGGTGTTTGCCTGGTACAACCTGGTGGGGTCGTTTGCCACGGCCGCCGGTGCCCTGTGCGGCGGCGGGCTGGCGCAGCTTTTGCAGGGTGCCGGGGTGACGGCACTCGACAGTTACCGCGCCGTGGTTGTAGGGTACGCCGCGATGGGGGTGATCCTGGGCTTGCTCTTTAGCCGGTTGTCTCCGCACATCGAGGCCCTCTCCACCGGCGGTCAGCCTGTTGCGGGGCGCTTGGGGCTGCATCAGTCACGCCGGGTGGTGTTCAAGCTCGCGGCGCTCTTCTCACTTGACGCCTTTGCCGGCGGTTTGGTGGTGCAGACCTTTTTCGCCTACTGGTTTCACAGCCGTTTTGGTGTTGAGCCTGGCGTGCTGGGCGCCATCTTTTTCGGAGCCAATATCCTGGCGGGTATCTCAGCGCTGTCCGCGGCACGGATCGCCTCGAAGATCGGGCTGATCAACACCATGGTCTTTACCCACATCCCGTCAAATGTGCTGCTGATGCTGGTGCCGCTCATGCCAACCCTGGCGCTGGCAGTCGTAGCACTCTTGTTGCGCTTTAGCATCTCGCAGATGGACGTGCCTACCCGCCAATCCTACACCATGGCCGTCGTGGCGCCCGACGAGCGTTCGGCCGCCGCCGGCGTGACCGGCATCGCCCGCACCATCGGTGCATCGCTATCTCCGGTGATCGCCGGCCCACTGTTGGGCATTACAGCGCTGGCGAGTGTGCCTTTTGTCCTGGCCGGTGGCCTCAAGATCGTCTATGACCTGCTGCTGTATCGTAGTTTCATAGGGATCAAGCCGCCAGAGGAGATGCTCAGGACCTGACTCCTATGGCAGTGGGTGCGCTTGGAAAAAATCCCACATCGTTTCGCTGGCGTCGATGTTTTGACTCGTCTTGCCGACAGGGATCGGATTGCCGCCAGGCCAGGTGTGGCCACCCCCTTCGATGGTATAGAACACAACCTCGGCATTGTCCTGGCAGCCGGTGTAGCGGATACCGTGGACGTCGCCGCTGGCCGGGATGGGCTCAGGGGTCAGGTTGCAGCCGTTCCGCTCGGCCCAGCCTGCGATCCACTTTTCGGCGGGCATCATGTTCAGCGTCGGCATGGACCCGCCGGTGAGCTGTGCTATCCGTTGTAGCCACCCAATGCCCGCTGTTCGGCCGCCCTCGTAACGCACCAGCGGATCGGCCGTGCCGAAAAAGGCGATGATCGGCACCGGCCGCGTGGGGTTGCAGCTATCCGGTGGGTCGATGGCCGGTCCGGCTACGTTGCCAAACGCCGCCACGCGGTCGGCCAGGTCGCAGGCCAGTCGGTGGGTCATGGCCCCGCCGTTGGACATGCCATTCACATACATGCGCGATGGGTCTACTGCCACGATCTCTGCCGCATCGGCGAGCATGTTGCGCATGAACTGCACGTCGTCGACGCCGCCAGCGCCAGACTCGGGGAATGAGTTCCAGCGCAGCGGAGCGTGAGTGCCCTGTGGGTAGGCCACCGCGAACGTTGCCCGGTCCGCGATTTCGTTCCACTGCGACAGGTCGCGCTGACCCTCCGGCCTGGAGGCAAAGCCGTGCAGGCTGATCACAAGAGGGATCGGCTGGGCTGGATCGTAGCCAGGCGGCACGTGCAGTAGGTAACAGCGCTCTATCCCGCCAGAGGTCAACGTCCGCGCCGAATCGCCCGCTTGGGCAAGGCCGGTTGCCGGATTACGGCAGGCGGGCGATGGTCCGGTCAGGCTGTAGGCAACAGCGCACAGGCAAACTACCAGCAACACGACCACCAGCAAGCCAATAGCCAACACCCCACAACAGCTCCGTGAGCGCATCGTATCCTCCAGATCAGACTGCTCGGCCCTCAGGTTTTTCTGGGCACAGCCTTCACCGCACCCGCACTTCCTGCCGCCAGTGGACCTCGGGCCGGCGGCGGTTGCGCCATCGCCAGGTCAACCCTACCGGGTAGCCGAGCATTTTGGCCACGTCGCCCACAACCCGGATGATCGGCACCAACAGGACGGCCTTTAGCCGGTCGAGGGGGCCATACTTCCCCAGCGCTGGCCACAGGCGCCGGTACGGGGTTGCGGTGTAGACGGCCGCGCCGGCCAACAGCGCCAGCCACCACCATGGCGAGTGGAGTACTGCCAGGATCACCAGACCCGGCACGGCCAGCAGGTAGGTCAGGTAGCGGATGGCGTGCCGTTTCCGCCACAGGTCGGCCTTGCCGTCGCCGCGTGCATAGTGATAGTACTGTTTGAAAAAGCCAGCCAGGTTGCGGCGCGGCCGAAAATGGACGGCCGCATCGGGCACAAAAGGAAACAGCCCGTACAGGTCCCGCAGGCGGAGATCAAAGACCAGGTCTTCGCAATAGTCCAGCCACTCCGGATATCCGTTCACCGCCTCCCAGGCCACCTGGCGAAAGGCCACCGACCGGCTGGATGGCAGGAATTGGGCCGGCTTGACCTCTCGCAGGTGGGGCAGGACGGTGGCCCCCATGGCTACCTCGAACACAGTCTGCGGATCGGCCAAAAACCAGCCAGAGACGACGGCGACAAAGCGGCCGGCGGTGTCTGGCGCATCTTCGAGCGGGGCAACCAGCGACGCCAGCCAGCCCTGATCCAGCCGCACGCCCGCGTCGGTCGAGGCGATGACCTCGCCGCTCGCGGCGTCGATGGCGGCGTTACGCCCTTCCGAGATGTTTGTCCCCGGCACACTCACCACGCGCAGCGGCAGCCTTCCTGACGCCGACCACCTGCTCAGGATGTCAACCGTCCCATCCGTCGAGCCGCCGTCGGCGATCACCACCTCGTCTGGCGGGC
>Ga0102851_10003165_pt1 | contig 10174 bp, 8 predicted proteins | sample Mud3Dept3metaG_FD_79558 | JGI IMG/M metagenome (GOLD analysis project Ga0102851, IMG submission 79558) | Freshwater wetland microbial communities from Ohio, USA, analyzing the effect of biotic and abiotic controls - Mud 3 Core 4 Depth 3... | ecosystem: Environmental > Aquatic > Freshwater >...
TCCGTCGAGGCCGCGCAGAATCGATACCTGAGCGGCAAGAAGTACTTCGAGGCGAAGCAGTACGCGGTGGCCGCCGACGAGTTCGCCGCCGCGTACCAGCTCGATCCGCAGGCGAAGTTCCTGCTGTTCAACCTCGGGCTCGCACGCCGGTTGGCGGGCGCATGCAAGGAGGCGATCGAGGCCTACCGTGCGCTGCTCGATGCGGGTCCGCCCAAGCAGCTCGCCGCCAACGCGCAGGTCGGGATCGATCGTTGCGAGAAGATCGTCGCGACGCTTCCCGAGCCCAGCAAGCCCGAGCCGCCCGCAGAGCCGACGCCGCCCCGGCCGCCCCCGCTGGAGCCGTCCGTGATCGCGCCGGTCGAGATCGACGCCCGGCCGACCGACCCGCGCGAGCCGTGGTATCGCGATCGCACGGGCAACCTCCTCGTCCTCGGCGGTGGGCTGTCGGCGGGGACCGCCACGGTGCTCTACATCCTCGCGCGAGACCGTGCGGCCGCGACCGCGGCACCGCTGTCGCTCCAGACCTACGAGGCCCACCGCGTCGCCGCCTCGCGACTGCAGATCGCGAGCGCGATCACCGGCGCCGCGGCGGCCGTGCTCGTCGTGGCCGGTGTGGTTCATTACGCGGCGCACCGCCCCGAACCGCGGCGGCTCGCGGCGGTCCCGGTCGACGGCGGCGCGATGGTCGTCGTGGGAGGCCAGTTCTGATGCGGTCCCTGCTCGCGCTCGTGCTCGCGCTCGCGTCGTGCGTGGAGGTCGCGGACGAATATCGCTGCGGGCCCGAGCACGACTGTGTCCTCGACGGCGTGGTCGGCCGCTGCGAGTCGACCGGCCACTGCAGCTTGCCGGACCCGAGCTGCGGCACGTCGGGGAATCGCTACCACGCGTCGGCCGGGCAGCAGGCGGGGATCTGCGTGCTGGGGCCCGCACCGGTGATCGAGATGGCCTTCGACCTGAAGGAGTCGTCCGATCGATCGCGCACCGGCTGCGGCCCGGAGGGCGCGCGCGACATCTCGATCGAGCTGTTCACGATGACTCCACAGACGATCACGATCGACACGGTGGGCCCCGAGCCACGCGCGCCGGTCGTGTTCAGCCTGCGCGACGGCGCGTGCCCGGCCGGGCTCGCCGAGATCGCCGGCTGCCGCGAGTCCATGTGCGCCGACAAGACCTACAACGCCCTCGCCGTCACGCTACCGCCGGGCGCGTACTGCCTGATCGTCGAGGAGGCCGAGCCGGCGGCGGAGACCGGCAAGGTCGGGCTGCGGATCCTCGAAGGCGGGCGCGAGGCGGTCGTGATCGATCGTCCGTTCCAGAGCGCGCCGCAGACGACGTGCGGCGCGCCGCCCGATCCGGCCCCGGCCCCGTGCGTGCCCCCGAGCGGCGACTCGGCGGGCGCCGCCGTGTTCGTGGCCTGCCCGGGAACGCGCGTGCGGGCGACCGTGACGCCGGACACCGCGAACCTCGACATCGCGCTGTCCGTGCGCGACGGCGGGCCGCTGGGCACCAAGCTGGTCTGCGAGAACGCCGCGGCGGGTGGAGGTGCCGAGATGATCGACCGGATCTTGACGGGGCCGACCTGGCTCGTCGTCGATCGCGTCGGCGGCCCCGCGGTCTGCGGCGGGTTCTCGATCAGCCACACGTTCGGCCCGTAGGGTCCGGAGGCGGGCGCCTCCAGCGCGGTGGTGGCGGGCGCCACCACCCGCGAGCAGCGTGGCGGTTCCGACGAGGATCCGCGCGGGTGCGCGGGCGGCCCACAGGTTGCTACCTGAGCCTGACGGAGGATCCCCTATGAAGCTGGTCACCCAGATCGTGATGGCCGCATCGATCGCCCTGACGGCGAGCTGCGATGCGGTCGTCGACCCCGACGCGCCCCCCGACACCTCGGCATGCACCGCGACGCAGACCCTGCCGTCCGCCGACACCCCGATCGACGCGAGTGCCCCGCTGCCGGCGCTCGTGTTCGAGGGACTCGATGCGAACGGCGCGTCGACCACCGTCTCGCTCGCTGACTACCACGAGCCGTGCGCGACGACCTCGCGGCTGCTCGTCGTGCGAGTCGGCGCCGCGTTCTGCGGGACGTGCCGGTGGCACGCCGCGCACACCCAGGAGCTGTTCGATCTCGACGTCGGCGCGCGGCTCGAGGTGCTCGACGTGCTGGTGCGCGACGAGGACAACCTGCCGGCGACCGCCGACGATCTCCCGGCGTGGCGCGCGCGGATCGATGCCCCTCGCAAGCTCGCCGTCGACCCGCAGTATCGCTTCGATGCGCTCAACCGCGATCGCGCAAAGCTCCCGCTGGTCGTGCTCGTCGACACCAAGACGATGACCGTCCGCCGCACGCTCAACGATCCGGATCCCGACCAGCTCGCGCTGCGCGTGCGCCAGGAGCTGGCCGTGCTCGACGGGACGCCGCCGCCCGCCGATGTCTCCTCGACGCTCTTCGACGGCGTCTTCACCCGCAACCAGCGCGACATGATCGCGGAGATGACCGGCCTGGGTGCGCCACCCGCCGATCCGACGAACGCGTACGCGGACGATCCGCGCGCCGCGCAGCTCGGCGGTCGGCTGTTCGGCGACCGATCGCTGTCGCCGAGCGGCACCGTCTCGTGCGTCACGTGTCACGACCCGCAGCGAGCCTGGGCGGACGGTCGCCCCGTGTCGCGCGGCGTCGACTTCGGCGGCCGCAATGCGCCGTCGGTCGCGCTCTCGGCCTACGCGCGCTGGCAGTTCTGGGACGGCCGCGCCGACTCGCTGTGGGCGCAGGCCCTCGGTCCGTTCGAGAACCCGAAGGAGTTCGGCTCGTCGCGGTTGTTCGTCGCGCAGCGCGTGGCCGCCACCTACCGCCCCGACTACGAGGCGCTGTTTGGCCCGCTGCCCGATCTGAGCGCGCTGCCGGCGAGCGGCATGCCCGGCGATCCCGCATGGGAGGCACTGGCGCCGCAGCGGAGAGAGGCGGTCAACCGCGTGTTCGTCAACATCGGCAAGGCGATCGCTGCGTTCGAGCGCACCATCCGTGTCGGCGAGAACTCGGTCGACGCGTACGCGCGCGGCAACACCGCCGCGCTGTCGACCACCCAGAAGGCGGGGCTCCGGGCCTTCTTCGACGTCGGGTGCGCGCAGTGTCACCACGGCGCGCGCCTCACCGACGACGCGTTCCACGTGATCAAGTTCCGGTCGCGCAGCCTCGACACGCTCGACCACGGTCGGATCGACGCGGTGTCGCAGCTGCTGACGAGCGAGTTCCTCGAGACCGGCCCGTACAGCGACGCGCCGGCCGACACCCACGGCCTCGCCGCACTGGGCGAGATGACCACGTTGCCGAGCTCGCTCGACGGCGCGTTCCGGACGCCCGCCCTGCGCGGCGTGGCGAACACGAGCCCGTACGCCCACGCGGGCTCGCTCGGCGCCGGCGGCCCCCTCGACGCGGCCGGCCTCGACGCGCTGATCGGTCACTACAGCGGACGCGCCATCGACGATCCGGCCGCCCCCGGGTTTGCGCTCGCGGTCGGCGAGATCGAGCCGTGGGTGCAGAAGTTCGAGCTCGACGGCCCTCAGCATCGCGCGCTCGCCGCGTTCTTGCCCGTCCTCACCGGCGCGACGCTGCCGCCGCCGCCGCCGCCGGTGCCGTGACCCTGGGCGCGTGGCACGCCCTGCGCGCACGCTCGGGTCTGGCGATGGTCGCCTTCGCGAACGCCAGCTGCGGTACCCTGGCTGGGTGCGGGCTGTCCTCTGGTGTGCGCTGGCGGGCTGCTACGCACCGAGTGTACCCGCGGGATCCCCGTGCTCGACGGCGGTCGACGGCCCCAGGTGCCCCGATGGGTTGGTCTGCAAGCTCGAAGGCGCCGTCGAGATCTGTGTAGACGCTGACTACGTCCCGATCGACGCGCCGATCGATCCGTCGATCGACGCACCCTCGGATCGCGATCTGGACGGCGTCTTCGATGTCGCGGATCTGTGTCCCGACATCGCGGATCCAGCGCAGTCCAACGAGGACGGTGATCGGTTCGGGGATGCGTGCGATCCCTGTCCCCCGATCGCCGACGACGCCCCACCCGATCCGGACGGTGACGGTGTGGGGGGAGCGTGTGACCCGAACCCGACCACGCCGGGCGATCGCATCGTGCTGTTCACCGGATTCCACGCGGGGGTTCCTGCCGGCTGGACCGTCACGGGGACCTGGGCCGATGTCGGCGGCGCGGTCGCCGCCGCCCCGGCCAGCGACGAGCAGATGGTGATGTTCACGCCGATCGTGCCGGACCTGACCGGCACCGCGAGCGCGAGCTTCGTCGTCACGTCGATCGCGACGGGCGGACGGGGGATGGGAATCGCGCTCCCGCTGTCGCTCGCCGCGGATCGGGGCATCATCTGCGAACCGTTCCTCAACACCGGCACCCAGAACAGGAAGCTCGGGCTCGTCCGGCTCGACAATCTCGCGGTGCTCGCCGACACCGCGGTCGCGTGGCTGGACAACAAGCCTCTCGTGGCGAGCGTGACTCGCATGGGCTCCACGTTCACCTGCCGGTTCGAGCACGAGGGGCTGACCCACGTCTTGACCGCGATGGACGCCAACTCGCCGCCGGATCCGCGGGTCGCCTTTCGAACGCGCAGCATCTCCGGCCGGGTCGAGTGGATGATGTACGTCGACAGTCCGTAGATCGCGACAGGGCCTCGCGCCTTGACGAGTCTGACCACGGACGCCGGGACGGTGTGGGCGCTCGTGCGCAAGACCCTCGCGGCGCGCAAGGTCCCGGTCCCCGAGGACGACGCCTGGAAGTAGCTGTCGACTCGGCGCGGGCCGCGAGCGACAATCAGCGGCAGAAACCCGGCGCGGGGTGTGATTTCGGTGTCAGGTCTTCGACCGATTCGCGGCCGTGGTGGGTGGAACCCGTTGAAACTCGACGGGGCGTGGTTGGCACGGCTATCGCTACAGGGGGGAGTCTCATGGCTTCGAACACCGTCAAGCGTCTGCTCCTGCTCGTCCTTCCGGTTGCGGCGCTGCTGAGCGCCCCGACCTCGGCCTCGGCCGATGACGACGAGGAGCTTCCGCCGCCCCAGCCCTCGGTCCAGCCGGTCTACCCGGCGCCGCTCTCGCAGACGACGCAGACGACCTACGTCCCGCAGAGCGTCGCCCTCTCCGGCCCCGATGAGATCGACGACTTCGATTTCAGCCGCCCGATCCCGCTCGGCTACACGATGGTGAAGCGCCCACGCAAGGGGCTGTTGATCGGCGGCGGCGTCACGTTCGGCGTGGCCTACACGTACTCGGTGCTGATCGCCGCGGCCGGCGAGGACAGCGCGAGCTGGAGCGACAGCGGCCAGAACGAGGCCGCGGCGATGTGGATCCCGGTCGCCGGTCCGTTCCTCCAGATGGCGCAGACCGAGAGCGCCACGTTGCGGTTGCTCCTGTTCGGCTTCGGTGCCGCGCAGGCCACGGGCGCCATCATGCTCTACTACGGCCTGACGACGAAGAAGCGCGTGCTCGTCCGCAACGACTTCGTCGGCAGCATGACCGTCACGCCGATGGCCGGCGATGGCGCCACCGGGATGTTGCTCTCCGGCCGGTTCTAGCCGCAATGACACAGCTCTCGCTTCAAGGGGTTCCCATGGCTTCGAACAGCGTCAACCGTCTCCTCCTCCTCCTCCTTCCGGTCGCTGCCCTGATCGGGGCGCCGACCTCGGCCCTGGCCGACGACGACGAGCTCGACGAGGAGATGCCGCCGCCGCAGCCGGCCGTCCAGCCGGTCTACACGGCGCCGCTCTCGCAGACGACGCAGACCACGTACGTTCCCCAGAGCGTCGCGATGTCCGGCCCCGAGGAGATCACCGACTTCGATTCCGGCCGGCCGATCCCGCTCGGCTACACCGCCGTGCTGCGCCCGCGCAAGGGGCTGCTGATCGGCGGCGGTGTCACGTTCGGCGTGACCTACGGCATCTCGCTCCTGACCGCCGCGATCGGCGAGGACGTCAAGGGCAGCGGCGAGAACGAGGTCGCGGCGATGTGGATCCCGGTCGCCGGCCCGTTCCTCCAGATGCTCAACACCCAGAGCGCGACGGGCAAGGTGTTCCTCGCCGGCTTCGGCGGCGCGCAGGCCGCGGGCGCCATCATGCTGTACTACGGCCTGACCACGAAGAAGCGCGTGCTCGTCCGCAACGACATCGTCGGCAGCCTGACGATCGCGCCGATGGCCGGCGACGGCGCCACCGGCATGCTGCTGGCCGGCCAGTTCTGACCCCGACGTCGCAGCCCGGCGCGCCGAGCGCTCGGCCGTTCGCCGGGTTCACAGCGCTGGGCTGGTCGGCGGTGGCGCGATCGAGCTGACGGGGCCCGGATTCTCGGTGGCTGGATAGATCAAGACGTGGCCCGCACCACCACCGCCGCCGCCACCCGAGGCCGCGGCCCCACCCGGCGCGCCCATGCTCCCGTCGAGCACGAGCCCCCCGGTTCCGGCACCGCCTGAGCCTCCCCCCACCCCGGGGCTGCCGCCCAGCCCACGAGCGATCGGTCCTGTCGAGTACGTGCCTGCCATCCCGGGGCCCGCGACGCTCGCACCGCCGCCACCTGCTCCGCCATTGGCGAACACAGTCCCGGACAACATCAGCCCGCCGCCTTGAGCGACGTCGATCCCGATCAACCCGCCCGCGCCCCCGCCGCCGCCCCCGCCGCCCGAAGTCCCGCCGCCCCCGGGTCCTCCCGACGCGTTGATCGAACCAGTCGCGGTCACGGTCATCGTGCCGACGATGAAGTAGACGGCGCCCCCTGCGCGCCCCCCGTTGTCGACCGGGTTTCCCGCACCTCCCTGCCCGGGGCATCCACCGCGGATTCGATCCAGGGACGGCTCGGCGGCGGCGCTCCCACCCTGGGCATCTCCTCCGTTGCCGGTTCCACCTCCGCCGCCCGGCCCCCCGAATGACCCGCCCGCGCCGCCGCCGGCACCCATCGTGACCGCGGGCGTGCCGGGGGTTCCGCACGCATTCGAGGCGGCTCCTGCGCGCGAGAGCAGGTTGCCCGGTTCCTCTCCCACACTGATCACGCCGTCGACCTTGAGATGACCGGCGACGAGGAACACGAGCGGACGCGAGCCGTTGCCGACGAGGCGCGTGGTCGTCGGGATCGTCAGCGAGTTGTACTCGACGAGGCAGATCTCGCCCGTCGGCGTCGCAACCACGGTGCACCCGGTCTGGCCGGCGCCGCCGGTGACAAACTCGTATTCGGTGCCGTCCGGAATCGTCTCGTCGCGGCTCGGTGGCTGCGATCGGCACACCTGGAGTGGGCCCTCGGCGTGGCCGTAGCAGTACATGCCGACATCGTTCGGCGCGTCCACGTCGACGCCGGCATCCCCGCCGCAGCCTCCGCCTGGCGAGGCGCAGATCCCGCCCTGGCACACGAGCCCGCTGGGACAGGTCGCGGTCTGCCCGGCACAGCTCACCGTGCACGGTGCATCGCGGGGAGCCTGGTAGCACCCCACCGCCGCGACGATCGCGACGATCGCGACGGTGCAGACGAACGACGCCCCCCTCATCCGGGGATCATACCGGACCGCGGCGTCTGCGTGGCGGTGCTAGCGTCCTCCCATGCTCGACAACAAGGTCATCGTCGTCACCGGAGCGAGCCGCGGTATCGGCGAGGCGATCGCCCGCGCGTGCGTCGACGCCGGTGCGCGCGTCGTGCTCGCGTCGCGCAAGCAAGCGGATCTCGATCGGGTCGCGAGCTCGCTCGGGGAGCGCGCGCTCGCCCTCGCCTGCCACACCGGCAAGGCCGAGGAGGTCGACGCGATGATGGCCCGGGCGGTCGAGAAGCTGGGGCGCGTCGACGGCTGGGTCAACAACGCCGCCACCAACCCGTACTTCGGTCCGATGATCGACACGCCGGATGCCGCGATCGACAAGACCTTCGAGGTCAACGTCCGCGGCTACCTCTACGGAGCGAGGGCCCTGGTCAAGCACGCGCGCGCGCGCGGCGGCGGGGGATCGATCGTCAACATCGCGAGTGTCGCCGGGATCCGCGCGGCGCCGATGCAGGGCGTCTACGGCGCGACCAAGGCCGCCGTGATCAGCATGACGCAGACGCTCGCGTTCGAGCTCGGCGGGTCGCAGATCCGGGTCAACGCGATCGCCCCGGGCCTGGTCGAGACGAAGTTCGCCGCGGCGATCGTCGGCAACCCGATGCTGCGCGACCACGTCGTCAACCGCACGCCGCTCGCGCGCCACGCCCAGCCCGCGGAGATCGCAGGTGCCGCGGTCTACCTTCTGTCCGATGCCGCCTCCTTCACGACCGGTTCGGTGGTCGTCGTCGACGGTGGTCTGACGTCGTCCTGACGCTTACCTACACGCTTCGCGCGGCCTGCCGAACCAGGGAGTGATGCTCAACCTCCGCTCCTACCTCGTGGCGGCCGTGCTGGCGTCCGCATCCCCCGCGCTCGCCGACATCTCGCCCGAGCCAACCGCCCAGGCCGACCTCGCCGCAACGTTCGCCGACGCCATGTCGCGGGAGTCGCACGAGCTGTGGTTCCACAAGTTGATCGAGTTCGCGCCGGCCTCGTCCCGCGTCTACAGCGCGGACCGGGATCTGCTCCAGCGCATGGCGAAGACCTGGGTGCAGAGCGGCCAGCAGATGATGATCACCGTCCACGGTTACTCCGACTCGCTCGACCTCGCCCTCGCCGAGCGCCGCGCCGCGCAGGTCCGCGGCTACTTGATCAAGGCCGGTGTCGCGTCCTCCCGTGTCCACGCCGTGGGCCACACGCTCGACAAGGGCGGCCGCCGGATCGATCTCTCGATCGGGACCTGCGAGCGCGGCCAGTGCGCCGCGACGCACGCTTCGAAGTAGCGCTCAGCGCTTCGCGAGCCCGGCGGCGATCGACTTCGCGACCGTCGGATCGGTCTCCATGGCGGCGGCCCACGCACCCGCGACCTCGAGGTACCCCGCCTCGTCGAGATCGAACTGGGCGAGCGCCTCGGCGGGCGTCAGCGCGGCGAGATCGCGGAGCAGCGCGACGTAGTCGCTGACCCGCTCGATCTTGCCGCCGGGGACGATGACGCGATCCTTGAACACCGGGGAGGGCGGCGTCGGCTCGCCGAGCACGACGCCACCGCGCGCGCGGAACTCCTTGTAGAACGCGTCGCGCGTCATCCGATCGCCGAGCTGAGGCACCGGATCCCGGGCGAAGTACGCCTGCTCGCGGACCAGCATCGCGAGCGAGCGCAGGAGCATCGGCTCGCGATCGGTGAGCCCGACGGTGTCCGCGAGCGCGGCCATCGCCGCCGCGAGCGCACGCGGCGCGACCTCGAGATCGTTCTCGGAGGCGAAGCGAAACCGCGTCGCCTCGAGCGCGGCACGGCGAACGCGCCAGCTGGGATCGGTGACGAGCGCCGAGGCGGCGGCGAAGTCGCCGGCCTCGAGCAGCATGAACGCGGGCTCGCGCGGCTTGCCGACCGGTCCGAGCTCGGGCGGCGTGGTCTTGGTCTTGGTCTTCGCGCGCTCGAGCGTCGCGGCGAACCCGGCGGCGTTGTCGGGGAGCGGGTTCTGCGTGACCGCATCCTGCGCGACCTTCTCCGCCTCGATGTAGCGCGCCTGCCCGATGTACCCGCACGCCAGGTGGTTCCACGCGTTGGTCTTCCACATCACGTCGTCGCCGGCGACGCGCAGCAGGTGGTTCGCGACCTTCTCGCACATCGTGTAGTCGCCGACCTCGTCGAGGACGCCGGCGTACGCGTTGAGCTGGGTCGCGTCGAACGCCTCGGGATCGAGCTGGTACGCGAGAGCGTACGCCTTGACGGTGCGCGGGTTGTCCATCGCGGCGTACGCGATGCCGCCGTACGTCAGCCACTGATCCGCGCGCACGTACCAGCGGCTCGCGTAGTCGAGCACGGCCATCGCCTCGGGGAGCTTTCCGGTCTGGTAGAGGACACCGGACAGGATCTGCGTCGCCTGCTCGCGCGTGCCGCGCACGAGGTGGACCAGCGCGTCGGCGATCTTGCCCTGCTGCGCGAGGGCGAGGCCGAGGTTGCGATGCGCCTCGCCGTTGGTGGGATCGATCGCGACGGCCCACCGCCCGAGCTTCTCCGCGCGCGGCGGATCGCCCTTCTGCAGCGCATCGAACATCGCCGCCGCGACCTTCTCGAACGCGAGCGGGATGTCGAGCTTGATCCGGCTCCAGCCGTCGGCGAGCGA
>Ga0102851_10003167_pt1 | contig 10169 bp, 9 predicted proteins | sample Mud3Dept3metaG_FD_79558 | JGI IMG/M metagenome (GOLD analysis project Ga0102851, IMG submission 79558) | Freshwater wetland microbial communities from Ohio, USA, analyzing the effect of biotic and abiotic controls - Mud 3 Core 4 Depth 3... | ecosystem: Environmental > Aquatic > Freshwater >...
AAAGGTTTTATTTACATTGTTGACAGGAAGAAAGATATGATCGTGAGCGGCGGGGAGAACGTGTATTCCCGGGAAGTGGAGGAAGTGCTTTACACGCATCCTGCGGTCGCGGAGGCAGCCGTGATCGGAGTGCCGGATCCCAGGTGGGTGGAGCGTGTGCATGCCCTCATCGTTCTGAAACCGGCTGTCAAGGTTAGGGAGAAGGAAATGATCGCCTTCTGCAAAGAGCACATCGCGTCGTACAAGGTACCGAAGTCGGTTGAGTTTGTTGATTTCCTGCCCAAGAACCCGCAGGGAAAAATCCTGAAAAAAACCATTCGTTCGAAATACCGGGGTGTGAACCCTTCGGATTCCTGAAAAACATCAAAGGATGGAAAGTGAGGTTCAATAGCCTATGTCCTTCACTTTAAGCAAAGAGCAACTCGACATCCAGAAAGCGGCCAGGGAATTCGCCGAAGGGGAGATCCGACCCATTGCAAGGGACCTGGACTCCAAGGAGATGTTTGACGATCGCCTATGGAAGAAAGCAGCCGAGCTTGGGTTTCTGGCTGTATTCGTCGACGAGAAATACGGGGGCCTGGGGCTGGGGTATCTGGAGCAGTGCTTGATCGTGGAAGAGTTCGCCCGTGTGGACCTCGGCATTGCGCAGGCGATTGAATCATGTTTCTTCGGATCCCAGCTCATACAGCTCGCGGGCACGGAGGAACAGAAGGAAAGATACCTCCCTGCGATATGCAGTGGGGAGATGAGAATGGGCGTCGCCATTACAGAGCCGGATGCAGGAAGCGACGTGACATCCGTGGCTACGGAAGCGATCAAGGAGGGCGGGGAATATGTCATCAGCGGGAACAAAATCTTCATCACCAATGCAACGCTCGCCGATTTTCTGATTGTCCTGTGCGTTACCCATCCGGATCACCCGAAAAAGCACGAGAGGTTCAGCACGATCCTTGTGGAAACGAACAGGCCCGGATATGAAGCCAACATCTTGCACGGCAAGCTTTCGCTGCGGCCGTCGAACACGGGCGAAGTGGCGTTCAAAGGGGTCAGGGTCCCTGTTCGCAATCTTCTGGGCAAGGAGGGAAGGGGCTTTTACAACATCATGGAATTCTTCAACCGGACGCGCGTTCAAGTGGCGGCCTTGGGGGTAGGGACGGCCCAGGGTGCCCTGGACAAAGCGGTCGCCTATGTGCGAAGGCGCGAGCAGTTTGGAAGTCCTCTTGGAGCTTTCCAGCTCGTGCAGGGAAAAATCGCGGAGATGGTGACGATGACCGAAGCGGCCAGGTCCATTTGCTATCGCGCCGCATCAAAACTTGATTCTGGAGCCGCGGATCCAGCCCTCAGCTCTATGGCGAAATGGTACAGCGCGGAGGTGGCGGTGAAGGTCGCTGACGAGGCCATCCAACTCCATGGAGGCTACGGCATCCTGGAGGAGTATGACGTGGCCCATTACTGGCGCAATGCAAAGGTCCTGGAGATCTTTGAAGGGAGCAAGGAGATCGAGAAGATCATCATCGGCCGAAAAATCCTGGGCCGATAGGAGAAGGGGCTGGCGGATGGTTAGGAAGGGTGCGCGGATGAAGTTGCAGATTGATGGTCTTTCGCTCAGCTTTGGCGGCGTCAGTGCATTGTTGGATGTCAGCATGGATCTCGCGCACAATGAAATGATCGCCGTCATCGGACCCAATGGAGCGGGCAAGACCGCTCTCCTCAACTGCATCAGCGGTTTTTACAAACCTCAGAAGGGTGAAATCCTTTATGAAGGGAGGGAAATCACCCGGATGCGGCCGGACAAACTCGCCAAGCTTGGAATCGCGAGAACCTTTCAAAACATCGAGCTCTACACCGGGCTGAGCACTCAAGACAACATCATGGCTTCCCGGCACGTGCTGATGAAACAAAATTTCGTCACCGGTGCCCTTTACGTTGGCTGGGCGCAACGGGAGGAAATCCAGCACCGACGGATCGTTGAAGAGATCATTGACTTCCTGGAAATAGCGCCCATTCGAAAGAAGATCGTCGGCCTTTTGCCTTACGGTCTTCGGAAGCGGGTCGAGCTGGCACGGGCCCTAGCTCTGGAGCCCAAGGTTTTGCTTCTTGATGAACCCATGGCCGGGATGAACCTCGAAGAAAAAGAAGACATCGCCCGATTCATCATCGACGTGTTCGAAGGGCAGGGGGCCATGTATCCCGACACTCCGGTTCTAAGGGATGGAATTCGCAGCATTGTCCTCGTCGAGCACGATATGGGAGTTGTGATGGACCTGGCGGATCGAATCGTCGTTCTCGATTTCGGGCGCAAAATTGCCGAGGGCACGCCTGCGGAGATCAGCACGAACCCTGAGGTGGTCAGCGCCTACCTGGGCAAGGGGAAATAGATGCTGCAAGTGAAAAATATCGAAGTGATCTACATAAAGGTCATCCAGGTTCTTAGGGGCGTTTCCCTGGAAGTCCATGAGGGGAAGATCGCCGCCCTGCTCGGCGCCAACGGGGCCGGCAAGACGACGACCTTGAAGGCGATATCCGGAATGCTGAAGACCGAAGAGGGAGAGGTCACGGGCGGCCGCATTGAATTTGACGGCAAAAGAATCGATGGGTATGGCCCTGAGGCCATTGCCGCGATGGGCATCAGTCAGGCCATGGAAGGGCGAAGAGTTCTGGAGCATCTGAGTGTCGAGGAAAACCTGTTCGTGGGCGCTTACTGCCGGAATGACCGGGCCGGAGTCAAGAAAGACCTGGAACTCGTTTTTGATTACTTTCCGAAGCTCCGAGTTCTCCGTCAACGCACAAGCGGCTACCTCTCAGGCGGAGAACAGCAGATGCTGGTGATTGGACGGGCCCTCATCGCACGCCCCCGACTGATGCTTCTTGATGAGCCTTCCCTCGGCCTTGCCCCTCTGATCGTGGAAGACATCTTTCGAATAATAGACAAAATCCGTGTTGACCAGAACATGGCGATCCTTTTGGTGGAGCAGAATGCCAGGGCCGCCCTTGGGATTGCCGACGAGGGCTATGTCTTGGAAAACGGCAGAATCGTGATGGGAGGTCCTGCCGACAAGCTAAGGGATAACGAGGACGTCCGGGAATTTTATCTGGGACTGTCTGCCGTTGGATCTCGAAAGAGCTATCGCGACGTGAAGCACTATCGGCGAAAGAAAAGGTGGCTGGGATAAAAGGATGTGGAGTAATGGAGTGTTGGAGTAATCGAGTAATGAAAGGGATCGCGAATAAGCGGTCTAGCATTCTTAACCAGTACTCCAAAACTCCAATACTCCAGTACTCCAAGATCTCAGTACTTCATCACTCCGCTTAGGACGAATTAGGATGACGCTGATGGATCTTGAAAAGTGTGACACCTGGCCCAAGGTGCTCAGGTACAACCGGGAAAAATACGGAGACTCCCGCAGGGCCTTGCGCCACAAGCACTACGGGATCTGGCAGCCCTACACCTGGAAGGATTACTACCGCCATGTGAAGTCCCTGGCCCTGGGGTTCCTATCGTTGGGTCTAAAAAAGGGAGACAAGGTTCTCATTATCGGCGACAACGTGCCGGAATGGTATTACGCCGACTTGGCTGCCCAGGCCGACCACGGCGTAGCCGTGGGTGCTTACTCGGACCTTACCCCAAGGGAGATCCAATACATGGCGGAGAACTCGGGGGCCGCCCTCGCAGTGGTGCAGGACCAGGAACAGGTTGACAAGGTGCTTCAGGTCAAGGAATCCCTCCCTCTTCTGAAAAAGGTCATCTTTTGGAACTACAAGGGGTTGGCGCACTACACCAATCCTATCCTGACAGGGTTCAGGGAGGTGGTGGCACGGGGGCAAGCATACGAAAAGGAACATCCGGGGATTTTCGAACAAAGTGTGGAAACCGGAAAGGCGGAGGATGTCTGCGCGATTGTCTACACGTCGGGAACCACCGGTGAGGAACCCAAGGGGGCCGTCCACACTTATAGAACACTGAGGGCGGGTGCGGAATATCACCTGCGTCTAGACCCGTGGCATGAAGAGGACAATATCGTGCCCTACCTGCCACCCGTTTGGATCAACGAGCAGTGGCTTGCCGTCGGATGTCACCTTCTTTCAGGCAGCACGCTCAACTTTGCCGAAGAGCCTGAAACCCAGGAGCGGGATGCCAGGGAAATCGGCCCCACCATTGTATTCCGTGGGGCTCGACTTTGGGAAAGTCAGGCCGCCAAGGTCCGGGCGAGGATTACAAGTGCCGATCCCATCAAGCGCCTTGCCTTTCGATTGCTTATGCCTGTGGGCAATCAGATATCCGAGGCGAGGTACAAGAAAGAGCAGCCCGGTTTGTTCAGGAGACTGTTCTACGGATTGGCGGGCCTTCTGCTCTTTAACCCCATCCGGGAGAGCCTCGGCCTGCAGAACGCCAGGATCTGCTATACTAGCGGGACCATGCTCAGCGCAGACGCATTCAAGTTCTACCATGCCCTGAATCTCCCCCTCAAAAGCCTCTACGGAACGACAGAGGGGGGAGCCCTCAGCGGCCCAAAAAATGAGGATATCCGCCTGGACACGGTGGGTCCTGCTCACCAGGGGACGGAAGTGAAAATATCCGAGGAGGGAGAGATCATCTACAGGCAACCCGGCACCTTCGTCGGCTATTACAAGGATCCGGATAAAACCTCCGAAGTTCTCAAGGACGGATGGTTCCGCACCGGGGACAGCGGGTTTGTCAGGGATGACGGGCACCTCGTGCTTGTGGGCAGGGTAAAGGACATTGTCCGTATGGCCAATGGAGACACCCTTGCCCCCCAAGAGATTGAAAGCAGGCTGCGGTTCAGCCCCTATATCAAGGATGCGTGGGTACTCGCCGGCCCTCAAGGGCTCTACGCATCAGCCGTTATCGTCATCGATTACAATAGTGTTGGAAAGTGGGCCGGAGAGAAGAGGGTGCCCTACAGCACGTTCGCGGAACTTGCGCAAAGGCCCGAGGTGTACGAACTGGTCAAGCAAGATATCGACAGGGTCAACCCCGCCTTGTCCCCCGGCTCCAGGGTGAGGAAATATGTCCTTCTCCACAGGGAGTTCGATCCTGACGAGGGAGAGGTGACGAGAAACAGGAGACTGAGGAGGGTCTTTCTGGAAAGACGTTACAGCGAACTCGTGGAAGCGATTTACAGGGACAGGGCCGAGGTCCCGGTCGAGGCCCGGGCCGGACACAGCGAGACCGGAAACGGAACGACCAAGACAATGCTTCGAATCCAGTCTGTGGGAGGAGCTGGCGGATGACCTTCTTTCTTCAACTAGTAGTAACGGGATTGGCTCAGGGCATGGTCTATGCGCTCATCGCCATAGGCTTTGTGATCATCCTGAAATGCTCCGAGGTCTTTAACATCGCTCAGGGACACTTTGTTCTGATCGGCGGCTATCTCGGCTTCACCTTCCTGGTGACCTTCGGCTTGCCGATATGGGCCGCCCTGGGAATGGCGATCGTGACGGCCGTCATCATGGGTTTGCTCATCGAACGCCTGATCCTGCGTCCTCTTCTCGGTGAGCCGGTGCTCGCTGTCGTTATGGCGACCATCGCTCTCTCCACGATCCTGGGAGGTCTGGCCACCTTGCTCTGGGGTGCCGAGTATAAGGCCTACCATGGATTGCTGCCGACCATCACTTTAAAGATAGGTGAAATATCCATCCCTTCAGAATCTCTGATCGGCCTGATCGTGTCCGTGATTTGCGTGGGGATCCTTATGCTGCTGTTCCGCTATACCAAGATCGGGCTGGCCATGCGGGCCACAGCTGAGGATCTGCAGGTGGTTCAGAGCGTCGGCATCAGAGCGACCACCGTCTATGCCGTGTCATGGATCATCGCCAGTGTGGTCGGGGTCATCGGCGGCATTCTCCTGGGCGGCGTGTCTGGCGCGAATATGGATCTTGCGAATATCGGCCTCAAGGCGTTCGCCGTGGTGCTGCTGGGAGGGGTGAACTCCGTCGGCGGCGCCATTGTAGCGGGAATTATTCTGGGAATGCTGGAAAACGTCGCTGCCGGGTATCTGGACCCTCTGCTGCCCGGCGGAGCGCTGGCCCAGGTTTTCCCCTTTTTTGTGATGATCATCGTGCTCATCTTCAGGCCCTACGGACTGTTCGGTTTGGTGAGGATCGAAAGGGTTTAGCCCATGGCTTTAGGCATAGGAACTTTTCAAGAAAATTATGCACAGGATATGTCCATCTTCCATTCTCCCTTGCAATGGGGGAGCGTGCTTGTTTTTATCCTCTTTCTTTTCACCTGCCCTCTCTTTTTCAGCGATAGGATACTCACTATACTGACCATGATGGGTATTTCGGTGATCAGCGTCCACGGGCTCAATATTCTAACCGGGTACTGCGGTCAAATCTCCATCGGGCATGCGGGCTTTATGGCCGTGGGAGGATACACGTCGGCCGTTTTGTGCGCGAAACTTGGTGCACCCTTCTGGGCGGCTCTCCCCTGTGGTGCCCTGGCCGCTGGAATAGCCGGTTTGATCTTCGGCCTCCCCTCCTTAAAGATCAAAGGCTTCTACCTCATTATGGCGACCATCGCCGCTCATTTTATTATCATCTGGACCATCATCCAATTGCACAGCATTACCGGTGGAGCGGACGGTCTCAGTGTGCCCAGGGCTAAGATAGGAAGCATTTCGCTAAGCTCCAAGACCAACTATTTTTACATGGTGATGGGGTTGACCTGCCTGGCCACACTGGTGGCGAAAAACATTGTCCGGACCAAGGCAGGAAGGGCCTTCATCGCCATCCGGGATAACGATCTGGCGGCAGAAGTCATGGGGGTTAGTCTTTGGAGTTACAAGCTGCAGGCTTTCTTTATCGGCTGTGTGTATGCGGGAGTGGCCGGGTCCCTGCTCACTCACTACTACAGTTTCGCGAGCACAGACCAGTTTCCCTTTATGGATTCCGTTTGGTATCTGGGGATGTTGATCGTCGGCGGGATGGGCAGCACGACAGGCGCTGTCTTAGGCGCCGTCGCCCTCAAGTTGCTGGATGAACTCGTCACCATTGCCGGACCGATCTTATCCGCCGCTGTCGCGCCTCAGGCAGCGGCGTCTTTGGCTCTGATATCTCACGGACTGGTCATCATCATTTTTCTCATTTTTGAGCCCCGTGGGCTTCATCACCGATGGGAGATGATCAAGGCCTACTTCAGACTTTGGCCTTTCTCCCATGAAGTTTCAGAATGAAAGGGGGTGGTCCCGTTTCATAATAGGTCCGAAGTGGGATGCAAACGAAACCATGAACGGAAAAGGAGGAAGAAGATGGGTAGAATCAAAATGGCTGCATTAGCAGCACTGGCGATCATGGTGGTGGCGTTGCTGTGGGTTCCGGCCGCCCATGCAAAAACCCTGTATGTCGGCGGTACTCAGTCGCTGACCGGGCCTTTTGCTGAAGATTCGGCGGCAGTGCTGGCTGCAATTGAGGACTATGTCAAATATGTGAACACGACAAAAAACCTGGCCCCCTGGAGAACCGAGAAATGGCCCGCCGATGTCACCCTGGAGGTGCTGTGGCGGGATGATGCGCTCATGCCGGCCAAAGCGCTGCCTATCTATGAGGAGCTCAAGGGCAAAGGAATGCTGGTCGCCAGGATATCGGGGTCTCCCATTGCGCTGGCACTCAAAGACAGAATGTGGGAGGACGGTATGGGAGCCACGAGTATGGCCACCGGTCCCTACTACCTCTCGCCGCCTCAAAGCTGCTTTACCTATTACCCTATTTATACCGACTGTATGGGCGCCATCGCCGACTGGTTCAAAGGGAACTGGAAAGAGACGAGAAAGCCGAAGGTTGCGTACCTGACTGCCGATAACGCCATGGGCAAATCCATTGAGATCCCTGAGATGAAGGCGTATCTGGAGCAGATCGGGTATGAGTTTGTGGGCATCCAGTATGTGCCTCTTGTACCCACCTCGCCGCCGACCACTCAGCTGACATGGCTTAAGGAAAAAGGGGTTGACCTTGCCCTGGGTGTCATGATCAATCCCGGCTCCCAGCCCACGGTTAAGGAGATGGTCAGGCTGGGGATGGGACCTTTCCAGACCTACAAGATGACTTTTGGCGTGGCTTCGCCCGGTCACGCTGTGGTATTCGCCGACGCTATGGGTCAGCTGGGTGATGGGTACGTCTGCGCCGGCAGCTTTCCCCCTTGGGACGATCCTGCCCCCGGTGTAAAGTTTATGCTCGAAGCACAGAAGGCTTCACACCCAGGAAAATTTGTTAGTCATATCATGTACCAAGGTGGTTTTCTTGAAGGTATGATTCAAGTTGAGGCATTGCGGCTTGCCATGGAAAAGGTCCCCTTTGAGAAGCTCACACCTCGTGCTGTGCTGGAGAATGGCTTTTACAGGATCAAGAACCTTCCCACCGGTGACATCAGCAGTACTCCTCTGACCTATGGTCCGGGTGATGTCGAAGGTGTTGATCAAATACGGATTGATCAAGTGCAGAAGGGTAAGGCAGTGAAGGTGGGTCTCACCCCACTGCGGCACATTTTTACGAAAAAATAGACACAACTCCGTATTGTTTCCTGTTTCTATCATCCCATCCCCCCCTTTTCTAAAAGGGGGGGATCGGGCAGGGCCCTTTGACGAAAAGAGCACGACGGATTTGAAGGGGGTCGATTCCCATGACTCTCACCAGGGAAGATTTCTCTATTTTGGACAGGTTTGCTTTCACCGTCCCGCCCGTAGCCGTGAAATTCTTGAGCCAGCGACCGGACCAGGTGGAGAGGTTGGCCGAAAAGACCGCTCTCTGCGAGATGCTCAAGAGGGCGCAGCAGGGGAATGCGTTTTTTGTGGATGCGGCAAACCATGCCTGTGAGGCCGGTCTGTATGTCTTGGGGCAGGCCGATTCCCCGGGACCTTTTATCAGCGGAGAGTTTGGAGCAGGGCTACGGATTTTTGAAGAGCGCCGCTCTGCAAGTCGTCTTTATCTTCACATTCCCAAATTAGGCAAAGGAGTCATTCACTACGTTTCCTTTTCGCCTTTACACAAGCTTGCCTTTGACCCAGATCTGTTGATCATCCTTGCAAACACCGAACAGACCGAAATCCTGCTCCGGGCCATGAGCTACAGGACAGGGGAGATGTGGGAGAGCAAATTCACGGCAGCAATAGGGTGTGCATGGACCTACATCTATCCATACCTGACCGGCAAGCTGAATTACACTATTACGGGTCTGGGCCATGGCATGAAGCGCAGAAGACTATTTCCCGAAGGCAGACAGCTCGTTTCCATCCCTTTTGACCTCCTGCCGTCCATGCTGAAAACCTTACGAGAGATGCCATGGGTTTTACCTGCCTATCAGCCGGACGGAAAGGAATTTGTGGGACGACTGCTTACCGAACTGGGCATTATACCGCCCAAAAGAGACAACGCCGAATGAAAACCGCTTAACACTTTTCCGAAGATGGGAGTATTACCGATGAATCTTTCAAAAAACCCTGAACGTTCCGCCATAGGTTTGCCGGACAAAGAACGGGGTGAAAGAGTGACGGCTTTTATCATCCCTCGGCCTGGCAAAACCTTTGATAAGAACGCGCTTCACAGCTATCTCAAGTTGTGTCTTTCGCCTTTCAAGGTGCCCAAGGAGTACCGGTTGGTGAAGGACTTTCCCAAGAGACTTGCAGGAAAAATCTTGAAACGGGAATTGCGCAAGGCGGCTGCGGAAATACCGAAGGATAAGTCCTCGTGATGTAAGCGTGCGTGAGAATTTTGTTGTTTTTTTGGGGACTTCTGCAATAAAATCCCCAATAATTTTCGCATCGAACCGGGGACTTCGCACATGGGAAGCCCAGATAAAAGGAGGAAAGGCATGAAAAGACGAATCGGGGTAGTGGGTCTCTTTCTGGTCCTGGGTTTTGTGTTCTCCTTCTCCGCGCACGCGGCGGATCCTATTGTCATCGGTGTGCCGACATCCACGGGATTCGTGGAAGGGAAGGAAGGGCTTGCTGTTGTGCAGATGGCCGTAGAGGAAATCAACGCAAAGGGAGGGGTGAAGGTCGGCTCCGAAAAGAGAATGCTCAAGGTGGAATCCATTGACATTCGTGATGCAGCACCGGGCGTCCCGGTTCCCGAGGCCCTGATGGGCATCGAGAAACTCATCCTGGAAAAGAAACCAACGGCCCTCCTCATCGGCCCATTCCGGTCAGAGGCCC
>Ga0102851_10003168_pt1 | contig 10169 bp, 3 predicted proteins | sample Mud3Dept3metaG_FD_79558 | JGI IMG/M metagenome (GOLD analysis project Ga0102851, IMG submission 79558) | Freshwater wetland microbial communities from Ohio, USA, analyzing the effect of biotic and abiotic controls - Mud 3 Core 4 Depth 3... | ecosystem: Environmental > Aquatic > Freshwater >...
GCAGTTTTCTACAAAGGTTGAATTCATTCCTGTGCCTGACTGGTATCTGGGAGTAGAGTATATTGAAGAACAAAGGCGGGGGTGTGACTACTCTGAAGATCTGTTTACACCGGGATTTTTTGAACTGGAGGCCAAAAAGGGAGACAGCATAGTTTTTTCAGCTTCCACAAGAGAAGAGAGTCCATCAGGTTTTAAGGCAAAGTTCACTAAGACTGTGGCCGGTAAAATCCCGCGCACCAGCTATTCAAACTGTCTCAGGAATGCAGCACTGCAGTTTGTGGAGAGAAGAGGAGAGGATACCCTCATTATTGCAGGTTATCCCTGGTTCGGCTCCTGGGGAAGGGACACATTTATTTCGCTCCCGGGAATTGCAATGGCGCGTAACAACCTTTCGCTCTTCCAGGCGGTGCTGGATACGCAGGTAAAAAAGATGAAGAATGGATTATTCCCCAATATGGGGACAGCTGGTCACTATGCATTTAATTCCGTTGATGCCCCTTTATGGTTCTTCTGGTCGCTTGAGCAATATGTTGAAAACGGGGGATCAGATTGCATTGACCGTTACGGAACTGCAGCCAAATCAGTTCTGCGGTCCTTTAAAAACGGAACTGCTTACAATATCCATATGCGTGATAATGGTCTTGTATACGCAGATGCACCGGGGAAAGCACTCACATGGATGGATGCCGTAGTTAATGGAGTTCCGGTCACACCCAGGAAAGGTTACGCTGTTGAAATAAACGCTCTCTGGTATAATGCAATTTGTTTTACCCTTGAGATAGCCAAAATCGAAAAGGATAAAACATTTATTAAGGAATTCGGGGATCTTCCGGAATTAATAAAGAAATCGTTCCTTGAATTATTCTGGGATGAGAAAGCAGGGTATCTCGCTGATTATGTTAATGATGATGAGGGTAGTAACTTTTTTGTAAGGCCGAATATGGTCATTGCCGTTTCCCTTCCATTTACAATGCTTGATAAGGAACAGATGAAAAAAGTGCTGGATATTGCAGATAAAGAGCTTGTTACACCAAGAGGTTTAAGAACTCTTTCTCCGGGCAATAAATACTATAAGGGCACTTACTACGGCAACCAGGAGGAGAGGGACAAGGCATATCATCAGGGTACAGTATGGCCCTGGTTGTTCGGACCATTCTGCGAGGGATGGCTGAATGTTTACGGGAAACAGGGGGTTCAAAAAATCAGAAAACTGATTTATGGTCTGGAAGAGGTGATGAGTGAGCACGGTATTACCACTCTGTCAGAAATACACGACGGTGATCCGCCTCATGCACCACGTGGAGCAATCTCTCAGGCATGGAGTGTTGGTGAAGTTTTAAGGATCATCGACCTGCTTGAGAAAAATTATTCAAATTAATAATACAGGTAAGTTATGCGTGTATTAATGTTTGGTTGGGAGTTTCCGCCCCACATTTCCGGCGGTCTGGGGACCGCCAGTTACGGACTTACCAAAGGCATGGCCGCAATAGATGATATGGAAGTGATCTTTGTGGTGCCTAAAGCGTGGGGTGACGAGGATCAGAGCATAGTTCGGCTGATAGGCGCCAATAAAGTGCCGGTGGCATACAAACAGATCTATTATAAGGGAACCAGGAGACCGATTGAGAAAATAGAGGTCTTTTCTAAAATTGTCCCCTATACTGATCCGGATGATTACTGGAAGATTGTAAGTTCTGAATCTTCCGGACAAAGACTAATCATACAAACAAATCATAAGGGAATGATTGATTTCTCGGGAAAGTACGAAAATAACCTTCTTGATGAGATCTATAAGTATTCTGTAATAGCGTCGGTCATAGCTGAGGAAAATGAATTTGATATCATCCATGCCCACGACTGGCTTACATATCCTGCCGGAATAGCGGCAATGGAGGTATCCGGGAAACCGCTGGTGATTCATGTTCATGCAACTGATTTTGACAGAAGCGGCGGTAATGTCAATCCCGAAGTTTACCGCATTGAAAAGGCAGGCATGGATTCCGCAGTGAAAATAATAACAGTCAGCAACCTCACCCGCGACATTGTAATAAATAAATATAACATTCATCCCGATAAGGTTGAAACGGTTTACAATGCCGTTGAACACCTGGATTTCCAGGGGGATTTAGATGTGAAAAAGGGATTTGACGAAAAAGTGGTCACTTTCCTGGGCAGGATAACCCTTCAGAAAGGACCTGAATACTTCATTGAAGCAGCCTATAAGGTTTTAAAGATGATGAGTAATGTGAGGTTCGTTATGGCTGGATCGGGCGACATGATGGAAAGGATGATGAGAAGAGCAGCCTCGCTCAAAATAACCGATCGGTTCCATTTTACAGGGTTTCTCCGGGGGAAGGATGTTTTCACCATGCTGGCATTCAGCGATGTCTATATAATGCCTTCCGTATCCGAACCATTCGGTATCTCACCTCTTGAAGCTATGCAATCCAGCGTACCTGTGATAATAAGCAAACAGTCCGGGGTGGCTGAGATACTTACCCATGCGGTTAAAACCGACTTCTGGGACATTGATGCAATGGCAGATGCTATTTACGGAATTCTTAATTACCCGGCGCTATCAACCATGTTTATAAGAAACGGCAAGGAAGAGGTAATAAGGCTTAAATGGGACAATTCAGCCAGACATGTCAAAGACATATATGAAAGAGTGATTTGGAAAAAATAAGTATTACATTATGAGTCCATCAGGTAAAAAAGCAATTTGCTTTTACTTTCAGGTCCATCAGCCATTCAGGCTGAAGCGTTACAGGTTTTTTGACCTGGGGCATGATCATTATTACTATGACGATTTCTCGAATGAGTCGATAATGAGAAAGGTAGCACAAAAATGCTACCTTCCTGCCAATAAGATAATTATGGATCTCATTCAGAAGCATAAGGAGAAATTCAAAGTTACATTCTCCCTTTCGGGGATTGTCATTAACCAGTTCAGGCTCTATGCTCCGGAGGTTCTTGAATCATTCAGACAACTTGCCCAGACAGGAATGGTCGAGTTCCTTTCCGAGACTGATTCCCATTCTCTTGCATCACTTAAGAACAGGGTTCAGTTTGAGCAACAGGTGGAGCTTCACAGGAATATGGTAAAAACATATCTTGGAATTGAAACTACCTCATTCCGGAACACGGAGCTGATATACAGCGATCAGATAGGTTCGTGGGTTGCAGATATGGGATTCAAATCAATACTGACGGAAGGCGCAAAGCATATCCTCGGCTGGAAAAGCCCGAATTACCTGTATTGCAACGCTATAAATCCCCGGCTGAAAGTCCTGCTGAGAAATTTTGTGCTGAGTGATGATATTGCTTTCAGATTCTCCAACAAATCATGGAGTGCCTGGCCTCTTACAGCTGACAAATATGCTTCGTGGGTAAGCAAGCTTGCACCAAAGAGTGAGCTGCTGAATATCTTTCTCGATTACGAAACATTCGGTGAGCATAACTGGAAAGAGACTGGTATTTTTGATTTTCTGCAACACCTTCCCGGTGCGATCCTGAAAAAGACGCCATTCATGTTCATGACACCTTCCGAAGTGGCAGATTCATTGCAGCCTGTTTCGGCTATAAACGTCCCTTCAGCAATCTCCTGGGCAGACGAAGAGCGTGATATAACCGCATGGCTCGGTAATGAGCTGCAGGTAGCAGCCTTCGATAAACTGTACCAACTATCCGAAAAAGTCAAAAAATGCAACGATGAGCAGATGAATAAGGACTGGGAATACCTGCAATCGAGCGACCACTTATACTACATGGCAACAAAATTCTTTTCAGATGGTGCGGTTCATGCATATTTCAATCCTTATGAGACACCTTATGATGCATTCATGAATTATATGAATGTGCTGAGCGATTTTGAGATCAGGCTGAACAGGCAGTCCCCGGATACTCATGAACAGATCCAGATATCAAAGCTTGACAATCTGATAAGGGAGAAAGATAAGTTAATTGAACAGCAGTCAACTGAAATTCAAAAGCTTAATAAAAAAGGGATAAAAATCGAAGCAGATGAATTAATAATACCTGAAAGAGAACCTAAAACATCACTGAAGGATCTGGCACATAAACTGATGGCCGGATCAGTCAGGGAAAAATCCTCACCGGATACTTCCTCAGAAAAGGTGAAACAAAAAACAATCACTCCTAAAAAAACAGCTGCAAAGAAAACAACCGCAGGTAAGACAGTAAAAAAGAAACCGACTCCCGGTAAAGCTGCAAAAACAGTGAAACGAGTGAAGAAAACATAAAAAACAGTTCTGTAATTATTGAAATCCGTAGAATGAAGGTTGATTTTATTTTTGAAACAAGCTGGGAGGTATGCAACAAGGTTGGGGGTATTCATACTGTTATTTCCACCAAGGCACTGAATATTGTTGACGAACTGGGTGATAATTATATACTCATCGGCCCCGATGTGTGGAGAGAGGATGTTAAAAATCCAGAGTTCATTCCTGATGATTCGCTCTTTGTTGAATGGAGGGTAAGAGCTGAATCTGAGGGACTCAGGATAAAGACCGGCAGGTGGAATATTGCCGGAAAGCCTATAGTCTTCCTGATAGATTTCACTCCATACTTTGGTCAGCAGAATGAGATTTTTGCACATTTCTGGGAAACCTATAAGCTTGACAGCATTTCAGGGCAGTGGGATTATGTTGAGCCGGCACTTTTCGGCTTTGCTTCAGGGAAAGTTATTGAAAGCTTCACATCATTTTACCATGAACATCATAATATAATTGCACAATTTCATGAATGGATGACCGGGACAGGGATCCTGTACCTCGAAAAACAGGCGCCATGGATAGCCACTTCATTCACCACACATGCCACTGTTCTTGGAAGGTGTATTGCAGGCAATAACCGTCCTTTATACGGCCATATGAAAGATTATAACCCCGTGCAGGTTGCGCGTGAGTGCAATGTTGTGGCCAAACAATCGCTTGAAAAAATATCGGCTTCCGAGGCAGATGTGTTTACGACCGTAAGCGAAATTACTTCGAGAGAGTGCAGCCATTTTCTTGGCAAGGATGTGGATATTGTCACTCCGAATGGTTTTGAAGATTCATTTGTGCCGGGGGAGGATCTTTTCGGGGAAAAAAGGAAAGATGCCAGGCTGAAACTTAAGAGCGTTGCAGAAGCGGTACTGGGATATAAGCTTTCCGATAATTGCGTTTTTATCGTAAACAGCGGGCGTTATGAGTTCAGAAATAAAGGTGTGGATATTTTTATTGATTCTCTCGGAGGTCTGAATAAAAAGGATTGTCCGGAAAAAGAGTGTATCGCGTTTATCCTGATGCCGGCATACCATAAGGGTCCGCGACAGGATATTGCAGATATTCTGTACAATAACGCAAGCTTAAACGGAGGGGACCGGTATCTTACACACAGCCTCCACTACCCATCAAACGATCCTGTCCTTCAGAGAATTGCTGCAAATCATCTGAATAACGATCAGAAATCAAAAGTAAAAATCATCTTTGCCCCGTCATACCTGAACGGCAATGACGGTATCTTCAATATGCCGTATTATGATCTGCTTATAGGCTTCGATCTTTCTGTATTCCCTTCATACTATGAACCATGGGGCTATACACCTCTGGAGAGCCTGATGTTCTCAATTCCCACAGTAACAACATCTCTTTCAGGCTTTGGCCTATGGGTAAAGAAATACTTCCAGAATCCGGGTAATGGCATCGCAATAATTGAGAGAACGGATGATAACGAAAACAAGGTCGTTCAGGATATACGGGAATTCATCTCGAAGTTTGTAGGACTTAACGAAGACCAGATCAAAGAAGCTAGGCAGAAAGCACATGAGATATCAAGAATCGCCATGTGGGACACCCTGGTCAAACATTATTTCACTGCCTATGACAAAGCTCTGCTTAAAAGCAGTGAAAGAAGGGATGAACCCAGGGAATTTCTGCGATTTGTGGAAGCCCCGGGACTTGTTGTCCGGAAACCTCACCAGATGCCGGTCTGGAAAGATATTTATGTTCAGAGCGATGTCCCTGAAAAACTAGCCGCACTTAAAGATCTTGCCGATAACCTTTGGTGGTCCTGGAATACCAATGCTGAATCAATATTCAGGAGGATGGATCCATCCCTCTGGATGGAAGTCAGGCAAAATCCTAAATTATTACTTGAAAAGATAGACTACAAGAGACTTTTAGTTCTCGAAGATGATGATGAGTTCGTTACTGACCTGAAAAAAGTTGATAAGGTCTTTAAAGCATACATTAACCGTCCGGATGATCCTGACAAACCTTCAGTCGCCTATTTCAGCATGGAGTTCGGGATTCACCCGTGTCTGAAGATCTATTCCGGAGGTCTGGGAATTCTTGCAGGCGATTACCTTAAAGAAGCCAGTGATTCAAATATGAAGATCATCGGAATAGGCTTTATATACAGGTATGGATATTTCAGACAGAAACTCGGACCGAAAGGGGAGCAGATGACAATTTATGAGGCTGAAGATTTTTCACGGCTTCCTATCAATCCTGTTAAGGACACCAAAGGCAACCATCTCTCAGTTGCCCTTGCATGGCCGGGCAGAACCGTAAAGATCCGCATATGGGAAGCAATGATCGGGAAGGTCAGGCTGATACTGCTCGATACCGATTTTGATGACAATACACCTGAAGACCGGACTGTAACTCATTATTTATATGGCGGTGATCATGAAAACAGACTGAGACAGGAACTTATTCTTGGTATCGGCGGGATCAGAGCACTGGATGCGATGGGAATTAAGCCGGATATTTTCCATAGTAATGAGGGTCATTCAGCATTTATCAGTCTTGAACGTCTCAGGACGATGATGGAAGCAACGCACCTGACATTTAACCAGGCTCTTGAGGCGGTCAGATCCTCCACACTTTTTACAACTCATACTCCTGTGCCTGCCGGTCATGATGCATTTGATGAAGACTTGCTCCGTAAATACATTTCCCATTATCACAGCCGTCTTAATATTTCCTGGGACGAACTGATGGCTCTTGGAAGATGCGAAGGAGATGCTGACAGGAAATTTAACATGAGCTTCCTGGCAACGCGGATGTCGCAGGAGGTGAATGGCGTCAGCAAGCTTCATGGTGAGGTTAGCCAGGGGATGTTCAATAAATTGTGGCCAGGGTATCTCAAAGAGGAGCTATTCATAGGGTATGTCACCAACGGAGTTCACCATTCAACATGGACGGCTCCTGAATGGAAAGAAGTATATGAAGAAATCACAGGGACCCCATGCTTCGATCAGACTGACAGGAACCAATGGGAAAAGATCTATAAAGTTGATGATAAAAGGATCTATGAGATCAAGAAATGTCTGAAAAAGAAACTGTTCTCAAATATAAGAAAACGGCTCCAGAGCGATATGATGGAAAAGCATGCCAGTCCAAGAACACTCCTTAATATAAGCAGCCATCTTGATGATAAAGCACTGACTATCGGGTTTGCCCGGCGTTTTGCAACATATAAAAGAGCAGGACTTCTGTTCAGGGACCTCGACAGACTTTCAAGGATAGTGAACAATCCTGAAAAACCTGTTCAGTTTATTTATGCCGGAAAAGCTCATCCGCATGACGGGGGAGGACAGGACCTTATCAAGAAGGTATTTGAAATATCGCAGATGCCTCAGTTCAGCGGTAAAGTATTATTCATTGAAAACTATGATATTGAGCTTGCAAAATACATGGTACAGGGCGTGGACATCTGGCTCAATACTCCCACAAGGCCGCTGGAAGCTTCAGGAACAAGCGGGGAAAAAGCTGTAATGAACGGAACGCTTCATTTCAGCGTACTTGACGGATGGTGGGTTGAAGGCTACAGAGCATTTGCAGGCTGGGCGCTACCAAAGAAAAGAACCTTTATGAACCAGGATCTCCAGGATGACGTAGATGCTGAAACCATCTATAATATGCTTGAATATGAGATAATTCCGGCATATTATTCATTTAACGATCAGGGTGTTCCCGCCGAATGGATAAGCCATATCAAGAATACAATGACTAAGATTGCTCCTGAGTTTACGATGAAACGACAGATTGATGATTACTTTGAAAAATATTATTCCAGGCTGTTTACCCGCAGTAAATATCTGACGGAAAATGATTATGAGAAGGCAAAGGAGCTTGCTGCCTGGAAGAAAACGATGAAAGAGGAATGGGACAATATCGAGGTTATAAACTACAACTTTGAGAAGCCAGGGGCAAACATTTATCATTCAGGTCACGATTATAAGGCAGAAATTGCTTTGAATATCAACAATATACCAAAGGAAAATGTCGGAGTGGAATTCATAATCACTCATATGAGCAAACAAGGAGAGCACGATTTTGTTGACAGCAAGGAATTAAACCTTATAAGTCACAAAAACGGGAAATGCCTTTACAGGGCTAACCTTATACCCGAAAAAGCCGGCACATTCTTCTATGGGATCCGTATTTATCCGAAGCACAAAGACCTGCCACACAAACAGGATTTCTATCTGCTCCGCTGGATCGATTAGATCTCAGTGGCTTTCCTTATAGTTTCTTTTTTTAAGACAAGAGCTGTCCGGGAAGGGAGGTACAGATACAGATAGTAAGGTACATTGATTGTCTGCCTTGCTGCCTTCCTTACGGAGGTATAAATAGAATTTCTGTCGAAACGATTGAAACCTCCAAATCCAGGATCGTCTGAATCGATCAATACCCTGAACTTGCCTTTCAACGGAATTCCGTAATCGGTGAAGGAGTTGACGGGGTTAAAATTGAATACGAACAGGAGCTCACCCCTTGTAAAGGCAATTACCTTGTCATAACTATTTTCATAGATCTTGCCGATATACAGATCGTCCAGAATTCTGAAATCGTGCTGCAGTTTTACCATCTGCCTGTCAAAAGCTGCAAGGTACTGGTACTTCAGATCCTGATTTTCTACAAGATGCCATTGCCTGCGGGCATATTTATAGCTCCAGTTGTTTCCTTCGCGCGGAAAATCGATCCATTCCGGATGACCGAATTCATTTCCCATGAAATTCAGATAACCGCCTCCCGCAGTGCTGAAAGTAATGAGCCTGATCATTTTATGGAGAGCTATACCCCTGTCAACTATCAGACTGTGATAGGGTTTGGACATCCCTGTATACATTTCTGCATCAATCATCCTGAAGATGAGAGTCTTATCCCCAACAAGCGCCTGGTCGTGTGATTCACAATATGAAATGATCCTCTCTTCCGGACGGTGTTGTGTAAGTTCATGGACCAGCATTCCCATGTCCCAGTGCTCATCAATAATCTCTTTTACAAGCTTGATCCAGATATCAGGAACGCCCATGGATAATCTGTAATCGAACCCAAAACCTCTTGAACGGGTATCAGCTGCAAGTCCGGGCATACCGCTCATTTCCTCGGCAATGGTAAGTGTTCCGGGACGGAATTCATGGATCAGTTTATTGGCCAGGTAGAGGTATACAAGTGCATCAATATCCTGCCCGCCATCAAAATAATCCCCATATGATGTAAAGTTCTTGCCAAGCCCGTGATCATAATAGATCATGCTGGTAATGCCGTCAAACCTGAATCCGTCAAATTTATACTCTTCAAGCCAGTACCGGCAGTTCGATAACAGGAAATGGATCACATTATCCTTACCGTAATCGAAGCACAGGGAATCCCACGCAACGTGATTTCTACGGTGGTCAGTATGAAAATACTGACCGGGAGATCCGTCAAAAAGACCCAGTCCTTCATTGACATTTTTAACCGAATGTGAATGGACGATGTCCATTATCACTCTCAGCCCCGATGCATGAGCTGTATCGATCAGTTCCTTCAGGTCTTCAGGATAACCGAACCTCGATGAAGCTGCAAAAAAACTGGATACATGGTAACCGAATGATCCGTAAAATGGATGTTCCTGTATTGCCATCAGCTGAATTGTATTATATCCAGCTGATGCGATATAGGGAATGACATCTCTCGTAAACTCACGATAGGTTCCTGTTTTCTCTTCCTGGGTTGCCATCCCTACATGGGCTTCATAAATAAAAGGCGGTTGCGCCACGGCATTTATGCATGCATGCTGCCAGGTATATTCCACTTCAGGAGCCCACACCTGGGCATTGAAGTTCTTTGATTTTTCATCCTGTAAAACCCTCCTGATATAAGAAGGCAACC
>Ga0102851_10003169_pt1 | contig 10167 bp, 7 predicted proteins | sample Mud3Dept3metaG_FD_79558 | JGI IMG/M metagenome (GOLD analysis project Ga0102851, IMG submission 79558) | Freshwater wetland microbial communities from Ohio, USA, analyzing the effect of biotic and abiotic controls - Mud 3 Core 4 Depth 3... | ecosystem: Environmental > Aquatic > Freshwater >...
ATAGCCATTTTCCGTGGCCGCTCCTCCAGGTGCAAAGGGCGGCGAGCAGCACGAAGGGCAGAAGGACGAGCATCAGGGCAAAAAGAAGAATCCAGACCAAAAAGATGGGGAGCAATATTCCGTGTCCTTTGGGATTCCGGCTCACCTTGAGCCTCATCAGCATGGGAATCATGATTCACCTCTCATCCTTTTCAGGGCCTCCTCGACCGGGATCTCGCCCCTGTCGAGCATCTCCAGGATATCGTTCCGGGAGGAAGGCGGGTTGATGTCGACGAACTCGAGTTGTCCGGCGATACGGTTCAGCCGGTTCTTAACTGTCGGGTAGCTGATTCCGAAGAGCCGCTCCATCTCTTTGATCGAGCCATGACAACGCACAAAGGCGGTGACGAAGACCTGATCCTCAATGGTCAGGCGGGCAAGGGGCGGAAGCTCGAAATCCCCCTCCACGGCGATGCCAGAATCTCCGAGCCTGACTCTCTCGACGAATAGGGGAGCTCCGCGGGTGATCTTGGTGAGTTCCTGCCAATCCTTTGTCATTTTTCACCTCGTGATTGACTTTTCTTAATTAATATATGGCAATAAGTCATAAATGTCAAGTATTATATTAATAAATTTAATTATATTGTCATATTTAATTAATAATATTAATGTTAAAGCTATGCGATATTGCCATTTGGATTAAAAATATTAAACCCCCTCCCACTTGAACAATCAAGGGGTAAAAGTGAAGTGTCTCCGGAAAGGCCTCAGAGAGGCCGATGATAGGCCGAACGTCGGAAGGGGTCTCCCCTCCGAGTTGACCCGATGGTGAAGTTGGTATATAAGCTCAACCTTTAGCCCTTAAAAGGAGAAGTCAATATGAATCGTCGCGTGTTGCTGACTCTAAGCTGCCTTATTCTGCTGGCCGTTATCCTAGAGGCTCAATATACCCCCTGGCTCTATTGGACGTTCCTGCCGAAGGAACAGATGGATGAGATTGTCGGTGAAGCCTCCGGTGAGTCGGCCTGGCGGACGATCGCGGCAATCAATGCTTTTAACAGGGACCGCTCGGCCGAGGAATTCAAAGGAACTTTTTTCGAAACGCAATACGTCGTCGATGCTCTCAAGAGTTATGGGATCGAGAACGTCGATGTCGTCGCCTACCCGGGAGGCGAAGCCTGGGACGGGATTAAGGGGGAACTTTGGGAAGTATCGCCGATCCGTCAGAAGCTGGCCTCCCACAATGATATGGTTCCGATGCTCGCCAACGGCAGCTCGCCGACCAAGCTGACCGGAGAGCTCCTCTGGATCGGACGTGGTACGGTCGAGGAAATCCGTCTGGCCAAGGTGGAAGGAAAGATCGTCGTCACCGAGGGGAATATCAGCGCGGTTCACGGGGAAGCCTGCCTCAGGCAGGGCGCCCTGGGGGTTATCGCCGTAAGCCAGGGCCGGCCGGACTCCGGCCCCCTTGTGATTCCGTGGAGCGGTATCGGCGCCCGGAGGAGGCCTCCCATGCCGGGTATGACCCCGGCCCAGCCGGCCGCTGCCGAAACCCAGGCGCCGCCGCCTCCCCCCAAGTTCGGATTTAACCTCCCGCTTCGCGAGGGAGAATTCCTGAAAAGCCGGCTCGTGCGGGGCGAGAAAATCACCGTTTCCGTCGATATAGAAACCCAGACGCTTCCCTACGACCTGGAAAATGTGGTCTGTGTCATTCCCGGGACCGAGCCCGAGTCCGGAGAGGTCATCTTCTCCGCGCACCTTTTCGAGGGAATCGCCAAACAGGGCGCGAATGACAACATGTCCGGGAGCGCCGCCATCCTCGAGGTCGCCCGGACCCTGCAGACGCTGATTTCCGACGGCCGGCTGCCCCGTCCAAAAAGATCGATCCGGTTCATCTGGGGACCGGAATTCGCCGGGATCAGTCTCTGGGTCAAGGACAACATGGCCATCATGGAGAAGATCCTTTGCAATATCAACATGGATATGGTCGGGGAGTGGCTGACCAAATGCCAGGCCCATATGTGCCTGATGCGGACGACTTACGGAAACCCCCACTACATCAACGATGTCATGGAAAACTATTACCGCTACGTCGGCGAGGGCAGCCGCGAGAGAATCCAGAACAGGAGCTCTTCTTATCCCGTTCCCCGGAGGATCGTGTCGCCCTTCGGCGCGGACGAGCCCTTCAATTATTCGATCGAGACCCACTACGGCGCCTCCGACCATGAAGTGTTCAACGACTGGGGCGTCGGAGTTCCGGGAGTGATGATGATCGCCTGGCCGGACCCCTGGTACCATTTGTCCGGCGACCTGGCCGATAAGTCGGACTCGACGCAGCTCAAGAGGACCGCCGCCATCGGCGCGGCGGCCGCCTATACGGTCGCCTCGGCGGACGATGGCCTGGCCGTCCGAATCGCCGCCGAGACGGCGGGCAATGCGACGCGGAGAATCGGCCATCAGTTCCAGGTCGGCCTGGAGGATCTCAACTCGGCCAAGGCGGAATCCCTGGCCGAATCGTACAAGTCCGCCCGCTCTTACGTCGAGGCGGCGCTCATAAACGAACGGGAGACTCTCGACAGCATCTTGGAGCTCGCAGCCGACCGGACGAAGGTCGGCGCCTCAATCGCCAAGATGAAGAGGACGGTTGAAGCCGTCGGCGCCGCCCATCTCGCCGCCCTTCAAGCCCATATGGAAGCCTCGGCGGCCAGGCTCGGGACGAAGCCGGCCGTGATCGTCTTGTCGGACCTGGAAAAGAAAGCGGCCAAAATCGTCCCGCGCCCGACCTCCAAGGTCAGGTCGGAAGGGTACAGGGGATACGCCAGGTTCATCGAAGAGGTCCCCAAGGAGGAAAAGGCCAAGTACCCTTATTCCCAATATGGTCCCATGGATTTCATGGGGAATACGAACGAGCTCCACTGCCTGATCAACGGGTCCCACACGATCCTGGAGATCAAGAAGATGCTCGACGCCCAGTCCCAGCGCAAGGCCAACCTCGAGCACATCCTCAACTACATCCAGGTGCTCCGGCTGGCGGGGCTGGTCGAGATCAAGGAGTTGAAATAGGCTCTTCCCGACCGCCGGCTCGGATTAGGGCTCCTGGCCGCCGGAGGACGTCAGTTTATCGAAACCGTCGAGTGTCTTATATTTTTTCCAGAATTCCCGGCTCGTCTTGGCCACGACGCCGCTCAGCACGAACAGCGCAATGAGGTTCGGGATGGCCATGAAGGCGTTGGCGATGTCGCCGACATAGAAGACGAGCTGGATCGAGATCAGGGCTCCGATAAACCCGAGGGCGATGTAGATCACCCGATAAACCTGGGTCACCCGGTACCCGAAAATGAATTTCATACACTGTTCGCCGTAGTAGTACCAGCCGATCAGGGTCGTATAGCCGAACAGGAAAGAGCCAAGAGCGACCGTGATGCTGCCGAGCACCCCGGCCTCTAAGGCAAACGAAGAAGCCGTCAGTGCCGTCCCCTGGATCGTATCGGCGGCCTTGGTCGTCTGCCAGAGACCCGTCGAGAGGTTGATGAGGGCGGTGAAGGAACAGACGACGATCGTGTCGACAAAGACCTCGCCGACGCCCATGAGCCCCTGATGGACCGGCGATTTGGCCTGGGCGGCCGCGTGCGCGATGGGGGCGCTGCCGAGCCCCGCTTCATTGGTTAGGAGACCCCGGCGGAAGCCCATCTGCATGGCCATCTTCACCGTGTAGCCGATGGCTCCCCCGGCCAACGCGTAGGGGGTAAAGGCATGCTCGAAGATGAGGGCGAAGACTTTGGGGAGAACGCTGACGTTGGAGAGGATGACGAACGTGCCGACGATGATGTAAAGGAAAATCATCACCGGGACGACCCGCTCGGCCACGGCGCCGATCCTTTTGATCCCGCCGATTATGACGATGCTGACGAGTACCGTGATGGCGACGGCGCTGACCATCTTGGGGATCCCGAACTGGCTGTTGAAGACCATCGTCATCTGGTTGGCCTGCATCATGTTGCCGGTCCCGAACAGGGTGGCGAAGGCGCCGCAGATGGCGAAGGTCGGGGCCAGGATGGCGGCGAATTTCTTATTAGTGAAGCCGTTCTTGATGTAGTACATGGGGCCGCCGGCGATCTTGCCGTCCGGGTATTTCTCTCTGTACATCACTCCCAGAAGGGCTTCCGAATACTTAGTGGCCATGCCGAGGAATCCGCAGACCCACAGCCAGAAGATGGCGCCTGGGCCGCCCGTCGTCAGGGCGAAGGCGACGCCGCCGATGTTGCCGTTGCCGACGGTTGCGGCCAGGGCCGTCGAGAGCGCCTGGAAGGCCGAGACGTCGCCCTCCCGTTTTACCCTTTTCCCCTTGCGAAGGAGGCCGGCGAACATGATCTTAAAGGCATCGCCGAGGTGCCTAAACTGGACAAAGCGGGTCCGGATGGTCAGCCAGATGCCCGCGGCCAGTAAAAAGAACAACAGAATAGACCAGATATTGTAGGCCGTCTTGTCGACCCACTGGGCGAGGTTGTCCAGGAATCCTTCCATCAGCTCCTCCTTAGAAGAAAAACATGACGACTTTGGCAGTGATCATAAACGCCATCTATAGCATAAACCCTCGCGGGCATGCAATAAGATGAAAGACGAAAATCGCTAATCCCTGGAACAGCCGGTTCTGTGGTGACACCGATAGGAGGAGGGGTCCTGTCACGGCGAGGTCCGACCACTACGGAGACACTCACCTGCTTCCCCCTTGATTACTCAAGGGGGGTTGGGGGGATTAATGATTTGCGGATAGGTTCTTAGAAAGTGTCTCCGAGGATTTCGGCTGCGGGCGGGGACTGGCGCCGTGCCACCCCTCCGTCGATCATACGTCATCTAACGGAAAGAGAGATGCTTTCAAAGATGGAAATCGCTACTTGTGGGGGAGATTGTCTTCGGCCCGGCAAGCTGATAATATCGTCCGGGTGAACGATGAGATTCGGGCAGTGAGGAAGGAAAGTGAAATTCTCAAATCGGATGAAACGGAGATGGCCGGAGTTTTTGCTGATAATCGTCTGGGGCGGGTTGAGCCTGGCGGCTCAGCCGGCGCGTCCGGACCCCCAAACTCTGGCAATTGGAGCCAAGGCGCCGGAATTCCGCTTGGCGGGCACGGACGGCAGAACCTTGAGCCTAGAGGATTTCGACCGGGATAAGCTCCTGGTGGTTGTTTTCAGCTGTAACCATTGCCCAACGGCTCAGGCCTACGAAGACCGTCTGATTCGCGTCTGCCTGGATTATCAGGCTAAGGGCGTCGGCATGGTCATGATCTCGCCCAACAGCCCGAAGGCGCTCAACCTGGCCGAGATGGGGTACACCGATCTGGGGGATACACTGGAGGAGATGAAAATCCGGGCCAAGGACAAGAATTTCCCTTTCCCCTATCTCTACGACGGCGACGATCAGAAGGCGTCAATGGCTTATGGCCCGGTGGCGACACCCCACGTCTTTATCTTTGACCAAGAGCGCCGGCTTCAGTACGCGGGACGGGTGGATGACAAAGAAAAACCGGGCAGCGGAAACGCCGAGGACCTAAGGAGCGCGCTCGATACCCTTCTCGCCGGGAAGAAGCCGTCGCCCGCGACGACGAAAGTCTTCGGCTGCTCCATCAAGTGGGCTTGGAAAGATGAGTACACGAAGCAGCTTTACAAGGAGTGGGCCGAGCTTCCGGTGAGCCTCGAGCCGGTTGACCTCGCGGCTGTCAAGACGCTATTGGCAAATTCCACCGATAAGCTGCGTCTCATCAACCTCTGGGCGACCTGGTGCGGGCCCTGCACCGCCGAATTCCCCGAGTTGGTCGAGACCGACCGCATGTACCGCGGCCGCGACTTTGAATTCATTTCCATTAGCATCGACAAGGCCGATAAAAAAGACCGGGCCCTGGAGTTCCTCAAGAAGAACCAGGCCTCCAACAAGAATTATATCTTCACGGGTGAGAGCGTCTATCCGCTCATCGAAGCGATCGACCCGTCCTGGCAGGGCGCCCTGCCCTATACTCTCATCGTCGATCCCGGAGGAAAGATCGTTTTTCGCTCGCCGGGTATGGTCGATCCGCTCGCTCTTCATAAGTTCATCGTCGAGCACGCGATGATCGGGCGCTATTATTGAATCCCGTCGCGATCCGGCGTCAAAAATTCTCCAGGAGCTCGAGGATCAGGCCGAGCTTGGCCGCGCCGTCGATGTACGCGTAACGGCCGCCTTCGTAATCGCCCTTCTGGAGAAGTGTCATACCTTTCTTTCCAAGGAGCGCCGTCTTGTCTTCCATCCCCTTGATTTCGAAGGCGATATGGTGGACTCCTTCGCCCTTGGTATCGAGGAATTCCCGCCAGGTGCTGGGGTTTGAGTCGGGCTCTATGAGCTCCAGGGTGATATTCTTGAGCTCGATGAAAGCCAGCTTGGCCCGGGCCGGCGACGGTTTTTCCTTGAATTGTGTGTGGGCTTTGTCTTCCGCGTCCGTCCAGGTCCATTTCGGGATGGGTACGCCTAGCAAATCAGCGTAGTTGGCCGAAGCCTTTTCGATGTCCTTGACCACGACACCGATCTGCACGACGGTCCCTTGACCCAATACATCCGGTTGATTCCCTGTTGGCTCTTTTCGGGCTCCGGCACTGAACAAAAATACTGAAATTGAAAATAAAACAAGCAGGACCCTTTTCATTGACTTCCTCCCTTCCAATCGATTTCTCATGGCCGAGTGGGCTACCGGCGAACGATGAGAATCCCCCTCCTCTCCACCTCCTCCTGCTTGAGACTGTGTCACGATGTCATTACGAAGGAGGGTGGCGACTGAAGCAATCTCATAAGGCATTGAAAAAAAGAGAGATGGCTTCGCTCTCAAGGGTCGCTCGCGCGTATGACAATTGGCAATTAGGACACAGTCTCCTAGGGGAGGAGGGATTCATTTTTGAGTCCGGTGCCGGCGGAGTTATATTTGATTCCTCCTCCCGGCGCGGCAGGATGAATGTCATGCGGACACGTCAGGACTTGGGAATTCAGGCCTTCTTGGCCAGGGCCAGCCAGTGCGGCATCGGCGGGGGAAGAGGACGGCAGTTGAACCCGCTGAAACCGGCCTCCTCGAGCCACGCCCTCAACTCGTCCTCGGAGAATACCCACCCGTGCGGTGTCGTCAACGCCATGTTCAGGGCGAAGAGGGCCGAGAACTTCGGCCGAGTGTGGCTGGCATCAGTCATCATGTCAAGGATATAAACGACACCCCCGGGGACAAGTGCCTGGTGAGCGCGCCGCAGGAGGTCCCGGATTGAGTCCGGGTTCTCCTGGTGCAGGACACCGAAGAAGATAACAGCGTCCTGGTCTGCGGGGAAAAGAAGATTATGGTAGTCCCCGGCTAGCGTCCGTACCTTATCCCCCAGGCCGGCCTGCGAGATGATCTCTTGGGCGATGCGCACGACCTCCGGTAGGTCGAGCACGGTGCAAGTGACTTCGGGAAACGCCCGGGCGATGAGGATCGAGTAGGTACCAGGTCCACCGCCGACATCAAGGACGGACTTCCGGCCGGCGAGATCGAGATGGGGAATAACGGCTTGGCCGATGCCCATGGCGCGGCCGTGCATGGCCAGGACGAACGTGCGCGTGCGCTCCGGGTCTTTCCCCAGGTGGAGTTCGGGCGGCTCGACGGGCCGGCCCGTCCGGGCCAACTCCGCCAGCTTTCCCCATGCCCCGTATACATCGCGGTTGTAGCGGATGGCGCCGCTCAGGTCGGCCGGCGAGCCGGACACGAGGAAGGCTGCGGTCGCGGGGCTGTTTCGGTAGCGCTCCTCGTCCTTGGCGAGGAGTTCCAAAGCGACACAGGCATCGAGGAGGAGGCGGGCGCCGCGCGGATCAAGCCCACAGGCTTTTGCCATGGTTCGGGCATCGGCTTCGCCCAGTCCGGCCAGTTTGTCGAAGAGTCCGAGATCCGAAGCGGCGAAAAGGACGCACGATTCGTAGAAAGCGCTCGCCATCTCGACGAAGCGCGTCGGGTTCACTTTTTTCTCTTTTTCCAGTAGATGTACGCGGGCACGCCCAGGAAGATGATGATCAACCCAAACATCGACTCCTTGAACGTGCTCACCAGGCTGGTGCCGGAGATATAGAGGGCGGCCAGCATGAAGATGATCGGCGTCAGCGGGTAGCCCCACGTTTTGTACGGCCTCGGCAAGTCGGGCCGCTTCTTTCGTAGGACGATAACCGCGCCCACCGTCAGGCCGAAAAAGATCCATTCGCCGAAGATGACATAGGTAAAGAGGGACTCGAACGTCTTGAGGAGGAGAGTGAGGATGAGGCTCCAAACGCCCAGAGCGATGATGGAGATGTGCGGCGTCAGGAACTTGGGATGGGCTTCGGCGATCTTGTCGAAGAAAAGGCCGTCCCGGGCCATGGCGAAATAGACGCGCGGCGAGCAGAGGATGGTCTGGTTGGCGGCGCCCATGATGGAAAAGAGGATGATGAAGGAAATAATCGAAGCGCCCAGCGGGCCGACGACGACGTTCATGACGTCGCTGGCGATCCGCGGCGATTCGGCGATCTTGCTCGCGGGGAAGACATAGAGGTAGGCCATGTTGGCGATGACGTAGATGATGACGCAGGTCATGGTGCCGATGAGAAGGCCCATCGGCAGGTTGCGCTCCGGGCGCTTGACCTCGCCGGCGCTGTAGGTCGCTCCCTCCCATCCTTTATAGGCCCAGAGAGAGGCGACGAGGGCGACCCCGAACGCCCCGAACATGCTCCCGGAGAGGCCTGTCGGCAACGGCCGGATCCAGTTGGACGCACTGGCGTCCTTGGCGAAAATAAAGACGATGATGCAGACCGCGGCTAGGGCGACGAACTTGATGATTGTCAGGAAGTTCTGGAGGTTGGCCCCCCAGCGGACGCCGACATAGTTGACGACGACGAGGAAGAGGATGAACACTGCCGCCACGATTTGCTGGCCGAGGGGAGAAATCTTAACGAAAAAGGGAAGATAATTAGAGGCGAAGGCGACCGTCAGAGTGGCGATAGCTCCTGAGTCAATGACAAGAAAGAGCGTCCAGCCGAACAAAAACGCGGGCAGGGGGCCGTAGGCTTCGCGCAGGAAATTGTACATCCCTCCCGCTTTGGGCATGGCGCCCCCCATTTCGGCAAAAGACAGGGCTCCGAAGTAGCTGAGCAGCCCTCCGACTATCCAGACGGCAAAGATCAGAAGGGGAGCACCGACGCCGCGGGCAATGTCGGCCGGCACCAGGAAGATGCCCGAGCCGATGACGCCGCCGATGACGATCGAGACGACGTCCCAGAGTCCGAGGACCCGGGGCAGTTCGAGCTTAGACTTATCGGTGACGGCGGAAGACGGCTGAGGGTCACTCATACATAGCCTCCTTGATATAGCGTCAGGCCTTGAGTAGCCATCCGAGAATTAATATCCGGAAGCGGTAAAATAATCAAGCGCTTTTTTATTGTTTTGCAAAGCCGAAAGCCCTACTATAAGGCGGTGGCGACGGACAGAGTCCCCTTCGGCTACCGCGAAGTCTCGCCCGAGGAGAAAAGAAAGCTCGTCCGTGAGCAGTTCGATCCTATTGCTGCAAGCTACGACCGGGCTGATACGGTGCTCAGCGCCGGCCTCGACTCCCGCTGGCGGAAAAAAGGGATTCGTCTGCTCGGGCTCATCGAAGGTGATCGGGTCCTGGACCTTTGCGGCGGGACGGGCGATTTCGCGCTCCTGGCAGCGGCCCTTGTGGGCACGCCGGGCCGGGCTGTCGTTTATGATTTCAACCGCAGGATGATGGACGCCGGCCGCGGAAAGTTCAGGCGATCACCCCGAGGACATCGCATTGTGTGCATCCAAGGCGACGCGGAATCCATCTCCTTTTCCGAAGAGAGCTTTGATGCCGTAACCCTCGGCTTCGGCCTGCGCAATTTCGTCCGTCCCGAGGTTGGTTTGAAGGAGATCCACCGGGTTCTCAAAACAGGCGGCGGGCTTCTCATTCTGGAGTTCTCGTTGCCGTCGCAGCGCGGTCTGAGGTCGCTCTATCATTTTTATTCTTTCCGGGTCATGCCTCTCGTCGCCCGGCTCATCTGCGGAACGGCCGGACCGTTCCGCTATCTGGCCGTTTCGATCCGTGTTTCGCCGCCCCCCGAGAAAATAGCGGAAGTCCTTCGCCGGACCGGTTTTGTGGACGTCCGTTTCAAGAGGCTTTC
>Ga0102851_10003170_pt1 | contig 10162 bp, 8 predicted proteins | sample Mud3Dept3metaG_FD_79558 | JGI IMG/M metagenome (GOLD analysis project Ga0102851, IMG submission 79558) | Freshwater wetland microbial communities from Ohio, USA, analyzing the effect of biotic and abiotic controls - Mud 3 Core 4 Depth 3... | ecosystem: Environmental > Aquatic > Freshwater >...
CCCGCGCAGGTACGTGACGGCCGACTGGCAGCAGTGCGAGGCCGATCGTCTGCGGCTGGCGAACATTGACGACTACCGCGACTTCCTCGACGCGCTCAATGAGGCCAACCGCGCGAACGTCAGCTTCTACCCCGTCGATCCTCGCGGCCTCGCGGTCTTCGATCAGCCGATCGACTATCAGCCCGCCGCCGCGCCCAGGGGCGCCGACCAGGCGCAGGTGGGGCGCACGGATGGCGTCATCGAGGATTTCGCGAGGCTGCGCGGACGGCTCGAGACGCTGGAGACCGCGGCCAGCGCAACCGACGGCCTCGCGATGATCAGGAGCAATGACCTCACGGCGTCGCTCGCGCGCGTCGTCGCCGATCTGTCGGACTACTACCTGATTGGCTACGCCTCGACCAACTCGAAGACGGACGGGTCGTTTCGGCGCATCGACGTGCGCGTGAAGCGCCCGGGTGTCGAATTGCGCGCGCGACGGGGCTATCGCGCGGCCACCGCCGCCGAGGTTGCGGCGCGGGCTGCCGCGTCGGCCCCGCCGGACCCGGAGGTGACGACGCGCACTCGCGTGCTCGCCTCGCTCGATCGGGCGCGCGCCGACCGTCCCGTGCGGATCACGGGAGGGCTGGCATGGGTGTCGGCACCGGACGAAGCGGGCCGGCCACGTCCGGCGCTCTGGGTCGTGGCCGAACTGGACGCGGCGGCGGCGCGGGCGCCGGAATGGAGCGGCGGCGGGCGCGCGATCCTGACCGTGGCGACGCCCGACGGCCAGACGCTCTTCGACGAGGAGGCGGCGGTTTCTTCAGCGTCGCCGTCCTTCGTCCGTTACCTGGCCGATTCGTCCATCGCGGCTGGCGAGTACGTCGTCCGGGTCCGAGTGCGCGGGGCCGAGCGCTCCACGGCGGACGTCGTCGAACAAGTACGGATCACCGTTCCGCCGCCGGGGCCGGCCGCCGAGGCACCACCGGGCAACGCGGTGGTGCACCGCAGTGGGCCGTTCACGGGCAGAGCGTTCCAGCCGACCGCCGACGCGCGGTTCCGGCGCGGCGAGCGTCTCAGGGTGGACGTGGCCGTGGCCGGGCCGGCCCCGACCGTGTCGGCTCGGCTCCTCGACCGGAATGGCCAGCCTCTGGCCGTGCCGGTCGCCACGGCGGTTCGGGACGAGACGTATCTTCGCCTCGCCTCGGCCGAGCTTGCGGTCGCACCGCTCGCCCTCGGCGACTACCTGGTCGAACTGTCGCTGCAGCGCGGCTCGCGCAGCGACAAGGTTGTCGTCGCTGTTCGCATCGTGCCGTAGGCCCAGCCACCCAAGAAACCGCTCCCGGAGCGGTCCTGGTCCGCGCGCGGTTTCGAGTCCGCCCGCACCCTCTCCAGTTGCACGGTCTGGTGTCAGTCGAATGGGGGCCTCGGGGCTAGACGGACTTGGGCGCGTTCCCGGCGAGAGGGGCAGGGGGCTCGCCGGTCTGATGACTCCCGCGGGCAAACCATGCCTGCGCCTCGTATCCCGCCAACAGAAGCAGCATCCACGACAGGGGCGCCGGATAGTGCGGCACGTAGCTGACGACGTAGTAGACGAGCGGAAAGGCCGCCAGCGGGACGACGAGCGCCGCCCGGCCCGGAGCGGCCAGCGTCGGCAGGATGCGGCGCAGCGCCAGCAGCGCCAGCACGGTCAGCGTGGTGAAGATCGCGGCCAGCCATGGGTAGCGCAGCGGACCGCACCAGAAGTGAAGGACGCGCATCAGCGTGAGGCGCAGGAACTCTGCCGGATGACCGCTGATCCACTCGAGCGCCTCATTCCTGGCCCGCCGCATGTATTCCGCTTCTCCGAGGTCACCTACCTGGCGTGCCTCTGCCAGGCTCACGCTGGGGTGACGGAATACCGGCTCGTGTTCGTACGTCACCTCGATGTTCGCGTCGGCGCCGGCGTGATTGGCGATGCGGAGTTCCAGGCCGAAGTTGCTCCGAATGAAGAACAACTCGTGGAGGGCCTTGTAGTTGCGCCAGGTCCAGGGCGCGCAGGTCAGCGCCGCGCCCGCCAGGACGCACGCGCACAGGAGCCATGTGCGGCGGTCGCGTTTCCACCAGATCTCGAAGGTCACGCAGCCCAGCACGACCAGGAGCAGAGGGGGCAGGAGATGGAAGGCCGCTCCGCACCCCACGCCGAGCAGAAGTGAGCCGGCGGCGGAGCGGCGCCCGGCGCTCCAACGGCGCCGGAAGGCGAGCGTCAGCGCGGCGAATGCGAGCGACATGTGGGCCGTGAGCCCGACGCCAGTCGCCTCAGCCAGGCCCTGCAGCGGGAGCAGGGCGCCGGCGGCACCGGCGACGACTCCCGCCCGTCTGCCCAGTCCCAGTCGGTGTCCAACGCTCGGCAGCAGGGCGTAAAGCGCGGAGTAGCTGCCGATCCCCACCAGCGCCGCCGCATACCCGGCCGTGGCCGTCATCCCGAAGGAGCCATAGATGAGGGCCAGGAGTGCCGGCCAAAATGGAGGAGGGTGTGCGGTGGGCCCCGTCGGGATCATGTACGGATCCGCGAACTGTCCGGTGCGCAGGAGCGACAAGGCGACTCTCCCCATCTCGCCGCCGAGCCGGTAGAAGTCGTCGTGATTGCTGGTCCACAGGGCGAGCAGGACGGCCCGGACCGCGAACGCAAGCAGGAAGATGAGGATGAACGGCCCCGTCAGGGAGCGGAGGATTCCGCCTGCCAGTCCGGGCCTGGCGGCCGGGGCGCCAATCTCGGTGCTCGTTGCGCCCATCGAGGACCTCACTGCGAACGGGCCGCTGCAAGTCTACCGCTGATCGCGACGCATCGCAGCCGGGCCGCCACAGTCGCGGCCGACCGCCTTCGCCGCCTTCACGCCGAGTAGATGATCTTGCTGCCGTCGGGTTCGAGTTGGACCGGGAATTCCCTGAGACCCTGACGCACGGCCATCGCCCGGATGGCCGCATGCGCCCGCTTGGGTGCAAAGAGCAGCAGGCAGCCGCCACCACCTGCCCCCGAGATCTTGCCGCCGCCAGCACCGGCCCGCAGCGCCAGGCGGTAGTACCGGTCGAGCGCTCCATTGCTGACGTTGGAAGCCATGTGCTTCTTGAGCAGCCAGCCTTTGTGGAGGAGCGTGCCGAATTCGGAGAGCCGGCCCAGCGACACTTCCCGGGCAACGAGGGCCGCCAAATCGTTCAGCCCGTCGAGGGCGGACCTCGCCGTTCCCGGCAGCCGCATCCGCTCCTTGGCCTCGGTCAGTACGGACCCGCTCTCCCGGGAGACGCCGGTGTAGAAGAGGAGGAGGTTCTCGGCCAATCGGCGGCGTGTGGCGGCCCGGCAGACGATGGGCTCGACCGACACCGTCTCGTCGGGATGGAAGTGGATCATCTGAAGGCCGCCGAACGCCGCGATGTATTGGTCCTGTTTCCCGATCGGCCGGCCGAGGATGTCGATCTCGATCTCGCAGGCCTGACGGGCGAGAACGCCAGGGTCGATGTACCGTCCTTGATACGCGTAGAGGGCGTTCAGCACCCCGACCGCCAGGCTGGATGAGGAGCCGAGCCCGCTGCCAGCGGGCACATCTGCGATCGTAGATATCTCGACGCCCCGCGTGACGCCCGACATCCTCATGGCTTCTCTGATCAAGTCGTGCTGCAGCTCGCCAATGTGCTCGACGGTCTCCGTGCGCGTGTACGCCACGCGGATCGCATTGTCGTAGCGCTTGTTGACCGTCACGTACATGTGGCGGCCAATCGCCATCGAGACAACCCGTCCCATGCGCTCCCGGTAATACTCACGGAAGTCGGTGCCACCGCCTGCAAAACTCACGCGGAGCGGCGTCTTCGAGATGACCATGTAGCTCCTTCAGAACCCTGGCCACTCGGCCTCGGCCCTGGCGAGCCGGGCGGGCGTTCCGATGTCGGCCAGGTAGCCCTCGATCTCGTACCCGCGCATGCGACCCGCCAGGAGTGGCAGGACGTCGTGCCCGAAGTCCGTGATTGCCCCGCCGCGCGGGATCGACTCGAACAGCGCCTGGCGGGCCAGGTAGATGCCGGCGCTGGCCAGGTTGCCCGACGGCCGCTCCGGCTTCTCGTGAAACGCGGTGACAGAGCCGTCCGGATCCAGGCTGACCACTCCCGACGACTGCGGTTCCGGCGTTCTGAACAAGGCCATCGTCAGGACGTCCCGGTGCACCCTGTGAAAGGCCAGCATCGGCGCCAGCGCCGCATTCGTGAGGTTGTCCGAGTACACAATCCAGAAACTCTCTTCCCCGTCCACGAAGGCGCGGTTCGCCGCGACAGTCCCCGCACTGCCGAGCGGTGCTGCCTCACGGACGATCACAACCCTCGGGGCGCGGCCGGCTCTGCCCTCGACGAAGTCCTCCACCTGCTCAGGGAACTGAGACACGTTGACCAGCACGTCGTCAATCCCCTGCCGAGCGAAGGCGTCGAGCCAGATCCCGAGCAGAGGCGTACCTCTTATCGGCACGAGGCACTTCGGCATGCTCGCGGTCAGGGGCCGGAGCCGCTCGCCCTTGCCGCCCGCCAGCAGGAAGGCTCTCACTGACCGCCCCGCTCGATCTCGGCCGCGGCGACGACCATCCCGAGAAAGATCCACTGAAGGTAGAACGCCGAGAACAGGTCGAGCCCTCCGTTTCGGATGCTGTGGAAGACGAAATCCCCCGTCAGCCCGCTGACCACCATGCCGCTGAACAGGCCCAGCCAGCCGGTCACCAGCGTGCGGTGGAGCGGGTCCCGCGCGCGCCTGAGGGCGTCGACGCCCGTTCTCAACGCCCCGATGATGAACCAGAGGAAACAAGCCAGGCCGACGATGCCGAACTCGAGCAGGAGATTCAAGTACTGGTTGTGTGGCGTGTCGATGACGGAGTACCGATGCATGTAGGGCCAGCTGTTGCCCGGACCGACTCCGAAGATCGGATGCCTCGCCCAGATCCTCAGGCTGTCTGCGGCAAGCGCCACGCGGCCCGACCGGCCTCCCCAGCTCTGCTGCTTCTGCTCGATGTCGATCAACTCTCCGACCGGCCACGGCACGAACGAGCCGGATGCGACGACTACCAAGAGGTAGAGGCCCAGGGCGAGCGGAGCCGCCGCCAGCAGACTCTTCTTGCCTTTCAGGAACGCCACGACCATCAGCGCAATCACCGTCGTGACATAGAGAAACGCCTTGCCGATCGCGATGCCGTATACGAGCGGCGACACCGCCAGGATCCACAGGCCGAGCTTTCGGGCGGGCGCTCGCGTATCGAACGACGCCGCGAAACACAGGGGCGAGGCGGCGAGGCCGAAGTAGATGCTCCAGCCGACGTACGAACGCCACTCGACCGGGAGGAAGACCAGGCTCAGCGACGGGAGCGCCATCACCGCGACGAGCGTCACGATCGTCCGCATCGTCCGAGTGTCGGGAATGGCGTTGGCTGCCACGAAGTAGAGCCCTACGGGCCAGGCGATCAACAACACCTGGCCAAGCGAGACCATGAGCTTGACGTTCTGGGCCGGTACGTTCGGGTCAACGCCGCCCAGATTCCACGCCAGCGACAGGAGCGACAGAGGAATCATCAGCAGCAGCGGCCGGTTGACCTCGCTCGGCGCGAGCGGCGGCCTTGGCGGCCTGACTCTGCCGAGCCACCAGACGGCGATCATGACGGTTGACAGCACCTCGACCAGCAGGAGGCTCTGCGTGATCCGGGAGCCTGCGAGTTCAAACACCCGGATGAAGGGCACCCATCCGAGCGCCACGAATGCGATGACCGCGCGCCGCATGTCGCGCCGGCAGAGCAGGCCGAACGACGCCGCGATGAAGAGCCCGACGACGGTCCCAGTCGTCGTTGCGTTCAACGCCCTGCCTCCCCGGCCCGGGGGCCGGCCGCCTGCCGGCGGGAACGGACCCGGGGGCGGACCATTGTGTGCAACGCTGTGCAGGGTGACTTTTGTCGGCAAGACGGCAGACTTCCAGGTGTTGCCGCCGACCACTTCGCCGTGCTTGCGATATCAGTTAACACGCGTGAATTCAACATGTTATACGGGTTTTCGCCATTCGCGTCGCAGATGGCCCGTTCAATGCTTGCAAGAACAGAGACTCATGGCATCGGCTACTTCGCTCGTCGTGCGGCCGAACCCGCAGGCCCAGGCAGCCCCGGACAGCGCTGCTGCTGTGTCGCCGACCGTGGCGGGCGGCCAGCGGACTGGCGGGAAGGGCCTTCCACTCGAGAGCCGCTCGAACGGGCTCGTCAAGGATCTTCTGGACCGCTCGCTGGCCGCGGCGGCCATCGCGGCCGCATCGCCGCTGATGCTGGCCGTCGCCATTCTAGTCTGGATGACCAGCCCCGGTCCTATCATCCACCGGCGCCGGGTCGCCGGTCTCAACGGCGTCGAGTTCGACGCGTTCAAGTTCAGGACCATGGTCGTGGATGCCGACCGGATCCTGGCGTCAGACCCTGAACTCCGGCAGGCGTTCGAGCGGAACTTCAAGCTCGAGAGGGACCCTCGCGTCACGCCCGTCGGGCGGTTTCTCAGGAAGTTCAGTCTCGACGAACTTCCGCAGTTCCTGAACGTGCTGTTGGGCCAGATGTCGGTGGTGGGGCCGCGAATGCTCTCGCCGGAGGAAGTGGGGCGGTACGGTGTGCACGTGCCCACCCTGCTGTCGGTCAAACCCGGCCTGACTGGCCTCTGGCAGGTGTCGGGCCGCCAGCGCACGACCTTCGAGCGCCGGATCGAGCTCGACGTGCAGTACGTCGAGCGCTGGAGCGTCTGGCTGGACCTCTGGATCCTGCTCCGGACGCCGGTGGAAGTGTTTCGCGGAACGGGTGCCTTCTAGACCGGCGCTCACGTGAGTCGACGCGGCGCCGGAATGGCGCCCGCGGGTTTTGGCGCCCGTGAGTCCGGGCGAACCGGCCCGGCCCGCGCGGGCCCCGTTCCCAGCGCGCTCCGGTTGCGGTTGAAAGGACGTGTCTCGTCATGTGGACCGACTCCAGCACCTACGTTTCGGAACTGACGCGGGCACTGCGGCTGCTCGACCTGCAGGCGGTCGAGCGCCTGTCGCAGCTGCTCCACCGCACCTACCTCCGCCATCGGACAGTGTTCTTCGTCGGCAACGGTGGCAGCGCGTCGACGGCCTCCCACCTGGCGACCGACTTCTCGAAGCTGACCACGAGGCCCGGGCAGGCGCGCCTGCGCTGCATGGCACTCGTGGACAGCGTGGCGGCACTGACGGCCGCGGGCAACGACCTCGCGTACGAAGAGGTGTTCGTCGAGCAGCTACGCACCTTCATGGAGGCCGGCGACGTGGTGGTCGGCATCAGCACGAGCGGCCGGTCGAGGAACATCCTCAGGGCGGTCGAGTACGCCAACCAGCGCGGCGCGATCACGTTCGGCATCACGGGCGCGGACGGTGGCCCCCTGCGCGCGATGACCGCCGACTCGCTCAGCATCCCTTCGCTGAGCGTCCAGCAGATCGAAGACCTGACCACCGTGGCCGGGCACATCGCATGCCTCGCGACGCGCGAGAAGTGCCTCACTGCGGATCCGTCGATCGAGATCGACGGCGTCGGTGCTCGGGGCACGGCCGAGACATCCGTGGTCGCGGTCAACATGAATCCCGCCGCCTGACGCGTTCCGCCACGATTCCTGTCGTCGAGACCGCCCGGCGTCAGAAGCCGGCCCTGCTATAGTGGTACGGTGATGACGGAGCCGGACGTCACGGTCTCGATCGTCAGCTTCAACACGCGCGACCTCCTCCGAGCCGCCATCAGGGCGGCACTGGCAACTGCCGGCGTGTCGATTGAGATCGTCGTCGTCGACAACGGGTCGAACGACGGCAGCGCTGAGATGGTCGAGCGGGAGTTCACGTCGGCTCAGCTCGTCCGCAACCCGGACAACCGGGGGTTTGCAGCGGCGAACAACGTGGCCATCCGGCGCGCGAAGGGCCGCTACATCCTGCTGCTCAATCCCGATACCGAAGTCCGGCCGGACACTATCCCCACGCTGGCCGGTTATCTCGACGCGCACCCCGAAACCGGCATTTGCGGTCCGCGAATCCTCTTTCCGGACGGATCGTTCCAGTCGTGCGGCTATCCCTTCCCGACGGTTCTCTCCGAGATCCGGCAGTCGAAAAACGTCGGCAAGGCGATGAAGGCGCTCGCCGGGCCGGAGACCTTCGTGGCAGATCCGCCGCACGCGAGGGAGGTCGACTGGGTCGACGGCGCGTGTTTCATGATTCGCCGGGCTGTCATCGAGCAGATCGGCCCGCTCGACGAGCAGTTCTTCCTCTACGCCGAGGAACTCGACTGGTGCTTCAACGCCAGGAAGGCCGGATGGGCCGTCGCCTCGGTGCCCGCCGCCGAAATGGTCCATCACCTGGGCAAGAGCAGCTCGCAGGTCAGCGACCGCTCGCTCATCTACTTCATGGACACCCGGTTGCGCTACTACCGCAAGAACCGCGGACTGGCCACGGCGCTCTTCGTCAGCCTCGTCTATGTGGCTGGCTGCCTGAAACAGTTGCGGCCTGAACCGCACAAGTCGAAGGTGAAGCTCGGGGCCATCAGGCTGTGGTGGGGAAGCCTGCTGTCGCCGCGGCGGTGACCGTCATGCGGGTCCTCTTCGTCGTTCCCTACGTGCCGTCCCGGATCCGGGTTCGGCCGTTCGAGCTGATCAGGGCGCTGGCCAGGCTGGGGCATCGCCTGCACCTGGTCATGCTGCGCCCTCCCGAGGACGCCTGGGCGCCCGACGCGCCGTTGCGCGACGTCTGCGAACGGGTCGACGAGTTCCCGTTGTCGAGGAGCCGCACGCTGGCGAACGCAGGCCTGGCAATCGTGGGACACGGGCCGTTGCAGGCCGCCTACTCGAGGCACGCGGGGGCGTCGGGCCACCTGGCGGCCCTGCTCGCCTCGGAGGCATTCGACGTTCTTCATGTGGAGCACCTTCGCGGGGTCACGCTGATTGAGGGACTCGAGGGCATTCCCATCGTCTTCGACGCCGTCGATTCCATCGCGCACCTGTTCGAGCAGACCGCGCGGAGCGCCGCCCGCTGGCAGCAGCGCCTGACCGCCAGGCTGGATCTTCGCCGCACGGAACGCTTCGAAGCGAGGGTGCCCTATCGGTTCCCGCGGATGCTCGTGACGTCGCCCGTGGACAAGGATGCGTTCGTACAGCTGGCGGGCCCCGCGTCGGAGGCGCGCATCGACGTCCTGCCGAACGGGGTCGACTGGGCGTACTTCGCACCGGGATCGGCCGCGCGCGAGCCCGCCACGGTGATCTTCACGGGGAAGATGAGCTACCACGCCAACGAGGCGGCTGCGCTGGAGCTTGCGCAGCGCGTCATGCCCGAGGTCTGGGCGCGGCAGCCCGAAGCGAGGCTGATCATCGCCGGGAAAGACCCGTCCGCTGGCCTGCGGGCGCTGGCCACTGATACGAGAATCGAAGTAACCGGCTTCGTGGATGACCTGCGGCCGCTCTTCGCGCGAGCGACGGTCGCGGTCTCGCCGATGGTTTACGGCGCCGGCATCCAGAACAAGGTCCTCGAAGCGATGGCCTCGGGCGTCCCTGTCGTCACGTCGCTCCAGGTGTGCGCGAGCCTTGCCGCGGAACCTGGGCACGATCTTCTGGTTGGCGCCACGCCGGCGGAGATGGCGCAACACGTGCTTCGGGTGTTCGAAGAGCCGGGCCTCGCCCGGCGTCTCGGCGAGTCTGGCCTTTGCTACGTGCGGCGCTGCCACGATTGGACGGCCATCGGCCGCCGGTTGACTGGCGTCTATGACGAGGCGCGCGCGGACTGCGCGCGCCAGCCGGCGGAGCAGGCGTCGCCGTAGATTCGTTCCATCGCCGCGAGGTGTCGTTCCAGCGTGAACTCGCGTTCCACCCGGAGCCGCCCCGCCCGGCCGAGAGCCGCCATCCTGCCGCCGTTCTTCAACAGGCCCGTCAAGGCCAGGGCCACCGCGGAGGAATCGCCGGGCGGCACGAGCAGCCCCGTCTCGCCGTCGACGACGATCTCCGCCGTTCCGCCCGTTCGCGTGGCTACGACCGGCCTGGAGGCCGCCATGGCCTCCATGAGGCCCAGGGCGGCCGGCTCTGGTGTGGTGGTGAGCACGCTCACGGCGTCCATCGCGCGGAGCACCACGGGGATGTCGCGGCGCCATCCGAGGAACGTGAAGGCCTTCGCCAGGCGCGCGGC
>Ga0102851_10003173_pt1 | contig 10160 bp, 7 predicted proteins | sample Mud3Dept3metaG_FD_79558 | JGI IMG/M metagenome (GOLD analysis project Ga0102851, IMG submission 79558) | Freshwater wetland microbial communities from Ohio, USA, analyzing the effect of biotic and abiotic controls - Mud 3 Core 4 Depth 3... | ecosystem: Environmental > Aquatic > Freshwater >...
ATTTATTTCATCAAGAATTTTGCGATAATACATTTTTGTTTTTTCGGGTTTGGAAAATATTTTTCCGATCAACATGTAATAGCGCCCAAGATTATATAGTATTTTCATTGGTAGGATTTTTAAATAGTAACGAATAAGCTGTACTTTTTGAAAGGGAATTCTGATGATACAGGATTAATTTACTGAATATTTGTTGAATCGACATACCAAGCAATTAATATTCATATATTTCGGAATCATGAGTTGAGCAAAAGGTTAAAATTAATAATTATTTTAGTACCGGATGGTGTTAAAGGAAATTCAAAAAAGAGGACTGAAAAAGATATTAGCGACTAAGTTTTTTATATCTTGAAGATTATATTTTATTCATGAATTAATAAAAGAAAAATGAATAAGAATAATTATTGTGTTATTATGGCCGGGGGAGTTGGCAGCAGATTCTGGCCTTTAAGCCGGTCTGTAAAACCAAAACAATTTCTGGATATTCTGGGAACTGGAAAAACCCTGTTACGCCAGACTTTTGAACGATTTACAAAGATCATACCCCTGAAGAATGTCTTCATAGTCACCAGTGCAAATTATGGAGCAATAGTAAAAGAACAAATCCCTGAACTGGATGAGGGTAACATATTATTAGAACCCTTACGCAGAAATACTGCTCCATGTATTGCGTATGCAAGTTATAAGATCAGGCACAGGAATCCTGATGCGTCAATTATTGTTGCTCCTTCGGATCACCTGATTATCAAAGAAGAACTATTTACTGAAATCGTTCAGCAGGGGCTTGATTTTGTCAGGAAAGAAGATGCATTATTGACACTAGGGATTGTACCAAGCAGGCCGGAAACAGGTTATGGATATATACAGGTGGATGGAGATTTTAAGCCAAGAGGTAAAAAGGATAATATCAGGAAAGTAAAAACATTTACTGAGAAACCCGATTTCGAACTGGCGAAGGTATTTGTTGAAAGTGGTGAATTTTACTGGAACTCGGGGATATTTTTCTGGTCGCTGCCTTCCATACTGAATGCACTGGAACGTTATTTACCCGATGTCAATAGTATATTTCTTGAAGGTATATCAAGTTATTACCTTAAATCAGAGGCTGGCTTTATCTCAAAAGCATACGCAGAGTGTAAAAATATCTCTATTGATTATGGCATAATGGAAGAAGCGGATAATGTATATGTGCTTACTTCGGATTTTGGCTGGTCTGATCTGGGTACATGGGGATCTCTTTATGACCAGCTGGAAAAGAAAGAAAACAATAACTCAATAACAGGAAACAGGGTTATTACTTATGACCTGAATAATTGTCTGGTCAATATACCCAATGATAAGCTTGTGGTATTGCAGGGATTAAATGATTATATCGTAGTTGAGTCGGATGATATTTTACTGGTTTGCAGGATGGAAGATGAACAGAAGATAAGGAATTTTGTGAATGATGTAAAAATGCAATTCGGTGATGAATTTATATAAATTAGGTAATGATCAAAATAAAAAAGCTCCCCGCAGGGAGCTTTTTTATTTATATTTATTATTAGTATTCCCAAAGGTCGTGTTCATATTCAAAGATCGACTGTTTAATCCTGTCCGACTCAAACATGGCATCCATACCTTTTGCATATGAATTAACGGGTCTGTCGTTAAATACATTAGATTCCTTGTAAATATAGCTGCTGAATAATCTTTGATTAAACATATCGTCGAACGAAATTGGCTGTGCGTCATTATTGGGATTAAATGTTTCCTGGCGTGCCAGGTAGAATCTTACTTCCGGATAATACACCCAGAAAAGTGGTTGCTGGTTAATATCTCCGGTTGGAACAGAGATACCTGTAGTTTGATCAGTAATTGTCATAGGAAATACCCTCATAGGACAAATACCAATGATCCTTACCTGGAGGGTGGAATATTTTCTATCGAAAAACCACTTTTCTTTAACCAGAAGTCGGGTAACGTCATTAAGGCGGATATCTACGCCTGTAAGTTTCATAAGCGTTACTCCTGTAAGTGAATCCATTACTGGTTCATAGATGGAATCCACATCCAGAGTCTTATAGATATCTTCAATATTTATGGGTTGCTCGAATTCATAGTTTAACAGGGGTTTATATGCAAATACTGCATGACCCGGCACAGGATGTTCAAGCGCTTCAAGCAGGAGGCTGGTAAGACTTTTACGATCACCAATGGGTTTTGTGGGAAAATAATAGGGGTGATTCATTTTTTCCCGCAAGTTAATCATACGCCATATAACTTTTTCCCACATGACATCCGCTTCCCTGACAAATGGATAAGGAATGGGATCCTTTTTAGGAATATGTTCTTTATCATATACCTCTTTCTTTTCAATCAGGTTCATTTGCTGGCCTGCGACTTTACGCATGGTAAAGGAACTGATCAAAACAATACCTGCCAGAAAAAATACTAGCTTTTTCATGTATATGAAATTAATTATTTGACTTTAATAAATACTGTCCCAAGGTTTCTGGACGAGCCATCCGGTCCAACTGCCATTACATCATTTAAATAAAGTTTAGCACCCGGATTTAGATTACGGAGAACTTCTCTCTGGGCTGTAGTAAAAGTTCCGCCGGTAGCTTGTAATTCCTGATAAAAACCCTGAATATATGTTGCCAGTGTGAAACCAGTAACGGTAAACTCAAGATCGAATTCAAACCAGTCTGGCATTTTTGCTTTTGGTCCAAGTTCAGCAAGGATCTGGCTTTTAGAAAGAGAAGCTCCTGATTTGAAACCAGCAAGGGTAGCATCAGGATTGGGAACTTTTCTAACCCTGAAATTCTTGGATCCTCTTGAACGTACACCTCCATCTTCCCTGACTGACACAGAAATTTGACTTGTTCCTTCTTTGGTTGGATTTACAACGTATGCACCACCACTGGGTGAAATTCTGCCATTATTGGTAGATGCCACAATTCTATCAGCTGGTACTCCAGGTACGGATATTTCGACTGGATTCGGAACACCCAGATAAAATACATTCATTTTGGTTGCTGAGACCACCAGGCTGGGTTCAGCCACCTGGTACTGGGCTTTGAAAGGTTTACTGGTAACACCGCCATCCAGTCTTTTTAAACTGATAATACCGCCCCATTTTTTCCATCCTGTTGAAGAAGTTGTGACAGAATACATTCCTTTTCCCTGGGATACCGGGACTTCACTATAATCACGGCCAAGTTGGCCTTTCATATTATATGTAATAGTTCCATCATCGGCGATGGTAGAATCATATTCTCCTATATATACAGTTGGTTCCTGTGTGGTATCAAACGCTGCCATAAAGATATTTGCTTTATACTCGGTTCCCCTGACAACATGGTTTGAGTTGGGTATTACAACGGGTTCCACCAGGTTGAAATTAAATGAACCTGCTTCGATCTGTCCAAACAAATAACGGAGGGCGTCTGATTCTGCATTGCGGACATCACTCTGCAATTTTGATAAAAGAGTAACGGCTGCAACCAGAGGTACATCTTCAAAATGCTCATCCTGCCATCTAAGGATTGTTCCCTCTTTGGTTTTAGGGTCATCGGTATTCAAACTTGTTTCTATTGTTTCACGCACATCCGTAGCATTTTCGCCAATCACTGTCAGAAGATATTTCCTGTACTCTTCAATGGCGGCACGAAGATCATTTGCTTTACCGTCTTTTCTGGATCCAATTAATATTTCATTCGAGATGAACAAATTTTCTCTTCCTTTAATTTCATCATCAATTATATTTCCATCCACAATGGCTTCAGATTCTTCCCCTTCAGAACTTCTGACAATTTCAAGCTTAAGTCCCTGTATATATTCATGAAGTTCATTTGATTTTCTTTTTACTTCATCGGCTTTAGCTTTCCAGGGGCCTGCTTTAACAGGATTCTCTGCAGCGGCTCTGTCGAATTCTCTATAATAGACATCATTTTTGTGATAAAAATTCTCAGTTGTCTTCGTGAGACTTTTATCAACAAGAATAAATGCATTCAGTACATCCTTCGATACGTTAAGGGCAAGAAGTGCCGTTAGTACGAGGTACATCATGCCGATCATCTTTTGTCTCGGTGTTTCTTTTCCGTGAGCCATATTTTTAAGTTATCATTAGTTAACCTAAGTTCCGGGGAAATTATTTAATATTCATAGCTGATAGCATATTACCATAAATGGTATTCAATTCGGATATGCTCTTGCTGAGTTTGCTCATCTCGTCCTTGTACTTCTGTGTTTCTTCTGCAGAAGATTTAAGTTGTTGCATCATTTGTCCAAGGCCTTTATATACATCGTCAACTCCTTTCATTTGTTCATTGGCATTTTTCAGATGCAGTTCATAAGCTGTATTCAAAGCGGTGAGGTTCTTATTTACGTTTGACAGGTGGTCTCCAAATGAAATATTTCCTTTTGAAATTGTTTCATAATCGGTTTTCATCTTTTCGGATAGCTGAGTATAAGAATCGGCGAGACTCAATCCTGACTGAACAAATTTTTCAGCGATTTCTTTACCTGAAGTGGAAATAAGATCCGCAGTTTTATTATATGTTTGAGACAGCGTGCTTACTGAGCTGGCAAGATCATTGGTCGACTGGCTGTAATTGTTTGTCAGTGTAGAAACCGATTCGGCAGCGGTCCTGACATTCTGAAGGTATTCACGAGTCGCAACAGAAGCTTCCGATATGTCGGAAAGATTGGAGGCCGTTTTATTAAGGCTGACGAGTCCATCGCCTAATTTCTGAATGGATTCCGGTTTAATCTCTGCTTGTTTGAAAAGATCGTCGAATCTATCCAGGGTGACACCTCGGCTAGAAATGGCTTCACTTTTAAATTCATCCAGTTCATCCGGATCGGTCATCCCGGCAAGTTCAGGGTAAACCAGAGTCCAGTCAAGTTCTTCATGCAACGGTTCAAATGCCGAGAAAAAGAAGATGATTGCTTCTGTACACAAGCCAATGGTTATAAAAACGCCACCCAATGGCCAGTGTTGAATTTTAAACATTGCACCAATAATGACTATGGATGCTCCAATTCCGTACATTTTGGCCATTAGATTCTTCCAACCAGAGCTCCGAACAATTTCCGAAAGGTTCATAGTATTTAAGATTTAGGGTTTATATTTTTTAATTATTGCCCATATAGGACCGAATGCATCTAAAACCAATGTATGATCTGGCAGTATCCTGGTATTCATAGGTTCTGGTACTGACCTGCATGTAATATGCAATATCTTTCCATGAACCACCCCTGATGACTTTCCTTTTCATAACCGGATTGTCAATATCAGTTGCATTGAATTTATAATCAGGATTCAGATCATGATAGAAAAAATAAGCCGATTCATCATATGCATTTGCTGTCCATTCCGCCACATTACCAGCCATATCATACAGTCCCAGGTCATTGGGTTCATAGGTTCCAACGGCAACAGTAGTTACACCACCATCATCTGCATAATTACCCCTAAGCGGTTTAAAATTAGCAAGGAAGCATCCTTCCCTGTTTCTTGTATACACGCCACCCCAGGGATACATTGAATTTTGCAATAAGCCGCGGGCAGCCCATTCCCATTCAGATTCAAGAGGTAATCTGTAATCATGAACAAAATAATCGCCGGATGAAACAAGTGCACTATTAAGGTATTGTGTTCTCCAGACACAGAATGCATTAGCCTGTTTCCATGTGATTCCTATAACCGGATAATTATCGAAAGAAGGATGCCAGAAATACATGGTTGCCATCGGTTCATTGTAGGAATAAGTAAAATCCCTGATCCAGACGAGTGTATCAGGATACACATTAACCACATCTTTCAGAACAAATGATCCACGGTTTGCAATTGGAGACTCAGTTCCATCGGGCAGAACCACTGTACCTTCATAAGTACCAGGGTCCTGATCCAGATCACCGATGTCTTCAAGATAGGAATTTTTATAACGATTTTCACTTTTGGCAGCCTGCTGCAGATCAACCCAGAAATATCTGTAATTCAGTTTATGAATATTTATTTCTTTCCGGCCAAAAAATCTTTCTTCCACTTTATAATACATATTATCCAGAGCTTGTCTGACTTCTTCATTTTCTTTCAGCCGATTCATGTCGAGTTTAGTTTCCCAATTCAACCTGTAATTCCTGCCAAAAATATCTTCTTCAAGAGGATCATCAAACTCATTGACACTGATTTTGAACTCATCTTCCATGACTTCAGCAATCAATTCACGGAATAATGAATCTCTTACCCAAAATACATATTGTCTGTATTCATTGTTGGTAATTTCCGTTTCATCCATCCAGAATGGTTCAACAGTAACGGTTTTTGAAAAAGTATTCTGTGCAAATGGTACGTCCTGATCGCTTGGGCCAACATTGTAACTACCCTGGGGGACGAAAACCATACCAAAGGGTTCTGGCTCAAAATACTTTTTTCTGCCGGATACGCCAGTCAATTCCCCGCTGTAGTATTCTCCGCAGCTGCTAAATAAAGCAATCAGAACACCAATAACAATTATACGTTTCATAGCGATTGGGTATTATTTGCAATTTATTGATTATTCAAGCATTTGATAAGCCTAAAATTAAAAATTTTTTCTAATTATATAAAGTTAATATTATAAAAATCTTATACTCCTATATTTTTGTGGTGTCTTTTCAAGGCTTAAGTTGAAACTATAACCCACTGTGAATTCATGCGAACCGTCACTGTAATTACCAATATCAGAAGTTGTAAAATCATAAGAATATCCTATTCTAACTCCATTAAACATTTCAATACCTAAAATCCCAATAACTGCATCACCGGCTCTATAGGAAACGCCTCCCCAGAACTTTTTATTGTATCTTACAAGAGCGGATACATCAATTTGATTTACCTTTCCATCTGTTTTAAGAATGACAGAAGGCAATATCTCAAATGTAGGATTTGGCATCTGAAAACGGTATCCAGCAATAGCATAATAGTGACGGCTGATATAAGATGCATTCTTCTCAACATATTTAATTTGCGGCTGGTTAAGATGCGTGGTGGAAAGCCCGAAATACAGATTTTCTGTATTGAAATACAATCCAAAGCCCATATCAAAAGCCATACGGCTTTCCTTTTCTTCTGGAATGGCATTGTCACTTCCAGGCTCAGTGAATCCAGATCCAAGTTCACTTGCTGGGATGTCCCAGGTAGCATCAAGTGCTTTATTGATAAGGCCAAGACTTAAACCAATACCCAGAGTACCCTGTCCAATATCTAACCTGTAAGCATAATAACCACTGATTCCCAGATCTTTATTAAATGCGATCCTGTCGTTCATAATGGATAGTCCAACTCCGCTTTTTATTCCAAAAGGATTAACCGGAGCATTTGCCTGAAAGAAAGAAGTTCCGGGGGCACCATCAAACCCTACCCATTGCTGCCGATTGATGAGTGATAAAGCTATCATATCCGAACTTCCAACATATGCAGGATTTACAGAAGTCAGATTGAACATGTACTGACTAAACTGAGGATCCTGCTGGGGAAATGCAACCACTGAAATCATTAAAATCCAACCTCCAAATATGACTTTTTTCATGAGTCCGGTTTTCTGTAATATGCTAATCCCCTGCATTACCTTTAAAAAAGGTAAAATAAGTAAAAATATCAATCACTGACAAGCTTTATTAACAAAAAGTTGTTAATAAAGAGGGACGTTTTAAAGCATTTATACTCTGATTTTTAAAGAAAGTTTCAAAGATGGTCAGAAAAAACAAACATGATTTAAAAACCACAATAATTTTGAAATTGAACAGGCAGATTTTAAAATCTTTCAATTCAATTTTCGGAAAGCTTTCAACCAACGATCCGGAATTTCCTGATTGCAGGCATCCTGATAATCTTCATGGGAACATGAAATGAGTATTTTTTTTTGTCTGGTGTCTGATATCACGGGCACTTCAAACCACCAACGCTCAGATTCAAGGCTTTTATAGAAAACAATTTCACGGTCTTTCCCTGTGAAACTGACAATAAATTTTTTATATAAATTGGATTTACCTGAAGGTTCTTCATATTTTCGTTGTGAAACGCCTTCAAGAAAATACCATATCATCTGAGCCGCCAGATGGGAAGTTTGTTCGTGTATATCAAAGGAAGGAAGGATGTTGAATATTCCGAAAGCCATCAGTGAGTTACCAAGTCCGGAATATCTCGAAATCTGACAGGCTTCTTCTCCGTACAATCCATTAGGAGAGGGATGCGTACATCCTGGCGAATCACCCTGCCGGATTGCATTCATATCGAAACTGACAAATGCACAATCCCTGAGTATGGGTTCGGTTATCGCTATATTTGAATGAATATCTCCCAGTCGTATGGTATCATTGAATTGTTGCTGAAGGAAATCAATGTCTTCCTGATCGACAAGATATTTTTGATGTCCCAGGTTAGTATAATTGAACAGCAGTTCTTTTTTTCTCGACAACATTGAAATAAGATATGATTCAGGCTTGATCTCATCCTGAATAATTCCAAGGTCCAACCTGGAATCAACAGTAGCAAAATTAAACAGAGCATTCAGTTTCTCATATGCCAGATAAATTCCATAAGTAAGATCCTGACTGCCACCCAGAACAATTGTAATGATTCCTTTGTCTTTGAGTTCAAGCACAATATCCCTCAAAGCATAATAAGTGTCCTGGATTGAGTTGCCTGGAATAAGATTACCAAGGTCTATTATTTTTAAAACAGGATTTACACGATAAAGTTTATACAGATTGTTCCTTACATGATCAGGTGCTGCAGCAGATCCCTTGATTTTTGCATTCCTGTCTTCAGGTATCCCAATAATGGCGATCTGATATTCTGAAAGGTTACCAATGCCAATATCTGGTGTGTGGATGGTAATATTCCGGCAAAAAATAGCCTTGTCTGCTAAAAAATGATTCCCGGGCTTTTCAAGACTAACGGGGGAAAAGTAATTCTTAAGTTCCATAAATGGGAATTATTTAACCGGATTTCTTTTTCTTTTCTTTTGATTTTTCAATGATTTCAAAACATTGCTCTTTAGTAAGTTCTTCAGGCTTAACATTATTTGGGATCCTGAAATTCTTTTTCTGGTAATGAATATACGGTCCCCACCTTCCATTAAGAATTTGTGGATCATCATTTTCGGTAAATGATTTAATTACCTTTTTCTTTTCCCTTTCTCTTTTTTCAATAATTAATGCAATTGCCTCATCCAGTGTAATGGTAACAGGATTATCATTGTCTTTTTTTAGTGAATAAAACTTATTCAGATGACGGATGTAAGGACCAAATCTGCCAATTCCGGCCATTATTTCCTGTCCTTCAAATTTCCCGACAGATCTCGGCAGGTTAAACAAACTCAGTGCGGCTTCAAGAGTAATGGTTTCCATACTCTGGTTTTTCAGCAAACTGGTAAATTTTGGCTTTTCAGAGTCTGAAGCTTCACCAACCTGAACCATTGGACCAAAAGGTCCCAGTTTGACATAAACCGGTTTACCGGTGGAGGGATCATTACCAAGGTTCCGTATACCGGTTGGTTTTGGTGTGGACAGTGTAGTCTGGATCACGTGATCATGAAAAGAAGGATAAAATTGATGGATCATCCCGGTCCATTCCAGCTTCCCTTCAGCTATTTTGTCAAATTCCTTTTCAACATTTGCTGTAAAGTTGTAATCCAGAATATCACCGAAATTTTCCACAAGGAAGTCCGAAACCAGTATACCTATATCAGTTGGAAACAATTTGGATTTTTCAGTACCGAATATTTCACTTTTTTGTACCGCCTCGATTTTATTATCAGCCAGGGTGATGATATTGATATTACGGTTTTTACCAGGACGATCTTCTTTGATTACATAGCCCCTGTTCTGTATGGTAGAAATTGTAGGAGCATAGGTTGATGGCCGGCCAATACCAAGTTCTTCAAGCTTTTTGACCAGACTTGCTTCAGTATACCTGGGAGGCGATTGTGAATACTTTTGTTGTGCGGTAATTTTTTCCAATTTAAGGATATCTCCCTTACTTACAGGAGGAAGAAGACCTTTGGTTTGTTCTTCGTTTTCATCATCTGAAGATTCAAAATATATTTTCAGGAATCCTTCGAATTTAATAACCTCGCCAGATGCGATAAAGAGTTTTTTCAGATTGGAGGCATTAATATCAATGGTAG
>Ga0102851_10003174_pt1 | contig 10157 bp, 9 predicted proteins | sample Mud3Dept3metaG_FD_79558 | JGI IMG/M metagenome (GOLD analysis project Ga0102851, IMG submission 79558) | Freshwater wetland microbial communities from Ohio, USA, analyzing the effect of biotic and abiotic controls - Mud 3 Core 4 Depth 3... | ecosystem: Environmental > Aquatic > Freshwater >...
ACCCTTTTTGGCTTCGGCGCCTGCTTTCTTGCCCGGGCAACAAGAAAACGGATCTGAACGACCAACTGATTTGGAGATGATTCTCAAATTATTATTCCCTATTTTCACCACCGGGCCCATAAGGAGCACAGAGATTTGCGGTTCAAAAGGCAAGACCATAACGAAAGACAAGAAAAAAATATTCCCCTGTGCCCTCCGCGCTCTCCGGGATGAGTATCTTTACTTGATCCCGGCGGCGGCCTTGGCCATGGCCAGGTACTTCTTCAATGGCGATTCAAACAGGATCATCATCTTCTGGGCGGCCATGGAGCCTTCGGCGTGGACCGTCGTTACCTCGTGGAAGGCCGACTCGTGGGAGCAAACCAATCGCTGGGCCATATGGATCATTTTGAGCCGGTCTTCGGTGGAGTACTTGGCCGAGCCTCCCAGGTAATGCTCCAGATACCCGTGGAGGTCCGGGTTCTCCCAGTCTTTGCGGTCCGGCGCGGTCGCGACGATCCCCCCGCAGATGTCTTGAATCAGCTTGACGAACTCGTGGTATTTTCCGGCGAAATGGAGCTTGGCCATGTTGGCGATAAGCGGATTGGGCACGGCGATGTCGCCGTACATCACCGGATCTTTGGCCGCGGCGTCGGCCAGGGCGCGGAGGGTCTCCACGTAACCGGCGATGTCGGCCAGCTTGTCGCGGACATGGCCGACCTTGGAGAGGCCGTTGTATTCCGCCATGGCGACAGCGCACCCGGCCATCACTTCCACCGAAGGGACTTTATAGCTGATCGCCGTGAAACGGTGGAAGGTGGCGAAGGTGTAGGCGAGGAGCATGGAGAACTGCCATTCCCCGCACATGAAAACGCGGTCCCAGGGGACGAAGACGTTGTCGAAGACGATCATGGCTTCGGTCAATTCCCGAGGGGGACGGTCCGGGTGAAATTCGTGGGGGGTCCAATTTCCCCGCCCGGCGCGGCAGATGAAGGTGATTCCCTTGGCGTTGGCCGGCACCGCGAAACTCACGGCGTAATCGGCTTCGTTCTCCCGCATCTGGCGCGTGGGAACCACGATAATTTCGTTGGCGGCCGGGGCGCTGGTGATATGGATTTTGGCCCCTTTGACGACGATGCCGTCGGAACGGCGTTCGACCACGTGCAGGTAGTAGTCAGGGTGCTTCTGCTGCGAGGGCTCCAGGGACCGATCCCCCTTTACGCAGGTTACCGCGCCGCACATGGCCAGGTCGTTTTTGCGGACATGCTCCAGGAATTTGAGAGCGTTCTCCTGGTACTGTTTTTCCCCCATCTGCCCGGCGACGACGAAAGCCGCGTTCAGGCAGTCCGTGCCGATATCTTTTCCGAAGGGGAGGCCGCCCGTGAGTTCGATCGACCGCTGGATCATCCGGGTCCGGAGGGTGAGATCCTCGGAGGTCCGGGGGGTGATGAAATAACGGTTCACGGGCTCCCCGGTCCGAGGGTGAGGGGCCGTGAACAGGTTCCGGACCTCCGGGTCCGGGGAATTACTGAGCGCAAAGCCCTGAGCCACCGTTTCCACAGACAAACCGAGGATGGGGTGGGAGGTGATGTCCGCAACCTTTTCCCCGCGGATGTAAACGCTTCGGCCGTCTTTCAGACTCTCTTTGTACTGCTCGACAGTGCGGATGCCCATCTTTCACCTCCTGTAGGGATGGTTTGGTAAAAAACTCTTATGCCGGCGTGGAGGCACCACGGAGCCTAAAAATAAGCTTTTACTATGAGCCCCCTGCCCCTCGACGGGGGCGGAAGCAGGATAATGGCCCTCTCCCGCCAGGGGAGGGTAAGCTTCTATTTTCGGAGTAAGTCCGTCGGTCCCGCTGAAGGAGCGGAGGGAATCGCGCCCCGCCTGGTAGACACACCCCCCGGATAGCCGGACGCCCCGGCAAATGACCCTCTTCCCGCTGATTTTGCCAATTCAGCGAATCCGCTTTATTGAAAACGATTTGGAGAAAAAATTCAATGGCAAAAATCGGGTTTCTGCGGAAAAATATCTACTGAGTTCAATTCGGCGAAGAAGAGGAGGAGAAAGGATGAGATGCGATCCCGCAAGCCTCAACATCAAAGACGGCCATGATTTGCTGGTCTGCGCCGTTCTGCCGCGGCCTATCGCCTTTGTTTCCACGATCGGGCCTGACGGGGTGAACAACCTAGCCCCATTCAGCTATTTCACGATCCTGTCCTCAAGGCCGGTCGTGGTGGGATTCGGCATCGGTCCGAAGAGAGACGGGGGGAAGAAGGACACCCTGGTAAACATTGAGTTCGCCGGCGATTTTGTGATCAACGTGGTCACCGAAGATCTGGCCAAAGCCATGAACGTCACCTCGGGGGAATACCCGCCCGAGGTCGACGAATTCAAAGAGGCGGGCCTGACGGCGGTCCCGGGAGAGAGGGTGAAATCGCCCCGGGTCGGCGAATCACCGCTCAATTTGGAGGGCAGGCTCCTGCAGATCCTGGAGTTCGGCGAGGTTCCCCGGATCAACCGGTTCGTGATCGGAGAAGTGCTGCGGATTCACGTCCAGGAGGGATTAATGGTCAACAATATCGTGAAGGCGGAGAGACTGAAACCCATAGGCCGAATGGGAGAGGATTTCTACTGTCGGACGCAGGATATCTTCGAGATGAAAAGGCCGGAAGGGCGAAAAAAGAATTAACCGCAGAGAACGCAGAAAAAACCAATCGTTAAAGGCACCAAAAGAAACGAGGCCTTGGTTTTTTGGTTTTGCCCAAATTCTCCGGGGTCTCGGCGATCTCCGCGGTTAAAACGGCTCAGCACACTTTATCCATCCAGCCGAAAGGATCCTTGATCTTCCCGTACTGGATTCCGACGATGTTGTCGTAGAGTTTTTGGGCCAGGGGGCCGACTTTCCCCTCGTTGATGAGATGCACCCTGCCTTTATAATTCAGTTTGCCTACGGGGGAGATGACGGCGGCGGTACCGGAGGCGAAGGCTTCTTTCAGTTTTCCGGTCTCCAGGGCGCGGAGAACTTCATCGAGGCTGATCATCCGTTCGGAAACCTTCATCTCCCAGGATCGGGCGAGATGGAGGACGGAATCCCGGGTGATACCCGGAAGGATCGTCCCGCCGAGGGGCGGGGTCACCAGCTCGTCGCCGATGTAGAAAAGGATGTTGCTCGTTCCCACTTCTTCCACATATTTTCTTTCAATGGCATCGAGCCAGAGGACCTGGTTGTATCCTTCTTCGTGGGCCTCTTCTTGCGCCAGGAGGCTGTGGGCGTAATTGGCCAGGGTCTTGGCTTCTCCCAGCCCGCCCCGGGCCGCCCGGATGTATTTCTCGCTCACGTAGATTTGGGTGGGGCTGAAACCCTGCGGATAATAGGCCCCGACCGGCCCGAGCATGACATAGAACAGGTACTGGTCAGAGACCTGGACTCCGAGCGCAGCCTCATTGGCGATCAGGTTGGGGCGGATATAGAGGGATGAACCCGGCATTGAGGGCACCCAGTCCTTTTCCAGCCGAATGAGCTGCTTGGTGGCCTCCAGCACGAATTCAACATCCAACTCCGGAATGCACAGGCGCTTTGCGGAGCGGTTCATCCGCTCGAAATTCTTGCGCGGGCGGAACAGGTAAATCTCCCCGTTGGGCCAACGATACGCCTTGAGGCCTTCGAAGACCTCCTGGCCGTAGTGCAGGACCAGGGCTGCGGGATCCATGGGGATCGGGCGGTAGGGTTCGATTCTGGCGTTGATCCAGCCTTTGCCTTTTTGGTAGTCCAGGAGAAAAAGGTAGTCCGTGAAAATTTTCCCGAAACCCAGCGGCTGTCCGGATTCGGGTTTTTTCTTCAAAGCGCCGAGAATGGCCTGAATAATTGGAATTTCCTTCATGAACCACACTCCCTATTGATAAGCATTCTCTAAAATTTTTATATAGCACAGATGTTAAGGAAATGAAAAGGAAAAAATCCGAAGTATCGTAACCCTTCAGTCACGGGTGGCCTTGGCCCCCGCCCTCTCCACGAAGATCCCAGCGCCTTATGATTCCAAGCGGGCCGGTCGGGCCCCCCGGCCGGGGCACCTCTTGGCCTTTGCGCCGGTCCGCCATTCCTAGCGACTGGCCACCCGGGACTGAATAATTACCCCGGGGGCAGAGGAGGTCGTCCTTCTCTCTCACCGTCACCCTGACCCCGGCACTGACTCACCTTGCCCGGGCCAAGGTGAGGACATCTACTTGACGGGCTCCGGCCTTGATCAGAACCTTGGCGCATTCCTCGACCGTTGCCCCGGTGGTGTAGACATCATCGACCAGGAGGAGGTTTTTTCCGTTCACGGGCCGGGGGTCAGAAATAGCGAAGGCCCCGCGGATGTTTTTCTGCCTCTCCGCTGCCGATAGTTCGGTTTGGGGGACGGTAGGGCGGATACGCCTCAAAGCCGTGAAATCAAGGGGGAGGGAATGCCGGCGGCTGATGCGCCTGGCCAAGAGGAGAGACTGGTTGAAACCCCGCTGGCGCAGACGGCGGGGGTGGAGGGGAACGGGGATCACGAGGCCATAGTCAGCAAAAGAAAGATCCGGGTCCCGGTAGCCGGCCAGGAGGTCGCCGAGAGGCTTGGCCAGACGGGAATGACCGCGGTATTTAAATTGGGCCAGGATGGCGGGGATCAGGCCTTCATAATGAGCCCAGGCCCTGGCTCTGGCGAAATGGCCGTCTCCCCGCAGGCAATCCGAGCAAAGGTGGTCTTCTCCGAGGTCACTGGCGAAGTCGACGCCGCAGCGGGGACAGCGGGGATGAGCCACCTCGCGAATCTGGCGGAAACAGGCCGAGCAGATTCCCGCGGGATTCTTCTCTTCCCGGCTTTCCGCACAGAAGGGACACCGGGGGGGAAAGAAGAAGTCGATCAGGGCCTGCCACCCCGGAGCCATCTCTACGGGTTCAGCGGGTAGTTGTAGAAGGGAATCGCGGGCACAACCTGCGTCGCCTGGGGGAGGGAAATGCTGAACGTCCCCCAGGAGTGGCAGCTGCGGCAGAACCCGGTCCACTCGGGCTCGGCCTGGCCGCACGCCGAGCAAAGGTAGGCGGGGGCGCGCATCTTCTGCGACTCCAGCGCCTTTTCGTAAGCTTCGATGGCCCGCACCGAATCGCCGCGGCGGTGGAAAGCCTGGCCCATCAGGATGGACAGCTCGGGGAAATAGATTCCGGAAAGCTCCATCTCCCGCAGCTGCTCCAGGGCCTCGTCAATCATCTCCAGACGGACCAGGAGCCGGCTGTAAAAAAACCTCAGCGCGGTGTTTTCCGGGCGCTTCTTCAGGAAATCCAAATAAAGCTGGAGGATTCTCTTCGGGTTGGCCATGGACAGGTAGAGGGACTCCAGGCGTTCGAGAAAAACCGGGTTGGCCGTCGACTCGTAAGCGCGCAGCCAAAGCTGGCCGGCGTCATCGGGTTCTCCCTGCCGCAGGAGCACGTCCCCCAGGGCAACCTGGGCCGGGATAAAATCCCGGTCTTCTTTGATAATCTCGCGCAGGGCTTTTTCCGCCCCCTTGAAATCCCCCTTTTGGGCAAGCTCCTGGCTGAGTTTGTATTCCATGCCCAGGAGGATTTTTTCCTCGGCGAGGGCCTGTTCTTTTTCCTTGGAATGCTTCAGGACGCTTTTCTGGGCCTCGTAAGCCTCTCGCCAGTCCCCCTGTTTGAGGAAAAGATCGCGCTTCTTCCGGAGGGCTTCCCGGTTGGCGGGGTCTTTATCCAAGATGTGGTTTAGGGTCTCCACGGCCAGGGGGTAGTCATTGACGGCCACGTAATTCTTCACCAGGTCGAAAAGAAGCTCCAGGTTTTCCGCATCGATGGCCCTGGCTTTGATCAGGAGGTCGATCGCCTCCGCGCAGGACCCTTCGAGATGGTGGAGGTTGGCGAGGGAAAGGTACGAGGCGAAGTGCCGCGGCTCTTTCTCAAGGATCTTGGCGAAGGCCTCCTTCGCCTGCTTGATGTTCCCCTTCATCATTTGCTCGAGAGCCTGGCCGTACCGCTCGCGGAGAACCTCTTCGCGCTTGAGCTGTTTGGCGGAGCGCCAGAGAAGAAACGCACGCTTGGTGTCCACAAACAGGGTCACGAGAAAAACGAAAAAGGCGCCGATCACGAACGCCCCGAAGGCGATCAGCGCGGGGGAGAGGGAGAGAAAACGGTCCTCGTAAAGGGTAAAGACCACCTCCTCGGGATTCAGGTAGAAAAGGTAGCCGAACACGATGAAGACGAGGCAGAAGATGACGAAGGTCGTGCGGGAGAACATGGGGCGCTCCTTGCTACTTGTGGTAAGGTTCCTTCCGAATCAGCGTGAAAGCCCGGTACAGCTGTTCCAAGAGGATCATCCGCGCCATCCCGTGGGTCAGCGTCAGGGACGAAAGGGACAAGCGGAGGTCCGCTTCTTTCTTCAGCGCCTCGTCCAGCCCATAGGCCCCGCCCACAAGGAAGGCCGCGCCGCGGACTCCCGCGGTCATCCACCCTTCCAGCAGCCGGGAAAAGGCTTCAGAGGTAAAATTTCTTCCCCGCTCGTCCAGCGCCACCCGCCGGGCCCGGGGCGGGATTTTTTCCCGGATCCGGCGCCCCTCTTCGCGGAGGATAAAATCCCTCCGCCCCGGGGCAGCCACCCGCTCCTCGGGGACTACGGTCAGGACGAGTTCCGCGTAGCGGCGGATTCGGGCGGCATAATCCGCGCACGCCTCGCGCACGAAGGGTTCGGCGTTTTTCCCAACCGAAATCAGGGTCAGGCGCAAGGCGTGCCTCAAGCTTCCTTGCGGCGGGGAGGGCGGGCCGGCAGGTCAATCCGGGGAGCGTCGGCCCAGAGCCGTTCGAGATCGTAAAATTCCCGAACGGGCTGGTAGAAGACATGGATGACTACGTCCCCGTAATCGAGAAGGACCCAGCGCCCCTCGCGTTTTCCCTCGACACTGAGCGGGCGGAAATTTCCTTCCTTCAGCCTTTCCTCGATATGGCCGGCGATCGCCTGAACCTGGCGGTCCGAGTGGCCGCTGCAGATGACGAAATAATCGGTGAAAGAAGAAAGTTTTTTGACTTCCAGGATCACGAGGTCGACGGCCTTGTGGTCCAGAGCCGCTCGGGCGCAAAGGAAAGCTTTTTCTCTGTTGTCTGCGGGGGTCAAACTTACGATTCAGGTTCCTTTCTGATAGAGTCGTTTTTCGACGATGAACTTTTCAACGGCCGGGGGCAAAAGGTAGCGGATCGAATTTCCCCGGCCCAGGGCCTCCCGGATCTTGGTGGAGGAGATATCCAGGGCGGTGATTTCGCGGGGAAAAACTCCGAACCCGGATGGGTGCATATACCCGTCTTTTTTTGGATCATAGCAAAATTCGGAGGCGAGATCAACGGGAAGGTGTTCGGGGGTGAAGATTTTTTCGAACCCGGGGCGCGTCAGGATTACGAAATGGCAGAGGGTGAAGAGGGTTGCGGGGTTTTTCCAGGTGCCGATCTCCAAAAAGGCGTCGAGCCCCAGGATGAAGTACAGCTCCGCCTCGCCCCCCCACAGGCGCCGGATGCCGGGGATGGTCTCGACGGAGTAAGATTTCCCGGGGCGGGCGAGTTCCGCATCGGAAAAGCAAAAGCGGGGGTTGTCGGCGATGGCCAGCCGCACCATCTCGCCCCTGAGCGGGGCGGGGAGAAGGTCTTTCTTTTCCTTGTGGGGGGGGTCGGAGGAGGGGATGAAAATGACCGGCTCGAGGCCCAGGCGGTCGCCGATCTCCTCGGCCGGCCGCAGGTGCCCGTAGTGGATCGGATTGAAGGTGCCCCCAAAGATCCCGATTTTTCTCATAGGCGGATCTGCCCCGATCCGAAGACGATGAATTTTAGGGTGGTCAGGTCTTCCACACCCATGGGCCCGAACGAGTGCAGCTTGGTGGTGCTGATCCCGATTTCCGCGCCCAGCCCGAGCTCGAAGCCGTCGCTGAACCGGGTGGAGGCGTTCACGAGCACGGTGGAGGAGGGGACTTCGCGCAGAAACCGCCGCGCATTTTCGTAATCGCGGGTGACAATGGCCTCCGTATGGGCGGAGCCGTAGCGGACGATATGGGCGACGGCCTCCTCCAGGCTGCCGACGACTTTCACGGAAAGGATCAGGTCCAGATACTCGGCGGTCCAGTCCTCCTTGCGGGCCGGTTTAACGAGGGGAAGAATCCGCCGGGTCTGCGGGCAGCCGCGAAGCTCCACCCCGGCGGCGATCAGTTTTTCCGCCATGGCCGGAAGAAAGCGGGGGGCAATTTCGCAGTGGACCAGCAGGGTTTCCATGGCATTGCACACCCCCGGCCGCTGGACCTTGGCGTTGAAGGAGACGGCCTCGGCCATTCCGAGGTCGGCTGAGGAATCGACAAAGACATGGCAGACCCCCTTGTAGTGCTTGATGACCGGGATCTTAGACCGGGAAACCACGAAACGGATCAGCTCCTCCCCTCCCCGGGGGATGATGACGTCCACATCCTTCTCCATCTGCAGGAGGGCCTCGACGGCCTTGCGGGAAACGGTGGGAATGACCTGAACGGCGTCCGGGGGAATCCCCCGGGCCGTCAGCGCGCCCCGCAGGGTTTCGGCGACGGCCCGGTTCGAATGGATCGCCTCCGAACCGCCGCGCAGGATCACCGCGTTCCCCGCCTTGAGGCAGAGGGCGGCGGCATCTGAGGTCACGTTGGGCCGCGATTCATAGATGATCCCGACCACTCCAAGAGGAATCCGCATTCGCCCGACCTGCAGCCCGTTCGGGCGGGTCCACATCCGGGTGACTTCCCCCACCGGATCCGGGAGGGCGGCGACTTCCCGGAGGCTGGCCGCCATGCCCTGGATAACCTTTTCCGTGAGGGTCAGCCGATCGATCAGGGCCGCCGAGAGGCCGGCCTCGCGGGCGGCGGCCACGTCGCGCGCATTGGCCTTCCGCAAGGCGGGCGCGGCCCGGAGGAGGGCGTCGGCCATGCCCCGCAGCGCCGCGTTCTTGACGCCCGTCGGCAGGTTCGCCAGGATCTGCGAAGTCTCCCGCGCCTTGCGCGCGATCTCGAGAATTTCCTTTTTGAGGGTCATGGTTCCTCCTGCCCCCTTCGCGGGGGAGGTTCAGCCGGCGGTCGTTGAACAGACCAGATCGTCGCGGTGGATGATTTCGTCATGATACTTGTAACCGAGGCGGCTTTCGATCTCCGTTGTCTTCCCGCCCCGGATTTTGGAAATCTCGGCGGAACCGTAGTTGACCAGCCCCTTAGCGAAGGCGTTGCCTGCGGGGTCGAGGAGAACAACCGGGTCGCCGACGCTGAACTTCCCCTCGGTTCCAAGAACCCCGGAAGGGAGAAGGCTCTTCCCTTTCTGAACGATGGCTCTTTTGGCCCCCTCGTCGACGATGACTTTCCCGGCCGGCTCCAGCGTGAAGGCAATCCAGTGCTTGCGGCTGGTCAGCTTGTTGATCTCCGACGTGAACAGCGTCCCCTCCTCGGCGCCGCAGAGAATCCTCTCCAGAATTCCTTCCTTCAGACCGTTGGCCAGGACCGTGGGGACCCCGAAAAGGGCCGCCTTTCGGGCGGCCTGGAGTTTCGTGACCATCCCCCCGATGCTGATCGGGCTGAGCGTCCCGGTGGCCTTTTTCTCCAACTCCGCAGTGACGTGGTCGACCCGGGGAATCAGCCGGGCGTTCCTGTGCAGACGCGGGTCCCGGTCATAGAGGCCGTCAATGTCGCTGAGAATGATGAGGAGGTCGGCGTTGACCAGATTGGTGACGAGGGCCGAAAGGTTGTCATTGTCCCCGAATTTAATCTCCTGGACGACGACGGTGTCGTTTTCGTTGATGACCGGGATTACCCCGAACTCCAGGAGCGTCAACAGGGTATTGCGGGCGTTCAGATAGCGGTTGCGGTTGGACAGGTCGTCGCGCGTGAGCAGGACCTGGGCGACTTTTTCCCCGAAGAAGCCGAAGGCCCGCTCGTAGTTCCACATGAGGGCGCTCTGGCCGATGGCTGCGGCCGCCTGCTTCCGGGGCATGGTCTTGGGTTTCTCCTTCAAGGCCAGGCGGGCCATGCCGGCGGCGATGGCCCCGGAAGATACAAGAAGCGGCTCGAAGCCGTATTTCTTGGCCGCGGAAACCGCGCGGCCGAGGCGATCAAAGATGGGCTGGCTCAGGGCCCTCCCTTTGGCGGTCAAGACCCGGCTC
>Ga0102851_10003175_pt1 | contig 10157 bp, 5 predicted proteins | sample Mud3Dept3metaG_FD_79558 | JGI IMG/M metagenome (GOLD analysis project Ga0102851, IMG submission 79558) | Freshwater wetland microbial communities from Ohio, USA, analyzing the effect of biotic and abiotic controls - Mud 3 Core 4 Depth 3... | ecosystem: Environmental > Aquatic > Freshwater >...
CGGCCCAGCGTGCCGGGCATCACGCTGCCGGCCAGCGTCGCCGACAAGCTGCCGTTGGCGCCGCAGGTGCGGCCGCTCGGCGTGCGTGCCGCCGCCGCGAAGAAGGCCGAGATCGACCAGGGCTACGTCAGCGCCACCGGGGCGCGCTGACGGGGTTCGATGAAGCGCGGCACCTTTACGCTGCTGACGGCGCCGGCGGTCGTCCTGCTGGCGCTGTTCTTCGCGCTGCCGCTGGCAGCGGTGACGATCGATGCGCTGCGCGACGGCCTCGGTGCCTTCACGCGCGTGTTCGCGATGCCGACGTTCTGGCCGTCGCTGGCCGGCAGCGCGGTCCTGACGCTGGTGGCCTCGACGCTGTCGCTGGCGGTCGGCGTCGCCGTCGCGCTGCAGCTGGCGCGCATGGAGGAGCGGCACCGCACGCTGCTGGCCTTCGTGATCGCGCTGCCGCTGACGTTTTCCGGCCTGATCGTCGCCTACGGCTTCATCCTGACCTATGGCCGCGCCGGGCTGGTGACGCAGTTGCTGGCGCTGCTGGGCACCGACAGCGCGGTCGTCGGCAAGGCCCTGTTCACGCCGGTCGGGCTGGCGTTCGCGTCGTCGTACTACCTGATCCCGCGGGTGGTGATGGGGGTCTTGCCGGTGTTCGTGAACTTCGATCGGGCGCAACTCGACGTGGCGCAGTCGCTCGGCGCGACGCCGGCCCAGGCCTTCGCCCAGGTGATGCTGCCGCAGCTGGCGGCGCCGATCGCCAGCAGCCTGTGCCTGATCGCGGCGGTGGTGTTCGGCGCCTACGGCACCGCGCTGGCGTTGGTCGGCACGCGGCTGGAGATCCTGCCGTTGCAGCTCTACAGCCTGATCTCGGAGACCGGCTCCGATTTTCCTGCCGCCGCGGCGCTGGCGCTGCTGATCACGGCGGCCTGTTCGGCGATCATGACGGCCGGCGCCTGGTTCGGCAGCCGGCACGAGAAACACCTGTGAGTGACACGCGATGACCCCGCCCGACGTGAGCGACAGCCTGCTGGCCCAAGCGGCGCAGCGACAACGCCGCTCGCCGATCCGCGTGCCGGTGGCCGTGATCGGGCCGCGCCAGGCCACGCCGGCCCAGTACGCCGCCGCCCAGGCCGTCGGCCGCGGCATTGCCGAGATGGGGCTGGCGCTGATCTGCGGCGGCCGTGCCGGCGTGATGGAGGCGGCCTGCCGCGGCGCGGCCGAGGCCGGCGGGGTCGCGATCGGGGTGCTGCCGGACACCGAGCCGCAGGCCGCGAATCCCTACGCGACGGTGGTCATCGCCAGCGGCATCGGCGAGGCGCGCAACGCGGTGATCGCGCGGGCGGCGCTGTGCCTGGTGGCGATCGGCGACAACTTCGGCACCTTGAGCGAGGTCGCGCTGGGCCGCCAGTTCGGCAAGCTGGTGGTCGGTCTGGAAGGCGCGGCGCAGGTCGACGGTGTCGTGCAGGTCGACAGCGCGGCCGCGGCGCTCGAACTGGTTGCGCGCTGCGTGCTGGCGACGCCTTGAGCGGCGACAATTTGCCCGCCCGATCGGGCATTAGCATGTGGGCATCTTGACGCGGTCGCATCGACCCGGTTCGTTGAAGGGGAGAGGGTGGCGACGACACGACGCGCAGCCAGGCCGAAGGCCAAACAGGCCGAGGTGTCCGCGGCCGAGCGCCCGCTGCAACCGCCTGCGCGGTTTCCGATCGTCGGGCTCGGCGCGTCCGCGGGCGGGCTCGAGGCCTTCGAGACCTTCCTGCGTTGCATGCCCGCCGACAGCGGCATGGGCTTCGTGCTGGTGCAGCATCTCGACCCCAGTCACGCCAGCGTGCTGACCGAGATCCTGCAGCGGTGCACGGCGATGCCGGTGGTCGAGGCCGAGCACCAGATGCCCGTCGAGCCCAATCGAGTGCACGTGATTCCGCCGAACCGCGACATGGTCATTGCCGGCGGGGCATTGCAGCTCAGCGTGCCGACCGAGCCGCGTGGCCAGCGCATGCCGATCGATGCGTTCCTGCGTTCGCTGGCCGACGATCAGGGCGAGACGGCCTGCGGCATCATCCTGTCGGGCACCGGCAGCGACGGCGCGCTCGGGCTGCGCGCGATTGCCGGTGCGGATGGGCTGTGCCTGGTGCAGGACCCGGCGACGGCCAGGTTCGACGGCATGCCCAGCGCCGCGATCAGCGCCGGCTACCCGACCCAGGTGCTGGCCGTCGACCAGATGCCCAGGGCGTTGCAGATCGGGACAAGGCCGCTGATCCAGGTGCGGTCGCCGCCGACGATGGCGCGTGGCGGGCCCAGCGGCATCGACAAGATCCTGCGGTTGCTGCACGCGAATTGCGGGCACGATTTCACGCAGTACAAGAAGAGCACCATCGCTCGCCGCATCGAGCGCCGCATGGCGGTGCACAACATCGAGGATGCAGGCGTCTATGCCCGTTTCCTGGGCGAGCATCCGGCCGAGGCGCAGTCGCTGTTTCGCGAGTTGCTGATCAACGTCACGCAGTTCTTTCGCGACCCGGCGGCCTTCGTGGCGCTGAAACAGGACATCCTGCCGACGCTGCTGGCGGGCAAGCCGGAGGCCTACGTGCTGCGCATCTGGGTCGCGGGTTGTGCGACCGGCGAAGAGGCCTATTCGATCGCGATGCTGCTGCGCGAAGTGATGGGCGAGATGCGCCGCGAGGTCAAGGTGCAGATGTACGGCACCGACCTCGACGACGACGCCATCGCCACCGCGCGTGCCGGCCTGTATCCGCTCAACGTCGCGCAGGACGTGTCGCCCGAGCGGCTGCGGCGCTTCTTCGTCAAGGAGGAGACGGGTTACCGCGTGAAGAAGGAGATCCGCGAGATGGTCGTCTTTGCGGTGCAGAGCGTGATCAAGGATCCGCCGTTCACGCGCCTGGACCTGCTGTCCTGCCGCAACCTGCTGATCTACCTCGAGCCGGAGTTGCAGGACCGGCTCTTCTCGACATTCCACTACGCGCTCAAGCCGCGCGGCGTGCTCTTCCTGTCGCCGTCGGAGAGCATTGGTCACCACGGCGACCTGTTCGAGGCGCTCGACCGCAAGTGGAAGTTCTACCGTGCCCGGCCGACGGCCGCATCGACCCGCGCGATGCTGAGCAGCGGGTTGGCCTGGTCAGCCGGTGGCATGTCGGCGCCACCGCCCAGCGTGACGCGGCCGCGTGAAGCGAACGTGGCCGAGCTGGCCCGGCGCGCCCTGCTGCAGTCGTTCGCGCCGGCGGCGGTGGTGACCAATCTGCAGGGCGAGATCCTGTACGTGCATGGCGACACGGGCCGGTTCCTGCGCCCTGCACCGGGCCAGCCGACGCACAACGTCATCGAGATGGCCCGCGACGGCCTGCAGGGCGATTTGCGCGAAGCCTTGCACCTTGCAGCCGAACAGGGCACGCCGACCGTTGGCCGCGAGGTCAGCGTGCGCAGCGACGGGGAGCGGCAGCGCCTGACGCTGAGCGTGCACCCGCTGGCCGATGCACATGCCGCGCACGGCATGCTGCTGGTGACGTTTCAGGAAGCCTCCGTCGCCGCGTCCAAGGCGGTTCGGGCGGTGCGGGCCAAGGCATCGGACGTGGACGAGCGCGTCCAGGCGCTGGAACGGGAACTCGCGCAGGCCAAGCAGCACCTGACCGTGATGCTCGAGGAGCAGCAGGCATCGAACGAAGAGCTGATGTCGACCAATGAGGAGATGCAGTCGACCAACGAGGAGCTGCAGTCGACCAACGAGGAGTTGGAGACCTCCAAGGAAGAATTGCAGTCGATGAACGAAGAGATGATGACGGTGAACGCCAAACTGCAGAGCAAGATCGAGCAGATGGCGAGCATGCAGGACGACATGAAGAACCTGCTCGACAACATGCGCGTGGGCACCATCTTTCTCGACAACCAGTTGCACATCCGTCGCTTCACCCGCGACGCGACGGCGATCTACCACCTGGTGGCCACCGATGTCGGCCGGCCGCTGGCCGACATCCGCTGCGAGTTGCAGGGGGCCGATCTGCTGGCCGATGCGAAGGCCGTCGTCGACTCGCTGGTGCCGATCGAGCGCGACGTGCACACGGCTGGCGGAACCTCGTACCTGGCCCGCGTCCAGCCCTACCGCACCGTGGACAACGTGATCGACGGCGTCGTGATGACGTTCCCGGACGTCACCGAGCACCTGCAGGCGGCCGCGGCGCGCAAGGCGCGCGACCTGGCCGAGGCGATCGTCGATACGGTGCACGTTCCGCTCGTCGTGCTCGACGGCGGGCTGACCGTGATCTCGGCCAACCGCGCCTTCTATCGCGAGTTCGGTGGCACGGCGCAGGATTCGGAGGGTCGCAGCTTCTTCTCGATCGCCGACGGGCAGTGGGACGCTGCGGCACTGCACGAATTGCTGGAGACGGTCTTGCCGCGTGAGCGCAGTTTCGAGCGGCACGTGGTCGAGCACGTTTTCCCCGGCCGCGGCGTGCGCCGTGTGCAGCTGGGCGCGCGACGCATCGTCGATCCGACCGGCAAGGACGAACGGGTGCTGCTGGCCATCGAGCCGCTCGCGGGGCTCGCGCAATGACCGTCAAGAAGCGCACCCCCGGCCAGCCTCGAGTGCCCGGCGAGGCGCCCGCGGGGCGCCTGCAGGCCGCGGCCCAGGCCATGGCCCATGAACTGCAGGTGCAACGGGTCGAACTCGAGATGCAGAACGAGGAGTTGCGCCTGGCCCAGATCGCCCTCGAGGCCGCGCGCGACCGCTACGCCGACCTCTACGATTTCGCGCCGGTCGGCTATCTGACGCTGGATGCGGGCGGCATCGTCGTTGAAGCCAACCTGACCGGTGCCAGGCTGCTGCAGATCGACCGCACGCGACTGGTCGGCAGCCGCTTCGCGAAGCACGTCGCGCCGGCGGACCGCGACCGCTGGCACCGGCATGCGCGGCTGCTGAGGCAGCATGGCGGGCCCGGCCGCGTCGAACTGGCGCTGCTGGGCGGCGATGGCAAGCACTTCGATGCGCAGCTGGACTGTCTTCTCGCGTCGGCGCCCGCTGCCGCGCCGGTGATGCGCGTCACGCTGTCCGACATCACCGAACGCCGGCGCATCGACACCGAGTTGCGTCTCGCCGCGGCGGCCTTCGAGACGCGGGACGGCATCATGATCACCAGCGCCAGCGGCGTGATCGAGCGCGTCAACCAGGCGTTCACCCGGATCACCGGCTATGCGCGGGAGGAGGCCGTCGGCCAGCCCGTGCGCCTGCTGCAGTCAGGGCGCCACGACGCGGCCTTCTATGCCGAGCTGTGGGACAGCCTGCAGCGCAATGGTGTCTGGGAGGGCGAGGTCTGGAACCGGCGCAAGAGCGGCGAGGTGTACCCGCAGTGGCTCGCGATCACGGCGGTGCCGGACGACGCTTCGCAAGTGCTGCGCTACATCGCGACGATGCGCGATATCTCGGAGCGCAAGTCGCGCGAAGCGGTGATCGAGCAGTTCGCGTTCTACGACGCGCTGACCGGCCTGCCCAATCGGCGCCTGATGAAGGACCGGCTGCACCAGGCGCTGGCGGTGAGCGCGCGAACCGGGCGCGCCGGCGCGCTGATGTTCATCGATCTGGACCGCTTCAAGACCATCAACGACACCCTCGGCCACGACGTCGGCGATCGCTTGCTGCAACAGGTCGCGCAACGTCTGTCGCGCTGCGTGCGCCAGGGCGACACGGTGGCTCGTCTGGGCGGCGACGAGTTTGTCGTCGTGCTGACCGCCGACCTCAGCGATGTCGCCGAGACGGCTGTCGCCCAGGCCACCGCGGTGGCGGCGAAGATCCTCGCTGCACTGCGGCGGCCCCACGAAATCGGTGGCCGCTCCTATGTATGCAGCGGCAGCCTCGGTCTGAGCCTCTTCAGCGACCACGCTTTCGGCGTCGACGAACTGATCCAGCGCGCCGACCATGCCATGTACCAGGCCAAGGCGGCGGGACGAAACACGCTGCGCCTCTTCGATGCAAGCACGCAGGCGCGGGCCGTGCAGCGTGCGACGATCGAATCCGAACTTCGGCACGCCATCGAGAAGGGCCTGTTCGTGCTGCACTACCAGCCCGTCTTCAGCGACGACTCGAGGCTGCTGGGTGCCGAGGCGCTGGTGCGTTGGGACCATCCGCAGCACGGCCTGGTGGCGCCCGAGTCGTTCATCCCCATCGCCGAGGAGACCGGGCTGATCCGGGCGCTCGGCCGCTGGGTGCTCGAGGCCGCTTGTGCCCAGCTGGCGGCCTGGGCTGCCGATGTCGACATGGCCGGGCTGACGGTGTCCGTCAACGTCAGCGCCACGCAGTTGCGCGACCCCGGCTTCGTCGGGCTGGTGCTCGACGTGCTCGAGCGCAGTGGTGCGCCGGTTTCGCACCTCAGGCTCGAACTGACCGAGACCGCGATGCTCGACAGCATCGACGACTGCGTGCTGAAGATGGAGCAGTTGCACGCACACGGCGTGAGGTTCTCGCTCGACGACTTCGGCACCGGGTATGCCTCGATGACCTACCTCAAGCGCCTGCCGCTCGACCAGTTGAAGATCGACGGCTCGTTCGTCAGCGAGATGATGAACAACCCGCAGGACGCCGCGATCGCGCGTGCGGTGACACACCTGGGCAACAGCCTGGGTCTGACCGTCATCGCCGAGGGGGTCGAAACGCCTGCCCAGCGAGCGTGCCTGATCGGCTTCGGCTGCCGGGCCTTCCAGGGCCACCTGTTCGGCCGGCCGCAGTCGGCGCAGGCGCTGCACGAGTTGGTTCGGCACGGCAGCCCCGACGTCACCGCGTTGGTCGATTGACTGCCATCAAGGCATGAGGACGCCGGCCATGCGGCAATCGATGGCGTGACGCAACAGAGAACGGGCTCGATGCCGGGCGGCCGGATGCCGGAACGTGGTGCACCCCTCTGAGTCTGCCGTGACACGCCGCGCATCGCACGCGCTGCCGCGCGATGCAGCCTACTGGAGCCGCGCGCCTTCCGAGCTGCTCGATGAGCTGCACAGCGGCGCCCAGGGCCTGACCTCCGCCGAGGCGGCGCGCCGCCTGCAGAGCGATGGACCCAACGCCATCGACGAAGAGCCTGCGGCAGGCATCGCGCGCCAGGTGCTCGCGCAGTTCAAGAGCCCGCTGCTGCTGATCCTCGTCTTCGGCGGCATCGTTTCGGCGTTGCTTCGCGACTGGCTCGACGCCGCGATCATCCTGGCCGTCGTGTTGGGCAGCAGTGGCCTGACTTTCCTGCAGGAGTACCGTGCCTCGAACGCCATTGCCCGGCTGCGCAGCAGGCTGGCGTTGACCGCGATGGTGCGGCGCGACGGTCAGCCGCGCAGGGTCCCGGCCCGCGCGCTGGTGGCCGGCGACATCGTCGAGCTGTCGGCGGGCAACCTGGTGCCGGCCGATGGCCTCGTGCTCGAAGCGCGTGACTTCCTGGTCAGCGAAGCCAGCCTCACTGGCGAGTCCTTTCCGGTGGAAAAGCAACCCGGCGTGCTGGCCGCGGGCACGCCCATCGCGCGGCGCACCAACGCGGTTCACTTCGGCACCTCGGTGCGCAGCGGCAAGGCCACGGTGCTGGTCGTGCAGACCGGGGAGCGCACCGCTTTCGGCGCCGTGGCCGAGCGCCTGCGCACCGCAGCCCCCGAGACCGAGTTCGCGCGCGGCGTGCAGCAGTTCGGCGTGCTGCTCGTGCGGGTGATGGTGGTGATGGTGCTGTTCGTGCTGATCGTCAACCAGTGGCTGGGCCGGCCGTGGATCGAATCGATGCTGTTCGCGGTCGCGCTGGCGGTCGGCCTGTCGCCCGAGATGCTGCCGGCCATCGTCAGCGTGACGCTGTCGGCGGGCGCACGCAGGATGGCGGCACGCGGTGCCATCGTGCGCCGGCTCGAGGCGATCGAGAACCTCGGCAGCATGGATGTGCTGTGCACCGACAAGACCGGCACGCTCACCGAGGGCGTGATGACGCTGGATGCGGCCACCGCGCCGGACGGCAGCACCTCGCCCGAGGTCCTGCGTCTGGCCTGGCTGAACGCGGCGTTCGAGACCGGCATCGAGAATCCGCTGGACGTGGCCCTCGTGGCGGCCGGCAAGCAGGCCGGGCTCGACACCAGCGGCTTCCGCAAGGTCGACGAGATTCCCTACGACTTCCTGCGCAAGCGGCTGAGCATCGTCGTCGCACCGCAAGCCGGTGGCCCGCACCTGATCATCACCAAGGGCGCATTCGCCAACATGCTGGCGATCTGCACGCGGGTGGCCCGCGGGTCGGACGAAGTGGCGCTGGATGACGAGGCGCGCACCGGCCTGGATCGCTGGTTCAGCGAGCAGGGTGCCAAGGGCTTCCGCTTGCTTGCGCTGGCCACGCGCAGCGTCGAGGCGCGCGGCGCCTACACGCGCGACGACGAGGCCGACATGTGCCTGGTCGGCTTCCTGCGCTTTCTCGATCCGCCCAAGGCCACGGCGCGGCTCACGCTGGACCGGCTTGCTGCACTGGGCATCGACATCAAGGTCGTCACCGGCGACAACCGCCACGTCGCGGCCCACGTCGCGGCAAGCGTCGGCCTCGAGACGGGGGCGATGCTCACCGGCGAGCAGATCGACGCGCTGTCCAACGAGGCGTTGCGCCATCGCGCCGAGAAGACCACGCTGTTCGTCGAGGTCGCGCCGCAGCACAAGGAACGCATCGTGTTTGCGCTGCAGCACCGCGGCCGTGTCGTGGGCTTTCTTGGCGACGGCATCAACGACGCGCCGGCGCTGCACGCCGCCGATGTCGGCATCTCGGTCGATGGCGCGGTGGACGTCGCCCGCGAAAGCGCCGACCTGGTGCTGCTGCGCGCCGACCTCGACGTGCTGTGCACCGGCGTCGCGGAGGGCCGCCGCACCTTCGCCAACACGCTCAAGTACATCGGCATCACCACCAGCGCCAACTTCGGCAACATGGTCAGCATGGCGCTGGCGGCGCCGCTGCTGCCCTTCCTGCCGCTGGCTGCCAAGCAGATCCTGCTGAACAACTTCCTGTCGGACCTGCCGTCGGTCGCGATCTCGTCGGACCGGGTCGACGCCGACCGCCTCGCCGCCGCGCAGCACTGGGATGTGCGCGACCTGCGACGCTACATGCTGGTGTTCGGCCTCACCAGCACGCTGTTCGACCTGCTCACCTTCTGGCTGTTGCTGACCGTCTTCAAGGCGTCCGAGCCGGTGTTCCAGACCGCCTGGTTCGTGGTCTCGCTGCTCACCGAACTGGCGGTCCTGCTGGTGTTGCGAACGCATCTGCCGGCGTGGAAGAGCCGGCCGGGCACCTTGCTGTGGACGACGACGGTGGTGGTGGCCGCCGTCGCCGTGGCGCTGCCGTTCATCCCGCCGGCGGCCACGCTCTTCAGCCTTGTCGCGCTGCCGCCGGCGCTGTTCGGCAGCCTGTTGCTGATCGTGCTGGCCTACGTCGCGGCAACCGAATTCGCCAAGCGTCACTATCCTGCGCCACCGCGTCGCAGGCGCCGTCCACGGCCGCGTGTTCGACCGGTTTAGGGCGGCCGGCGCGCACTGGCTTGACTGCCATCAAGGTGCTCGGCTGCCGACCGTGCGGCAATCGATACCGTGATGGAAAAGAAGACCGGCCTCAATCTCGGCTACCTGATCTTCGCGCTGCTGGCGATGATGCTGCTGCGCGACTGGTGGATCCAGGCGCAGGTCGTCGAGACGGTGCCCTACAGCCGCTTCGAACAGTACCTGGCCGAGGGCCGCATCGAGAGCGTCGACGTCGGCGACCGCCTGATCAGCGGCCGCCTGAAGGCGGCCGAGGCCGGCGGCAAGAAGGTCGTCGTGTCGGCGCTGGTCGAACCGGCGGTGGCCGAGCGGCTGTCGCGCTTTGGCGTGCCGTACACGCGGGTGCACGAATCGACCTGGTTCCACGACCTGCTGTCGTGGATCGCGCCGGCGCTGATCTTCTTCGGCATCTGGTACCTCTTCTATCGCAAGTTCGCCGACAAGATGGGTGCCGGTGGCCTGGTCGGCATCGGCAAGAGCAAGGTCAAGGTCTACGTCGAGAAGAGCACCGGCGTGACCTTCGACGACGTGGCCGGGGTCGACGAAGCCAAGGCCGAGTTGCAGGAGATCGTCGACTTCCTGAAGAACCCGAAGGAGCACGGCCGGCTCGGTGCGCGCATCCCGAAGGGCGTGCTGCTGA
>Ga0102851_10003176_pt1 | contig 10156 bp, 10 predicted proteins | sample Mud3Dept3metaG_FD_79558 | JGI IMG/M metagenome (GOLD analysis project Ga0102851, IMG submission 79558) | Freshwater wetland microbial communities from Ohio, USA, analyzing the effect of biotic and abiotic controls - Mud 3 Core 4 Depth 3... | ecosystem: Environmental > Aquatic > Freshwater >...
ATCTTCTGAACTGTCGGAAAAATCATCTCTTCACTCAACCTCTCACTTCCATTTTTCGTTATATTTGTTACAACACAAATCTCATTGCATGAAAAAACAAATCTGCCTTTTACTTTTCTGCGGTTCGGCAAGCTCTTTTTCTCAACAACTTACGCCACAAGTTGTCGCCTCATCGGGTGATTATTTTGTTGGTGCTTCAAGTACTTTGAGTTGGACACTTGGCGAAATTGCTATCGATACTTATGTCGGAACAAGCAATCAACTCACACAAGGATTTCAACAACCTGAAATTAATTTTCTTGAAATTGAAGATCTTGATTCTGAAATTTCAATGAGTGTTTATCCAAATCCAACTTCAGCCGAATTTAATTTTGAAGTAAAAGACAATTCAGAAATTTTGACAATTCAAATTCTTGACGCCAGCGGAAAATTAATTTACGCTGATACGTATTCAGGAAATTCAATCAAAAAAATTGACCTCACAAATTATGCTGACGGTTTATATTTATTACAAGTATCAAGTCCTGAAAAAGGACTTTTAAAAACGTTGAAAATTCAAAAATTTTAAATCCTATATCATGAAAAAAATCGGACTTTCTTTTTTACTTTTTATTTCTTTGGGACTGTCAATTGCGCAAGCTCCTAATCAATTCAAATACCAGGCCGTTGCAAGAAATACGGCAGGTGATATTTTAGCAAATCAAAGTGTAGGCTTTGAAATAAGCATTCTGCAAAACAGTACAAGTGGAACATCTGTTTATACCGAAACACATGCTGTAACAACAAATGCTTTCGGTCTTGCTAATTTAAATATTGGCGGCGGCGCAGTTGTCAGCGGAACATTTAATACAATTGATTGGGGTGGCGCCATTTATTTTATCCAGGTAAAATTAGACGCAGCCGGTGGAACAGCTTATGTATTAATGGGAAGTTCACAATTACTTTCTGTTCCTTATGCATTAAATGCCAAAACAGTATCGTCAATAGATTGGAGTGCTGTAACTAATATTCCTGCCGATCTTGCTGATGGTGATGATACAGGTGGTTCTGCTGCATGGTCAGCATTGACAGGTGTGCCGGCTGGTTTTGTTGATGGCGTGGATAATGATTTACTTGCCGGATTAACTTGTGCAACAAATCAAATTGCGCTTTACAACGGTACTTCATGGGTTTGCACAACTTATGGAAGTGTAACCGGACAAAACAGTTTTGATGCTTACGGAACAGCACAGGCCGTATCTTTAATTACAACAACAACCTATACCCTCATTCCCGGATTAACTCAGACACTTGTAATTCCTGCTAACTGTAAAGTAATCGTTTCTACGAATGGTGGCGTACAATGCACAGCCGGCGGTGTTGCTTTTGCAGCAGTTGATATAGGAATTCACGTTGACGGTGTTCCTTCACCACAAGCCGGTCAGCAGCAAATTATCGCGTCTAATACAGATGCAATTGGCCAGATGCTTGTTTATTGGGGCATGACTAAAACGTATACTTTAACGGCGGGCACACATACAATTGATGTTCGTTACAGAGATTCGGGTGCCGGAACAGCCGATGGAAATGTAAGTGGAACAAACCCTTTGATACAAGGTGTTTTGACTGTGACTATTATTAATATATAAAATAAATAATAATTGATTTTTAGAATCCTTTCTGTTTCAAGACTGAAAGGATTTTTTATTAATAGTCATGCCTGCTGCACGAGTTTTACCTTCTAATTTTTCTTCGATAATATATAAGTTGGCACGATTATTATTATGTTTATAGTTCAAATTAAATAATTCATGAAAAAATTATTTTTGAAATTAACATTCGTTGCAGTATTTCTTTGCCCTGCTTACGCGAATTCTCAATTTCTTGCAGGTGGGCAGTTGAATTATTCACAACACATTGATTTAAGCAATATACTTAATGGACCGGGAATGGGATATGCCGGAATTGGCTTATTCGGTGACTATGGATTTGGGGGAAACTCTATTAAAGCATCTTTGAATTTTGGTTTACCTTTTAGAATAGAAAGAAGTTATGATCTGATGAACAGTACAACATTTGATTATGATACAACTATTGGTGGTTTTGAGCGATACCGGTTTTTTACTTTTGCTGTTGATTACAAATATTATTTAGTTGATGGCGATGCTGAAATTGGTGGGTTCTACTTTTTTGCCGGAGGAGGACTCACAATTGCAACAATCACAAATCATCCAGACGATTTTGACGAATCAACGCTTGAAACTACAAGTGATTATTCAGGAAAGAGCAGAATTTTTCAGCCTGTAATAAGAGGAGGAGCAGGCTACGAACATGCTTTTAATTTTGGAAATATTTTTGTGGAACCTTTCTTTAATATTCCCGCCAATCAACTTTTTGGAGTTTCTTTTGCTGTCAATTTACCTATGTCTGTTGGCATCCAGGCCGGAATAAAAATTCCTGTTTTTTAGTATTTTGATGTCGATTTTATTTAGACTGATAATTACGAGCATCTAAAGCGGGCGAATAATTCTTTTCGGAATGATTTATGATTAAGTTTAGATCAAATTATTTGATTCATGAAAAAGTTATTTTTGAAAATGATGTTAATTGGTTTATTACTAATTCCCGGTTTTGCCGGTTCTCAAACATTATTTGTTGGAGGCCAGTTAAATTATTCACAGCATTTTGACGTGAACAATATCCAGAATGCGACAGGTTTGGGATATGCAGGAATTGGATTTATTGGCGAATTTGGGTTTTACCGCAATTCTATCAAAGCATCTTTGAATTATGGTTTACCCTGTAGAATAGAACGAAGTTATGATCTTATGAACAGCCTGACAATGGCTTATGATACGACGATAAGTGGGTTTGAACGATACCGTTTTTTTTCTTTTGCTGTTGATTACAAATATTATTTGTTTAACGGCGACGGTGAAAACGGCGGCTTTTACTCTTTTTCAGGTGCAGGAATTTCAATTGCTACAATCACAAATCACCCGGATAATTTTGACGAATCAACGTTTGAAACTACCAATGATTATTCTGAAAAGAGTAAAGTTTTTCAACTTGTTATAAGAGGTGGAGCAGGATATGAACATTATTTTACTTTTGGAAATATTTTTATTGAAACGTTTATTAATTTCCCGCTAGATGAGGTTTTCGAAGTTCCTCCTTCATATAATTTACCGCTATCAGTTGGTTTGCAGACTGGAATAAAAATCCGGATTACTTAGATGCAGGAGGTTAATTCTATTTTAAACCGGATGAATAATTCCGAATAAAAATAATACAAACCTTATTGTGAATCCGGCCTGATAAATAAAAAACCTTTTCATTTTCCTAACTGTTTTTTTGCTTTGTATCATTGATCCGGTTGATTAATATCATCAATCAGGCCTGTTTCATTGTCTAGTTTTGGTTCGAACTCAACAAGAGAAATTATGGAACTAAAAACGATGAAATCGAAAGCCACCCAAAAACAAACCAACAGTAAAAAAGCCGCCGAGGCGAAAGCTGAAAACGCAAAAATTATGATTGCAGAAAACGCAAGAAAAACTGCGTATCAGGCAAAGATAGCGAATGAAACAATTGCAGATTCTAATGGATCAAAGACAAAAACGCCATCTGCAAAAGTCGCTGCGGCAAAATCGCCTGTAGCAAAAGTCGCAACTAAAAAAACAAAAACTACGGATTCAAAAGCAGGTACTGCACAAAGGTCTCACACAAGAAGCGGAAGTGTAAAAGCGTCTGCAACAAAAACCGGTGCTTCCCGAACTACAGGTGTAAAAGTTTCAAAAGTAAAAGCAGCCGCAAGAAAAACAACCAATGCAAAAGCGACTAGTACAAGAAAAATAAAAGGAAAAACCGGCACCCGAAAAATTGTCGGTTCAAAAATAAATAATTCAAAAACTGCAAGAGTAAAAGCTACAACCGCAAAACCGGTTTCAGCAAAAGCAACTGCTGCTAAAGCTACAAAGGCTGAAACTATCAAAGCAAAAGTTTCAGGTTTAAGATCTGCCGGTTCAAGAAAAAAAAATGAAGAAATAAAACATCATGAATCAAAAACTTCCCGGGGACATGGAAAAGCGTCACATAATGGTGAAATGAAAAATGGTGAAATGAAAAATGTTACCGAGAAAATTATTTATGGATTTAGAAAAGCTTCAGATGAACTCGAAAAATTCCGGCTTCAATTTGCTTTAGGAAAAGCAGAAGCGAAAGACAGATTTGAAGTTTTAAAAAAGAGAGTGAATAGCATTGTTCACGAAGCTAAAATGAGAATGAGATCGGGAGAAGAAAGAGCAGAAAAACTCCAGGGGAAATTTGATGAATTACGCGTACAGCTTGCCGAAGGAAGAACAGAAACCAAGGAGGCATTTGATGAACAGCGAAGAAAAATTAAAGAAGCCATTCACGATGTGGAGGTGTATATAAAAGAGCATCCGGGATTAACTAAAATGTATGATTCTCTTTTAATTGAATTTGAAAAAGTAAAAATTCAGTTGGAAATTCTTGCTGATAATTTTAGTCATGTAGTTGAAGATTCACGTGACTCGATAGCAAAAAGAAGAAAAGAAATGAATAAAATTATTTCAGGTCTTCAGGATGATTTGGCTAAAAGATATAAAAAGGTCGAAGAATCAAAAACGTGGGAAAATTTTCAAGAGGAAATGGGAGAGGCTTATAAACATTTGAAAGCAGCCTTTGTAAGATAATTTAGTTCAATTAATAATTGATGGCGAATCCGTAATTGGGTTCGCCTTCTTTTTTTTATACCTGTTATTTCCACGCAGAAAAGTAAGATTTCGAAAACGCGCAAGAGGGGCAAATTTAAATGGCTATTTTCGCAACGAGATTTTAGCGAACATATGTACAATCTAAATCCGGCACAATTATTTTTTGGTACACCTTAATAACTCAAAGGATTCTTCACTTCTCCGCCGGCTGTCGGATGAGTTCAGGATGACATACTGGCATTGGGTATTGGGGTAGGAAAGGATTTTTGGCCGCTGCGCATATTATATTTTACGACGATCTAATCGGCCAAAAATCCTTTCCTCAAATCAATAGGAATCCTTTCAACGTTTTGGAGTCACAGCAAGGTAAAACCCTTTTTCAATTTAGCTATTTCCAACCAATTTTTTTCTCGTCACGCACAAAAAAATTGGAGATATTTCATGACATGAAGTAATGCTGCGTTGCTAATCTTCTTTCCAACCTTTCCAGCTATCGTGATCACCTCGTTTAAAATCATGGCGAACACGAAATCCTAAAATTCCCGCAAGTATAAACCCGATGACCGACCACGAGGATGTTGATCCCCAGAGAGGTCCGGTATCATTGACTAAAGTGATAGACGCACAAACAATTAATGCCGCCATAACTACAGCTGCCACAACTTGTTTTGTCACCCGATGAATCGTGTGTACTAAAGGATCAATTCCCTGGTGGCGCAAATCAACTTTAATTTCGCCGGTATTTATTCTTCGCATGGCACTTTTTACATCTCCTGGAAAATCTTCCATGTATGACCCAAATTCATACATCGTATTGAAGAATTTTTTAAAGATTTTTACCGGGTCGTATTTGTGCGCAATACTTCTGATAAAATAGGGTTTTGCTAATTCAATAATATTAATGTCGGGATCAAGATTTTTAATTACACCCTCTATCGTTACCATCGACCGGATTAAAAGAAAAAAGTGCGCAGGAACTTTCAAGTCATGTTTTACAATAATATTTTTTAATTCGAGCAAAACATTACTCATCTCATTTGTATGCAAATGACTTACAGAATGACTTTGGACGAATTCATTCACGTCTGATTCAAGTTCGTGTGCATTACTGATGTGTACATTCTCAGATAATTTGAGCAGTGAGCGGATAATATTTTTAACGTCTTTATCCCGTACCGATAGAAAAATATGACCGAAGATTTCTATGTCACGAGTCAGAATACTTCCCATCATTCCAAAATCAAGATAACAGATTTCTCCTGATTTAAGGACAAAAATATTACCGGGATGCGGATCAGCATGAAAAAAACCATGATCAAAAATCTGCATAAAATAAGAAAGCGCCAGGTTTTTTGCAATCAATTTCCGGTCATGGTGATTCGCTTCCATTTCGTTGAATTTTGAAATTTTAAAACCTGAAATAAATTCGAGAATAAGGACTTTTGATGTTGTATAATTTTGGAAAATTTTGGGGACATGAATAAATCGTGAGACTGCATCTTCACCTGAAAAATTATTGTAAAATCGTGTGGCATTCACTGATTCGTGCACAAAATCCAATTCTTTCAAAATACTTTCTTCAAAACTTCTTACAATTCCAACCGGGTCAAAACTCCGGATTGATGGAACGCGCTTGTCGAGAATTTCAGCCACCGTGTACATCACTCTTATATCTTCAATAATAATTTCTTTTATTCCCGGACGTTGAACTTTAACCGCCACTTTCTCTCCTCCTTTAAGAGTGGCGCGATGTACCTGTGCCATTGATGCGGATGCAAACGGTTCTATTTCAAACCAGGCAAATAATTCCTCTGTCGATTTTTTTAATTCTTTTTCAACTACCTTTCTGGCAATTGATCCCGGCAGCGGGGGAACATTATCCTGCAATTTTTCAAGTTCCAGGATGAGTTCAAGGGGCAATACGTCTGATCTGTTGCTAAGAAGCTGGCCAAACTTAATAAATGTCGGTCCCAGTTCTTCGCAAGCCAAACGCATTTTTTCATATTTTGTAAGATGGGTTGCAGCTTTTCGTCTTTTTTTTGGAATCAGTTTTCGAAGTAAATTGAATCGCTTCTGTTCTTCCATGTATGTCACTAAATTATCAAACCCATACTTCATGAACACCCGCAATATTTGCCGGTATCTTCTTATAGATCTGTATCTGCGTCCAATCGCATCGAAAAAACTCATCGGTCGAAACTATTTACTTTCGTTGCTTTTTAATTGCGCACTCAGGAGAGCAACTTCTTTCGACAGATTATCAATTTGACTTTGGAGAATATTTATTTCATTGATATGAGCGATGTTTACTTTTTTATAAAACTCTACAACACGTTCCGAAATTTTCGCTTCTATTTCTTCTTTGAAATCATGTGCTTTTAATGCAATTTTTTGGAGAAATTCCATCTCATTTCCATCGTCGTCTTTCACGGATGAACTTATAAAAGAATTAATTTTTTCTTTTCCTTTATCGGTTAAATTGTGGAATTTTTCCATGAGTTCTTTGTCTTTGGACAGCACATAAAGATTAGATGACAAAGTGAGCAATTCAATGAGTGTTTTTGCTTTCATACAGTACAATTAGGAAAAAACAAATGTAAGTTTCAGTCGCCTTGTTGAAATTGAGAATTATCATCACTGCTGGTAACATTTGTTAGCGTAATCGTATCAGCATTATAGACGATTTGAGTTACTTTTGCAGTTGTAAAAATAATTACTCATCCCATGAAATTAGATGCACCTGTTTCAACAATCATGACAAAAAAGGTTATCACTGTTTCACCAGATCAAAAATTGGTTGACCTGAAACATATTTATGAAAAACTTCCCTTTCATCACCACGTACCTGTTGTAGAAAAAAACAAGTTAACCGGAATGGTGAGCCTGATCGATTTTATGAGAGTAGTTTGTAATAGTTCGCTTGATGATAATGACCCGATTTACCAAAATACATTTGTAAAAGAGATCATGAGCGAAAAGCCCGAGAGCTTGAAAGGCAGCGCAACTATAAGAGAAGTTGCCAAAAGTCTCAGCGAAGGTAATGTTCATGCTTATGTTATTGCAAACAAAGGAGAAGTAGAAGGTATTGTGTCTTACTCAGATGTCATCAAATATTTTTTAAAGGAATCAGAATAAAAGACAGTATTTCTTTGACCTTTCTTATAATCAAACGTATACTGCATAAGTCGGTTAGCTGAATAGCATGGATTTTGCTAACTTTATCTTATAATTAACCGGTTGTGAAACAGATTTTAGGATTAGGTATATTAATTCTTTTGACTTCCTCAGTTTACACCCAGACAGTGGGTAAACGTAATTATTTTGCCGTTGGTTTATTTGCAGGTGCTCATTCAAGTATGATTACTTATGCCATGGTTTCTTTTCGTGATGGCCAGTTTATTGGAGCCACTGTAATGACCGAACCACGTTTTATGTATGAAGCGATGGGTTATTATCCGAGTATTGCTAATCTGAATAAAGAAAATCTTTTTGCAAAAAATGGCGTGGATTCCTGCTTCTTAATCAGTAATGATTTAAATAAAATTGTTGGCTATTATTGTAAACCGTTTCATGATCTCTGGAAAATTAGATTTTATACGCATCCGTCGCAATATGATTCTGATGGATGGAGCCAGGGTCAATTTATACCTTGTCGCTGGCAGAGAGAATATTTAGCGGCAGAATATGGTGTAAACAATGTATTAGTTGATTATTTTTACGGCGATAGTTTATTTAAAATATTACGTGATGTTCAGAACCCGGCCTGGGTCAGTGAATATCATTTTATGCAAGATGATACAACCAAAACCGGGCAGCCTTAGAAAAAATGTCTTACAGTAATCCTGATAAAAAAAAGATCGCCCGGCTTGTTGCTATTCATAAAGAGCATCGAAAAAAGCGCAATCCAAAAACGCTTTTTACTGAACTGAAAAAAGGAGATAAAGCCGCTTTGAGTGAAGCCATCACTTTACTTGAAAGCGCTAAAGAAGCTGATCAGAAAATGGCTGCCACAATTGTTCGTGATTGTTTACCGGTTTCAGGAAAATCGATTCGAATCGGAATTACCGGTGTTCCGGGTGTGGGTAAAAGTACTTTTATTGAAAGTTTTGGTTTGTATTTAATTTACCAGGGAAAAAAAGTTGCAGTTTTAGCAATTGATCCGAGCAGTGAAAAATCGCGCGGAAGTATTTTAGGAGACAAAACAAGAATGGTGAATTTATCTGTGCACCCTTCGGCATTTATTCGACCAACGGCAAGCAGAGGATCCTTAGGCGGTGTTGCCCAGCGTACGCGTGAATGTATTGTGCTTTGTGAAGCTGCAGGTTATGATATAATTCTTGTTGAAACTGTTGGTGTTGGACAATCCGAAACAGCCGTTCATTCCATGACAGATTTTTTCCTGTTGCTGATGCTTGCCGGTGCTGGTGATGAACTGCAAGGAATCAAACGGGGAATTATGGAAATGGCGGACTCAATTGTTATCACAAAAGCAGATGGGAAAAATATTAAAGCAGCTAACCTTGCGCGATCGCAATATAAAAGTGCAATGCATCTTTTTCCGTTAAATGAAAACAAATGGAGTCCTCAAGTTGAAACGGTTAGTTCAACTGAGAAAATTGGAATTGAAAAAGTATGGCAAATTATTAATGATTTTGTGAAACTTACAAAATCAAATCGCTATTTCGATCTGAATCGGAAAGAGCAACAATTGTATTGGATGCATGAGTCAATCAAAGAACAAATATTGCAGGATTTTTATTCGGATAAAAAACTGGCGAAAAAACTTTCGGATCTTACCACTCAATTAAATAATGGCGAAATCACATCACAAGAGGCAGCAAAAAAAATTTTAGAATCACAACGAAATGGAAAAAAGAACCTTTAAATTAAAACAAGATTCACCTTTTATTGAATTAATTAAATTACTGAAAATTGAACAAATTTCTGAGACAGGTGGTCACGGAAAATTGCTTATTGAAGAAGGTGGAATTCACGTCAACGGTGAAGAAGAATTCAGAAAAAGAAGAAAGCTTTACAAAGGAGATATTGTAACTGTAGATTCAGTTCAAATTGAAATTGTTTCGTAATTTCATCGCTGAAAACATAAATGAATGGATTATAACGAAGAACGATTAGCGGCTCAGATTAAAGCCATTGTTGAAGCCGGCGAAACCGATCAGACGATTGCCGAACGTGCGCTTACACTGGATGAGTTAAAAGAACTCGCCGTGAGTATGGGTGTAACAGAAGAGCAGTGGCAAGCACTTTTGGTAAAGGCGCAAAAGCATCTCAGGCTGGCTGATGATCATTTAAAGGCACGAAATTATAAAGATGCAATAGCCGAAGGTGAACAAGCCGTTGCGATTAATCCTTACCTGATGAATTGCAATGCAATCCTGGCAAAGGCTTATATGACAATGTGGCTCGAAGATCACCAA
>Ga0102851_10003177_pt1 | contig 10155 bp, 12 predicted proteins | sample Mud3Dept3metaG_FD_79558 | JGI IMG/M metagenome (GOLD analysis project Ga0102851, IMG submission 79558) | Freshwater wetland microbial communities from Ohio, USA, analyzing the effect of biotic and abiotic controls - Mud 3 Core 4 Depth 3... | ecosystem: Environmental > Aquatic > Freshwater >...
AACCCGGTGCTCTTGAACAGGGAGGAGATGTTCTTTGATTCATCGGATATGATAAGAATGTTGAGCATGTTGTTGAGATCGGCAGCCAATAATCGGGGAAACGGGAAAAAAGAGAATCAGGCGGCGGCTCGAGTACCCATTCCACTTTCCGATTTCTACTCCTCGGGCTAAAATTATTTTCCCTTCACCACAAGCACCGCGCAGGAGGCGAGAACAATCACCCGCTCTGCCACGCTGCCCATGAGCAGCTTGTCAACACCTGTCTTGCCATGGCTGCCGAGCAAGATGACATCGACATTCTTTTCCTTTGCCGTCTGGACAATAGCATCCGCCGGTTTTCCACCCATGATGAACGCCTCAACCGCGACCCCTTCCTTTTGAGCAGCGGCCTTTACGGCCTTGGCGCTATTTTCCGCCACGCTCAGCTCCTTTGCAGCGATAATATCACGCGACATATCTGAATGGACGATGTCCATGGGCTGCATGGATTCCGAGGGGACTACTGCCAGGACAACGAGCTTGCTGTTGTTCTTCTTTGCGATCCCGATTGCCTCGGATGCAGCAGCAGCGGCATGCCGCGACCCGTCAGTTGCCACCAGGACATTTTTAAACTCCACATGGGCGGCCCGCGGGACCACCAGCACATTGCAGGGCGCATGGCCGATGACCCGCGCCGTGGTGCTTCCCATGACAAGCCGCTTGAGGCCGGTCTTGCCGCGCCTGCCCATGATGATCATCGATATTTTGTTCTTCGCTGCTTCTTCGGAAATATAGTTATAGGAGTCCTCTCCTTCAAGAATCGTGGTGGTAATATCCACACCCTCTTTCTTTGCCTGCGCTTTCACGGATTCGAGGTGTTCGCGCGCCGCCTTCTCCGACTTTTCGAGAAGCTGGGGCGCGATTGTTTCATACTCTGGATTCGTTTCGATCACGGATATTGCAGTAAGCTTGCTCGAACACTTTTTTGCGAGCCGAATGGCCTCCCGAATAGCGCCTTCGCCAAACTGTGAGCCGTCCGTGGCCAGGAGCAACTTTTCTGTATTCACTACCGGACAAATTTCTGTCATGATGCCCTCCTCATTATTGGATTAATGGATAAGAACACACACAAGACGATGCGCAACAAATAATTGCAGGTTATTATATTGATGCATCATGACTAATAATAATAGCAATTTCTTTAACTGTCAACCTGTTTTAAATTTAATGGCTAATTTTGGCGTAATGAGATAAGCGGAGGATGTGGTGCAAGCCTGGCAGGGATTTATATGTAATGGTGAACCAACGGGTGTGTAATGGTGGTCCCAACGGGAATCGAACCCGTGTCTCCGGCGTGAGAGGCCAGCGTCCTAGGCCGCTAGACGATGGGACCATGCGAGGAAAGCATGAGGCGTTAAGAGCTATGAGTGCGGAGTTGGTAGTGATAAACCGGATAGGATCAAAACTCCGAACTCACGATTCCGAACTGATAGTATGGTTGGGGGAGGAGGATTCGAACCCCCGTAGACAGAGTCAGAGTCTGCCGTCCTACCACTGGACGATCCCCCAGTCGATCACAGCCTGAGCACTATATCCAAAACCCAGGTACCTGTCAAGGGTAAAAACCCGATTTTTCCGTGTCGGTTAGTGCCGCTTCCAGCAGGTATGCAGAAAAATAGTCACGGTCAGGCATGAAGCCGGCAACTCAGCGGGCGTGCTTGCCGGGCTTGGCCTTCCCAGAAGAGACGAGTACTATCATGTAACGCTTGAACGCGGCAGCAAAAAAACCACGGTTTCTTGAGTGAAGATCATCACTTCTTCAAGAACACCACAAAAGCGCCGCTCCCACCCAGTTCGCGCGGCGCCGATGAAAACTCTGCGATAATCCCCTTCCCCCTGCTCCTCAACCACTCCGCCACCGCCCCTTGCAGTACCGGTCCCTCGGGAGAGTTGAGCCCCTTACCGGTTATCACGAGCACCGCCTGCTGGCCGCGGCTGTGAGCAGCAGCAACGAACTGTTCGAGCTGCGCAAGCGCCTCATCTTTGAGAAAACCATGAAGATCAAGTTCCTGGCTGATGCGGATCGTGCCGCGTTTCAGCTGCCGCATTCTGCTTGTCGGTGATCGCTGCTCCGACTCAACACCTGCCGGCTCGGGCAAGCTCTCGTGGAAGGCTGTCCCAATCTTCTTCATGGCTTCGAGGAAAAGTTGATTATCTTCCTTCGCGCGAACCCGGGGTAGTTCCCGCGGCTGCCCGATGGTGGGTTCAATATATTCATCAGCAGCATTGACGAATTGCTTTGCGCCCTCAGCTGCGCGAAAAAAAAGCAGGGCCTCGTCATCTGCGTTCTTATCAGCCGTTTTGCGCGACTGGGGAGGAGCGGGCTGTTTGGCGGGAACGGCGGCGGGCGCCAGACCCTTTAAGGACTTGAATGGAGTGTTTTTGAAATCTGGTTGCGGTCGTTCAGGTGCTTTACGTTTCTTCATGTAATGAGTTGATGGACCAGCTAAGTGAGCTGGCACCAATCGATTTAGCCGCCAACAGGCAAAGGATTAAGATCGTTTTACCATTACTGCTTCATCCGTTCATCCGGCACGCGCACTCGCGTATAACATCGATACAAGATAATCGAGACGAGGCTGTGATCGGCGGTCGATGTCCGGGCTGACAAGCAGTAACTAATGGTCAGGATACCGCTCGCCGATGCTGCGGATCGTCTCGATGCAGGAGAAGAATATCTCGACGATCTCCGGATCAAAGAACGTCCCGGAACAGGCCTGCAACTCTTGAAAAACCTGGGCCTCATCCCACCGTTCTTTATACGCCCTGCGTGAACCGAGCGCGTCATATACATCAGCAAGGGCGACGAGCCTGCCGAATAGAGGGATCTCCTCCCCCTTTTTGGGCCGCGCTGTTCCATCGCCGGTCTCGCAGCCAGGAAGTGCTTTGCCGTCATTGACGCTGACATTACCCGGATAGCCCGTCCCGTCCCATTTCTCATGGTGACTGAGCGCAACAATAGCGGCCGCTTCATCAAACTCAGAATACCGGTCGGAAAATAGCCGCGCGCCCATAATGGTGTGCTGCTTCATGACCTCACGTTCCGTGTCGTCGAGTCGACCCGGCTTTTTCAGGATCGCGTCGGAGATCGCCACTTTGCCCACATCATGAAGCATGGCCGCCATGCGGAGAATGTCGCGGTTCTTGTCGATCACGTCATTGGGAATATTATATTTTCCGGCCCACACTTCATAGATCGCAACAGCATAGGCCGCCACCCGGTTCACGTGGGCGCCGGTCTCCTTGGGGTCGCGCAGTTCCGCCATGCGTATGGTCCGGAGGATCATGGCGCGCGTCATCTGGGCGCGTTCAATGGCCACCGCGGCCATGTTGGCAAAGTGCAGAATCAACGGCTCGTCCTTTTTTGCGAACGGCACAATCTTGCCGTTCGCATTCTTCGCGTTGATCAGCTGGAGCACGCCGATGGTATCGCCCCGGTTGGTCTTAAGGGGAAACGTCAGCATGGATTGGGTCCGATATCCAGAGAGGTCATCGTAGGAGCTGCTGAACGAATAGGGCAGTCCGGAGGTGAGCTTGTATGCATCGAGGATATTGACGGCCTCGCCCGTGTTCGCGACGTAGCCCGAGATTGTCTGATTGTTGATGGGGATGGAGAACGTAGAATAGATCAGCTTTTTGCCGGGCGGGAGTTTTTTCTGCTGTGTATCGTTCTGGGTATAGCTGAACTTCAGCTTTCTGGATTCTTTTATATAGATTGAACCGGCATCGGCATTCGTCAGCTGCCTTGCTTCAAGAAGGATCCGCTCCAGGAGCACATCGACATCCTTGACCTCGGTGAGCTCCACACCCAAGCGCATAACCATGTTGAGTTTCTGCTTTTCGCTCGGCATAAAGCATATTATCGAGATTGCATATGTTTGTCAATCGGCGAATAGAGCACCCTTCCCCGCTATTTAACAATTGACTCATGAGCGCTTTTTTGATATAGTACACCATTAATTTTAAAGGGCTGCATCGCCACAGTGGCGGTAACAGCCCTTTTATACTGTTCTGGAAAGGTCGTTGATATGGTAGCGGATTCGAAACTGCTGATCATCAAAAAAAAGCTTGTCAAACAGAGGCAGGATCTTCTCACCGAGGCGGAACACACGCTGACCAGTAAGATCAGCTCGGAAAAGGAAAGCTTTCCCGATCCTACCGACCAGGCTGTGGCCGAGCTTGACAACAACTTTGTCCTCCGGCTGCGGGGGAGAGAGCAAAAGCTGCTCAAGAAGATCGACGAGGCCATTGCGCGGATCGACAGCGGCGAGTATGGTGTCTGTGAGTCTTGCGGTGAACAGATCAGCCTGAAGCGGCTGGAGGCCAGGCCGGTAACGACGCTGTGCATTGAATGCAAGACCCGCCAGGAAGAAGAAGAGAAGCTGCAGGCGGGGTAACAGTACACACCACCCTACAGTCCACATGGAACTCTTTCACAGATTATCATGAAAGGGGCTCGCCGTTCATCGGCGAACCCCTTTTTTGTTACCGATAGGTGCTGACCATGCCTGCTGGCATATCTGTGGATTATTGTTACAGCGTGATATCCTTCATGATCTGGACCCTGATGAAATGTCTGATCATTTCCCGATCCGTATCCGATATATCAATGAACTTCATACCCATTCCAGGGTCACTGAACAGCCCCGGCTTCATCTCGACGCTGCGCAAGACAACCGCCTTGACCTTGATCCCCGTGGAATTGATGGCCAGATTTACCGGTACAACGGCATTGACCGACCGCGGATGAAGCGTGCGCACGAAGAGTCCTTTCTCCGAAAGTTCAGAGACGAACTCGACGCTGTTGGCTGCATCGGGCGAGGTATGACCACCGACCCGTACCGGCAGCAGCGTACGCAGCCGTATGAACTGCCGCGGGGTGCTCTTGGTGGCCTGCTGAATCGCGCTATAAAGGCTGTTAACCTCTGCAGGTTTTCTGAGGAACGCGGCACATCCTGATGCACGGCAATGTTCTTCATGCTTTGGATCTTTGCTTGCCGTATGGATGATGACGGGGAGTGCTTTCGTGGCAGGAGTATGCCTGAGATGGATCAGCAGTTCCAGGCCCGACATCTGTTGCAGCGAGAGTTCAGTGATCAGGAGTTCCGGCATGGCTGCATCGATGATCTTGAGGGCGTCCTCACCGGTGTTGGCGATATATACTTCATAATCAAGCCGGTGGAGGATCAGGCCGGTTGCGAACAGATCACGCACATAACTGTCCACGAGAAGGGCATAGCTCTTTTTTTTATCCGGGACGTGGTGGTCCTCTCCGCTGTACGCCTGATCAATCACTGGCACTACCTCTCTTTTTTGTCCGGGCCAATGCGCGGCCCCAACTAACACACCTTCGCTGTTCTCAAATGTGTGGGTATGGCGATGTTCTCGTCTGCTGCCGACTACCGACTATGGCTTCCGAAACCTGCTGTGGCACTGCACACAGCCATCCAGGAGTTCTTTCGTCAGCTTCACCATGGCTCGCTGATCGTTCTGATGGGCAGCCACAGCAAGGGTTTCGAGTCGAGCATGAAATTTCTTGTCCAGGTCGACGAACTCCTTTACCTTGCCGGCATTCTTCGGGATCTTCACGGTGCCGCTATGTACACCTTCATGGGTCCTTTCCATGGTCCCGTGCATGGTCACCAGCGCCCGGTGCACCCGGGCCCCATCTCCAAGAGACACCCCTGACACAACCTCACGAAATACGCCGTCAAGCTTCACCATCTCTTCTTTGAGAGGATCGCCTCCCGGTCCTGAAGAGACTGAGCCCGTTTCATGCACGTGGTGCTCCTGGCAAAAAACGGGCACTGGTGACACGACCACTGAAAGGAATAGAGCGAAGAACAATCCGGACTTCAATGCATTGATCATCATTTGGACCTCCCTGCCCCGGGCACGGCATTCCCGTTTCTCTGGCTTCACCAGAACGGCGACACCCGCGGCGTATCAAGAATTTTTCTAACACGGTATGGGGTGGCGTCAGTGCTCAGCCGCTCCCAGCGACATTTTCGTCAGCGTGCTCATGATGGAACCGATGGCGATGGTGCTCTTCATGAGCACCGGAATTTTCCGGCTGTCATCGGTAAGCCAGATAAAGATCTCCCCCTTGTTCATAAAGACCCCTTCGTATCTGGGAAAGGTCTTGACCTTGATCGTATCGAACTCCCCCGCAGGCGTCTTCACCCGCTCCCGTGACAGGGTGTTGACCTCCACGGACCAGTTCTTGCCGCTGTCGTGGACATTAATCACATGGGTCTTGCCGATCGTGAAGTCTTCCTGCATCCGGAGATAGAAAAGCGATGACAAGGCGTCCTGCACGGGGTCCGGGATAGTCAGGGTATGCGGCGGCTCATCGTTCAGCCTGCTGACAACGGTTCGGCTTGGATGGTCGAACGTCAGCGAACGGCGTCTCTTTCTTTTGCCATGGCTCTCGCTGAGGTTGAATGACAGGGTCTGCATGATCCGGGGGTCAAAGAGACTCTCCACCCGGTCGTTCACGGGGTAGACCGCATCCACCACACCCACGGAGTGGGATGCCGCGATGAACCGGAGGACCGGCTGTCCGTTTTGCAGCTTTTCCCCTTTGACCTCCAAGACCGCGGTCCCCGCTGTGACGACATTCGACCAGCTGATCTCGTAGGTCAGTTTTTCTCCCGGCAGGAATGCCTGGACGGACGGAGGCGGTGGGGCGCTCGCGCGATCTTCCTGGCCGCACACGGGGGGAACAGTCAGCAAACCAAGGGTCAGGATACCCAGTATCGTCACAATCGCACGCCCTAACCTGAGACATGAGTAATGCGACTTCACGTTCATGACCGGCACAACCTCATTTCCTGTTTTTTTTACTATTATTCACCCACACTGCGTAGACAGCGTTCCCCAGGGACGCGAGCGCGACAAAGAGCGCGAAATAGCCCACGACCCCGAACAACCACAGCACCCTGTCCGCTGGCTGACCCGGCAATGGCTTGATCCGGATCAGGAGCATGCCCAGCGCACCGAAGAGGATGCTTGTTGCGAAGCCTACGTAAGGTCTTTTTGAGATCAAACCCGTCATGCGCTCTTGCCTCTCTAAAGAAGACAGGACACCCCGTCCCGAGCGACTACCATTTTCTGCACGTACCATACCTTTGTGCGGCGCTCATCGCGGCTCAGCGTTTCGCGCTCTTCAAACCAATGGACACCCTCGCGATGCTGTCCGCCATGAAATCTTCCAGGTCATCGATCAGCTCTATCGTTGTTGTCAGGTCTGCTGCTTTTTTTGATTCAATCTGCTTCTGCAGCAGCGTCGCGGCCTCTGTGAGGGCGTGCATAGCGTCTATAGCATCCTCATCAAAATCGTTCTCATCCGTTCCTCCGAGGTTGAGCCCGGTTATGAAGTAGTTGATCAACGACAGGTCATCGGCCATGCGTTGCCGGAGGCCCTGGTCCGTGGACGGATACTCCATGTCGGGAAAGTAAAAGGGCTCCTCCTCAGGCTTCCAGCGGTTAATAAAGTGCCAGAGCGACATGAGGTTGTCTCTCGCGCTTACGGATTCTGCCGCTGATGCCGTGGCGGCGTGCTCATCATCGAAGATCATCGCCAGATACTGCTCAGGCTCGGCAATGTTCGGAGCAGCCATGCACCCGTAAAAGAGACCGTAGATCTCATGCAGGGTTCTGTCGGACTGGATGGCCTCAAGCGCTTCGCGTAAGGCGTTATCATCAGAGTAGTTCGTGGATGTATTCAATTGACGTTCCTTCTTGTTCCTGAGTCGGCACCCCTTTTTTTTACGATTTCACAGGGTCAGGCGATGGTCTGTCTGAAACGCCAGGTACATCGACTCAGAGAAAAGCCCTTCCATAGTTTGCATCGCAAGCAGTGGATCTATGTGTCCAACAGGAGCTGCAGACGGTGAGGCGCGCGGATCACGCTATGCGATCTAATCGCAGCATCACCTGGTGCCCCGTTTTCATTGTGGTTATGGAAAGTTCGACCGGAACGGGATGGTCCGGGTCGCCTCGCTGCAGGGTGAACAACGTCCTTACCTGCGGCTCTCCTGTCTCTCTTGTTTTCGAAACCGCCTGTTTGATCGCACACGACCTGCAGGTGACTGTGCCGCCGCATCCTTCCGGCAGGCGGGCATAGGCGCACTCAATAACGTTGCCGCAGAGATGCTGAATGATCTCCCGGGGTCCCTTGGCGATCCAGTCAGCGGCCTTCCTGTTCACAGCGGTGGTGATCATATATGCGCCGGCGTAAAGGTCAATCACCAGTACCGGAACGGGCAGGCTGTCGAGATGCTGCTGGAACGGCCCCTGTGGCGGCAGGGTGAAGTGTTCTGAACAGCAGCCGCAGACCGTGCCAGCGTTTGTGCTACCGCCAGTCGCGCCGTTTGTCTCAGGACTAATCTCCTGTGAACACCATATGCAGGTTTGGTTCATGATCGATTGCCCGACAATCGAAGGCAGGGTCCGGCGTCAGGACAGGGACCCCCTTCGCAGCAGGTCAAAGAGGTGATCGAGCATCTCCCGCCTTTTTTCGATGAGGATCGCTTCATGCGCTGTCTCGGTGCCGATGTCCGATGCCTGCACATCAAAGCGGCAGTCATGGGTGAGCGCTATCAGGAGCTGTTCTGCCTGCCGGAAGAGCTCCAGGTCCTCATCGTAGCTGGCGTGTTTTTTTCGCTCAACCTCGGCCATCACGTTCGCGAGCGCGCGGGACATCTTTTTGCTGTATTCGTGGATTGCCTCGTACAGCTGTGCCAGCGTGTATCCGTCCGACCGCATCAGGTCCGCGGTCCGCTTCAAGAGGCTGGCTACCTCTTCTTTTGTCGCCTCGAGCTGTTCTTTCGTGATCGTACCCTGGTGGAGTGACTCGCGGAGGCGATCTTTGAACTGCGTCTTGATGTCCTCGATCAGGTCGGCCTCTTTCTTTTTGCCGATCTGGTCGCTCACGAGGATGACGATCGATTCTTCAGAGAGCTTCTCGATCTTGGCAAGATTTTCCCTGACGTATGCGACGATGTGGCCCAGCTCTTCGGCCAGCGCGAGCCAGCGCTTCTTCAGGGCGTTAAGATCCTGTTTCCGCTCTTCAACCAAAACCAGGAGTCGTTCTTTCCGTGCAACCTCGTCCTTCTTTTTCGGATTCAACCTGGCGATCTCTTCTTCGGCCGACTTGATGAACGCGGACGGTTTTTTGAGGTCCAGCTGGGACAGGGTGTTTATATGAAATTTATACTGCTCCACCGCCAGCTTGAGGGCTGGCTTGACAAGATGGGAGTGGCCCAGGACGCCGTAGAGCATTCTGTCCCGGACGTCCGCCTGATGGCTGTGTTCGAAGGCTTCGACGGCATTGAGCAGATCGCGGTATGCAGCAAGGTCGTCGCCGTGCAGTTTCCCCTTTTCTTCCTTTTTGGGGCTTTCGAGAAAGCTTCTCAACTCCTCGAGCGACGGCTGCAGTCGCTCGTTCGAACGGAAGCGGAGGCCGAATATGGTTTTGTCTGTTGTCATGGGGATGCCGGTGGAATACCTGCGCCCTATAATACCGATTTGCAGGGATGCGGTCAAGGAGATTACCGGGCATCGAGGGCTCCCAAAAAAAGAACAAAATGCATTATTTTCTTCACTCTTGTTCGTTTTTTTGATATAAATGAAGCAGGCATAGGACACTATCGTAGAGGAAGGATTTTCTTGTCTGAGAAAGAATACAAACGCAGCCGAGGGATCCAGCGGTATCGTCTCACCTCACAGCGCACCTTTTCCATGGGCGTCATTGCGTTTGCCCAGCCTACGCGGATAGAATATGTTGTCCGGATCGTGGATTTCAGCGTGGTTGGCGTGGGGATAGAGATGGCTGAGCGGATAGAGCCCGGCCTGGTCTATTTCAAGGAACCGGTGGGTGGCCAGAAGTTCGGCGTGCTTGTGTGGAGCAAACAGCGCGGAGACCGATATCGGGCAGGCATAAAATTCGTGGTCCTGTCGTCCGAAGAGGAAGTATACCTCCAGGAGCAGGTGAAACAACCACCACTCGACACGGTGCCCCAGGCCCCTGATAAAATCATCGCATCACTGCTCGAGTCCATCCAAAAAGAAAGGAACGGATAGCCGCGCTCCGCACCCCTGCAATGGTTCTTG
>Ga0102851_10003178_pt1 | contig 10155 bp, 7 predicted proteins | sample Mud3Dept3metaG_FD_79558 | JGI IMG/M metagenome (GOLD analysis project Ga0102851, IMG submission 79558) | Freshwater wetland microbial communities from Ohio, USA, analyzing the effect of biotic and abiotic controls - Mud 3 Core 4 Depth 3... | ecosystem: Environmental > Aquatic > Freshwater >...
CGTAAAAATCGAAGAATGACCACCTCAGGAACGCCAGGTCGATCGAGCGGATGTATGGATTGTTCAGGACATATTCACCATCGTCCCATTCTGCGATGAAATCATTCCGAAGAGCAATGAGATACACCGCAACGGTAATGACGGCAACCAGACCTGCAAGACCGTACTTGGGCTTATTTGCTGTTCTCATCTACCACCGCCATAAATATAAATACAATAGACAAACCCTGTTCGCGTGACCTCATACGCGCTCCCGAGTTACAAGCGTTGACCATTCTTCAGCAACAAACATCATTTGTCCTGCTGTTTTGAGCGCCCTTTGATCGCCGGTAAAAAAACATTCTTCGTTCTGGTCCGGCGTCATCGAAGTACGCAACGTTGACAATGCGTTACACGATTTTCTGTTTCCCAGAGCACAACCTTTTTGAAAATCGAATAGAGCAGGGCCCGCTTTGCCCGTTATCAGATAGAGGCTCCCACGATTAAAATATGCATCAGCAAACCGTTGGTCCAATTCAATTGCCCTATTATAATCCTCAAGTGCGTTATCATACTGACCAACAAAATAGAGTGTCAGCCCCCTGTTGTTGTAAGCACTGGAATTTGGGTGAATCGCGATGGCCTTGTTTAAACACTCTATTGCTTTGCCGTACTGCCCGAGGATCCCGTAGAGCGCGCCCTTATTGTTATACACTTGATACAAAGACGCATCCAGGGTGATCGCCTTATCATAGTTCTCAATGGCCCTGTCATACAGGCCCGCTTGTTGAAATGAAGTGCCAAGACCGTAGTACGCTATGGGTACCTTCTCGGGTTCCTTTGTTATAACGTGATTCCAGAAGACAAAACTATTTTCCCATATGCCGATCTGCCTGATGGTCAAATAGGTCATGGAAACGGCCGCAAGAATGGCAATCGCAGTACCGGCAACAACAATGAACCTTCCTTCTGATGATGCACGCATCTTTCCTGAGAGCCATGCGAGCAGCAGTCCAAAAACTAAAAATGGCCCGAGACTCGGCAAATAGGTGTATCTGTCAGCCATAAATTGGCTTCCCACTTGAACAATACCCAGCACAGGAAGCAGCGTGATACAATAATATCCCCAGACTGACAACAGCAACTTGTTTTTTTTCGCTAGGATTACGCACAGGACAGTGATCCCGATGACCATGACGGCTGCGAGAAAATAGCCCGTTAAAATGAATGATGTCACATGCCGCGGATATTGATAAAAAGGAAGTAGATCTACGGGCATGATCATTTTCCAAAGGTAGATGACAACAGCTCTGGCTGCTGCAAGCAGTCGTGTGGACAGGGGTATGACATCCATCGAGGCAAAAGCACCTCCAGCCCTCTGTGCCAGAACGGTCAGGATTGAAGAGATGAGGCTGAACGTGATAAAGGGAAGCTTTTCAACAAATGCGGTCAGCGCTGCTGTGCCTGAGTGCAGCCTGCGAAGCGGGTACCAGTCAAGAAGCAGCAGAACCACGGGAAGGCTCACCGCCATCGGCTTGCTCATCAGGGCAAGCATGAAAAAGCAGAGAGAAAGCAGGTATTCTTTCCTGACAAACCGTGACCGTACCGGATGGTCGACCGGCCCACTGCCAAGGGCCGTTGCGTATTTCACATACCAGGCGATGCTGAGCAGGAAGAACAGGGCACAGAGGAGGTCCTTCCTTTCCGCGATCCATGCCACTGACTCAACATGCACGGGATGAAGGCCGAACAATAATCCCGTTACGCCTGCCGTAATGAGCATCCCGCGCTCATTCGGCACCGATGCTTCCCGGCCACCCGGCATCGTCCCTTTCGCGGTCTCCTGCAGCCTCATGATGAGCAGGACCACCAGAAAGGTGTTGACCGCGTGGAGGATGACGCTGGTCAGATGATGGCCGAGAGGATTCAATCCCCAGATGGCATAATCGATGGCATGGGATATCCACGTAAGGGGGTGCCAGTTGCTGGCGTAAAAATCGAAGAATGCAAACCTGAGGAAATCGATATTGAATGATCGAATATAAGGGTTTTCAATGATATAGGAATTGTCATCCCAATTAACGAAATCATTCCGGAGAGAAGCGAGATAAACGACAAAGGTGATGATCGCAACTGAGCCTGCAAGATAATATCTGAGGTTTTTCGTTGTGTTCACCGGTAACCTCCAAAATACAAGGCACGGGACAAAGCTACGGACGCATTTTTTATCGTTCGTATATGAGGCAAGAAGCTGATTGAACGACAGACAGAGAAAGACGATAATGCATTGCAACCATGGATTAACGGACGAACACGGAATAGAATCTTCGAACGTTACGTTTTGTCTTTACGTTTGTTCTTCAACTATATTTCAATGAAACCGTGTTCAGCCTTTGAAAATTGAAAAGGAAGATAATCCCCATTTGCATAGACGAAACTGAAGGGCCGTTTTCAACACACCGAATCCATAAATAACGCTTCGCCGGAAATTGATGGAAGACGCGTCCTCGAAATACTTGGTAGGACAGCTGACCTCGCCTATGCGATAGCCGAACCAGATGATCTGCGCAAGCATCTGATTGTCAAAAACAAAATCGTCTGAATTCTTGTCAAGGGGGAGTCGTTCCAGTATCTCACGGGAAAAAGCCCGGTATCCCGTATGGTACTCGGAGAGCTTATGTCCGACCAGGAGATTTTCGAGGAATGTCAGGAGCCGATTGGATATATATTTATAGAGTGGCATCCCGCCCTGCAAAGCACCGACCCCCAGGATCCGTGACGCCAAGACAGCGTCGAATTCACCATAAGCGATCATGGTAGCCATTGCCGGGATCAGTTTCGGAGTATACTGGTAATCAGGATGGAGCATGATGACGATATCCGCATCCAGATCAAGGGCTGTTCTGTAACAGGTCTTCTGGTTTCCGCCATATCCCTTGTTTTCTTCATGAATGACCGTCTTGATACCGAGCTCCTGGGCCACGGCCGGCGTGCCATCCCAGCTTGCATCGTCCACCAGGACGACGTCATCCACGAACGCATGGGGGATCTCCTGATACGTCATCTTCAAAGTCTTTGCAGCGTTGTAGGCGGGAAGAACGACAACGACCTTTTTACCGTTTACCAAGGATCACCCCCCCTTGTACAGGTACATATCATTAGCCTGTAGGTATCGTTTCCTAATTTTATATTGGAGAAGTTCTCATATTGTCATTCGATGATTCCTGCTAATGCTTCCGGTTTATTGCCTGCTGGAGCAATTTCATGTTATCCAGTGCTGCGGGGAGATCAGGTTTGAGTTTGAGGGCCCTTCGATATTCCTCGGCGGCATCGTCAAAACGCCCAAGTGAGAAATAGACATATCCGAGGTTGTTATGGATATCGGCAACATCGGGTGCGAGTTGTATCGCTGTTTGATACTCCTTGATGGCCTCATCAAGCCGGCCCAACTTGAAATATACATACCCGAGGTTATCGTGAGACAGCGGGGCTTTTGGATCGATACTAAGCGCCATCTGCAATTCCTTGGCCGCTTCTCCGTAGCGCTCCTGGTTCACATATACGTTCCCAAGATTGTTGTGGGCCATTACATCATCGGGTTTCAGGTTGATGACCGCTTGATAGTTCTCTGCCGCCAGATCAAGATGACCTCGTGCTTCGTAATAGGTAGCCAGGTTATAACGCGGACGGAGTTTCTTCGGGTTTTTTATGATCGTATCCTGCAACAGCCTCACCGGGTCGAGCCAAAGCATGTTCCTCAGATACGTCATACCTGATAACACCATGACCACCAGAACCGCCACGATCGATATGGCCGCTCCTTTCCGAATATCCTCCCAGGATCCTGTCCGGCATGATGATTCTCTCATATTCTTGCCCATCATGAGTTTTTTTTAATCAGCCAGCCCTGTTGAACTGCGATCTTGAAAAAAGAACGAGAGCGCACCACATGAGTTGCGCTCTCGTTAGTATAGATGTTCAGCCACTGCCGAGATCTCGTGCAAGAGGATACTGCTGACAGGCCAATTGCCCAATTGCTTGAGTTCGGGAACCATGCGACAATTTTTCAGGACTGCGGGCTGTCAGAATAAAAAGCTCGTACGGTCGCGTCCCGCAGAGTTCTGAGGCCCGATTACCGTTCACTCTCTTTCTTGTACATCTGCACGCGATTATTGCCGCGGTCCGCAATAAAAACATTTCCCTGATCGTCCAGACAGATATCTGAAGGATAGCGGACCTCCCCCTCTTTCCACCCCATTCTCAGTTTGCGTCCCTTAAAGGAGCCGTCCTTTCCCAGAATAATGATGCCGCCGCCGTTCTGGTCAACCACATAGATGAACACCTGGTCAACAGCGAGTGCCGTGGGAAAGTTCACATACTCTTTCAAACCCGTTGTTACAGGCGCAAAGGCCGCGGCGTCGCGTGCAGCGGCATATACCGTCGCAGTGACGCTGTTCAGAAGGAAGATCGTGCCCTGGGCATCCACGGTCAGGTCCGAGAAAAAGCCGTCGGTTGCTGGAAGGCCGATCTGCCTCTGGAACTTGCCGTCAGGGCCCGCGATGATGACCCGGTAGGAAAATACATCAAGGATGTACACGTTGTCACCCGTATCGATCGCGATGTTCTTCGGGATCCACTCCTGCGGCGCGGGAATACCTGCTGGCTCAAAATACCCTTTGGATTCGCCTGCTGCGCTCAGCCGCAGGATCCGGCGCTGCTTTCCCTCGAGCACAAAGATGTCTCCCTGGGAATTCATCCGCGCGTGCTGGGGATAGGTCGCTTTGATCTCGTCCCCAGGTTTGATGGTCCCATCGTTCTGCACCGTGTAAGGCAGGAGACGATCGTTCCCGGTATCAGACACGATGAAGGGGGATTTTCCCCTGCAGGCGATCCCTTCGGGCTGTCTGATCTTCCTCTCCTTTGCATCGGCATACATCGATGCAACGTGTTTTAACTGCAGCACCTCGGCACCCAGCGTCGGCACCGGCATCAGAAGTATCGTAATCAGTACAATGTTCTTGATCATGGCATCACCTCTTGTGTTCTGCATGGCACTGGACGCACAGCTCAGTGGTAGTAGGATAGTACAGCATCTTCTTGTTCTCCGTTCCATGGATCCCGTGGCAGCTTGAACACAGGACCTGGACATTCTTGTTCCTCGGATCGAGGGCCTTGTCGCCGATGGGATGGGACGAATGCATCGAGTAGTCATGACAGTTCTTGCACAGGTCAGCAAGCGATTTCTGCTCGAACAAGAACAGATTGTCCGAGGCATGGGGCGCATGGCAGGTCGTGCACATGCCGTCCTTGATCGGAGCGTGCTTGGTCAGCGAGCGGTTCTGCCGCTCGATGGAATCGGCATGGCACTCACCGCACAGGACGAGCATCTTGGCCTTCAGCAGCCCTTTCTCCGGTCCTCCATGAGGATTGTGGCAATGGATGCAGCCGGTCTTGTCCACGATCGGCCAATGGATCCGGTTCTTGCTGAATGCCTCGTTGATCATCGTGCTGTGGCAGCCCCGGCAGAGCTCGAATCCTTGTTTCTTGGTCGCGAAGGGCGTCGGGGACGTCGGCTCCAGATGGCACTGGTTGCACATCTTGTTGGCAACCGGCCGGTGCACGTTCGTGTACAGGATCCCCCCCTTATCGGAGCCGTGAGGATCGTGACAGCTCGTACAGCGCGCCTTGGCGACCGGGTAGTTCATGTGCAGCTTCTGGAACGTCGGCGTTCCCGTCTTGTGGCATTTTACGCAGAGGTCCGGCACTGCCTCTTTCAGCAACGCCACCGACTGCTTCCCGGCATGGGGGTTATGACAGGTGATGCATCCCTTCTCCACGGGATTGTGCTTGAACTTCACCTTTTGTACGGCAACGCCCATGTCCTTGTGACACCCATAGCAGAGGGTGTTCCCCGTTTCCAGCAGATTGTATTTGTTCTTGGACGCGTGAGGATCATGACATTTTATGCAATTGCCCTCCGCAACGACCTTATGGACGCTGCGGGCTTTTTCGGGGATCACGTTGGGGTGGCAGGTGAAGCAGATCTTATTCGTATCCGCCGTGAGGAGCTTCCCATGGGACGCGGCATGGGGGTTGTGGCAGCTCGAGCACTGCCCTTTCTTTACCGGCGTATGGACAGAAGGCTGCTTGAGCTTGTCCTCGAACGTCACATGACAGGTCAGGCAATTCTTCCCCTGTGCACCCGGTTTCAGCCTGAACTTGTTTTCCTGTGCAGAGACCGCGGTCATGGCACCGAGAGCACTTATGGCGATAAGCGCCAGGAAAAGCCGGTAGAATATCTTCACGATTTTCTTTTTCATTTCTTTTCTCCTATGTGACAATCGTCGCACGAACGTGCCGCGAAGGGAGGATGGACAATGTCCTTGAACAGTTTTGGATCCTTCGAAGCATGCGGGTCATGACAGGTCCGGCAGTCCATGTCCGCGGCCTTGATATTGATATGGGCTTTCGCGAACGAGCTCCCCTTCAGATCATGGCACTCGCTGCATAATACCTGGAGCGGCTGCGTATTCAGCGCCATCTCCTTCGAATAATGCGGTAGATGGCAACGGAGGCAGTCCCGTGCTGCCGGCGGATGGATTGTCCCCGCCCCCAGTCTTGTCTTGAGGTCCTTATGACAGTTCAGGCAGAGGTCGGGGCTTTCCGTCACGAGGAGCTTGGCCAGCTTGGATTTGTGGGGGCTGTGGCACTTCGTGCAGTCACCGGTGATCAAGGGAGCATGCTTGCTCTTCCCGGTCTTCAATCCTTGCTGCAGATTGCTGTGGCACTGGTAACAGAGCGTGTCCTGTTTCGCAACGATCATCCCGCTCCGGTCGCTTGCATGGGCGTTATGACAGGTCAGGCACTCCTTTCCTTCGAAGGGCACATGGAACGACTCTCCGCTTGCCTTCTTCAACATGTCACCATGGCATAGCGCGCAGAGGTCGCTGTCTGATGCCTTCAGGAGCTTACGGTCATTCGAACCGTGGGGATTATGACATGCGTTGCATGCCCCCTCTTTGACGGGCCTGTGCGTGTAGGCCTTCAGGAATTGTGTTTCCGCCTCGGAATGGCAAGTATAGCAGATCTCATCCATCCTGCCCCGCATCAGGCCAGAGAAGTTCGAACCGTGAGGATTATGGCAGGTACTGCACATGTTCTGGGCAAAGGGGGCATGGACGTCCTTCGTTTTCTTAAGCTCGCTGGTCTTCGCATGGCAGGTGAAGCACAGTTCCCCGTCCTTGGAGACCAGAAGGTTCTTGTTCTTCGCTGCATGGGGGGCGTGGCAGGACAGACAGCCGTTCCCGCTCGTGATCGCCCCATGGCTGAACCCGGGTTTCACGTCCTTGTCGGCATGGCAGGTAAAGCAGAGCTTGTTGCCCTTCTGAACGATCAGTTTCGGGCTCTCCGAGGAATGCGGATCGTGACAGGAGAGGCACATCCCGCCCGTGAAGGGCGCGTGCTCGATGCTGCCGCCGGCCTTCAGCGCCGATGCGTCGTGGCACTGGTAGCAGAGCTCTGCGCCGCTCTGCGTCGTCGCGAAGGGCTTCTGTGCCGTGGCGGGTTGATGGCATGAATCGCAGCTCATGGATGCTACGGGATTATGAACGCTCGTTTTCAGCAGCTTCGGCGCCGATGAGGCATGGGGGCTGTGACAGCGCGAGCAGGACGTGCCGTCCACGGGATACCCGCCGTGGGCCTTTTTGAACGATGACGCGCCGCTGCTGTGACAGTCGAGACACAAGGCCGGTTCCGCCTTGGTCAGAAGATTATCCTGGTCGGAACTATGGGAACGGTGACAGACCCTGCAGCCGTCGGTCTTCAGGATCTTATGGGTCGTTTTCTTCTCATAGTTCTCTTTCAGGTGGCACTCGGTGCAGGCGGCAGCCCCTTCATGCTTGAGCAGGTGGCTTGTCTGGGTCGCGTGGGGATTATGGCAACTGGTGCATTTTCCCGTCCGGATGGCCGTGTGGACCTTCCCCTTGGTCAGGCCCATTTTCTCCTTGCTGTGGCAGGTATAGCAGAGCTCATTGCCCGATTTCTTCAGGAGCAGCGTGGGGACCTTGCCATGCCGAAGATGACAGTCCTCGCATTTTTTCTCCTTGACGACCGCGTGGATGGTCTTCATGCCGAGATACTTACCGGCGAACTTCGTATGGCAGTCCAGACATTCTTTTCTCTCAAATTTCCTCTGGGCAAGTGCCGGGTTCATCGCCGGCAGAAAGACGACGCCGGCCAGGAACACAAGCAGTCCGATGAGAAACGTCCTCTGGTTCAATGATAGCGTATGCATGGCTCTCCTCTGATTCCTGTGCGATATGTGCTTATTGCTCTGAGCGTGACAGGTAGATCTTGATATCTGCGGACCCTTTCAGCTTCCCTACCCACTCCTGGATCGCTGCATTCAGTTTGATCTTGAACACCTCCGGCCGGATCAGTCCCCTGACCTCCTCGAACTCCTGCTGAAGGGGGGGGGCGACCTCCTTGACTGAGAGGATATGGAACGTGTTCTCCAGGCTCTCATACAGCCGGAACTCACCGGGTTGGGCCCCTGCGAGGGCGTCCCGCACACCGGGAGGCAACTGGTCGAACGACATAAGTATATCTTCAAAGAGGACACTCTCGCGCGAGAGATCGCGAACCTGGCCCTCGGCGTTCGCCTTCACCCAGCTGAAATCCGCGCCTTTTCTCAGCCTGTCAAGCGCCGAAAGGGCATCTGCCTTCTTTGCAAAAATAAGTTGTCCCACCCGTATGCCGAATGAGGATTTGTAGTTTCCCGCGTGCTCGCGATAGTAGGCCCTCAGGTCCTCTTCTTGCATCTTCACTCCCGGCACTATGGCCTTTTCAATGAAAGTTCCGAACAACATGTCCCGCTCTACCTCCTTGAACAACATCGTGTAAGCGTCGTTCTTATCGATCCCCCGCTTCAACGCCTCTTGGAAGAGCACTCTTTTCTGCACGATCTCCTCCAGTGTGGTGTTTCGCGTCTCGATAAGCTTCGGGCCTTTGAGCCTCTTCATCCCGTGGAAGAACTTTTCCTGCATCGCCGAGGACAACTGCGCTACCGTTACCGGTTCCCCCCCTTTGATCTCAACCACGACCCGCTGGTCCGCCATGAGCTTCTCAAGCCCGGGACCCTGCGGCCCATAGTCGAGACTTTCCAGGAGCTTTTTGTTCGTTTTCGCGTATTTCTTCTTCAAGGTTTTGACGGTCTTGTCGAAGACGTCCGTTCGTTTGGCGGAGAGTGCGTCCCGCCGGGCCTGCTCTTTTTCCTCGGGACTCTCTGCCTGTCGTTCCTCGTCGAAGCGGAAGACCGCAAAATAGGTTTTGTTCCCCCCGAGGACGATCTTCGTCACGGGACTTACGGAACCGACCTTCATGGTGCTCAGCGTCGCGGCTATGGCAGGGTTGATGTCTTTGACCCTTATGAACTGCCCCTCGTCGGATCCTTTTATTATCCCGGCCTTTTTCCCCTCTGCCATCACCTGGTCGAAGCTTTTTCCCGCCTTGATCTCTCTTACCGCCTTCTTCGCATCCTCTTGCTTCTCGAAGAACGCCGTGTCCGTCTTTACTTCCCTCACCATCTTCCGATACAGCTTATCGACCTCGGCGTCAGTCACCGTCACGTCCTTCACGATATCCTCGCGCACCATGCCCCTGAGGGTGACCTGCCTGAAGACATCGAGGCTGTTTTGAAATTCCGGAAGCTCATCGAGCCCCATGGCCCTCGCCTCCTGGATGATCAGTTTCGCATCGATGAGCCGTTGCAGCAGTTCCATGAAATCGATCTTCGGTGCCTGCCGGCTCTCCCCCTTCATGCCCTCGTCCTTTCCCTCGTGAATGCCCGCGATCGAATTCCTGAGGTCCTCCACGGTGACGGGCTCGTTGTTCACCAGGGCAAGGGGACGGTCGGATTCGCTGGTGGAGGTAAGGGGTATGGTCATCGTTGCTGATGAGCGCGGGTCCAGAACCGTGAGAACCATTGTGGGCCCTGCCGGAGCCGGCTCGTGCCCGCCGTCGGGCTTCCCTCCCGGTGCTGCTTGTTGGTCTGACGAAAAACCCGGGACCGCCGTGCCCAGGAGGATCAAGAGAATTCCTGTGATTACGAAAAGTTCCTTCTTCATTCATTCACCTCGCGACGCGTGCCAGGAAGCAGCACGAAAGTTGTTATGTTAA
>Ga0102851_10003179_pt1 | contig 10155 bp, 5 predicted proteins | sample Mud3Dept3metaG_FD_79558 | JGI IMG/M metagenome (GOLD analysis project Ga0102851, IMG submission 79558) | Freshwater wetland microbial communities from Ohio, USA, analyzing the effect of biotic and abiotic controls - Mud 3 Core 4 Depth 3... | ecosystem: Environmental > Aquatic > Freshwater >...
TAACTCCGTGAATCTCTATGATCTCCGTGTCTCTGTGGTAAAAAACTAAACGTGATAAAAAAAAAGGAACAACGGAGACACAGAGAACACAAAGAAACACAGAGAAAAATTATTGTACAAAATTAATTTCTGTTAACTTAACGCATAAGTAATTTTATATTAAAAATTATTTTAATTTCCGATTAACGATTTTTGATTTCATATTAAAAAAAAGCTGTTTTGAATTTTGTATTTGAATTTTTACTTAATGAAAACCCTAAAAAAATACGACGTCGTACTTCTTACAGAAGCAAAATACATCAATCCGGAAAACGTTAATTGGTATACGGATCAAGTTCTTACAGAAGATGATTTGGTAAAAGAAGCCCTTGAAAAAAGAGGGATTCACACAACAAAAAAAGATTGGGCCGATCCGAAATTTGATTGGTCCACTACCCGCTTCGTTTTGTTCAGAACAACCTGGGATTATTTTCATCGCTTTGAAGAATTTGATGCGTGGTTAACGAAAGCATCCGCCCTTACAAAAATGATTAATCCGGTTGAGTTGATTCGATGGAACATGGATAAACATTACCTCATAGAGCTACAGGAAAAAGGAATTCCGATTGTAGAAACTGCGTTTATTGAAAAAGGATCAACAGTTACTTTGAAAGAATTACATGAAGAAACCGGTTGGATTAACACCGTAATAAAACCTGCAATTTCCGGAGCAGGAAGACATACTTATAAATTAGATCCGGCAACTTTAAGAATACACGAAGATATTTTTCAGCGTATTATTCAACATGAGTCTATGCTTCTGCAACCATACCAGGAAAGCATCACGCAAAAAGGAGAAGTGTCGCATATTGTAATTGATGGAGATTATTCACACTCAATTTTGAAAAAAACAAAAGAAGGAGATTACCGGGTACAAGATGATTGGGGCGGAACAGTACATCCTTACAAAGCAGATAAAAAAGAAATTGAACTCGCGGAAGATATCGTTCGCACTTGTTCGCCGGTTCCTGTTTACGCAAGAGTTGATTTAATGTGGAACAATGAAGATAAATTAGTCTTAGGAGAATTGGAATTAGTTGAGCCCGAATTATGGTTTAGAAAACATCCGGCGGCGGCTGATCTTTTGGCTGAGGCTATTGAGAAGATGCTTTAGCGAAAAATTTCAAAAAAACAAATACCAAAATCTAAAATTGAAATGTCATTTCGATAAATGAATGGTCTTCATGACCATGAGAGCGGAGAAATCTGCCCGTATTGAGAAGAGCTTCTTTGCGCAACTATTCCAATTACGATTCTCTTACACCTCCGGCAGATTTCTCGGCTCTCATCCGCGCAAGGCGGATTCGTTTTGTCGAAATGACATTCAAATTAAGCGTTCTCCAAAACTTTGTTCGAAGTTTTCACATAATGAATATTTCTTTCTTTCAAATAATTCATAAAGTAGTTGAAACAAACTTCATATTTTCCAACTAACTCAGGAGGGAAAACTCCTTTTTCTAAAAACAATCCATCTAAAAATAAATTAGCCGCAGCAGTTGCAGTATAACCTGTAGTGCGCGCCATTGACGACGTTTGCGACGTCGGATCGTATTCATCATACAAATTGTAGGTAATTTCTTCTACTTCTCCATCAGCATTTGTACCTTTTACTTTTACGCGCATCACTGTTAATTCAGCTTCTGTTTCACCCAATTTCCATTCGTTGAAAAGTAATTTGCTTGTAAAATCAAGCGGCGAAACTTCAACACCTTTTACATTTACTTTTTTAGGACTAAAAAATCCGGTCTCCTTTAAAACACGCACGTACTCCACATGTCCGGGATAACGTAAAGTTTTTTCTTTCATGTTTTTGATGTGCGGCATTGTAAAAATAATTGAGCGCAGACCGTCAGAATTAAATGATTCTAATGTTCCTACTTTATCAAATTCTAAAAATTCGCAATCAGTTAATGGTTCGCGAACAACAAGGTGTCCGTTCTCAACATAGCGCGCAGGCCTTGTATATTCTTCAATAACATCCATTGGTGAAAATGGCGCTTTATAAAAGAACGGCCATTTTTTTACTTTCGGTAAACCACCAACCAAACATTCAAAATCTGTCAATTTTAATTTCTCGTTGTAATAACCAAGAATGATATTATCCATTCCCGGTGCAACGCCACAATCAACAATTGCAGTAACTCCTTTTTGTTTTGCCAGTGCATCCAATTCCAACGAATTTTCAGGGAAGAAAGAAATATCAATTACATTTTTCTCAGCTTCAATAATTCGTCGCAACGTTTCAAATCCAAGAAATCCCGGTACGGCGCAAATCACCAAATCATAAGGCTTTATGATTGATTGTAATTTTATTTTATCCGTCACATCCAATTCAAGAATTGAAAGTTCACCACATTTATTTTTTACAAAGTTCAAACGATCAGCATTCAAATCTGTCAGTGTTACTTTGTGTTTTTTTACGAGATCAATGGCCATTGCTGCGCCAACCATTCCTGCTCCTAATACTATTATGTTTTTCATATTTGAATTTTTTATTTTGAAGATTTTGATTTTTGATTTCAGAACAAGGAACATCTCTGCCTGTTTGACAACAGTCCGACAGGGATTTTTGATTTTAGAAGTAAAAAAAATGCACTTCAAAAATCATCATTTGTTAATCGGTGTTCGATATTCATTTTAAAAAATGTCCGACAGACAAGAAGGACGCGCAATAGAGAAGCTACATCCCGGGAAAGAACACCCAGGGCATTTGAGAGAGATTTTTTGTGTGGTACGTTTGCATTGTAGGATCAAATATAGGGAATGTTTTTGATATTGAGATCCTCGCATGACCCCTCAGTCCGCTCATGAGCTTTTTCCTTTTTTTTTAGCACTTTCCCAGCGGACAGCTCCCCTTAAAAAAAGGGGAGCAGCGCAAAAAAAAGAAAAATTTTAGTAGTTGATGATTCGGCCACTGGCCGTCCCTCTTTCCGCGTGCGCTGAAGCTTTAGCGGAGGCGCTGAAGAGGGATTGAGGGAGATGACAGCGAGAATGGTTATTTTAATTGGCTTTTATTTTACTTTCGCTTTTTTGTATTTGGAATTTCCATTTCAATTACATTTCTTTCTTAAGATACTTCGAAGTCTCCGTCTTAAATTTCTTCACAAACTCTTCCGGTGTTCCGGTACCAACAATCTCGCCACCATTGTGGCCGCCGTCGGGACCAACATCAATGATATAGTCAGCAACTTTTACAATATCTAAATTGTGTTCGATTACAACAACAGTATTTCCTTCTTCAACTAATCTTTGTAAAACACTCAACAACATTTTTATGTCGTCGAAATGCAAACCTGTTGATGGTTCATCTAAAATATAAATTGTTTGGCCTGTACTTTTCTTAGAAAGTTCGGTTGCCAATTTTACACGCTGTGCTTCTCCGCCGGAAATTGTTGTTGATGGCTGACCTAATTTAATATATCCCAAACCAACCGAATTTAATGTATCAACTCTTCGTTTGATTTTTGGAATGCTTTCAAAAAATTGAACAGCATCCTCAATTGTCATTTCTAAAAGATCGTTGATGTTTTTTCCTTTGAATCTTACTTCTAATGTTTCGCGATTGTAGCGTTTGCCCTGGCATACTTCGCACTCAACATAAACGTCCGGTAAAAAATTCATTTCTATTAATTTCAATCCTCCGCCTTTGCAGGTTTCGCAACGCCCCCCACTTACATTGAAACTGAAACGTCCTGCTTTGTAACCTCTTATTTTTGCTTCGTTAGTTGTTGCATAAAGTTCACGAATGTCGCCGAAAATCCCTGTGTATGTTGCAGGATTTGATCTTGGTGTTCTGCCAATTGGTGACTGATCAATTTCAATTACTTTGTCTAAATGTTCTAAACCTTTTATTGATTTATAGGGCAATGGTTTTTTTACGCCGTTAAAGAAATATGCATTTAAAATCGGGTACAAAGTATGATTGATCAATGAAGATTTTCCACTTCCTGAAACACCCGTTATGCAAGTAAAAACTCCCAACGGAATTTTTAAATCAACATTCTTTAAATTATTTCCTGTTGCTCCTTTTAATTCTAAAAATTTTCCGTTTCCTTTTCTGCGTTTTTTTGGAATTTCAATTTTTAATGTTCCTTTCAGATATCCTGCGGTAATGCTATCGCCGGCTAAAACATCTTTTAAAGAACAAGCCTGAACAATATGTCCGCCGTGAATTCCTGCTTTAGGCCCAATGTCAACAATAAAGTCAGATTCTTCCATCATCTCCTTATCATGTTCAACAACGATGACAGAATTTCCGCCGTCGCGCAATTTTTTGAGCGATGTAATTAATCGTTGATTATCTCTCTGATGTAAACCAATACTTGGCTCATCCAAAATGTATAAAACATTAACAAGCTCAGAACCAATTTGAGTTGCTAAACGAATCCGCTGCGCTTCACCGCCTGAAAGAGATTTAGAACCTCTGTTGAGTGACAAATAGTGCAAGCCAACATCCATCAGAAATCGTAAACGTGTTTTTATTTCTTTCAAAATTTCACCACCAATTGCAATTTGTTTTGCCGATAATTTTTTCTCTAATGCATCAAACCATATTTGCAAATCAGCTAAATCCATTTTTGATAATTCACCAATATTTTTTTCAGCAATTTTAAAAAAGGATGCGTCATTTTTTAATCGGGTTCCATTGCAAGAATCACATTCCTTTTTATTCATGAAGCTTTCAGCCCATCTGCGAATTCCGGGTGATTCACTTTCTTCATAATGTCTAGCTAAAAAATTCGTAACACCTTCAAAAGAATAATCACGATTAATGCCATCTACTTCAATTACCTCGTCTAATCCGTATAAAATTTTATTAATAAGATCTTCAGGAATTGTTTCAATCGGATCAGAAATAGAGTGACCAAATGCGGTTAATATTTCTTCCAATTTACTTGAGATCCAATTGTTCGAAATTTTTCCGAGAGGTTCAAGGGCGCCATTTTTTATACTCTTTTTTGGATCAGGAATTACTTTTGAAAGATCAACTTCCGCAATCATTCCAAGACCGTTACATTTCGGGCAAGCTCCGTAAGGTGAATTAAATGAAAACAAATTTGGCTCAGGTTCTGCATAAGAAATTCCTGTTGTGGGACACATTAAAAAACGACTGAACTGGCTCACTTTTTTTGATTCGTGATCTTCAACCATCATTACATCCTGGCCATATTTTAATGCGGCCTGCACTGCCTGTGCAACACGTCCGCGATGTTCATACGTGACATGAATTCTGTCAACAACAATTTCAATATCATGAATTTTATAACGATCCAATTTCATTCCTGATTTAATATCAAGAATTTCGCCATCAACACGCATTTTGGAAAATCCCATTTTCTGTACCTGCTCAAACAGTTCGCGATAATGACCTTTACGACCTTTAACTTTTGGAGCAAGAACAATTATTTTTTTGTCAGAATATTTTTCAAGAATCAGATCAATAATTTGTTGATCTGTATATTTTATCATCTTCTCGCCGGTGTTGCAGGAATATGCATCCGACACACGCGCAAAAAGCAAACGCATAAAATCATAAACCTCTGTAACAGTACCCACTGTTGATCTTGGACTCCTGTTCACAGTTTTTTGTTCAATCGAAATCACAGGACTTAATCCTAAAATTTCATCAACATGCGGTCGCTCAAGTCCGCCTAAAAATTGTCGTGCGTAAGCTGAAAAAGTTTCTAAATATCTTCGCTGACCTTCTGCGAAAATTGTATCAAATGCTAAGGTAGATTTTCCGCTACCACTCAATCCGGTAAAAACGACCAGCTTATTACGCGGAATTTTAAGATTAATATTTTTGAGATTGTGCTCTTTGGCACCGTAGATTTCAATAAATTCTTCTTGCGAGTATGGAGTTGACATTTGTAAAGATAAGAGACCTTGAAATTACGAAAAATTTAGCGAATAAAGGGAGTTGATGAGTTTCCTCCTGCGCAGAAGCTTCGGAGGATGAAAGTTGAACGGTTGAACCCGTCGATCTGATTGAAATCTTCAAACGGTGATCCCATTGGGACGTTAGCATGTCGAAGGCAACCTAAGGAAAAAGGGGAACAGCTAAAAAAAATAAAATTTATACGTAAAAAAAACAGTTTGGAATTTCAACCCTTTACCCTTTAGCATTCTTAGCAAAACTAAAAAAGACAATCAGCAACAATCCAACATAAAACCAGGGTGTAAAAAGTATGAGTGAATCTTTAGGAATATACTTTGCAACATTTAACGAGAGAATCAAAGAAATAGAACACAGACAGATAAAAACCAATGCCACCTGCCGATCTGTTAACCCTTTGTATGAAAGCATGTGTGTGCTATGATCTTTTCCTCCGATCCAAGGTCGTTGCCCTTTTCTTAAGCGCTGAATCGTAACAAAAGTAGTGTCAACAATTGGAACCGCAAAAGCAATTAATACGAGCGTGAAGTTTGAAAAAACTGTATAATTTCCGGTTTCTATTCCCGCGTTCCACAAAAATTTAATTGAGAAAAAGGCAAGAAACATTCCGAGAAATTGCGAGCCGGTATCACCCATAAACATTTTTGAAGGGTTCCAGTTAAAAATAATAAATCCACACAAAGCACCAAGAACAGTAATAAGAAGGAAAATTTCAAAATTATTTATGATTGTAAATGGAATTGAAATTCCTATGATTGTGAGAATAATAAAAATGGATGCAATGGTTGTTATGCCATCCATATTATCAAGCATATTAATCGAATTCATGATACCAACAACCCAGATTATTGTCACTAAATTATTTAACCAGTCATACGGAAACAGCACTACTGCGCTATCTGTCAGAATTAAAATAACACCACATAAAATTTGAGCAGACAATTTAATTAGCGGTTTCGTATCATAAGCATCATCGGAAAGACCTAAAAGAAACGCCAGAGTTATACATAAAAAAAGACCTAATAATTCTGTGTTTTGAAAAACGTCAGCCTGGCCAAAAAGAATAGCATAAAACATAAAACCCATCAGGTAACAAATGTAAAAGCTGATTCCTCCAACCGCGGGTTTAGACTGATTACTCCAACGAATTGTCATTTCATTTTTATGCCGGATTCCGAGCGTTTGAACAAAGCGAAGAATAAATGAATTAACCACGATTGACAAAGCAAAAGCGCCACCAAAAAAATACAAGAGGTTCAGTATGGATTCAAGACTTTCTCTCACTATTAAAAAGGCGATTTAAAATTTATAAACCGGTCGCCAAGTTTATCTTTCTCAGATAAAAGAGGTGATTTTATTTTCCAGTCTATTGAAAGATTCTCGTCGTTCCATACAATACAACCTTCGCTTTCTTTATTGTAATAATTTGTGCATTTGTAAGCAAAAATAGTATCTTCTTCCAGCACTGAAAAGCCGTGCGCGAATCCGACCGGAATCCATAGAATTACATTATTTAAACCTGATAATTCAACTGAAACATGCTGACCATACGTGGGTGAATTTTTACGAATATCAACTGCAACATCGATTGCTTTACCTTTAATTACGCGAACAAGTTTTCCTTGTGCAAAAGGAGCAGCCTGGAAATGTAAACCTCTTAATGAATTCTGAACTGAACTGGATTGGTTATCCTGCACAAAGACAATTTTTTCACCAGCAGCTTCTTCAAATAATTTTTGATTAAATGCTTCGAAAAATGAATCTCTTTCATCTTTAAAAATTCGTGCAATAAATGAAAAAATTCCCTGGATATTGTAATGTGTTATTTCCATCATTTCTTCCAGAATTGATACCACGGTTTTTTACCAAAATTTTCATCCGTATAGTATTCACCGTAACTATATCCGTAAGCATAACCGTAACCGGTTTTTGTAGAGTCAACACTATTTAACAAGACAAATAATTTCGGAACTTTTTTTGTTTCTATCAAATCTACAATCCGGTGAACAAACATTCTTTTTGAATAATTTGCGCGAAGAACATAGATAGGACAATCAGCTTTATTGAGAACCCCAATTCCATCAGAAACAATTCCAACAGGTGGGTTATCAATCACAATCAAATCATATTCTGATTTGAATTCCGCTACTACTTTTTCAAGACGACCACCCAAAATTAATTCTGAAGGATTTGGTGGAATAGGCCCTGCTGTAATAAAATCAAGACTTTCCAATTCACTTTTATTTATGCACGATTTCCAATTCGTTTTATCAGCAAGAATTGTACTCATTCCAACTTCATTCGGAACATTAAATCCGTGATGAATTTTTGGCTTTCTTAAATCTAAATCGATGACCAAAACTTTTTTGCCCATCATTGCAAAAATACCTGCAAGATTAAGAGCAACAAACGTTTTGCCTTCGCCCGAAATGGAAGATGAAACGGCAATCACATTCGATTTTGAGTCGTCAAGAACAAATTGCAAATTAGAACGAATGTGCCGATAACTTTCCGCGAGCGCAGATTTAGGTTGCAAATGAACAACGATGGTAGAATTTTTATTTTCAGTTACAACTTTAGGTAACATTCCTAAAAACCCAACATATGCCGGTAATAATTTTTTAAGTTCGTCAGGATTATGAATATCGTTAAAAGTAATATACTTGATCAACAAATAAATGAAACATAGTAAAATTGAAAACACAAGTGAACCAGTAAACGTAAGCACTTTGTTAGGACTTATCAGGATAGCATCTGTTGGTGCCTGCAGTACCATATTGTCCATTGTATAACCGGCTTTTGAAATGGCATATTGTGTTTTCTTTTCAAGCAATAAAGTATAATAATTTTCACGTAAATTAAACATTTGATTTAACCGTGACAATTCCATTTCAGTAGCTGGAAGATCATATAATTGTGATTCCAGGATGAAAATATTATCCTGAATATTTTTACGCTTGTAATTTAATTGGTTGCTTAATGATTCAATAATCAGGTATATATTCTTATTCTGCGACTCAATCGATTTTATTATTTTTTTATACTGATCACTTTTTTCAGTGAGCATATAAGTTGCATCTTCTTTTTTTACAAGCAGGTCATGCAACTCCTCTAACTCAGCAACCAACATACTTTCAGAGGGAGTTCCTACAATTGCCGGAATGATATTATAAATTTCAATTCTGTCACTTGACTCAACAGTCTTTTGCACTTCATTCATTAATTCGTTGTCAAAATCAACCGCCAATAATTGAACCTGTAATTCATTGATCCGGTTCATTACATTTTGAGTAAACAATTCAGGATTACTGATCTTGCTGCTATCCTTGAACTCAAGAATTTTTGATTCGGATTCTTTTAACTGAACAAAAACAGTATCTAATTGCCTGTCGATATAATCGAGAATACTTGCAGAACTTTCGCTTTTCTTTTCGAGATCGTACTCAAAAAAAGTATTAATTAATGAGGCAACAACATCAGTCGCCAATTTAGGATTATTACTTGAGAACGAAACTTCAATGGTCCGGGCATCTTCATTTAAAGCAAAAACGCTAAGACTTGAGTGTAAGTTAGACGTGAGGTTTGAATAATTATTAAAAACAAAATAGAGGTTATTTTCTACAATACTCTGACCAAATTGTTGCTCATCATTAATTTTAAAAATCAAACTAAAAAATCGGTTATTCGAAATTTCATCAGGTATAAGTTGAACAGTTTCATTTTTGCCGAGGAGGGAAAAATTCAGAGAAATAGCGCCATTAGTTTTTGTTACATGAATTGGAATACCAATCAGCGAAGAATCCCTGAGCTCTAGCAAAGTAACATGGTATGGTGAAAAGAGATATTTTTCCTCTGTTAAAATATCGCCTTCGGCAAAATATGAAATATTCAGATTGAGATTTCGAAGCGCCTTTTCCAGTAAAAAAGTTGATTTGAGTAATTCTACATCTTCAGATAAATTCTCTTCCTGTTCAAATCCTTCAATGTCGAGAATTCTTTTTCCTTCATCTTGTGAACTTCTTTGAATGACTGCCTTTGACTGATATAGCGGTTTAGTATATCGTAAATAAATATAGCTTAGCGAAATTGCCAGCAGAACAAAAACAGGAAGTATGATCCAATTCCTTTTAAGAACAGCGAACATAATGTCTGAATCAAATTCCTTATTCAGATTTGAAATCTTTCGCGTTCTATTTTCTATTTTTTCTTCCAAGGAGCTA
>Ga0102851_10003180_pt1 | contig 10154 bp, 8 predicted proteins | sample Mud3Dept3metaG_FD_79558 | JGI IMG/M metagenome (GOLD analysis project Ga0102851, IMG submission 79558) | Freshwater wetland microbial communities from Ohio, USA, analyzing the effect of biotic and abiotic controls - Mud 3 Core 4 Depth 3... | ecosystem: Environmental > Aquatic > Freshwater >...
CATGACAGGTGCTCCTCGCCTTTCAACTCCAAAAGCAGGGAAGGACTGGACATAGAGGTTTTCATGGAAAAAGGCGACGGCAAGCACCTTGGATGCCACCACAGCTCCCTGCCCCCCTCTTCCATGAAATCGAATCTCGATCATCGGTGTTAACCCACGTGCCCGTGTCGGTGATCCGTGTCCAAAACTTCAATTTGAAAAGCAAGTCTATTTAAAACTAATTATAAAATTTCTACCAATAGATTAAAAGTCAACCTTGGATCTCCCCTGTCGCACAAGGCATTCCACATTGTCTCCCCTCCCCTGGTGGGAGGGGATGAAGGGGAGGGGGAACCATTCTATTTCACCCTCACCCATCTCTCCCACATCAAAGGGGGAGAGGAAGAAAAGGCCTTGGATATCAAAAGTCGACTCTCTGCCCCTGCTCTTTTAAGGGTCTGAGATGGCAAGTCTCGTTCATCAGCGATAGAATGTATCTCCCATCTTTGTGTTGAATCAGGTTGATCGCCGTCGCATCCTGAGTAATCTGCCAGAAATGGGAGTTGTCCAAACCCAGGATTGCACAAATCAGTATCTTGTTGACGACGCGGTGAGTCACAAGAACAAGGGTCTTGCCCGGATGGTTTCGGATCACTTCTTCTATTGCAACCATCGCCCTTCTCCTGACATCATCCAGACTTTCTCCGCCCGGAAGCCTGGCCAGATGGGGCGTCTCAACCCATTGGCGATAGGTCTTACTGTCAGTCTCCCGAATCTCTTGATGCGGACGCCCCTCCCAATTTCCAAAACTCATATCAAGGATTCCCTGGAGAGGCTGAACTTTTAGATTGTGAAGCTCGGCAATCTTCTCAGCCGTCTGCCACGCCCTGGATAAAGAGCTTGAGAAAACCCCGTGGATCTCCATCCCCTTGAAATATTGGCCTACCAGCTCTGCTTGCTTCAGGCCGGTTTCATCAAGGGGAATATCCGTTCTTCCTCGAAAGATTTCCTCTTTATTCCATGCCGTCTGGCCGTGCCGGACTAAATAAATGGAAGTCATATGGCCAGATTATTACCCATATAGAAAAAATTCTCAAAGGAAAAGTTTTACCAGACCGCAAGAAAATCCAAATGCCTATTATGAAGCTCCCCGCCCACCCCGTTAGGACGGGGCAGGCACGGCGGGGCCGCTCGACAGAGCTCACGCCTCTGAGCTTGTCGAAGAGCTTCACGGGCACGTAGTGGCGAGCCGGATGCGAGTAAAGGAAGTCTCGTTCATATTGGGCCCCCCGTGGTCGGGTCTTATCGAGCCTGTTGGAAAACTCATTTTTTTCAGGCTGATCAAAAATGCCCAGACGCAAGGCGCCCGAAATCCTGAGGAGTGAGGCGTACTTGAATGTACGCTGTAACGACGAGGGATAAGGGAAACGCCGCAGATGGGCGTTTTTCAACAGCCTGTTATCGACTTGACCCCGCGGGGCATGTTCCGGCCAAATGGGCGAACAGGATAGAGCATGGGAAGATATTCATAAGGCGGAGAGCTGGGTGTCTCCAGTATTTCTCAAAACCCTTCGTGAGACACAGAAAGAAAAAGATGATCAACGAGTACTTCCGAGACTGTCGAAAAAACCTTCAGTATAGTTAATGGGTGGTTTTCGGGGGTCTCATGACCCCTCATAATTATGAGATCGTTGATTGGGCGCATTCTCTGGTCATTTTTTCCTGTATCTCATCCAAGAATCTACTTGGGGACTTTTTTGACAGTCTCTCCTGAAATCCTCAAGAGTAGATTTCGATGCCGTTATGAATATTACGAATGGTAATTCACAATATCACGGAGATAAGAAAGGCAGCTCATCCCTGAATCTACATCTTAAATAGGCAACATAGTTCGGAAGACTTCGCATAACCGGCATGTTTTCATCTTTTTCTGCCAGTTCTCTTGCACCTGACCTTGACAGATCGTCCCATTAATAAACCAGCAAAGATTCCCTGCTTGAAGCTCCCATGCACGACAATTTTGCCTAGTACCACAATGTGGCCAGATGTAAAGGATTCTCTTAAAAACATTATCCAGCCTTACGAAAGATACTTTTCACAACCTCATTTTCCTATTGACATAAACAAAGTATTCGGGCTAAATTGGAGAATACCACATTGTGGTATCCTCCCGGCAAAGGCGGACCAGGAATATTACCGCCGGGTGCTTCCGACTCAGCAAGGGGGAAGAGGCATGAAAATACTCGCGATAATGGGCAGCCCCAAGGGAAAGGGCTCAGGCTATAAGATCGTGAAAATGATCGGAGACAGGATGATAGCGAAGGGCGACGTGGAGTTCGAATACCTCTTTCTGAAGGATGCAAACCTCAAGCCATGCACCGGCTGCTATATTTGCATGACAAAAGGCGAGGACAAATGTCCTCTTAAGGACGATCGCGCCCTGATCGAGCAAGAGCTAATGGCGGCGGACGGTGTCATTCTCTCATCGCCCGTGTACGTGGACAACGTCAGCTGGCTCATGAAAACTTTCATCGACCGGTTCGCCTACACGAACCATCGGCCATGCTTCCACCGTCAGAAAGTGTTGACCGTGGCGAACACCGGAGTCGCCGGTCAAAAGGAGACGCTTTCGGCCCTCAAGAAAGCATTGGGAGGCCAACGAATCTCCCGAATCGCCCACGAACTTGCCATCGCGACTCCACCCTGGCCGCAAACGGAACGCGCAGTCGCTAGGAAGGAGCGGGCTATTGATGCAGCCGCAGACAAGTTCTATAAGGCCTGTCTTGACACAGCTCTGACAGAGCCAACTTTTTCCAACTATTTGAACTTTCTCATGATGCAAAAGCTCAGCCTCGAATGTCGACAATATCTACCAGCAGACTATGCTTTTTATAATGGTAAGGCCTATTATTTCGACGCGAGGGTAAATCCGATCAAAGCGGCCGCCGCTAAGGCCATCGTGAGAATCATGATAACTTTTATGAAGGACATAGGCCCGGGCCACATACCGTGGCCCGCGGCGAAGAAAGAGGAATAATAACTTTGCACAGGAGAAAGAAAGTGCTGTTGAAAAGGCTCTCGATAATCAGTACTATCTACATGAAAATTATAATGGATTTTGTAGTTCAAACATAAAAAGAATATATAAGTTCTTCACAAAAAAGAGATAATGACGGCATAACAAGTTGTTGGAGCTGACCGCTAAACATATGTTTGACTAGTAGCGTCTACGCACGCTATAGCAGTTGTGCATTGCTGATACGGCGCGGCAGCTCAACTCTATGATATACTTGCTTTCAACTCGTAATCTTCGATTCTTGAATATGGTGTATACTATTGACTTGTAGGTGAGGTTCGCAACCCTCTGCAACCCTCTCTCCAACCCTTCTTTCCCGACGTCCACAACCCAGCACTTTTGCAAAGTATGCATGATTCGGTAATCAATGATTGCTATTCGGGGTACTGCCATCTCTTGTGGCCTTCTTCCTGACATACAACTTTACTTTCCTAAATTCAGGTTGTCCTAGAGCGAGTTTCTGTCAAATATCGCCAAAAGGTTAGATCGGGTCCGAAAAATCCCGACCCACCCGATTCAGTCATTGAGGGTGGAGAATGGTATGGTTACATCATTAACATAGTGCAGTTGACCGAAAAAGGTGTTATCGGCGATACCCCCCACGACCCCCGTAACCCGGACTCCGAGAACCATGATAACTCCCTCCCCTATGACCCCCGTAACCAGGACCCCGAGAACCATAATAGCCCCGTCCACCATAACCCCCGTAACCCGGACCCCACGCCCGGGGACCATAATAGCCATAGGGATATGAGTAATAGCGATAAGGATAGGGATAGTAGCCATAAGGATTCGGGTAATAAGCGGGTGGAGGCGCTTCAATTACCGGGGAAGAGATGATCGGCGGGAGGAAAGGCCATCCGGGGGGCAAAATGATCTGAGCCGAAGCTGTGCCGGCTGTCAGGACAAAGACCAGCAGTAAAGTGCCTATTAATAAAATTCTTTTCATTTTTTTTATCTCCTCTGTTATCTTAACCCAAAGCGTCGAAACTCTCTTCTTCTCTTTACGCGCCGAACATCTTCAGTTTTAGACGTATTAATTAAGCTTTTTATTCATAACTCTTTCCGTTTCCAAGGGTTTAAGCATGATGAAAGCTCTTGAGGATCATCTTTTGAACTCTTTGGTGGAATGTGTGATAATCTAAGAGAGAATAAGGTAAGATCTATCCACTTCTGGTTACCCAGACCAGACTTTTTCTCTCTTTAACAAGCGCCCCCCGATGAGAAGGTCAATGCCCAGAATCAAGGTCTATTTCGTTTTGTAGGTGGTGTCGACAAACGTGACCAGGTCGAAGAAATAGTCCTTGAAGTTGTCCCCTCGTTCTGGGTCAATCTGGTTGACAAAGAAGTGTCCTCTTCCATTCTTATAATTTAACCCATCCGGGATGACGATGATCATCTTCTGCATCTCACCGGTTAGGATGAGGCCATCGAGAACTGATTTTATCCAGGCATTGGTCATGCCATCCACGGACATATTGTAGCCTAACAGGATGTAGAGGACAGGATAATAATTCGTTCTGCTTCTCGAATACCCGGGAGGAAGGTAGATCCCAAATTTCATTATCCTATTTAATGAAGGGCTATTGAAGGAAACGACTCTCATCTTGCTGGGATACAAAAGCAATTCGTACGCATTGGTTCCAAAGCTTCCTCCAGTAAAATGGTCTGAGACAAAACTAAAGAGGGTCGTGAAACGGTTCGCCACCACGATCGCCCCTTCAATCCCCTGTTTCGCCTGTACGAAACTCAATCCGATATTTTCCTTATCGAACCCAACATGTCCGCCCGGGTACTTGACGTAAACCCTTTTTTCATCGAAGTGTGAGATTGCGGGAAAGTCTACGGGAAAACCATTTTCACTCCTGAAAGCCAGACCCCGGCCGTTCAGGGTCTCCACGAAATTGTCAGCATGGATGTCAAACTGAAATTCATCCTCTGTGCCCGCGTCGATATAGAGGTTGAGGTTTTGAAGGTTTGCTAAAGGGAGTCCTAAGGCACGACTCAACGGATCTTCGGCGAAATAACGGTCATGATTGAGATTATAAGTGAACGCCCCATCCCCTTCTCCGAAGTCTCCCGTTCCTGCAACGCCATCCAGACCCGTATCGGCAAAGGGTTCCCCCGGGTCGTATATTCCATTTCCGTTCGTATCCGTGAAGGGCTCATAAAATTGCTCCAAGATGGGTTCTCCCAGGTCCCTCTTGTCATTTCCATTGGAATCCAGAGCTAACAAAACTTCTACCCAGTCGCCCGGGGCAGGGTCTTCATAGGTGATGACCGGGAGACTTCCGTCTGGATTAAGTTCTCGATCCCTAAAATTCAAAAGGATTGTAGGCACTCTCGCATCCTGGGCAGTAATTCCTGGAGGATAGTAGGTGGAGAGCGGATTGTAATAGACCGGGTTTCCAAAACTAATCGTAAGGTCCTTGAGCATGTTGAGGAGCGTATCCCGATTGGGGTAAGGTGACGGATTATCATAATTTCCGAGCATATCGACTTCGATAAATTGAAGAAGGTAATCCATATCGAGAGGGCCTCCAAGAGAAGCGATGGTGTTAAAAAAGTCCGGTCGACCTAAACCAATATTCATCGCTCCATAGGCGCCCATGGAAACGCCCCCAATCGCCCTGAATTGAGGACTCCCTCTTCCGATGCTGCCTCCCCCACTACTTCCACCCTGATTTCTCAAATATTTCAAAACCAACGCTCTCCAAGCAGCCCAGTCGAATGCAGCATGTGCCTCCGTAGTAAAATAGAATAAACTCATCATGACTAATAACAGGGCAACAAATCTTTTCATCTTCGGCTCCTTTCGGTATTTAACCACATTTTATATTCTTCCTCTGGAAAGAGAATACCCCACGGAACATTTATACTTTAGCTCCCTTACGTCGGTTAGACGTAAAGAATGGAGCTTGATATGGCCCTCCGCTAAAAGTTAATTATCATCAGTGTGTTGATTTTTTCTTGGTCACATTTTATTTAACTTTCGCCCTTTGCTCAGTTTTCTTATAGGTTTTTAAAATATTATCGATCAAACCTTGTCGAAGTTCTTTCAAGATCTTTTCCCCTTCGGAAAGCGTGGATTTGTTAACGCCTTTTTTAGGGAGTCTTGGTTCCAAGACCTCTTTCAGCATATCGACGATTTTTGTTATAAAATATCTCGTCACTAGATCGGAAGCTTTTTCCCCTTTGGCCGTTAAGGAAAGGTAAATCCGTCCCTTCTTTTCTCCCTTGTCTCTGGCATAAGTCTTCTTGATATATCCCTTGGATTCTAACGAGCCGATCGTTCGGCTGACGCTCGCCTCGAGGGCCGGTACAACCCTAAAAACCAAAGACATTGGAATCTTATCACGCTCTAGCTCCCTCGACAGTATTGCAATGACCCGACAGATCTCTATCTCCGACCGGTTTAGTCCAAAATTGCTATCTTTTATCCTGAATCCTACCTTTGCCGCGATTCTACCGAGCAAAACAATCTCATCTCCCAAAGCGGCGACTTCCGTAAAATCCATCACTCCTCCCTGTCCAGAACAGATAAATTAGAGCCATTATATTAACATTGTTTCAAAATGTCAAGTAAATATTTTCATCACATAATAAAATAATTTATTAACTTTTGTTAAGTAATGTAAATAACAAGAGTGTTACTTTAATCCAATCGTAATATATATCCCTCTTGGGGCGCGTGGGAAGAGGAACAAGGATGTTGGGATTGAAGAAAAAATTAGGACCGAAACCGAGGCCCCATCAGACCTTGGAGGGGCGACTTTCCAGGATGGATCTCTCCCAAGTCTTTTCAAGAAAATAATCCAAGACCTTTTTTGAACTTTTTTCTTTTTCCACTGATATCTTTCGTCCAGTCTCCTTTTTCAGACTGAAGAAAGACTTTTCGCTGTCGAGCAGCAAAAGCAAATCGATCCAAGGCTTAGTATCATCACCTTCACCCTCAAGCTTTCGTTTCTCTTTCAAAGCCTGGAAGAGTTCCTTCCACGTCATCCCCTCCTCCAATTCTTTTCCATCCATCTTCCCCTTGATAAAATTAATCACCCTTGCCAAACGGAAGAGGGTTAACAAATCGACCCGATCAAATCCCTTTGTCTCGATGGGAAAGGCGCTCGACCGCCACTGGACGGGGTGAGGAGGGAGGATACCCTCCTTCTCACATCTTTCGAAAAGAGGGGTCCCGGGCGTGGGGTAATAGATGCTCGGCCCGATGAGGACTTTTTTCCCCATCAGGTAGATCAAGGTATCTACCATCTCCTCGATGGTTTGACCAGGCATGCCCAGGATGGCATAGGCAATCACGTGAAGACCAATCTGCTCAGCCTTTTCCAGAATTTTATCAAACTCAGTAGCTGGCTTAGGTCTTCGCATTCTTTCTTTCGTTGAGGAGTCTGTGCTGACATACGATAGATTGATCGTAGAAAAACCTGCCCTTTTCATCAGTTTCAGAAGCTCTCCATCCAGAGAGGCAAAAGAGATTCCGTTCATAGCAGAAATCTCAATTTTCCCTTCTCCGAAGGTTTCGATAATGAGACTCATTAACCGTTTCGCCCGCTCTTGATCAAAGGTGAAATTGTCGTCTTCAATGTCAAAAGCCTCGATTCCATACTGCTTCTGGCACACCATCATCTCTGTGAGTATGGCCTCCGGAGTTCGAGTTCTGAAAGAAGTCCCCATCGCAAGGTGGCTCGAGCAATAGGCGCACCGATGCGGGCAACCCCTGCTCGTAATGATCATGGTGGATCGCTTCTTTCTCAGCCGATATCGATCCAGATCGAGTAATTCCCTGGCAGGATGAGGAAGGCGGTCAAGATTCTGGATGAAATTCCGGAGAGGGTTAATGCGTATTTGTCCATTGTTCCGATACCCAATCCCGTCGATCTTCTCGACATTATCTGTCTTTCCCTTCCCGATCTGTTCCAAAAGAATAGGAAACCGGGCCTCCCCTTCCCCTAGGATCACATAATCGACAAAAGGACTCTGTAGAACACCTTTCGGATCGCAACTGACATGGGCTCCTCCCATGACAACGATTTTCTTTCTGTCCCATTCCTTTATGATCCGGGCAATCTCCAGCGCTTCCTCATGATAAGGGGTAAAGGAGGAGGAGATTCCAAAAACATCGGCCTTCGAATTTTCGACCCTTTTTCGGATTTCCTCCCATTTCATCCCGAAATGGTAGTAGCCGGAATAGAGCTTGAAAGGGCTTCGATCGTTGAAAGGATAGAAATCTCTAAGATAGGAAAGTTCTGCAGGAATGGGAATTGACTTTTTCGCTTCTATCTGACAATCGAGAATTTCCACCTCATGACCATTGTTCTTCAGCAAGGCAGCAAGATAAGCCAAACCAATGGGCTGGGTCCGAATAGAGGTTTGATAAAAGTCCCGAATGGGCGGTTGAATGAGAAGGATCTTCATGTTCGTTGGGAGTAGCTGAGCAACCCTTGTCTGCAAGACGAAGGGGTCCAGACGGGTTGATTAAAATCAACTGGTTTTCAACCGTAATCAAATCGCCCGTCATGCCTGACTTGAGGAGCCTGCCCCGTACTTGATACGGGGGCATCCAGAATTCAAAGCATCAACATCCTGGATTCCGGCCTTCGCCGGAATGACAAGTCGCTTCGCAACAACTCAAAACATGCTTCGCCTGAAGGCGAGGGGTTTCCACCATCCCCGAGGGGGACACTAAGATTGAGTATATTGGATTAGATCGGAACTGTCCATTCTATGAATAGAAAAACGGGGGGGTATTTGCTATGGAGTCCATAATGAAGAAGACATATGCTTCAGAAAATCTCCCCCCTGCCTTCGCCGAAGCGGCTTCGCGCAGGCAGGTCGCCCCTCTTTGCCAAATCCCGCGGAAGGCGGGACCTTTTGTAAAGGGAGGGAAGGAGGGATTTAGTCTTCCCTGTCCATATCATTACGGCTGATTAATAACTCATGAAAAGACTGCAGAGAGTGAAGCGCACCGTATTCCGGCAACGTTTGACACCTTTCTTGATCACCCGGTTCAATCTTTGGGGTTTGTTTCCTCTTCGATCATGCCATAGACATTATACGAAGGAGGGGTTCCCCTTTTTTCCGCCGAGATGGTTATCAGCTTGTAATGAGGATTGGACTTGCGATTACGAGCAATCAGTGCTTTCACCACATCCCATCCTATCTTATTCTGTTTCGCCATTTCGGTAATCTCCTCCAGGGCCGTTCGATTATCATAAGCTCCCGATCGATAAGGCCTGGGCATAATCAGCGCGTCGTAAACGTCACAAGCCGCGATGATTTCTACCATCGGATCCTCGAGGAAGATGCCTCGGGGATATCCCGACCGGTCTCTCCTTTCATGATGGTCAAGGGCCACCTTGCAAGCAAGATATTGGGTATCCTTGTAGTAATAGCTGAGGAGGACATAGCCTGCTGCGGTGTGATGTTCGAGAAAACTCCGTTCCCTCTTGGTGAGGGGGGTCGTCTTTTTCAGGATGTGCAGGGGCACACTGATCTTTCCCGTATCGTGGGTAGGGCCGGTTGCGGACAACCGGATGCGCTCCTGGTAGTCGGGTAGCAGATCCTTTGCCAAAACCGTAGACAAGACGAACACCATCAGCACATGGACATAGGTGTAAAAGTCATTTGCTTTGAAGTGATCGAGCGATTGCAATATGGGGATGGGAAAACGGACCGTCTCCATAAGGTTCAAGAGATCATTGATTTCCTGTTGGTCTGAAAAAATGGTCACAAAGGGAGGGGTGCGAAGAAAATCTAAACAGTCCTGTTTCACTGACCCGTACCAAAGGAGGGGAGATGTCCGATAGGAATGAGTCCTGTGAGAATCGATCACGGCATCTAGGGTCTCTTTCGTCAGAAGGGTCTTCTGAGGAAAGAGCAATCGGTGATCCAGTGTATGTATAGGATACTGAAGTGTTAACCTCGGCATAAAAGGAGACCGTTGATCGCTAAGTTATCATTCCGAATGAACGAATGTCAATAGATTTTAGAGAGTCTTGGGAATTTCAGATGCGATCACCGAAAGGTAATGGTGCGGCTGCGAGATATATTTGGGTAAAACACAAAGGGACGGTTTTTTTACCGGCTC
>Ga0102851_10003182_pt1 | contig 10153 bp, 9 predicted proteins | sample Mud3Dept3metaG_FD_79558 | JGI IMG/M metagenome (GOLD analysis project Ga0102851, IMG submission 79558) | Freshwater wetland microbial communities from Ohio, USA, analyzing the effect of biotic and abiotic controls - Mud 3 Core 4 Depth 3... | ecosystem: Environmental > Aquatic > Freshwater >...
AACCTCTGGGTGCGGAAGCTGACGACCGGGCTGACGGCGGGCGGCATGGCGCTGGTGGTGTTCGTCTTCGCTGCCGTGCTGATGCTCGATGCCGGGCTCAAGTCGACGCTGGTGTCGACCGGCTCCGCCGACAATGTCGTCGTGATCCGGCTTGGCAGCCAGACGGAAGTGCAAAGCGGTGTGTTCCGCGACCAGGCGTCGCTGATCGAAACGTCGCCCGAAGTGGCGCGTGCCGCGGATGGTCAGGCCTTCGTTTCCAAGGAGGTCGTGGTGCTCAACTCGCTGCCCAAGCTCGACGACCCGAGCAAGCGCAGCAACGTCGTCGTCCGGGGCATGCCGGAGATCGGCCGGGCACTGCGGCCGCAGGTGCGCATCGTCGACGGGCGCATGTTCCGGTCCGGGACCTCGGAAATCGTCGTCGGGCGTTCGGTCGCGCGCCAGTTCGCCGGCGTCGAAGTCGGACAGCAGTTGTCGTTCGCCGGCCGGCAGTGGACTGTCGTCGGCGTGTTCGACGCCGGCAAGACCGCGTTCGACTCCGAGATCTGGGGCGACGTCGAGCAGATGATGCAGGCGTTCCGCCGCATCGCCTACTCGTCGGTCATTGCCAAGCTTGCCGATGCGAATTCGTTCGAGGCGCTGAAGGCCCGATTGGACGAGGATCCGCGCCTGAAGGTCGACATCAAGCGCGAACACCGTTTCTATGAGGACCAGTCGGCCAGCCTGTCGAACTTCATCACGCTGCTCGGCATGGCGCTTTCGATCATCTTCTCGCTGGGCGCAATGATCGGTGCGACGATCACGATGTACGCAGCCGTGGCGACGCGGACCAGCGAGATCGGCACCCTGCGTGCACTCGGATTCCAGCGCGCCTCGGTGCTCGCTGCGTTCCTCGCCGAGTCGCTGCTGCTGGCCTTGCTCGGCGGCATCGCCGGGCTCGTTGCGGCGAGCTTCCTGACCGCGATCACCGTATCGACAACGAACTTCCAGTCGTTTTCGGAGCTCGCGTTTTCCTTCAGGCTGACGCCGCGGATCGTGCTGCAGGCACTGGCTTTCGCGCTGCTGATGGGGTTTGTGGGCGGATTCCTGCCGGCGATCCGGGCCAGCCGGATGAAGATCGTCGACGCACTCCGCGCTGACTAGCCGCGCCGCCAGCGTGACGGCGACGCGGGCCCTTCGGTATGCTGCCGTGGAGTGGCCCGCGCGCAAGAGAGCAAGGACAAGAAGCCGGCATGAAGCGTCGTGACATGACATCGGCGGCGGTTGCGGCCGCGCCGGCCGCGCAGTGGCCATGGGCCGCCGCCGCGCAGTCCATCGCCCATCCGACGATGCTGATCCCGGCCCGTCCTGGCGGCGGCTTTATGTCTTTGGCCTCCTGGGCTTCATGAGGCGGCCTGTGGATTACTGGTCATGCCCGCGGTCATCGGCCTGATCCTGGGTCCTCGGGCCGTATCGCAGTTCCGGCGTGCGCTGGCGATCAGCCAGGGCGATCCGTCCGGATTCTTCACGCCTCCGATCTCCGCGACGCTGCCGGTGATCACGGCCGCGCAGGTGCTGGTGCGGCGGCGGGTTCGCGTCGTGCGCGAGTGGCGGGCACGCGCTGCAGCGTGAGCTCCCTGCACCCGGACGCCGCGGGCGGAAAGCACACGAGCCCGGCCGCTGCAGCCCTGCGGATCCTCGCCACGCTGGTCATCGCGACGTTGGGAGCGTTGGCCTGCGTGGCGCTGAGCACGCCGCTGCCCTGGCTGATCGGGCCGCTGGTCGCGGTCGCGCTGATCAGCATGGCCCACGGCGGCCTCGTGGCGCCGCCGGGCGCGCGTCAGGTGGGGCAGTGGGCGATCGGAGTGGCACTCGGTCTGTACTTCTCGCCGGCGGTCGTGCGCGAAGTCGTGCGCCTCGCACCCTGGCTGATCGCCGCGGTGTTGTTCGCGATGGTCCTGGGTGCCTTCGGGGCCTGGCTGCTGTTGCGGTCGACCGACTCCGACTCGACGACGGCGTTCTTCGCGATGGCCATCGGCGGCGCCAGCGAGATGGCGATGCAGGCACAACGCCATGCCGGCAAGGTCGATCGCGTCGCCGCGGCCCACAGCCTGCGCATCATGCTGGTGGTGCTCATCGTCCCGTTGAGTTTCGACGCTCTCGGGGTCCACGGCGCCGATCCGTATACGCCGCTGGCCCGTGCGTTTGACCCGCTCGGCTTCGTCGTGCTGACGGCGGTCACGTTCGGCGCGGCCGCCGCGATGCAGCGCCTGGGATCACCCAACAGCTGGATGATTGGACCGCTGCTTGCCGCGGCCGCGATCACGGCAACCGGGCACACTTTCTCGTCACTGCCGACCGCGGTCATCAATGCCGGACAACTGCTGATCGGCATCACGCTCGGCACGCACTTCACGCGCGAGTTCTTCCGTGCCGCGCCCCGCTTCCTGGCCACGGTGGCCTGGATCACCGTCGTGTACCTGCTGTGCGGCCTTGGATTCGGCCTGCTGCTGGCATGGGGTGCGGAGCTGCCGTGGCCCACCGCGGTGATAGCGACGACACCGGGAGGCATCGGCGAAATGGCACTCACGGCCAAGGCGCTGCAGCTTGGGGTCCCCATCGTCACGGCGTTTCACGCGATCCGCATGGCAGCGGTGGTTCTCACCGCGGGCGCCGCCTTCGCGCTCTGGCGCCGAGTCATAACAGGAGCACGCGATGGCGATTGAGCTGCGCCCGCTGACGCAATCGACGGCGCCGTCGGCTGCTGATTTCCTTGACGCGGCACGCGAGTCGGCGGTGGCGCTGGCGCGGTGGATGCCGTGGTACCACGCTGGCTACGGCTTGCCCGACGTCGAGCGCTGGTTCGATCAGGCGGACCGGATGTGGCGCGACCGTTCGGCGTTTCCGATGCTCATTGTCGATGCGGACTCCGCGCGCGTGCTGGGCGGCGTTGCACTGCACGACCTCCTTCTCTACGGAAAGCGCGAAGCGGAGGTCGGTTACTGGGTGCGCCGGTCGGCATGCGGGCAAGGAGTCGCGGCCACCGCGATACGCGCGATGGCCGCGTTCGGGGTGAACGAACTCGGGCTGATCCGCATTTCGATGCGCATCCGGCTCGAAAACCGTTCGAGCCGCCGTGCTGCCGAGCGGGCGGGTGCGCGCTTCGAAGGCGTCCTGCGCCATGGACTGCTCGCCAACGACGTGCGCTACGACGCCGCGGTGTATTCACTGCTGCCTTCCGACCTCGCGCGGCCCTGGTCCCCTTGAGGCGGCGACCCAACCCGGCATCTACCTCACGGTGATCGCGGGTTTTGGCGTCTGGATTTTTCAGAATCGCGGGTGTAGCGTGAAAACGCAGTCGATTCTTAGCTGTGGATTCGGAATGTGGATTCGAAGCGTGAATTCAAAGCTCAGTGCCAGCGGCCTCCAGGCCATCCCTGTCGCATAACACCCCTCCCGGCCATCCCAACAGCACCATCGCTTGCGCGTCGCGGGCGCATCCCGCGTTCATCGGAGTGACTTCAATGCCGACAGGCACTGTGAAATGGTTCAACGAGACCAAGGGTTTTGGCTTCATCAAACCCGATGATGGCGGGGCCGATCTCTTCGCCCATTACAGCGGTATCAAGTCAAAGGGCTTCCGCACGCTGAAGGAGAACCAGAAGGTTGAGTACCAGGTTCAGCAGGGACAAAAAGGCCCGCAGGCGGTCGAGATCAACGTCCTCGGCGGCTGAGGGCCGTTGGATTTCCTTTTGCGGGCCCGCGGAGCGGGCCTTTTTTTTTGAGGCCACAGTCCCGTGGTGGCCGGTCCCACCACGATGCGGAGTGTGCGACGCAGCGAAACGGCAGCCAGGCCGGCGCGAGTCTTGCCCGCGCACTGCAGTTAAAATCAAGGACTTTCCCGTCACCGGGCAATTGCAAGCGGCTATCCGCCGATACGCCGGTCACTCGCGGTCACGATCCGCGACGCGGTCAGAACAACGAACGGCGCGCCCAGTGGCGACGCGCGGCGAAACAGGAGGCGCATTCATGAGCGCAGTACTTGCGGGCCAGGCGGTCAACACCCCTGCCTATGTGCGAAACCGGAAGTTGATTGCATGGGTGGCCGAGATCGCCCAGCTGACGAAGCCTGACCGCGTGGTGTGGTGCGACGGCTCCCAGGAAGAGGCGGATCGGCTCTTCGCTGAAATGGTCGCCGGCGGGACGCTGAAGAAGCTGAATCCGGCGAAGCGACCGAACAGCTACCTTGCCCTCTCGGACCCCAGCGACGTCGCGCGCGTCGAGGACCGCACTTTCATCTGCAGCGAATCGAAGGACGACGCCGGGCCGACCAACAACTGGATGGCGCCAGGCGAGATGCGTGCGACGCTGAGCGGCCTGTTCAATGGCTGCATGCGCGGCCGCACGATGTACGTCATTCCGTTTTCGATGGGTCCGCTCGGTTCGCACATCAGCCAGATCGGTGTGGAGCTCACCGACAGCCCGTATGTCGTCGTCAACATGCGCATCATGACGCGCATGGGGCGGGCCGTCGTGGACCTGCTCGGCACCGATGGCGCCTTTGTTCCCTGCGTGCACTCGGTCGGCAAGCCGCTGGCGCCGGGCGAAAAAGACGTTGCTTGGCCATGCAGCGACACCAAGTACATCGTGCATTTCCCGGAGACCCGCGAGATCTGGTCGTACGGCTCGGGCTACGGCGGCAACGCGCTGCTCGGCAAGAAGTGCCTGGCACTGCGCATTGCCTCGACGATGGGACGCGATGAGGGCTGGCTCGCCGAACACATGCTGATCGTTGCGGTCACGTCGCCGGAGGGCAAGAAATATCACATCGCTGCAGCGTTCCCGTCAGCCTGTGGAAAGACCAATTTCGCGATGCTGATTCCACCGCCGGCGTTCGCCGGCTGGAAGGTCACCACGGTGGGCGAGGACATCGCCTGGATCAAGCCGGGTAAGGACGGCCGCCTGTACGCGATCAATCCGGAATCGGGTTGCTTTGGCGTCGCGCCGGGTACGTCGGAGAAGACCAACCACAACGCGATGGCGATGCTGCACGAGAACGTCATCTTTACCAATGTCGCGCTGACCGATGATGGCGACGTCTGGTGGGAGGGCATGGGTCCGGCGCCGGCGCACCTGATCGACTGGCAGGGCAAGGACTGGACCCCCGAGGACGGCAAGGCGGGGCGCAAGGCGGCGCACCCGAACGCGCGCTTTACGGTCGCTGCTCAGCAGTGTCCGTCGATCGACAAGGACTGGGAGGACCCGAACGGCGTCGCAATCGACGCGTTCCTGTTCGGCGGACGACGCTCGACCACGGTGCCGCTGGTGACCGAGGCGCGCACCTGGGTCGAAGGCGTGTACATGGCTGCGACCATGGGCTCGGAGACCACGGCCGCACAGCAGGGCGCCCAGGGCGTGCTGCGCCGCGACCCCTTCGCGATGCTGCCGTTCTGCGGCTACAACATGGGCGATCACTTTGCCCACTGGATCACGCTCGGTCACGCACTACAGGACGCCGGGGCGACGCTGCCGAAGATCTTCACGGTCAACTGGTTCCGCACCGATGCCGAGGGCAAGTTCGTATGGCCCGGCTTTGGCGAGAACATGCGCGTGCTGCAGTGGATCGTCGACCGCGTCCAGGGGCGCGCGGGAGGCGCCGAGCACGTTTTTGGCGTCACTCCGAGGTACGAAGACCTCAAGTGGAACGGCCTGGAGTTCACGCGCGACCGTTACGAGCAGATCACGGCGGTCGACGCCGGCGATTTGCGCAAGGAACTGGCGTCGCATTCGGAACTGTTCAGCAAGCTGCACCCGCACTTGCCGGCTGAACTCGAACAGACACGCGCTTCCTTCGAGCGGCGACTCGCCACCTAGGGCCAGGGCGCGCATCGCCCCATGACGGGCCGCTGCGGCGGCCCGTTTGCTTATCGTCTCCCGCAATTGCGTCGCCCGGGGCGAGCCGACATACTCCCTGTCCGCCCACTCTCCGACGGCGACGTTCAAGGAGCCTGGCATGGGCCTGATCTACTACATCACGCAGGTTCAGTTCGACTTCGGCGCACTGCGGCTCGCGCGCGCGGAGTGCGAGCGCAGCGGCATCTCCCGGCCGCTGATCTGCACCGACCGCGGTGTCGCCGCCGCCGGCCTGCTCGACCGACTCCGCGATGCGCTGGGAGACCTGCCGGTTGCGGTGTACGACGGCACGCCATCGAATCCCACCGAGACTGCCGTGATGGCCGCGGTGCAGGCTTACCGAGAACACGAAGCGGACGGCCTGATCGCTCTGGGCGGCGGCAGTGCGATCGATCTCGCCAAGGGCGTGGCCATCATGGCGACGCACGCCGGTACGCTCGCCGACTACGCGACGATTCTCGGCGGCAGTCCGAAAATCACCGCGAACGTTGCGCCGTTGATCGCGATTCCGACGACCGCCGGTACGGGCAGCGAGGTGGCGCGCGGCGCGATCATCATCCTCGACGATGGCCGCAAGCTCGGCTTTCATTCCTGGCACCTGGTGCCGAAAACCGCGATCTGCGATCCCGAGCTGACCTACGGCCTGCCGCCCCGGCTGACGGCGGCGACCGGCATGGACGCGGTCGCGCACTGTGTCGAGACCTTCCTGTCGAGAGCCGTGAACCCGCCGGCGGATGCGATTGCGTTCGACGGCCTAGCCCGCGGTCTCAAGCACATCGAGAAGGCGACGCGCGAGCCGCGCGACCCGGCGGCGCGCTGGAACATGATGAGCGCGTCGATGCAGGGAGCAATGGCATTTCAGAAAGGGCTGGGTGCGGTGCACTCGCTGTCGCACGCGCTTGGCGCCCTCAAGCTCGGGGCCGAAAGGATCGGTCCGCACCATGGCACGCTCAATGCGGTGCTGCTGCCCGAAGTCGTGAAGTTCAACGAAAAGACAGTGCCCGAGCGCGTGCATGCGATCGCGAGCGTGTTCGGTGTCAGCAGCGGTGACGAACTGGCACTCGCCATCCGCTCCCTGAACCGCCGGCTCGAGCTGCCGTCCGGACTGGGCGAAATGGGTGTCCCGCCCGATCTGTATGACGACATCGCGACGGCGGCGTTGAAGGACCACTGCCACGCCACTAATCCGCGCGTTGCCACACATGCGGATTACGTTGCTATGCTCGCCGCCTCCGCATGAGCTCGCCGGTCGCTTGCCGATCAGCATCCCGAGCGCCAGTGCACGCTTAGGCAGATGAACACTTCCACCGAGATCATCCTCGAAACGCGCGGGCTGACGAAGGAGTTCAAGGGCTTCGTCGCGGTCAGTGACGTCAACCTTAAGGTGCGGCGCGGCGCCATACACGCGCTGATCGGGCCCAATGGTGCGGGCAAGACCACCTGCTTCAATCTGCTGACGAAGTTCCTGACGCCAACACGCGGGCAGATCCTGTTCAACGGCATCGACATCACGCGGGACACACCGGAACACATCGCCCGGCGGGGCATCGTGCGCTCCTACCAGATTTCGTCGGTGTTCCCGCACCTCACTGTCCTGGAAAACGTGCGCATCGCGCTGCAGCGGTCGACGGGCCTGTCGTTCCAGTTCTGGCGCAGCGAGCGCATCCTTGATTCGCTGAACGGACGGGCGCTCGAACTGCTCGACCAGGTCGACTTGCGCTCCTTCGCCAACGTCGAGACGGTATCGCTGCCATACGGCCGCAAGCGCGCACTCGAGATCGCGACGACGCTCGCGACGGAGCCGGAGCTGATGCTGCTGGACGAGCCGACTCAGGGCATGGGGCACGAGGACGTTGCGCGCGTCACCGAACTGATCAAAAAGGTTGCCGCCGGCCGGACCGTCCTGATGGTCGAGCACAACATGAACGTCGTTTCGAGCATCGCCGACATGATTACGGTGCTCGCACGTGGGTCGTTGCTGGCAGAAGGGCCGTACGCGACTGTATCCAGCAATGCGGCTGTCATGGAAGCCTATATGGGCACGACCGAGGCGGAACTCGCCGGCATCGGGCACTAGCATGGCCAACGCAGTCGACATCCGCGAGTTGCACGCCTGGTACGGCGAGTCGCACATCCTCCACGGGGTGGACCTGCACGTGGGGCGAGGCGAGGTGGTGACGCTGCTTGGGCGCAACGGCGCCGGACGCACGACGACACTGCGCGCGATCATGGGCCTCACCGGTACGCGCAAGGGCTCGATCCAGGTCAATGGCACGGAAACGATCGGCATGGCCACGCACAAGGTGGCGCACCTCGGCATCGGCTACTGCCCGGAGGAGCGTGGCATCTTCGCCAGCCTGTCGTGCGAGGAAAACCTGATGCTCCCGCCGCGCGTGGATGCGAGCGGCGGCATGAGCGTGGACGAGATCTACGCCATGTTCCCGAACCTGAAGGAGCGCGCCAAGAGCCAGGGCTCGCGCCTGTCCGGCGGCGAACAGCAGATGCTGGCCGTGGCCCGTATCCTGCGCACCGGCGCCCACCTGCTGCTGCTTGACGAAATCTCCGAGGGGCTTGCGCCCGTGATCGTCAAGAAGCTCGGCGAGATGATCCGTGCGCTCAAGGCGCGCGGCTACACGATCGTCATGGTCGAACAGAATTTCCGCTTCGCCGCGCCACTGGCGGACCGGTTCTACGTCATGGAGCATGGGCGCATCGTCGAAACCTTTACCGCATCCGAATTAAAGGCGAAGGAACAGACACTGCATCAGTTGCTCGGTGTCTAGCAGTGACCACCCTTTTGAGGAGGAAATGTCAATGAAGTTGAAGAAGATCGCCGCGGCCGTCGCGGCATGTGGGCTGGCGCTGGGGTTCTCCAGCGCGCAGGCCCAGAAGCTCTCGGGCGACAAGATCGTCATCGGGTTCATCACCGACATGTCCTCTGTGTACTCCGACATCGACGGCCCGGCGGGCGTCGAGGCAATCCGCATGGCGATCGCCGACATGCAGAAGGAGTTCCCAGGCAAGAAGATCGAGGTCGTTTTCGCGGACCACCAGAACAAGGCCGACATTTCGTCGAGCAAGGTACGCGAGTGGATCGACCAGGCCGGCGCCGACGTGATCATCGGCGGCACGAACTCGGCGGCGCAGCTGGCCGCAGCGAAGGTCGCGACCGAGAAGAAGCGTCCGATCATCGTTGTCGGCGCAGCTACCTCGCGGCTGACCAACGAAGACTGCTCGCCGTACATCGTGCACTATGCCTATGACACGATCGCGCTCGCCAACGGTACCGGCTCGGCGGTGGTGAAGGCCGGCGGCAAGAGCTGGTTCTTCCTGACGGCGGACTATGCCTTCGGCCACTCGCTGGAGAAGGACACCGGCGACGTCGTCAAGGCGGCGGGCGGGACGGTGGTCGGCGCGGTGCGCGCACCATTGAATGCCTCGGACTTCTCGTCCTTCCTGCTGCAGGCGCAGAACAGCAAAGCACAGATTCTTGGCCTCGCGAATGCGGGCGGTGACACGATCAACTCGATCAAGGCCGCCAACGAGTTCGGCGTGACCAAGACGATGAAGCTCGCCGGCCTCCTGATGTTCATCAACGACATCCACAGCCTGGGACTGAAGACGACGCAAGGCATGTACCTGACCGACGCGTGGTACTGGAACCAGACGCCCGAGTCGCGTGCCTGGGGTCGCCGGTTCTTCGAGAAGTTCAAGCGCATGCCGTCGTTCCTGCAGGCGGGAGATTACTCGGCGGTGACGCAGTACCTGATGGCGGTCAAGGCCGCTGGCACGGATGACGCCGACGCAGTCATGGCGCAGCTCAAGAAGCAGAAGATCAATGACATGTTCACCAAAGGCGGCGTGATCCGCGCCGATGGCCGCATGGTGCACGACATGTATCTGATGCAGGTGAAGTCACCTGAGCAGTCGAAGGACCCTTGGGACTACTACAACGTCGTCCAGACGATTCCCGGCGACCAGGCTTACCAGTCCCTGGCCCAGTCGCGCTGCTCGATGATCAAGAAGTAAGACGCTGACGTGCACCGGGCGCTGCGGCGCCCGGTCACAACCTTGCGCCCACGATGACGGAACTGTTCGGAATCCCGCTGTCCGCGCTGCTGTCCCAGCTGCTGCTGGGGCTGGTGAACGGCTCGTTCTACGCGATGCTGTCGCTGGGGCTGGCGGTCATCTTCGGGCTGCTGAACGTCATCAATTTCGCGCACGGCGCCCTGTACATGATGGGCGCCATCTTTGCGTGGATGGG
>Ga0102851_10003184_pt1 | contig 10152 bp, 10 predicted proteins | sample Mud3Dept3metaG_FD_79558 | JGI IMG/M metagenome (GOLD analysis project Ga0102851, IMG submission 79558) | Freshwater wetland microbial communities from Ohio, USA, analyzing the effect of biotic and abiotic controls - Mud 3 Core 4 Depth 3... | ecosystem: Environmental > Aquatic > Freshwater >...
GAAGCGCTGCTTCAAGGTCGTGCTGGATGCGCGCGGCAAGCCGGCCACCACAGCGGACATCGCGCGCCGCATCGAGCGCTGGCGGCAGGAGGGGCGGGATGTTGCGTTCGTGATCGGCGGCGCTGATGGCACTGCGAGTACACTGCAGCAGGAGGCCGATCTCTTGCTGTCGCTGTCGCCACTGACGCTGCCGCACGGGCTATGCCGCATTTTGCTATCCGAGCAGCTTTATCGCGCCGTGTCGCTGTTGGCCGGACATCCGTATCACAGGGAGTGAAAACAGGAATCCCATGACGATTTCCACTAACCGAGTCTACCTCGTTTCGCGCAGTCCGCGCCGGCGTGAGCTGCTCAAGCAGATCGGCATCGCGTTCGAATTGCTGCTGCTGCGCGAGGACCTGCGGCGTAGCGCCGACGTTGACGAGGCGCCGGCACCGGGCGAGTCTCCGGCGGCCTATGTGAGCCGCGTTGCGCGCGCCAAGGCCGAAGCCGGCTGGATCCGGATCGCAAGCCGCAGGCTGCAGCCGCATCCGGTGCTGGCCGCGGATACGACAGTCGTGCTCAATGGCGAGATCATCGGCAAGCCTGCCGATGCGCGCCGCGCGCATCAGTTGCTGCGGCGCCTGTCGGGCCAGACGCACCAGGTACTGACCGCCGTGGCGGTTGCGCGCGGGGCGCGCGTCGAAACTGCGCTGTCGACCTCTGCGGTAGAATTCCGGGAACTGGCAGACAGCGAAATCCAGCGTTACGTCGCGAGCGGCGAGCCGCTCGACAAAGCCGGCGCCTACGCGATCCAGGGCCGCGCAGCGGTGTTCGTGCGCGCAATGAGCGGCAGCTATTCCGGGATCATGGGCCTGCCTTTGTTTGAGACCGCCGAACTGCTGGCGCGATTCGACGTCGCCCCGGCCTGACTCCGGCTTTGCGCGAGGCGAGCTTGAGTGAAGAAATCCTGATCAACGTCACCCCCCAGGAGACGCGCGTTGCCGTCGTCCAGCAGGGCGTGGTGCTGGAGGTGCAGGTGGAGCGCGCCTCGGCGCGCGGACTGGTCGGCAACATTTACATGGGGCGCGTGGTCCGCGTGCTGCCCGGCATGCAGTCGGCGTTCGTCGACATCGGCGGCGGCCGTGCCGCGTTCCTGCACGTGGCCGACATCTGGGGCCACCGCCAGGACGGCGAGCAGGGGAAGCCCATCGAGAAACTGCTTGCCGAGGGGCAGAACCTGCTGGTGCAGGTGGTCAAGGACCCGATCGGCACCAAGGGCGCGCGGCTTTCCACCCAGGTCAGCATGGCCGGACGGCTGCTGGTTTATCTGCCGCAGGAATCGCGCATCGGAATTTCGCAGCGCATCGAAGATGAGGAGGAGCGGCTGCATCTGCGCGAGAAGCTGCAGCAATTGCTGCCGCCGGATGTCACCGGGGGTTTTATCGTCCGCACCATGGCGGAAGCGGCGAGCGAGCGCGAGTTGCTGGCGGACGTCGGCTATCTGCGCAAGCTGTGGCAGGGCATCCAGGACAAGGCGCGGGGTGCCGCGCCGGCCGCGTTGCTCTACCGGGACCTCGACCTGAGTCTGCGCGTGCTGCGCGATTTTGCGAATGATGAAACGGCGCGCATCCTGGTTGATTCCCGCGAAACGTTCCAGAAGGTGCAGACCTTTGCGCTTGAATTCACACCCAATGTCGCCACGCGGCTCGAGCATTATTCCGGCGCGCGGCCGCTGTTTGATCTCTACGGCGTCGAGGACGAAATCGAGAAGGCGCTGGCGCGGCGGGTCGACCTCAAGTCCGGCGGCTACCTGATCATCGACCAGACCGAAGCGCTGACGACAGTCGATGTCAACACCGGCGGCTTCGTCGGGGTGCGCAGCTTCGACGACACGATATTCAAGACCAATCTGGAGGCCGCGCAGGTGATCGCGCGCCAGCTGCGGCTGAGAAACCTCGGCGGCATTATCATCATCGACTTCATCGACATGGATTCGGAAGAGCACCGCAATGCCGTGCTCAACGAGTTCCGCAAGGCACTGGCGGGCGACCGCACGCGCATGACGGTGAACGGTTTTACCCAGTTGGGCCTCGTGGAGATGACGCGCAAGCGCACGCGCGAGAGCCTCGCGCATGTGCTGTGCGAGCCGTGCCCGGTATGCCAGGGACGCGGCGAACTGAAGACCGCGCAGACGGTGTGCTACCAGATTCTGCGCGAACTGCTGCGCGAGGCGCGCCAGTTCGAGGCCCGAGAATACCGGATCCTTGCCTCCCAGCAGGTGATCGATCTCTTCCTCGACGAGGAGTCGCAGGGTTTGGCGATGCTTTCGGACTTCATCGGCAAGCCGGTGTCGCTGCAGGTCGAGTCGCAATATAATCAGGAGCAGTTCGATATCGTGTTGATGTAGCGGAGACCAACCATGTTCGAATCCGCCGAGCTCGGCCACACCATTGCCAAGCAGGTGTACCGGCGCCGCGAGCCCAAGCTGCGCGCGGATTTGCTCACCGCCCAGTACGAACTGCTCGCCCGGCGCGATTTTCCGGTGATCGTGCTGATTGCCGGCGTCGACGGCGCGGGCAAGGGGGAGACCATCAACTTGCTCAACGAGTGGATGGACCCGCGGCATATCGTGACGCACGCTTTCGGCAAAATGACCGACGAGGAGAGCCAGCGGCCGCCGATGTGGCGCTACTGGCGCGCGCTGCCGCCCAAGGGCCGCATCGGCATCCTGTTCGGATCCTGGTACACCGACCCGATCATGGTCCGCGCGACGCAGAAATCCCGCGGTTCCAGGTTCGAGCGCAGCCTGCAGGAAATCAACGATTTCGAGCGCATGCTGTGCGACGAGGGCGCGCTGATCCTGAAATTCTGGTTTCATCTTTCCAAGCGGCAGCAGAAGAAACGGCTGAAGGCGCTGGAGGCCGATCCCAATGTGCGCTGGCGTGTCACCGGGACGGACTGGGAGCGGTACAAGCTGTATGACCGGTTCCGAAAAATCTCCGAGCAGGCGCTGCGCGAGACCAGCACGGGCCACGCCCCGTGGACCATCGTCGAGGGGACCGATCCGAATTACCGTTATCTGACCGTGGGCCAGCTGCTGCTCGATGCGCTGAGGGAAAGGCTGTCCGGCCGGCGGCCGCCACCGGCCCGTCCGGCCGCGCTGCCGGTGCCCGCGCTCGACGGCCGCAATCTGCTGAACAGCCTCGATTACCAACAGGTGCTGCCGAAAAAATCCTACGGCGACAAACTCGAAAAATACCAGGGCCAGCTCAACCTGCTCACGCGCGACCGGCGGTTTCGCGATCGGTCGCTGATCGCGGTGTTCGAGGGAGTCGACGCCGCAGGCAAGGGCGGGGCGGTGCGCCGTATCACGGGCGCGCTCGATGCGCGCCATTACAACGTGATACCGGTCGCCGCGCCGAACGAGGAGGAGCGCAGCCATCCGTACCTGTGGCGGTTCTGGCGGCACCTGCCGCGCCAGGGCCGCGTCACGATCTTCGACCGCTCGTGGTATGGCCGCGTGCTGGTGGAGCGCGTCGAGGGATTGTGCGCCGAGTCGGAGTGGCTGCGCGCCTACGCCGAAATCAACGATTTCGAGGCGCAGCTGGTGGCGGCGGATGCGATCGTGGTCAAATTCTGGCTCACAATCACCAAGGACGAGCAGTTGCGGCGTTTCCGCGAGCGCGAACGCACTCCGTTCAAGACCTTCAAGATCACCTCCGAGGACTGGCGCAACCGCAGGAAATGGAATGACTACGAACGCGCGGTGTGCGACATGATAGAGCGCACCAGCACCGAGATCGCGCCGTGGAGCCTGATTCCGTCCAACGACAAGTACTGCGCGCGGATTGAAATCCTGAAGACGCTGTGCGAGCGGATCGAGGCGGCTTTGTGATGCGGGATGGCCGTGCCGGCCCGCTTGCTAGAACACGCGCCGGATCAGCGCGTCGAGCCACGTCAGCGGTACCGTCAGCAGCAGTTGGCAGAGTATCAGCACGAATAGCGGCGAGAGATCGACGTTGGCGATGGTCGGCATCATTCTCTGGAAAGGGCGCAGGAACGGCCGCGTGACGCTCGCCAGGAGCGGCGCCAGCGGGCTGTAAGGATTGACCCAGCTCAGTACCGCCTGCACCACCACGGCGACCATCACGACGTAGACCGCCAGCCGCACGAGCTGAATTGCGGCGAGCGCGGCCACCGCGGTCAGCGCGATGCCGATCGCCGAACGCGGCACGTAGCCTTTGAGCTGCAACACGATCCAGAACTGCGCCATCTCGGTCAGCCACGCCAACGCCAGCGTCGCCAGGTCGAGCCCCCCCAGTCCCGGAATCACGCGCCGCGCCGGGCGCACCACAAAATCGGTAAGCGCGGCCACGAATTGCGAGAACGGGTTGCGCGCGGGTGCGCGCAGCAACTGCAGCATGAAGCGCAGCAGCAACGCGAGCGCAAACAGGTCGCCGAGCGTGACGATCAGGAAAATCAGCGCTTGCGTGAGCACGGTTCAGTCCCTGCCGAATTCCACGCCGAGTTCGCGCGAGCGCTGCGCGGCGGCGTGCACGGCGGCGACGATGCGCTCCCTGATCTGGTCCGCGTCCATGCAGGCGATCGCGCGCTCGGTGGTGCCACCCTTGGAAGTGACGCGGGCGCGCAGCGTCGCGAGGTCTTCGCTGGCGCCGGCCGCGAGCTTGACCGCGCCGGAAAAAGTCCCGAGCGCGAGTTGGCGCGCGGTCGCGGGATCAAACCCGAGTTCCTGTGCCGCCTGCTGCAGCGCCTCGACGAAGTAAAACACATAGGCCGGGCCGCTTCCCGACACCGCAGTGACGGCGTCGAGCTGCTCCTCGCGTTCGAGCCATAACGTGCTGCCGACGGCGCCGAGAATGGCGTCAGCGCGCGATTTATCCTCGCTGCCCGCACCGGGCAGCGCGTAGAGCCCGGTGCAGCCGGCGCCCACGAGCGCCGGGGTGTTGGGCATCGCCCGCGCGAGCTTCGGGTAGCCGCCGAGCCAGCGCGAGAGGTCGGTGGCGCGGATTCCGGCCGCGATGCTGATGACGAGTTGCCGGCTGAGCAGCGGCTTGAGCGCGATTGCAGCTTCGCGCACTTGCTGAGGTTTTACCGCGAATACGATGCAGTCGCTGTCGACCGCCGCGGGGGAGACCGCGGCGTAAGTCCGCACCCCGAATTGCTGTTCGAGGCGTTCGCGCGCCGCAGGGGCAATTTCAACAACCCGCAGCGTGCCTGCGGCATAACCCCTGTTGAGGAGGCCACCGATGATCGCGCCCGCCATGTTGCCGCCGCCGATGAACGTGATGTTCATAAAGTGTCCTCAGTCACCTCATGATTCTACGGGTTTCTCCGAGCCCTTTGTGTTCTCGGTGACCAAAGTCTTTTGTCTGGGGCCGAAAATTGCGGTGCCCACGCGAACCAGGGTTGCGCCTTCCGCAATCGCTGCCTCGAGATCGTCGGACATCCCCATCGACAGCGTGTCGAGCGCGATGCCGGCGCTCACCAGCGCGTCCTTTAACTGCCGCAGCTGCGCAAAATAGCGGCGTTGTTGCGCATAATCCGGGCTCACGGGAGGAATCGCCATGAGCCCGCGCAATTTGAGCCGCGGCAACGCCGCCACCGCGCGCGCCAGCGCCAGCGCCTCGCCGGCAGCAACGCCGCTTTTGCCAGGCTCGGCGCCGATATTGACCTGGATGCATACCTGCAGCGGTGCGAGCCCGGCGGGGCGCGCGGCGGACAGGCGCTGCGCGATCTTCAGGCGCTCGACGCTGTGCACCCAGTCGAAATGCTCCGCAATCATGCGCGTCTTGTTGCTCTGGATTGGGCCTATAAAATGCCATTGAAGCGCAGGATCGGAGGTTGCGGCGATTTTGGCGACGCCTTCCTGCGCGTAGCTCTCCCCGAACGCAGTCTGCCCGTGCTCGCGCGCAACGGCCACCGCATCGGCGCCGAGCGTCTTGCTCACCGCAATCAGACCGATATCTCCGGGGCTGCGGCCGCACGCCTGGGCGGCGTTTGCGATGCGCTGTCTTACGGCTTGCAAGTTGGCGCCGATTGTGTCCATAATTTCAAGCAAAAATAGGGGTTTAGTGTGACTTATTTGCTGCGGCAGCACGCCCCCTCCGCTGCTCACCCGGCTGCTGTAACAAGGAAATTATAATGGACATCTCCGAACTGCTTGCATTTGTCGTCAAGAACAAGGCTTCCGACCTGCACCTGTCATCGGGCCTGCCGCCGATGATCCGGGTGCATGGCGACATACGGCGCATCAATCTGCCCGCGATGGAGCATAAGGACGTCCACAACATGGTGTATGACATCATGAACGACGGGCAGCGCAAGTTCTACGAGGAAAACCTCGAGTGCGACTTCTCGTTCGCGATTCCCAACCTGGCGCGCTTTCGCGTCAACGCTTTCGTGCAGCTGCGCGGAGCCGCCGCGGTGATGCGCACGATTCCTTCGAAGATACAGTCGCTCGAGGACCTCAAGTGCCCGCCGATTTTCAAGGAAATCGCGGACACGCCGCGCGGCATGTGCCTGGTGACGGGGCCGACCGGTTCCGGCAAATCGACGACACTGGCGGCGATGGTCAATCACATCAACGAAAACGAATTCGGCCACATTCTCACCGTCGAGGACCCCATCGAGTTCGTTCACGATTCGAAGAAATGCCTGATCAACCAGCGCGAGATCGGGCCGCATTCGTTGTCTTTCGCCAATGCGTTGCGCTCGGCGTTGCGCGAAGACCCCGACGTGATCCTGGTCGGGGAGATGCGCGACCTTGAAACGATACGGCTGGCGATGACCGCCGCCGAGACCGGCCACCTGGTGTTCGGCACGCTGCATACGAGTTCCGCCGCGAAGACCATCGACCGTATCATCGATGTCTTTCCGGCGGATGAGAAGGAGATGGTGCGCGCGATGCTGTCGGAATCATTGCGCGCGGTGATATCGCAGACGCTGCTGAAAACCAAGGACGGATCCGGCCGTGTAGCCGCACACGAAGTCATGATCGGCACGCCCGCGATTCGCAACCTCATCCGCGAGGCCAAGGTCGCGCAGATGTATTCCGCGATCCAGACCGGCCAGTCGTTCGGCATGCAGACGCTCGACCAGAACCTGCAGGACCTGGTCAAGCGCAACATCGTGTCGAGCGACGAAGCGCGCGGCAAGGCCGCGAACAAGGACAACTTCAAATGATGGCGCGTCATTGACGCCGGACGGCAAACGCCACGCGGCGGGCGGCGGCGGATGAGCCGGCCGCCTGCAGACACACGCTTGGGAGGATTCAACAATGGATCGTGATCAGTCAGTTCAATTCATGCACAGCCTGCTGCGCGCGATGGTCAGCAAGAAAGCCTCTGACCTGTTCATTTCCGCGGGTTTCCCGCCGGCGTTCAAGGTCGACGGCAAGATGACGCCGGTGTCGAGCCAGACGCTGACGCCGCAGATGACCTCCGATCTCACGCGCGCCATGATGAATGACAGGCAGGCGCAGGAATTCGAGGCGACCAAGGAGTGCAACTTCGCGGTTGCCCCCGCCGGCATCGGGCGCTTCCGCGCGAGCGCCTTCGTGCAGATGGCCCGCATCGGCATGGTGCTGCGGACCATCACGACGGCGATTCCGAGCCTCGACGAACTCAAGCTGCCGGCGGTGTTGAAGGAAATCGTGATGAACAAGCGCGGCATGGTCATTTTTGCCGGTGGCACCGGCAGCGGCAAATCGACTTCGCTCGCGGCGATGATCGGATACCGCAATGAAAACAGCTACGGCCACATCATCACGATCGAAGACCCGGTCGAGTTCGTGCACGAACACAAGAACTGCCTGATCACTCAGCGCGAAGTCGGCGTCGACACGGAATCATGGCACGCCGCGCTCAGAAACACGTTGCGGCAGGCGCCCGACGTGATCCTGATCGGCGAAATCCGCGACCGCGAAACGATGGACCACATGATTTCCTTCTCGGAGACCGGGCACCTGGCGATGGGCACGCTGCACGCCAACAGCGCCAACCAGGCGCTCGACCGCATCATCAACTTCTTCCCCGAGGAGCGCAGATCGCAGGTGCTGATGGACCTGTCGCTCAACATTCGGGCGTTTGTCGCGCAGCGCCTGGTTCCGAAGCGCGACGGCAAGGGCCGTTCTGCCGCGGTCGAGGTCATGCTCAATTCGCCGTTGATTTCGGAGCTGATCTTCAAGGGCGAAGTGAACGAGATCAAGCCGATCATGGCGAAATCGCGCGAGCTCGGCATGCAGACCTTCGACCAGGCGCTGTTCGATCTCTACGAAGGGGGTGAGATCAGCTACGAGGACGCGCTGAGAAACGCCGACTCGGTCAACGAGCTGCGGCTGAATATCAAGTTGAACAGCAAGGCAGCCCGGGACAAGAATGTCATGGAAGGAATCGAACACCTGAACATCGTGTGATTTCGGCGCCTGCGGAAGCAAGGGCCAGGCAAAGGCGCCTAGCTTGCCGCACGCACGGCTTGCAAGGCCCCAAGGTCGGCAAGAACGGCTTTGACCTCGGCGCGACCCGCTTCGGATAGCGGCGTCTGAGGTGGCAGGGGCGCGCCGACCTCGTAGCCCTGAAGTTCCAGGCCACCCTTGATGCATGCCGCCAGGTTGTATTTGGCGAAGACCCGATTCATGCGCCAGAGGCTGCGTTGCAATCGCATCGCCTCGTCCCATTTGCCGGCGCGACACAAGTCGTACAAATGCACGCTTTGCCGGGGCACCACACACGCCGGTCCTGCCATCCAGCCGACCCCTCCGATCAGCATGACGCAGGCCGGGATGTGGGCCGAGGCGCTGAACACGCGTATCCGGTCCCCCACCGCGTTGATGATGCTGAGCAGCCGGCCGGTATCTGACGATGCGTCTTTGAGATAACGGATGTTGTCTATTTTGGCGAGGCGCTCGATGGCCGGCAGCGTAAGATCGCTGCGCTGAAACTGCGGATTCGTATACAGCACGACCGGCAATGCGGTTGCGTTTGCCATCGCGGTGAAATAGGCGACCACACCATCCTCGGTGAGCGGAAAATAGGCTTCGAGTATCCCGAGAATGCCATCGACGCCGAGCGCCTCGTAGGCCCTGACCTGTTCGACCGCATCGGCAATCGTGGTCGCCGCGACGCCGGCCACGACAGGCACCCTGCCGCGCGTCGCGGCGACCACGACCTCCACGATGCGGTGGCGTTGCTCCCGGTTCAGGTAGGCGAACTCCCCGGTCGATCCGAGCGGCGTCAAGCCGTGGACGCCGGCGTCGATCAGATCGTTCACGAGCCGCGTCAGTACCGCGTCCTTGACCCGGCCGCGCTCGTCGATGGGTGACACCAGATAAGGAAATACGCCGCGAAATTCACTGTGTGTCATGCCCGGCTCCCAAACAATTGTGACACGGTGCCTCCGGCCCTGTTCAAACTGGAGGTGAACTGCGCGAGGGTCATGGATTCCACTGGTATGGGTAGTCCATCTGGCTGGCGATGCACGCGCGCGCATCTGCACCCGCCAGTCTTTGCACCACGTGCAGGCCCAGGTCGATGGCGGACGCGACGCCGCGCGCGGTAATGACCTCTCCCTCATCGACCACTCGTTCCTGAACCACCGCTCCACAGTAGGGCTCCAGCTCCTTGTATGCGCTCGGATGCGTGGTTGCGCGTCGACCCCGGAGGAAACCCGCCGCTCCGAGAAGGAGGGCACCGGTGCATACCGATATCTTCAGCGGCACGGATCGGGCAGGATTCAGCCAATCGAGGAAACCGCGGTCATGCTGGAGGACCCGGGTGCCGAACCCGCCGGGCACAAAAAGCATGTCGTAGGAACCGAGCGGTTCGGCCACGGCGTCAGCTTCAAGCTGTAGCCCGCGGTCATCGACAACCTGCTGGGTCATCGAGCAGATGCGCCATTCGAAGTCGTCCATTATCTTCATCGTCTTCAGGCGCGTCACGGGGTCGTAGAACCCGATGAAATCCAGAGAGGTCATTCGGTCGAATATTACGAAAGCGGCTTTCATGAAGCCTTCCTTCCACAATGTCGCGCGCGATCAACGATGGAACTCAGCGGCGGCTCGTAGCCGTCCGCTGGGGTGATAGGTTGGGCGGAAAATACAGTAAATAACGGAATCATACTGCCTTGGTTGTCTACTGTTTCCTGGTTACAAGC
>Ga0102851_10003185_pt1 | contig 10151 bp, 7 predicted proteins | sample Mud3Dept3metaG_FD_79558 | JGI IMG/M metagenome (GOLD analysis project Ga0102851, IMG submission 79558) | Freshwater wetland microbial communities from Ohio, USA, analyzing the effect of biotic and abiotic controls - Mud 3 Core 4 Depth 3... | ecosystem: Environmental > Aquatic > Freshwater >...
ACCGCGCGTGGTTGCCGCGCTCGGCGCGCAGGGCTTTCTCGGCGTGTACTCGTTGCTGGCGTTGCTCGTGTTCGCGGCGCTGGTCTGGTTCTACGTCGGTCATCGTCACCAGGGGACGCAATTTTGGGCGCCATCGACCGGCGGCATCGCGTTGTGGGCGAACTACGCGGTGCAGGGCGTCGCGTGGTCGCTCGTGGTGGCAGGCGTGATGACGCCGAGTCCCGCCGCCTTCGTCGTTGGCGATGCCAAGCGACCCGAAGCAGCCCGCGGTGTCCATCTGCTGACGCGCCACCCGGTCTTCATGGGCGTCGGGATCTTCGGCGCGCTGCACCTCTTCGTGATGGGCTTCGCATCCGATGTCGCATTCTGGGCGGGGTTCCCGCTCTTCGCGCTGATCGGCTGTGCGCACCAGGATCGCCGTAAGCTCGCGGCCGAGGGCGCCGACTACCGCGCGTGGCACGAGCGAACGCCGTTTCTCCCCTTCACGGGCCGCGAGACAGTGCGCGGGCTGCGCGAACTCCCGCGGCTCGCGATCCCGATCGGCGTCGTGCTCGCCACCGGGCTTCGACTGCTCCACGGCCCGCTCTTCCACTGACGCTGGGTCGGAAGGGCTACGCGCCCGAGCCCTCGAAGCAGAGCTTGAAGCGGCGCTTCCCCAGCCGATGGCGCGGCCGGTACGCGAGCAGCGCCTCGCAGCCTGTTCTCGCGAGCGACGCGTCGACGCGCGCTCGCTCCGCATCCGGGAGCGCACGGTACGCATCGAGCGTGCGCTGCAGCATCCACAGCGTGTAGGGGCTCGTGTAGCGCTGGAAACGCGCGCCCCGGAAGCCGGTGTCGTGGAAGCCGACGGCGCGCGGCGGCTCCTCGAGTTCGGGCGGACGCGCGTCGGCCCAGCGCTCGAAGTCGCGCACGGTGTCGAGCAGCAGCGGCACGGCGTCGCGACCGATCAACTCGAGGATGGGGCGGAGCGTGTCTGCCAGCGCGTCGTCCGGGAGAAAGTCGCCCGACGCCGTGGGGTCGGGGTGGTTCATCCGCTCGATCCAGTGACAGACGCGCGGTGCGCGCTCGCGCAGCAGGCGACCCGGTACGGCGTCGAGATACAGGTGCGCGTAGAACGGGCCCAGCAGCGCGCAGTCGGCGAGCGACATGCGCGCGCCGAGCAGCGCCGCGTGTTCGGCGAAGTGCGCGGAGAGCGCGTCGAGCAGGTCTGCCAGGTGCATTTCGATCGCCGCGTGCGACTCGGGCCGCACCCCGAGCATCGCGATCGACCCGCTCATGCGATCGGCGAACTTGATCGCGCCCGCCGGGTCGCCGGTCGCGGCGGCGAAGTCGGCGCGCGCTTTGCGCTCGCTCTCCGGGAAGCTCCAGCGGTAGTGCATCGCCGGCAGCAGCAGGAACTCGTCGGCGTAGAGTTCGAGCAGGTACGCGACGACGCGCTGCACCGGCGTCGCTGGAACCAGCGCCGGCTCGGGATGACGGCGCTCGAGCGCGTCGAGGATCTCGCTGGTGTCCTGCCAGGTCTCGTCCTCGGGCGTCACGACGATCGGAATGAAGCCGAGTCCGGTGCGCGGCAGGATCACGTCGCGGTAGGCAGCCGGCGTCGGTAGATGCTCGACGAAGAAGATCCCCTTCCGTCGCAGCGCGGGGCGCACCTTCCCGGAGAAGTACGAGATCTCGGCAGCATAGAAGCGATACGGCAAAGCGGACGGTCCTCGTCGTGGACGGGCGGAGGACTCGAGGGACACACCTGCCGTTGCCGCCGCGCGCTGCATGGTACCGGGATGTCGCGACACGGCGAGGCGCGACCTCCACACGTAGCGAGTCGAGGTGTGTCCCCGAAGTCCACAGCCAGTCCACGACGAGGACCGTCCCCTTTCTCCTTGTCGCGATGCCAAGGCGGTGCTAGATGCGGGGTCACTCGTTCGTCGCCCCCCGAGAGGCGCATTGCTCGAGTTCCAGATCGCAGAAGGCATTCGCCTGACGGACGTCATCGACGTTGCGCTCGTGGCCGTGGCGCTATGGGCCGCGTTGTCGTGGCTGCGGCGCGCGCGCGCCCGGATCGCGCTGGCCGGGGTCGCGATCGCCGGCGCGGCCTTCCTCGTCGCGCGCCAGCTCGAACTGCAGATGACGGTGTGGATCCTGCAGGGCTTCTTCGCGGTCCTGGTGCTCGTGCTGGTGGTCGTCTTCCAGGAGGACCTGCGACGGCTCTTCGATCAGATCGCAGTCTGGGGACTGCGCCGCAAACCGGCCCCCGCGCCGCCCGATGCGGTGGACGCGCTGGTGGGTACCGTGCGGCAGCTCCTCTCGCAGGGCGTCGGCGCGCTCTTCGTGATCCCCGGTCGCGAGCCGCTCGACCGCCACGTCGCCGGCGGCATCCCGCTCGGCGGTCTGCTCTCCGAGCCGCTGCTGCTGTCGCTCTTCGATCCGCACTCGCCCGGTCACGACGGAGCCGTCTCGATCGAGGGCGATCGTGTGACGCGCTTCGCCATGCACCTGCCGCTGTCGAGCGATCACGATCAGCTCGGCTCAGGCGGAACGCGCCACGCGGCGGCGCTCGGACTCGCCGAGCGTGCCGATGCGCTCTGCATCGTCGTCTCGGAGGAGCGCCGCTCGGTGTCGGTCGCGCGCGACGGTCAGCTGCGCGTGCTGGCCGGGCCCGAGCTGCTCGCGCGCGAGATCCGCCGCTTCATGATGGAGCGCGGTCCCAAGCGGGTCGAGCGGCGTTCGCGTGGGCGTGAGGTGTTGCAGCGTTGGCCCGAGGCGCTGCTCGCTACGGGCGCGTCCGCGGGCCTGTGGCTGCTGCTCGTGCCGGGTTCGACGGTCGGCGAGTTCCAGCGAAGCATTCCCGTCGTGATCGAGAATCTGCCGCCGGGTTACGCGATCGAGAGCGTCGAGCCCACCGAGGTCGACGTCGTCTTCGAGGGCCGCCGTCGCGACCTCTACCTGGCAGGGCAGCAGGCGAAGCTGGAGGTTCATGTCGACGCGTTGCTGGTGCAGCTCGGTCGTCGCTCCTTCGACGTCGGTCCCGAGGACGTGCAGCACCCGGAAGGTGTGACGCCGCTCCGCGTCAATCCGACCCGCATCAAACTGAACGTCGTGCAGAGCAACGCGGAGAGCAGCCGGCCACCCAGCCGTCGCGGCTAGGGGCCGGCCTCCGGTCGATCACGCTTTTTCGTAACCCATCACCGCCTTCACTTCGAGGAACTCCTCGAAGCCGAAGCGGCCCCACTCGCGGCCGTTGCCCGAATGCTTGTAGCCGCCGAAGGGCGCCGCGAAGTCCGGTCCGGCGCCGTTCAGGTGCACGTTGCCGGTGCGCAGTCGCAACGCCACGCGGCGCGCGCGATCGAGATTGCCCGACGTGACGTAGCCCGAGAGGCCGTACGGCGTGTCGTTCGCGATGCGGATCGCCTCCTCCTCGTCGCGGTACGGCAGGATCGCGAGCACCGGCCCGAAGATCTCCTCGCGCGCGATGGTCATGTCGTTCTTCACGTTCGCGAAAATGGTGGGCTTCACGTAGTAGCCCCTGGTGAGTCCGTCGGGACGACCGACGCCGCCCGTGACGAGCGTCGCGCCTTCGTCGATGCCCTTCTGGATCAGGCCCTGGATCTTCTTCCATTGCAGCTCGGAGACGACCGGGCCGATCGTCACGCCTTCCGCCGACGCCGGTCCGACCTTCACGCCCGAGGCGGCGGCCTTCGCGATCGCGACGGCTTCGTCGTGGCGGCTCGCCGGAACCAGCATGCGGGTCGGCGCGTTGCAGGACTGGCCGCTGTTCATCACGCAACCCTGCACGCCGCCGGGGATCGCGGTCTGGAAGTCGGCGTCATCGAGGATCACGTTCGCCGACTTGCCGCCGAGTTCTTGCGAGACGCGCTTCACGGTGGGCGCCGCGGCCATCGCGACCTGTACGCCCGCACGCGTCGAGCCGGTGAACGACACCATGTCGATTTCCGGATGCGACGCGATCGCCGCACCGACGTTGGGGCCGTCGCCGTTCACGAGATTGAAGACGCCCGCCGGCACGCCCGCCGCGTGGAAGATCTCGGCGAGCAGGATCGCGTCGAGCGGCGCGATCTCGCTGGGCTTCAGCACCATCGTGCAGCCCGCCGCGAGGGCCGGCGCCACCTTGCACATGATCTGGTTGACGGGCCAGTTCCAGGGCGTGATGAAACCGCACACGCCGACCGGCTCGCGCGCGATCAGCGTCGTGCCGTGCTGTTCCTGGAATGCGTAGTCCTTCAGCACGGCGATGGTCTGGTTGAGATGCCCGACTCCCGTCGCGGCCTGCGCCGCCTTGGCGAGCCACAGCGGCGCGCCCATCTCCTGCGAGATCGTGCGGGCCAGCTCCTCGTAGCGCGTCATGTAGACGGCCACGATCTTCTGGAGGAGGGCGAGCCGCTCTTCCTTCGTCGTCTGCGAGTAGGAGGCGAACGCGGCGCGCGCCGCCCTGGCGGCGTGGTCGACGTCCTCGGCGCTGCCGAGGCTGATCCGGCCGATGACCTCCTCGGTGGAAGGGTCGATGACGTCGAGAGCGGCGGGTTTGACCGGGTCGACCCAGCGGCCGTCGATGTAGAACTGAAGGCGTTCCTGCATGAGATCCTCCGTGCCGCGTGGGTCGCGGACAATGGGGCGCTTCGTAATTCCCGCCAGGGTATAGCGGAGGGTCCGCCGCGGCGAGGCCAGTGGCGACGCAACGGGCGTCAGCGAGCCTTCGGCGCGCTGCGGCTGCGCCGCGTTCGCGAGCGGACGAGTGGCGGACCCAGCGCGCGCAGGTCACGCGCGATCGCGCGCTCGGTCGAGGCCTCCATCGCGCGGAAGCGCCGCACCAGTTCCTCGCCGAACTCCGTGAGGCGCGCGCCGCCGCCGGCCCGGCCGCCGCTCGCGGTTTCGACGACGGGTCGGCCGAAGCCCGCGTTGAGGTCGTCGATCAGCTCCCAGGCGTGGCGGTAGGCCATCTCCATCCCGCGCGCCGCCGCCGAGATCGAGCCGTGATCGCGCACGCCTTCGAGGAGTTGGACCTTGCCGGGCCCGAGCGTGTGGTCGCCGTCGAGGTGGATGTGGAGTCGGACGCGGGCCACGGGAATCTCCTTTCGAGTCGTGCGCGCTCAGTCGGGCGGTTCGAGAACGCTTTGGTCGAAGAAGATCGCGAGGTTCGCGCCGGCGACGCGCTCGGAAACGGTGCGGAACTGGGCCAGCGAGATCGCCTGCGGCGCTTCGACGAGCGCGCGCACGACGTCGTCGAGGTTCTTCCTGCCGCCCGAGACGCGGCGGATCTCCTGGTCGAGTTCGCGCAGCAGCCCGACGGCGCGCGCGGTCGTGGCAGAACTCGACTGCGGAACGGTCACGCGCTTCACGCCGCGCCCCTTCTCGGCGATGCGCTCGAGCCCGCGCTCGTAGCGGCGCTTCGAGATCGTCTTCGAGCGCACCAGCGCTTCGAGTGAGTACAGCTCGGCAAGTCCCTCGACGGCCCAGTCGCCGCCCGGCCCGGCGCGCGCGCGCAGCAGCACGTGCATCACCTCGTGCAGTACGGGGCTGGTTACGTCATCGGCGATCAGCGGCAGGCTCGCGTGCAGGTACGCGCTCCTCGGAGCGGAGAGCCCCCCGCGCCACATCGGGTCGGCGGCGCCGACGAGCGCGAGACGGTCCGGCAGAGGCGCGATCTTGCGCAGCGCCGGCAGCGTCCAGCGCAACAGCGCCAACAGGTCCTGACGCCGCATCCCGTTGCCCACCGGCGCGCCGATCGCGAGATGCACGCCGGCCACGCGCTCGCGCAGCACGCCGAGTCGTCCCAGCAGCAGCCAGCCCACCGGGCGATCGAAGCGTCGCTCGGGCCGGTCGATCGACCAGCTGTCGTCGTCGAGCGGCGCGTACGGCAGCACCGCCGACCAGCCCTGCGGCAACACCAGTTGCAGCACCGCCTTGCTCTGCGCCCGATCTTCGGTGCGCACGCGCGCGGGGGGCACGAGGTCATCGCCGCGCAGCAACGCAAACGAGCGGGTGCAGCGCGCGTCGTAGCTGCTCTCGTCGCGCAGATGGTCGATGCGCACCGCGTAGTGCAGCACGCCGCCGCCGCGCGGCGGCGTCCAGGCGACGCTCGCTTCCTCGACCAGCACGTGGCCGTCGCCGCGGAACGCGAGCTGGCGCTCCGGGTCGACGCGGAAGCGCAGCGAACGGAACACGTTCGCGGGATCGGTCACGTGCAGTGCGACGTGCGCCGTTTTCTCGGTGGGGACGATGCGCACTTCGAAGCGCACGTCGTAACTCGGCGCCAGCTGCGGCTGCGGCTGCGGCGACTGCGCGCGCGCGCTCGCCGTCGCGAATGCGCAGGACACGACGAGCGCGAGCGCTGCCAGGCGTCGCCTCATGCCGGTACCCGGGCGCGCTCTGCAATCGCGACGGCGAGCGCGATGCGCTCCGCCACGCTCCGATCCGGCCCGATTTCGCGGTCGACGGCGCGCAGCCGCGGCAGCAGGCCGGCGCGGTTGGCGAGCTGGATCATCAAGCCGGGGCGGGCGTTCATCTCGAGCATCACCGGACCGTGTCGCGCATCGACCACCAGATCGGCGCCGACGTAGCCGAGCCCCGTCTCGTCGGCGGCGCGCAGCGCGAAGCCGAGCACGTCGGCGAAGCCGGGGATCGCGCGTCCGAGCAGCGCCTCGCCCGTGTCGGGGTGCTTGCGGATCGGACGGCTCTGCAGGATCGCGTGCGTGGTGCGGCCGCTTTCCAGGTCGATGCCCGCCGCCACGGCGCCCTGGTGCAGGTTCGCGCGTCCCCCCGCGCGAAGCGTCGGGAGGCGCGTCATCGCCATCACCGGGACGCCGCGGTAGACGATGACGCGCACGTCGGGCACGCCCTCGCTCGCGATCGCCGCGAAGTCGGGGTGTACGAGCAGTCGCTCCTCGACGATCGCGGCGTCGGCCTGGCCCGCGAGCGCGTAGAGACCTGAAATCACGCCCGCGGCGTGATAGGCGAGGTCGTCGAGTGTGACGCGCTGACCGCCCGCCAGGCGGAAACGCGCGCCGTCGCGGTCGCAGATCACGAGTATCCCGTTGCCCATCGCGCCGCGCGCGGGCTTCAGCACGAAGCTGTTCAGCCTTGCCAGCGCTTCGCGCAGCCGGCGCAGCTCGAAATGCTGGCGCGCGACAGCGAGCAGCTGCGGTGTCGGGATCCCCGCGCGCGCACACAGATCCTTGGTGAGCAGCTTGTCGTCGACGGCGGGATACGCCCCGCGCGGATTCCAGCGCAGCGTGTACTCGGCGTTGCGGCGGTTGATGCCGAGTACGCCATGGCGGCGCAGCGCGCGCAAGACCTTCATACAGGCCGCTCCGCGTCATCACTGGGATCGGCGAAGGAGCGGAAGCGCACCAGGTCGAGCAGTCGATAGCCGGTGTAACCGCCGATCCAGACCAGCATGCCCATCACGCAGAAGGTCAGCTCGGGGAACGAGAACATCACGTACTCCGCGGTCGGGTCGCGCAGGATCGGGTAGACGGCGACCGTCACCAGCAAGGAGTAGCCCGCGCGCACCAGCGCGTTGCGCATGCCCTCCTCGGCGATCGCGATCGAGAAGCGTTCGATCAGCATCGTGAGGATCACGATCGGGAAGAGTACGCCCGAGAACAACTCGCGCGTGTCGAACCTGCGGCCGACCAGCGCGAACAGCGCGACGCCGAGCACCACCAGACAGAGCAGGATCGCGAGTCGCGGCACCAGCAGCAGGCGCAGGCGTTCGAGGACGAGCCGCCCGAATACGCCCACGATGATCACGCCCACCACCATGGCGAGCCCGACGTAGATCGGCACGTTGCGCAGCGCGAACGCGATCAGCACCGGCATGAAGGTGCCGAAGGTCGGCACGCCGATCAGGTTGCGGAAGATCGCCACGACCAGGGCGCCGAGCGGCAGCGCGAGCAGCAGGCGCAACGCCGCCTGTGTGTCGACCGGAAGGCGGTACAGCGAAAGCGCGCGCAGCACGCGGTTCGCCGGCACCATCATCGCCGCCAGCTCTTCGGGGCGCAGGTGCTCACGCAGCGCTTCGTAGTGATAGGTGACGGCCTCGGCGCCCGTCGCCTCGACGCTCGCGAACGAACCCGCGCGCAGCGCGACGAGCGACGCAGGGCGCGTCGCGAAGAACGCGCCCGTGGGGGAGAGCGGCACCCAGGCGCCGCCCGCCCAGGCCTCGGCCCACGGGATCTCGCGTGGCGCCGCGCCACCCCGCAGCTCGAGTCCCGTGACGGGGCGCGCCGGTACGCCGGCCGCGCGCAGCAGCGTCACGAGCAGCGCCGTCTTGCCGCGTTCGCTGCCGGCGTGACTCGCGAGGGCGAGCAGCGCGTCGTCGGAGCCGCCCGCCGTCGTCGCCACTTCGTGCGCCACCATCGCGTAGATCGAGCGAAGCCGGCCCGCGACGTCGCTCGGCGGCGGCAGCGCGAGCACTTGCAGCGTCGCCGCGATCTCGGCCGCATCCATCGGGAACTCGCGCGTCGATCCGGCGTAGCGCTGCGCGCTCGCGGGCGGCGCGCCGACTTCCGTGGGCAGCGGCGTTTCGACCGGCGCGAGCCGCACGCGGAATCCGTACGCGATGTCGTGCACGCCGTCGAAGGCGCCGCGCCAGACCGCCGTGCGCCCGCCGTCCTCGGTGCGCAGCGTGAAGAGCAGGCGATCGGCGGAGGAGCGCTCGTCGTACACCTCCTGGCCGGGCGCCGTAGACGGCACCGGCGCGCGCACGCTGCCGCGACCGCCCGCGCCGCGCACCGTCACGTTCAGCTCGACGCGCCACAACCCTTCGGGGTCGGTGGGCAGTACGGGCAGGTCGTAGACGACAACCTTCCAGCCGAAGACGGCGAGTCCGAGGGCGACGAGCACGAACCCGACGGCGGCGACGACCCGGTTCATGCGCGCGGCTACTTCGGTTTGGAGAGATCGGAAGCGTCGGCGACGGAGCTGACCTCTCCGCGCAGCCGATTCAGCAGGGCCCGCGCCCAGATCCCTTCCGCGGCGAATATGACGAGACCGAGCGGAACCAGGATCCTTTCGGGCCTGGGCAGCACCAGCGCCGCGACGCCGAGGATCAGCAGCGTCGAGCCCACCGCGAGTACGATGATCTTGCGCCCGGCCGCGAGCGTGACGCGCGCGAGTGTCTCCCGATCACTCGCCAGCGGCGATACCAGCGGAGCCGTCTCGCGTCCGGCTGCGAACGCCGACGCGAGGATCCCGACGGCCAGGATTCCGATGATCACCGCGAGCGACGTCACGGTGGGGATCGGCTGGCTGTGGGAGAGGATCATCTTCACGCCGACGAACGCGAGGATGAAGACGAGGCTCTGCTTCAGGTACTTGAAGTGGTTGAGCAGCGGCGCGATCGCGAAATAGAGGTTGCGCAGGCCGAGGATCGCGAAGACGTTCGACGTGAAGACCAGGAACGGATCCTGCGTCACCGCGAAGATCGCCGGGATCGAGTCCACGGCGAAGAGCACGTCGGAACTCTCGACCATCAGCAACACCAGGAGGAGCGGCGTCGCGGCGCGGCGGCCGCTCATGTCGACGAAGAAGCGCTCGCCGTGGAGTTCGGGGGTCACCGGATAGAAGCGCCGCGCCAGGCGGATCACGGGGCTCTTTTCCGGGTCGGGTTCTTCGTTGCCGGCGATCAGCATGCGGACGGCCGTCAGGATCAGGATCCCGCCGAACACGTAGATGATCCAGTCGAAGCGCGTGATCAGGGCGGTGCCGAGGCCGATCATCGCGCCGCGCATCAACAGCGCGCCGAGGATTCCCCAGAACAGCACGCGGTGTTGGTAGGCGAGCGGCACGCGAAAATACGAGAAGATCAACGCGATGATGAAGACGTTGTCGAGCGAGAGGCTCTGTTCGAGCAGGTAGCCGGTGAGAAACTGGAGCGCCGCGGTTCGGCCGTCGAGGGGATGGCCGACGCCGACGCCCACGCCGAGCCAGTTGCGGTCGTAGAGGAAGAACACGAGCACGTTGAAGGCGAGCGCGAGCGAGACGTAGAAGCCGGCCCAGGCGAGCGCTTCGCCGGTGCGGATCGCGCGATTCTCGCGATGGAAGACACCGAGATCGAGAGCCAGCAGGCCCAGCACGAAGGCGAGGAAGCCCGCCCAGACCGCGACATCCAGCACTTGCATGGGCCGCGCAGG
>Ga0102851_10003186_pt1 | contig 10147 bp, 18 predicted proteins | sample Mud3Dept3metaG_FD_79558 | JGI IMG/M metagenome (GOLD analysis project Ga0102851, IMG submission 79558) | Freshwater wetland microbial communities from Ohio, USA, analyzing the effect of biotic and abiotic controls - Mud 3 Core 4 Depth 3... | ecosystem: Environmental > Aquatic > Freshwater >...
CAATTCAACTATTCCCAAATAGAAAAGGCCACTCTATACCAGCAGTGGCCTATTGAGCAGTTGATAATGCAGTTGGTGTTGCAGCTACTGACTGCAGAACTATTTCCTTACCAAGTATCCTCTCACATAGATGTCATCCACTCTATCACACTCGATCCTACCTACTCCAAGTATGAGCTCTCCATCTATGTCATAGAATGCCACGCCTACTATCTCGTGGTCATCTGCTGGATTCCCACTACCCTTGAAGAAGACTGCATAGGTATGGGCTGACTTTGGAATAAAGTGTGGTTCTTTAACTATCATACTACTCCTTTCTTGTAACTTGATAATCCACTGTTTCCTCAACTTCAGTGGTCTTACCAAAGTAGATAGATCTCCAAGGAGCGTGGATAGCTACTCCAACCAACTCCTTACCATCAAGTATGATCTCGACTGTGTGCAACTTGGCCTTCTCGCAGTCTATCTTTAGCGCTATTCTCTTCATCCTTACTTCCCTCCTTTTTGTCAATGATCTATTGTACAACTCAATGGAAGTGTCCAAGGCTATTGTTTTACTTCATCCCTCGCTGGGCCTTTTCCCAAGCTATTTGTTCCTCAAGCGTCCTACCAGCTGCATCAGCCCTGGCAATCAAGATGTCCATTGGATCTTCCGGAGGCTTTACACCTGGACTCGCAGCTCGCACCTTGATATGCTGCCCATTCGTCAACTTGCCGATTGCCTTGCGACCACCTGAGCCATTAGCCCATGCGATCTTGCGATCAGCGCAAGCGAACTGCAACACATCCTCAATCGTGCAATCGCTAAAGTCGATGTCCAGATGAACCGTGACAGACTCCGACTTTGGTACATCCTCATCGGCACGGATCTTCCCCGATATACTCCTGACAATACCTGTCAAATTTTCGGTTAGGTTTATCATAAGCGTTTGCTCCTTTCGTCGAGCAAGCGCCCTGGACACCTCCATTGAATTGTCAATGACCTATGTGGTTTTCTTGACCACGGAACCATCATACCACGAGTCGGTTCGAATGTCAAGTTATTCGTTGCTCGTTTGGATGTCGATGCCGAAGGGGGAAATTTAGACGTTTGCGCGCGCGGTTAGTCTCCCTAAGTTTTATTTCAAGAGAAAACAATGTACAACAATGTACATTCACCTACACAAACCCACTTTTAAGGAATTCGTTTAAAAATTAAACGAACTTGGTCAGTAGCGTGGTCAGTGGTGAGTGAGAGTAGGAAATGTACTGAAAATTACGTTGATTTTCAACATTGGTTGTGGTACACTGTCAATATGGAGGCGTATAGTAATGTCTGAAGTACAACTAAGGGAGGGTCTCTACGGTTTCGACTTCAAAGATGTCGACAGGAGACGGGTTCCCTTAGATGAACGTAAGACTTATGACATAAAAGGTCTCTGGCAACGCTCTCATGAGATAATTAACCTTGCTGCAAAAGGGTATAAAGGGACAGAGATTGCAGAAATCCTCAATATAACACCTCAGACAGTCAGTAATACACTTAATTCAGAGTTAGGTCAGCACAAACTTTCCGAGATTCGTCAGGAAAGAGATGGAGAGCTGAAGAAAACTGTTGAGAAAGTCAGAGTTCTCACAGATAAGGCCCTCCAGGTATACCATGAGATCTTCGATGATGAATCGGGAGAGTGCACTCTTAAGGATAAAATGAAAGCTGCTGACACAGTCTTATTAGAACTATCCGGTCTGCGTGTCCCTACCCGTATTCAAAGTCAGTCAGTCCACACTGTCTTAACACCAGAAGAACTAGAAGAGTTCAAGCAACGTGGGATTAAAGCTGCAAAGGAAAGTGGTCTGGTGATAGATGCTGAACCTGTCGAAGAAGCAGCAGGAGATAAAGTCTAGCATAGAGACCTTTGCTGTTCTCCTTGATGTAGATCCAAGTTGGGCCACGGCCATAGCGATGACTGAGAGTTCCCTCGGTGAACATCAGCAGTCGCCAACTGGCTGTCTCGGCGTGTTTCAGATGTCATCTATAGCCATGAAGGACCTTCTCCAGAACATGTCTGGTGATGATGACCTTATAGATATAGTCTGTGGAGTCGCCTTCCTCCGTCTCCTGATGAAAAGATGGAAAACCATCGAGAATGCTACTCTCCATTTCTGTGATCCCGCAGATCGTCACTTTTACCTGGACAGAGTGAAGAAATTTATGAGAGAGTTGGAGACCTAATGCTTCATACAGTTGAACGCTTCGTAATTCATTTCTTTTCAAGTGCTGGTGTACTGCTATGTGCCCTATTCGCTCTGCGTTTCGCGGCCAGGAAGATCAAGACAGCATTCCTACCTGACACCTACGCTAGACAACTCTTGTTTTGTGCCGTAGCGGTATTCTGTGGAGCTGCCTTGAGAGAAGCCATTGATGTTCACTATGGACAGTCACTGACAAAGGCCATATTCGACTACATCAGCTGGGCCGCTGGCTGTGGCTGCAGCATCTGGGCATTGGTGAGGCTACGGAGGTTAGAATGAGATTCTTCGCAACATTCGAGACACTTAACTGGACTAGGATGTGGTGGGTAGTCGGCATCATGACTGCTTTCTGGGCCTCCCTAGCTGGCATCACTATCCTCTTCCCAGTATTCGATCCTTGGTATAAGGGCATTAACATAGTTCTAGGTGCAGTCTCTGCTGCTCTACTCTTCGCCGCTCGCGGTACTAAATATATAGCCAATCGCACTGAACCTCCAGCAGACGGAAGACCATAAAGGAGAACCTTATGAGTATAGTTTCTGTTGCAGTGGTGCTAATTGTAGTTGGCATACTTCTATGGCTTGCTAACACCTATATTCCTATGGCTAGGTCAATAAAGAAGATATTGAACATAGCTGTAGTAATCATGGTGATTCTATGGCTACTTAACATCTTTGGAGTGTTTGCCGGACTACACAATGTCAGGATTAACTAATGCTTCCCCTATGGTTAGCAAGTCCACTAGTCAGAAAACTTCTCGTCTATGGCGCAATCATGTTAGTGGCCTTTCTCTCTTTCCGGTGGTGGCTGAACAGACACGACGCCATCGTCTACCAGGAGGGCAAGCAGTCCGTAACGGAAGAACAGAGGAAGAGAGCGGAGGAGACGATCAAACTGGAGCGAGAGAACCTGGCAAAAGAGAAGCAAGCCTTAACCCTCGTTATAGAGCAATTACAAAGTCAAATGGACAAGCTCCATGGAAACCTTAATGAAGCGATCAAGCAGAGCAAGAAGACTCAGGCTAGCAATCCTACTATTGTTCTGTCTATCCCTGACAGCGATTTGCCAGGAGCCATCCGTACCGAACTCAAACGTACCACTAACCAAAGATGAACTGCGTCAGGTACTCCTACGGCTCATGGACTGTAGGGAATACGAGAATAGATTGGCCATCTATGAAAGATTCAGTGATGACGCCAAGGAGATGTGTACCCAACTTGTTGCAGCTGAAAGAGAACGCACAGCTCAGGAAACTAAGGATAATGAAATAGCACTTAAAGAAGCTGCTATGTACAAGAGCCTATACGATTCCATTAGACAGAAGCCAAAAGGTGCAGGGTACTATGTCTGCAAAATCTTTACACTCGGAATCTCGCGTTGTTTTTAGAAATAAATACCTCAGTAGGAATGGCAATCTCAAGTGTGAGATTGATGTAGAGGCATTTAGGCGTGGGATTCTAGCTAGGGAAGGAATCTTATTTCCTTCACTAATTACATATTGGGGAGGGTTTGGAAATGGATATAAGACGTTGGGCAATCACTTTGATGTTCATAGTACTGTCTGTTCCTTGCATGGCACAGACGATCAACTTCGCCTGGGATCCTCATACTCAGGCAGCTGACCTGGCTGGCTTTAAGCTATATCAAGGAAAAACTGCAGGCACATACGATCAGGGACTAGTGGCCACTTTCACAGGTGGCAGCTTAACCACTGGCTCTATCCCAGTGCCCAAGCCTGGCCGTTACTACTGGGTCCTTACAGCTTTCACCCCTGACAGCATCGAATCCGACTTCAGCAATGAGGTTACTATGGTTGTCAAGCCTAAGCCGCCTAAGATAAACTCAGTGACCCAAATTGCTAGGGGTATAAGTAAAGCAGCCACTAGTGTTGCCAAGATCTTCGCCCCAGACACTAATCTCAAAGTGTCTGACTAACGAGTTTGGGCCTGGCTGGTTGCAGGGCAAAAGAGCTTTGGGCGAGCTCTCGGTTGGTCGGGCAGTCAGGCCCAACTGATTCATTTAAAATTTAAACGAACTGATGGCCTGGAGACTATATGCCTAAGAAACGAGAAGGGATTGGTGCTCCTTATGTTAAGGAATATACCAAAGAGGTAATGGAACCTCATAAGCCAATTAAGGGGCTTAAGATTCCTAAGGCTAAGGAAGTCAATGTTAAGGTAATATCCTCTCCCCAGGACTCGGCTGAAGATTGGATGAAGAAGCCTTGAAAGTCTCTATCATCATCAGTAATCGTAATGACGTAGCTATGATGTCTGTCACTTTCCGCTCTTGCATCGAAGAGTTACGTCCTCTCGGTCCTGGTGGAGGTGAGGTAGTAATAGGTGACAATTCTGATGAACCTACCTTTCAATTACTAAGAGGTGCCCTCCCTGCTGGTTACATCAGGGATGGCCGCCTCAAGATAGTCCATCAGAAATTCCCTTGCCTCTTCAGTGCTCGTGAACTAGCGGCCCAGACTGCCACTGGTGAATACCTTATGTGCCTAGACTCTCATATGATAGTAGGTAGGGACTCCATAGTCAAATTAGTCGACTTCATGGATCGACACCAGGAGTCTGACATAGGTTTCGCCCACGCTCCTATCTCCTGGGCTCATCAACACGAAGATCGTGCTAAGCATGACCGAGATATGACCACCCACGAGCTTGGCAACTGGGGAACTGCCTACAAAGACGAACGTCTTATATCTTGGAAGGGAATGCCTTGGATTTGTCGTAGATCTTGGTTTCTTGACAGGGAAAAGGGCCTAAACGGCTATGGCGCACTCTCTAAACATCACGTAAGTTGGGGAGGAGGTGATATGCACATAGGGATTAAGCCTTGGCTCCTGGGATTTAAAAACTGGGCTGTTCCCACTAATCCGTGTGTCCATATAGGCCCTTTTCCTCGAATAGACACTAAAGGAAACCCTAATGTAACCGTAGTTTCCAAAAATCCCGAAGATTATCACTACCGAGTCTACTCAAAGAGTGGAGAGTACCCTCACACCTTCGGATTCCTCGTAGCTTGTTACATTCTTGGTGGTGAAGCTATGATGAACCGCAATAAGAAGGCATTATCTGACCGCTTTGGTCAATTTCTAAGTGCTGACAAGTGGTGGGTCAAGGCTAAGGAAATTGGAAGAGAAGAGAAGATCTGGCTTGACTCACGTAAGATAATGAGCTTTGAACAATTACTAGAACGGAAGCCCTGGAATGACGGACAAAGAGATTTACGACCTATGGCTGGCTAAAACCAAAGATCGTCGTTATCTAAAGAAGCCAAGGTGGAATGAAATCAGGAAAGTCCTAACAGATATCAGAGCTAGGCGAATTCTCGAGTTTGGCTCAGGTGTCTCTACACTCCTCTTCTCAAACATGGGACTATCTATTGATTCCTATGAAACTGACATAGAATTTATGAAGTTTGTTCGTAAACTAGTCCCAAAGGTTACACTTCGATTTTGGGACAATGTAGATGCCAAAGTCCCTGGGCGTTACCACTTTGCGCTCGTAGACGGCATCCTTCCTAGGGATAAACAACTATTCTACGCCATCAAGCATTCAGATTACGTAGGTGTCGATGACTTTGCTGGCCGTCTTGAACGTATGCTTATGCCTCAACTCGAAGGCTTCCAGCGCGTAGATTCTCGTAAAACCATGCTTGCGATATTCAAGATCATTTAAAATTTCAACGAATTATGACAACCCTAGTCTTCGAAGTAAAAGATCCAATCTCTTCCGAATTCAGACAGAAACTAACTGAGCTATCTGCTATCTCTAAACTCACTGAGATTCGTAAGTCCTCCGAGGTCGAGCCTGAGTGGGAGTGGCACTTGACCTTTGCTGGTAGGTATATGCAGCATAGTTACTATCTCTACAATGTCATAGACCAAGTAATGATCGGTAATCCTGACATTTCTGGCATTGTAGAGATTGGCACAGGCTATGGTGCCCTAACTGAATTCCTCGGCTTATGGGGACTGTCCAGAGGAGTACCTATCGTCACAGTTGACCATGTAAATATCCACGATGAGAATGTTCTCTCAGCCTTGGGCATTACCTACTTCCAAACTGACGAATTCAGCGACGAATTTATAGACTATATGAAGAAATTCATAGACGCCTATGATCGTATCCTATTCATCTGCGATGGTGGCAATAAGCCGAAGGAATTCAACTTCTGGGCCCCTCTACTCAAAACCGGCTCAATTATCGCAGCTCATGACTGGGGAACTGAGATAAAACTCTCAGATATCAGCGAAACTGTCAATAAGTACTGTACTCCTTACGCACAAGAAGGATGGAATAGAAAAGGGATAAGATTTGCCCTTTTTAGGATAAATTAATGCCTTTTATGTCCATTCTAACCAGGCACCATCCTGGGAGGCCAAACTCACTTAAAAGATGCTTGGAGAGCATAGATCTCCAAACCGACAGGGATTTTGACCACTTAATCTTCCATGATGATAAAAAAGGTGGCATTCCAAGTGCAAATCGCATCTTTTTCGAACGTAGGAACTTTGTAACTGGCAATTACATCTTTATGCTAGATGATGACGACTTTCTCCGAGCACCTGACTTTGTCTCCGACATGAGGAATATTTCTGAGAATTGTGGCCTTCCTGATGTAATAGTCATTAGAATGCTTATGGAAAATGTAGTCTATCCAAAGATGTCAGTCTGGGGTTCAGGATCTGTCCTTCCAGGCACTATCGGTACATCTTGTATAGTTACCTCTAATCGGCTCTGGCATACCTGTGTAGATGAATTTAGAACTACTGACACTCCTGGAGATTTCAACTTCATAAACTCTATCTTTTCAAAGGTTCCTACTATCCAATGGAGAGATAAGGTCTATGTTGAAGTTCCACAGCTAAGTTGGGGAAGACCTGAGTGAAGACACTGATAATCGCCCTCTATCCATACAACGGTCAAGGTCTTGACTCTTGGCACGACCACGGAGCAGGAATGACTTACACCGTCGCTAAGAAAGCCAACTGTGATGTATCTTTCTTAGATATGAAGCGCCTTGGTAATGATAAGGAACTAACGGAGGCCATCAAGGGCTATGATCTCATTTCCTTCGGCCTGAAGAGTTCATACTACAGCATTGGCATGAAAGTCCTCAATTTCGCCAAGGCTCAGGGTTCTAAGGTAATGATAGGTGGCTATCATGCCTCTGCGGCCCCAGATGAACTAATTGAGAATAAGAAAATAGACTGGATCTTCCGTGGGGAGTCAGAGATAACCTTCCCTAAATTCCTCTCCAATCCCTCAAGTTTTGACCGTGTAATCTTTGGTGAGCGACCAGAGAACCTGGATGAGTTACCTTGGATAGATCGTTCCATCTATCGAGACCAAGTAGAGAACTGTGGAGGCTGGTGGCATGGAGTAGGCTTCCATCGTATGTCATCTGTCATCTCCGCCAGGGGCTGCCCCTTCCAATGTGGCTTCTGTCAGCCCATAGAAGACATTCACTTTGGTAAGAAAATTAGACGCCGATCAGTAGATTCAATCATCCTTGAGCTCCTCTACCTGAAAGATCTCTATCATCCCGACTGTATAATGATCCACGATGATACCTTCTTTATCCAAGTTCCTTGGCTTGAGGAATTTGCTGAGAAGTATCCTCAAGTAGGTCTCCCCTTCTGGGCTGCAGCTAGAAGTAAAGAAATCTGTCGTTACCCTGACCTTCTCAATAAGCTTGTCAAAGTAGGTTGGAATCTTGTCTCTGTTGGTTTCGAAAGTGGTTCCCAGCGCATCCTTGATAAACTTAAGAAGGGCGTGACTGTGGAGGAAAACTATGAATCAGCCAAGATTATCAAATCAACTGGAGCTAAGATCTACGCCAACTATATGCTTGGAGCTCCTTGGGAGGTTAAAGAGGATATTCAGCTTACCATGCGAATGGCTGATACCATCAGAGCAGAAATGCCTTCCTGGGCCTACTTCACCCCTTACCCTGGATGTGAGCTTGGCCAAGAGTGTATTGACAATGGCTGGTCTCTCCTTGATCGATTCCACTACGATCGCTATCCAGGAGGGAAAAAGGTCAAGTTCGTAGACTACGATTACCTACACCAAGTTATGGCCTACAAACTTCGTGAGGACCTACCTAATTTCCTCTGTGACATTATCATACCTACCTACGAGAATGAGGACGTAACAGTTGAGTGCCTCAAGGCAATTAAACTCTACACACACGAATCTATCTATCGTGTAATCTTAGTCGACAATGGATCTAAGAATTTCTCCAAGGTAGAAGCTGCCCTTAGCACCCTACCTCATATCTATCTCAGGCTGAAGACCAACGAGGGATTCACAGATGCAGTAAATCATGGACTTAGGATCTCCACGGCTCCCTATCTCTGCCTCCTAAATAATGACACTAAGGTATCTAACAACTGGCTCTCTAAGCTCATTAGCCATCTTCAGAGAGACCAAGGATTGGGCCTGGTAGGTGCGTTAACCAGTTATGGAACCGACTCTCATCATAACCTCAATACTCATAACAAGCTACTTCCTCCCGCCTCCCGAGGATGGAACCTCGAAAGGTTGAATGTCGAGCTGGAAAAAGCCTATCCTAATCGCACTATGCATATAGCATTTGTAGCATTCCTCTGTGCTGTCATGCCTAGGCATATCTATGAAAAAGCTGGCCCTCTCGATCCTAACTTCAAGATGGGAATGTGGGATGATAATGACTATAATCTGACAATTCGTAAACTAGGTTATAGGACCGAGCTGGCAATGGATACCTGTATCTACCATCGAGGGCGTACGACTTTTAACCTTATAGAGAAGTCTGAAAAGTTCAATGTAGATGCCCTACTCAAGATTAACAAAGCTTATCTGGATAAGAAGTGGAAAGCTATCAGGGAACGAGAACTTACTCGGTAGTCATACCTAATAGATTCGAGGACATCATTAAGCCTCTATTGGAATCTATTAAACGGTATGAGCAGCATCCTACTGTGATCATAGTTGCAGACCGCCACGATAGGAGTTATGGCTATAAGAAGGTTAAACTGTCTGGCCAGTTCTCATTCGCCAAGGCTGCTAACACTGGCATTAGGGCAGCTAGGCAGGATGACATTATCCTAATGAATGATGACTCTAGGCTCGTAATGCCTACCTTCAATATCCTCAACAATATAGCCTATAGTGATCCAAAGATTGGTATCCTCACTCCTATGATAGATGGAGGTTGTGGTAACTTGTTTATGCGAGCAGATAGGACCGACTTGTGGTCCAATAGACCTGACCTCCACTTTTGCAATGGGAGAGGTGGTGACAGAGTAACCTTCGCTTGTGTCTACCTGAAGCACGACTTCCTGGATTCCATAGGTCTATTCGATGAAGGCTTTATCCACTACGGCTACGACGATGCAGATATGTGTATTAAGGCAGTTAAAGGTGGCTGGAAGGTGGCTATAACCAATAAGCTAGTAGTTCGTCATGGAGAAGGTGGATCTAAATTCGTTCGTGGTAAGAACTGGAACACATCCTTTAAACGCACACATGGAGAGGACTATAGGGCCAGCCTCCCATATATCAGGGCTAAACACCCGGACTATGTAGTCTGATGGATTCTGAACTTAAGGAAATTCTATCCCAATGTGCTACGTCCACCAGGATGGTAGCTAAGACCTTCTTCCCTGAGCGATTCACCTTGCCGTTTGCTGAGAAGATCCACGGAGAGATCTTCGACCTCATAGATGATAACTGCAATAAGGTAGCTATAGCGGCTCCTCGAGGATGGGGAAAGACCTCTATCGTAGGTCTTGCCCTGATGGCTCGCTGGATACTATTTCGTCACACTGGCTTCATAGTTTACATTAACAAGAGTCATGATGCAGCTGCACTTCAGACTGAGAACCTACGTAGGGAACTGGTGACTAATCGTGAAATCA
>Ga0102851_10003187_pt1 | contig 10146 bp, 10 predicted proteins | sample Mud3Dept3metaG_FD_79558 | JGI IMG/M metagenome (GOLD analysis project Ga0102851, IMG submission 79558) | Freshwater wetland microbial communities from Ohio, USA, analyzing the effect of biotic and abiotic controls - Mud 3 Core 4 Depth 3... | ecosystem: Environmental > Aquatic > Freshwater >...
ACGCCTTCGGCCTGCGCCAGGGCCTGATCACGACCGTGCACGCCTACACCAACGACCAGCGGCTCGCCGACGTGCCCCACCGCGAGCTGCGGCGCAGCCGGGCGGCGGCGGTCAACCTCATCCCGACCACGACCGGCGCGGCGCGCGCGGTGGGGAGGATCCTGCCCCACCTCGCCGGCCGGCTCGACGGCCGGGCGGTGCGCGTGCCGGTGCCCGACGGCTCGCTGGTCGAGCTCGTCTGCCGGCTCGAGCGCGACGCGGACGCCGCCGGGATCAACGCCGCCGTGCGCGCGGCGGCCGAAGGTCCGCTCCGCAACATCGTCGAGTTCTCCGAGCTGCCTCTGGTGTCGAGCGACATCATCGGCAACTCGCACTCCTCGATCTTCGACTCGCTCTCCACGGTGGCGCGCGGCGACGGCTTCGCGCGCGTGGTCTCCTGGTACGACAACGAGTGGGGCTACTCGAACCGCGTCGTCGACGTGCTGACGCGGATGGCCTCGTTCGACCGCTGAGCCGGCCATGGCCGCGGCTCCGAAGCGGGTGGGCATCCTGACCGGCGGCGGCGACGTGCCCGGGCTGAACGCGGTGGTCAAGGCGGCGGTCGCCCGGCTCTCGGCGAGCGGGGTGGAGGTGATCGGCGTGCGGCGCGGCTGGGCCGGGCTGCTCCACGCCAGCCCGGAGCCGGGCGCCGACAACTCGGAATGGCTGCGTCCGCTCGATTCGCGCGCCACGCGCGCGCTCGACCGCGAGGGCGGCACCGTGCTCCACACCTCGCGCACGAACCCGTCCCTGCTGCCCCAGGAGCGGGTGCCGGAGCGGCTGCGCGCCCTGCGCCGGCCGAGCGACGGCACCGGGCTGATCGACCTGACCGATCAGGTGCTCGAGGTGATCGCTGCGCTCGGTTTCGACGCGCTGATCGCGATCGGCGGCGACGGCACGCTCTCCTTCGCGCGCCGGCTCCACCACGAGGGAGTGCCGGTGGTCGCGGTGCCCAAGACGATGGACAACGACGTGCCGGGCACGGACTACTGCCTCGGCTTCTCGACCGCGGTGACGCGCGCGGTGGAGCTGATCAACGACCTGCGCACGGTGGCCGGCTCGCACGAGCGGATCCTGATCGTCGAGGTGTTCGGACGGCGCTCGGGCGAGCCCTGCCTGATGGCCGCCCATCTCGCGGGCGCCGACCGCGCGGTGGTCGCCGAGCTGCCGTTCGAGCCGGACGAGGTCGCGCGCCGGCTCGCCGCCGACCGCGCCGCCAACCCGAGCCGCTACGCGGTGGCGGTGATCTCGGAGGGCGCCCGGCCGCTGGGCGGCGAGCTGTTCACGCGCGGCGCCGTCGACCCGGCCGGCAACCCGAAGCTGGGCGGAGTGGGCGACTTCCTGGCCCACGCGGTCGAGCGCGCGACCGGGACGCGCACGCTCGCGCAGTCGCTCGGCTACATCCTGCGCGCCGGGCTGCCCGACGCGCTCGACCTGCTGGTCGCCAAGTGCTTCGGCCAGATGGCGGCCGAGCTCCTGCTCGAGGGCTCGACCGGATGCATGACCGCGGTGGTGGACGGCCGCTACGCGGCGGTGGACCTCGGTCGCCTGGGGCCGGCGCGCTCCAAGATCGACCTCGAGCGCTTCTACGACCGCCGCGAATACCGGCCCCGCCTCGAGGGCCTGGTCGGGCGACCGCTCTTCCTGCACTGAGCCGTGGGACCACCCGCCGGCGCGGGGGCAGCGACCGGCGCGCATTGGTAGGCTGTGGCCGTGGAGCAGTGAGCTCCCGAAGGATCGACGAAGGAGGACGAACATGGGCATTCGGACGAGACGTGGAGTCTCGACGCAGCGATTCAACCGTGTCGCGCTGGCGCTCGTCGCCATCGCGCTCGCCGGGAGCGGTGCCGTCCGCGCCCAGACCCAGGTCACGGCACCCCAGCCGACCGTCCCCGAGGTGTTCACGCTCGAGGGCGAGTTCGTGCGCACCGCCTACAACAACGAGGGCTACGCCACCCTCGGCTATCGCATGGCGCAGGAGAAGGTGGGCGACGAGTGGATGCTCCTGCAGTTCGGCGTCACGCTGCGCAAGCCCGCCCCGGACTACCGGCTGAAGCGCGAGCACCTCTGGGTCACGACTCCGGACGGCAAGAAGATCCCGCTCGCGACGCAGCAGGAGTACATGGAGGTGGCCGGCTCTCTCGCCGGGCTCAACCGGCGGGCGCGGATGGTCGCCGACTCGATCAGCTACTTCCCGACCGAGGCGACCCAGGCCTGCGCTCTCCGTTTCTTCGCCGACACGGCGGGACCGGGTCCGGCGTTCGACGAGACCGACATCAGCTGGCAGCGCGCCTGCGTGGGCCGGCTCTACTTCAAGGTTCCCGGGGGCATCCAGATCGGCCAGCACTGGCTCCACGTCCAGTTCGCCGGCAGCTCGATCCAGGTGCCGTTCCGGATCATGACCGACGACGAGGAGAAGATGCTGCGCAAGCGCTGGGAGGAGCTCAAGGAGCAGCTCGACGCCACGTTCCGCCAGTGAGCCGGGGCGCCGCGCCTCGCCCGCAGCGCTCCCGTGGCGCCGTGCGGGCGGCGGGCGAGGCGGCGGTGGAGGTCCGGTGGGTGTTCTTCGACGGGCGTTGCGGGCTGTGCGACGCCGCCGTCGCCTGGCTGCTGCGCCGGGACCGGCACGGGGCGTTGCGCTTCGCGCCGCTCGAGGGGCCGCTCGCGGCGGTGGTGCGCGAGCGCCATCCGGAGCTGCCGGACGCCGACGAGACGATGGTGCTGGTCGAGCGGCCCGCGACCGCCGCCGAGCGCGTGAGCGTGCGCTCGCGGGCGGCGCTCGGGATCCTGGTCGCGCTGGGCGGCGCCTGGCGGCTGCTCGCGGTCCTGCGCGCGCTGCCCGCCTGGCTCCTCGACCCCCCCTACCGGTTCGTCGCGCGCCGCAGGGCGCGCTGGTTCGGGCGCCTCCCGGCCTGCCGGGTACCGACCGCCGGTGAGCGCGCGTGGTTCCTGGAGCTGCCCGGCGAGTCGGCCGGGGTGACCGGCGGCGGAGGAGCAGGCGCTCCGTCTGTTACGATTCCGCCCGCATGAGCCGCAAGCGCGCCGCCCTCTACAAGATCGTCTTCCAGAGCCAGGGCCAGGTCGTGGAGCTCTACGCCCGCCAGGTCTCCCAGGGCGGCCTGTTCGGCTTCGTGGAGGTGGAAGAGCTGGTCTTCGGAGCCCGCTCGGAGGTGGTCGTGGACCCGTCCGAGGAGGCGCTGCGCACCGAGTTCGGCGGCGCCCGGCGCCTGTTCCTGCCGCTCCACTCGATCGTGCGCATCGAGGAGGTCGAGAAGGAGGGAGCGGCGAGGGTGCACGCGGTCAAGGAGCCGAGCGGCATCGTGACCCCGTTCCCGATCCCCGTCTTCCCGCCCGGGAAGGGTCCTCGCCGCCCCTGACGCCCCGCGGCCGGCCTCGCCTTCCGACCGGTCGGTAAACCCGGGCGACGCGCCGGCGTATCTAGTGTGTGGGGGGCCGGTCCCCCCGAGGGGAGGATTCGTCCGCCGATGATCCGACTGCGCAACCTGCACAAGAGCTATGCCATGGGCGCGAGCAAGCTGCACGTGCTCAAGGGCATCGACCTCGAGGTCGGGCGCGGCGAGCTGGTCTCGGTGATGGGCGCGTCCGGCTCCGGCAAGTCGACGCTGATGAACATCCTGGGCCTGCTCGACCGCTTCGACGAGGGCGAGTACCGCCTCGACGGCGAGGACATGTCCGAGCTCTCCGAGACGCGCGCCGCCCAGCTGCGCAGCCGGCACATCGGCTTCGTCTTCCAGTCGTTCCACCTGATCCCGTTCAAGAACGCGGTCGAGAACGTCGCCCTGCCGCTCTTCTACCAGGGCGTGCCGCGCCGCGAGCGCAACCGGCGGGCGGCCGAGATCCTCGACAAGGTCGGCCTCGCGGACCGCGCCGTGCATCTGCCGCGCGAGCTCTCGGGCGGCCAGCAGCAGCGCGTCGCGATCGCGCGCTCGCTGGTCACCAGCCCCAAGATGCTGCTCGCCGACGAGCCCACCGGCGCGCTCGATTCGGGCACCTCCTACGAGATCATGAAGGTGCTGCAGAGCGTCCAGGGGGACGGCGTCTCCGTCATCATCATCACCCACGAGCACGACATCGCCGGCATGACCGACCGCATCATCCACCTGGTCGACGGGCGCGTGGACTGGGACCGCTCCAACCTGCGCCGCGAGCCGGCCGGGCACGAGGAGTCGGAGGTCGCCGCCGCGGCGGCGGGCAGCTGACGGGCGGCGCGGCGCGAGAGCCATGATCGACCTCGACACCTGGCAGGAGATCCTCGACACCATCCGCAGCAACAAGCTGCGCACGGCGCTCACCGGCTTCGCGGTGGCGTGGGGGATCTTCATGCTCGTCGTCCTGCTCGGCTCCGGCCAGGGGCTGGCGCAGGGCGTCGAGTACCAGTTCCGGGACGATGCGATGAACAGCATCTGGACCTCCTCCGGGCGGACCTCGAAGCCCTACAAGGGCCTCCAGCCCGGGCGCCAGATCCGGTTCGTCAACGACGACTACGACGAGGTCACCACGCGCATCGAGGGCGTCGAGTACTCCTCGGCGCGCTTCATGGTGTTCGGCAACCAGCAGGTCAACTACGGCCGCGAGTACGGCAGCTTCAACATCCGCTCCGTCCACCCCGGGCACCGCGTGCTGGAGCGCACCAAGGTGACCGAGGGCCGCTACATCAACGATCTCGACATCGAGCAGTTCCGCAAGGTGGCGGTGATCGGCATCCTGGTCAAGCAGGCGCTGTTCGGCGAGCAGCCGGCGCTGGGCGAGCTGATCCGCATCAACGGCATCGCCTTCAAGGTGGTCGGAATCTTCGAGGACGAGGGCAGCGAACAGGAGCAGGAGCTGATCTACCTGCCGATCTCGACCGCGCAGCGGACGTTCAACGGCAAGAACCGGGTCAACCAGATCCTGTTCACCACCGGCCAGGCGACGCTCGAGCAGAGCCAGGCGATGGCTGAGGAGGCGCGCCAGATCCTGGCCGAGAACCACGACTTCGACCCCGAGGACAAGGGCGCCGTGTTCGTCCAGAACGCGGTCGAGAACTTCCAGCGCTTCGTCTCCCTGATGCAGGGCATCCGGATCTTCATCTGGGTGGTGGGCATCGGCACCCTGCTCGCGGGCGTGGTCGGGGTGTCGAACATCATGCTGGTGGCGGTCAAGGAGCGCACCCGCGAGATCGGCATCCGCAAGGCGCTGGGCGCGACGCCGCGCTCGATCGTCGGGCTGATCCTGGCCGAATCGGTGCTGATCACGGGTTTCGCCGGCTACCTGGGGCTGATGGCCGGAGTCGGCGTGCTCGCCGTGGTGTCGGGCGCGCTGCCGGCCGAATCGTCGTTCTTCCGCAACCCGCAGGTCGACCTCCGGGTGGCGCTGTGGGCGACCGTGCTGCTGGTGGTGGCGGGCGCGATCGCCGGGTTCTTCCCGGCGCGCCGGGCGGCCTCGGTGCAGCCGGTCGTGGCGCTGCGCGACGAATAGGGGGAGAGCGATGTTCGACCTCGACCACTGGCAGGAGATCGGGCACGCGCTGGCCAAGAACCGCCTGCGCACCTTCCTGACCGCCTTCGGCGTGTTCTGGGGGATCTTCCTGCTCGTCGTCCTGCTCGGCTCGGGCAATGGCCTGTCCAACGGCGTCATGGCAGGCTTCCAGGGCACCGCGACCAACAGCTTCTTCTGCTGGGGGATGCGCACCTCGAAGCCGTTCGCGGGGCTGGCGGCGGGCCGCTCGATCGAGTTCACCAACGAGGACACCGAGGAGATCCGGCGCCAGGTGCCCGAGGCCGCGGTGGTCGCGCCGCGCCTGCAGCGGGGCGGCTGGCGGGGTGGCGCCACCGTGCGCCGGGCCGGCGAGACCGGCTCGTTCACCATCATGGGCGACCATCCCGAGATCTTCACCATCCAGTCGGTGCTGCTCGAGCGCGGCCGCCTGCTCAACCGGATGGACATCGCCGAGCAGCGCAAGGTCGCGGTCATCGGCACGCGCGTGGTCGAGGTCCTCTTTCCGGACGGCGAGAATCCGATCGGCGACGCGATCGAGGTCAACGGCGTCTGGTTCAAGGTGGTGGGTGTGTTCCGCTCGCGCAACACGGGCGGCCAGGCCGACCGCGACGCGCAGACCGTCTACGTGCCGTTCACGACCTTCCAGCAGGCGTTCAACGCCGCCAACGAGGTGCACTGGTACGCGGTCACCGCGGCGCCGGGCGTCGACGTGGCCCGGGTCGAGGAGAAGGTGCTCGACCTGTTGCGCTCGCGCCACAAGGTGGCGCCGGACGACCGGCGCGGCATCGGACACTTCAACCTCGCCGAGGAGTTCGGCAAGATCCAGGGCCTGTTCGCCGGCATCCGCGCGCTGATGTGGATCGTCGGCCTGGGCACCCTGACCGCGGGCGCGATCGGGGTGTCGAACATCATGCTGATCGTGATCCGCGAGCGCACCAAGGAGATCGGCCTCCGGCGCGCGATCGGCGCGCGTCCGTCGAGCGTGATCGGCCAGATCGTGCTCGAGGCGGTGGTGCTGACCTCGATCGCAGGTTTCCTCGGGCTCGCGGCCGGAGTGGCGACCATGGAGGGGATCGGCGCCCTGCTCGCTGCCGCGCCGGCCTCGGGGCAGCCGACCATGTTCCGCAACCCGGGCGTGATGCTCGACGACGCGCTGCTGGCGGTGGCGATCCTGGTGGCGGCGGGCGCGGTGGCGGGCCTGATCCCGGCGCAGCGCGCAGTGGCGGTCAGCCCGGTGGTGGCGTTGCGCTCGGAATGACGGCTTCGAGACGGGAAGCGGAGGAGAGATGAAGAAGTTCCTGGGCATTCTGGCCGGCGTCGCGTTCGCCGCGCTGCTGGCGTGGACCGGCGTGGTGCTCTACAAGAAGTCGCAGAAGAAGCCGGTCGAGTACACGACCGCGCAGCCGGTGCGCACCGACATCGTGCAGAAGACGGTCGCCACCGGCTCGGTGGTGCCGCGCAAGGAGGTGGCGATCAAGCCCCTGGTCTCGGGGATCGTGGACGAGCTCTACGTCGAGGCCGGCGAGCTGATCAAGCAGGGCGACCTGGTCGCGCGCGTGCGCGTGATCCCGGACATGAACCGTCTCTCGGACGCCGAATCGCGCCTGAACAAGGCCGAGATCGATCTCGCCGACGCCGAGCGCGAGCACGGCCGGCAGAAGGCGCTGTTCGAGGAGGGCACGGTGGCGCGCTCGGACCTCGACCGCGCCGAGGTCGCACTCCAGCAGGCGCGCGAGGAGCTGGCGGCCGCCAGGAGCGTGCTCGACATCGTGCGCACCGGCACCAGCGAGCGCGTAGCGAGCTCGGCCACCACAGTGGTGCGCTCGACCATCGCGGGCATGGTGCTCGACGTGCCGGTCGAGGTCGGCAACTCGGTGATCCAGGCCAACAACTTCAACGAGGGCACCACGATCGCCGCGATCGCCGACATGGGCGACATGATCTTCGAGGGCAAGGTGGACGAGAGCGAGGTGGGCAAGATCCGCGCCGGCATGGAGCTGCTGCTCACCATCGGCGCGCTGCCCGAGGCCGAGATCCGCGCCACGCTCGAGCACATCGCGCCCAAGGGGGTCGAGGAGGAGGGCGCGATCCAGTTCGAGATCCGCGCCGCGGTCAAGCCCGACCCGAATCTCTTCCTGCGCGCCAACTACAGCGCCAACGCGGACATCGTGCTCGACAAGCGCGAGCAGGTGCTGGCGATCGACGAGGGGCTGCTCCAGTTCGAGGGCGAGCAGGCCTACGTCGAGGTCGAGACCGGCCCGCAGCAGTTCGAGCGCCGGAACGTCGAGACCGGCCTCTCCGACGGCATCCAGATCGAGATCGTCTCCGGCCTCGCCGAGACCGACCAGGTCAAGAACCCCAACACCGACCTCGTCCCCGGCGCCCAGGCCGGCAACGGCACCGCGGCGAGCGGCCAGGCCCCGCGCACCGGCCGCCCCCTCGGCCAACGCACCGGCGGCGGCCGCCGCGGCGGCTGAGCCCGCAGCACCACCGCCCGCGCGGGGGGGCGGGTTCTACCCGGGGGGGTATCCTGCCCGGGGCGGGCGCGGAGCCAGTCTGGCGCGGTCGTTCTGCTCTCGAGGGAGGTGGGCCGTGCGCATCCCGATCCGGAGCCTGTCCGCGCTCGTCGCCGTGACGCTGGTCGCCGGTGCGCTCGCCGCCGCGCCCGCCGTGGCGGAGGACGCCGGCTGGACCGCCGTCGTGCTCGTCCAGGAGGCGTTCCCGAAGCAGTCGGTCGCCAACGAGCAGATCGAGCTGATCAACTCGACCTTCGGCGTCGACTTCGACACCTGGGACGACGTCCACAACCTGAGCCTCGGGGTCAAGGTCTTCCGCCACCTGACGCCGCGCTGGCGGGTCGGCTTCGAGGCCGACTGGAGCGCCGGCGGCATCGACGGCACGGCGACGATCCCGACCGAGGCGGGACCGGCCGAGCTCGCCTTCGAGCAGAGCTACTCGGTGTTCGCGGACCTCATGGCGGCCGCGCACTACCAGCTCTGCCCGACCTGCGAGCGCTTCGAGCCGTTCCTGCTCGGCGGCGCCGGCGTCGCCTACGAGCAGGACCGCACCACGCTCACCCTGCGCAACGAGTATCTCGACGAGTGGCTGATCGTGGACAACGACGGCTGGTTCCCGTGCTTCACCGCCGGCCTCGGCGCCCAGGTCGCGCTCTCCGCATCGCGGACCTGGTGGCTCGAGTTCGGCGTCGCCTACTACTGGGGGCGCCTCGAGCACCAGGTGCCGGCCGAGGGGTCGCTCGCGCCCGCGCCCGAGGTCACCGCCGACACCGACTCGACCGGCCCCAACTACTGGCTCGGCCTCGCCTGGCGCTTCGGCGCGCCGCGCGGCTGAGGCCCGGGAACCGTCCTCCCGCGCCCGACCTCCGCAGCCAGAGTCCGTCCGTCGTGATCCCCGACCCCGCGATCGAAGTGCGGCCGGTCCGCTCCCGCCGCGAGCGGAAGCGCTTCGTGCGCTTCCCGCGCCGGATCTACCGGGAGATCCCGGCCTGGGTGCCGCCGCTCGAGATCGAGCGCATGGCCTTCCTCGACCGGAAGAAGAACCCGTTCTTCCGCCATTCCGACGCAGAGCTCTTCCTCGCCGAGCGCGGCGGCGAGCCGGTCGGCCGCATCGCCGCGATCGAGAACCGCCGCCACCTCGAGACCTACCGCGACGGCACCGGCTTCTTCGGCCTCTTCGAGTGCGTCGACGACCCCGCGGTGGCGCGCGCGCTGGTCGGAGCGGCGGCGTCCTGGGTGCGCGCGCGCGGTCTGGTGCGCCTGCGCGGGCCGATGAGCTTCACCATCAACGACGAGTGCGGCCTGCTGCTCGACGCCTTCGAGGCCCCGCCGGTGCTGCTGATGTCCTACAACCCGGCCTACTACGCCGGGCTGCTCGAAAGCTGCGGCTTCCGCAAGGCGCAGGACCTGCTCGCCTACCGGATGGAGGCCCCCGAGCGCGTGCCGTCGCGGCTGGCGGCGATCGCCCACGCGGTCGCCATGCGCGGCATCGTCGTGCGGCCGCTCGACTTCGCGCGCTTCGACGAGGAGGTCGAGCTCGTCCACCGCATCCACTCCCGGGCCTGGTCCGACAACTGGGGCGCGGTGCCGCTCACCGTGGACGAGATGCGCGCGCTGGCGCGCGAGCTCAAGCCGCTGGCCGACCGCGACCTGGTCTTCGTCGCCGAGGACGAAGGCGAGCCGGTGGGCGTGAGCGTGACGGTGCCGGACATCAACCAGGCCCTGCGCGCGGCCGACGGCCGGCTCTTCCCGTTCGGGCTCCTGCGCCTGCTCGCCGCGCGCCGGAGGATCGACGCGGTGCGCGTGCTGATCCTGGGCGTGCTCCAGGGCCATCGCTTCCGGGGCGTGGACGCCGCGCTCTACGTGCGCACCATGGAGGCGGCGATCCGCAAGGGCTACCGCTGGGGCGAGCTGTCCTGGGTGCTGGAGTCGAACACCGCGATGAACCGCGCGGCGGAGAGCCTGGGCGCGACGCGCTACAAGACCTACCGCATCTACGACCTCGAGCTGTGAGCGACCGGCCGGGCCGACCCAGCGCGACGGATCTCGTCCTCCTGCTCTACTGCGCGGCGGCCGTGGCGCTGCTGGCGCT
>Ga0102851_10003188_pt1 | contig 10145 bp, 7 predicted proteins | sample Mud3Dept3metaG_FD_79558 | JGI IMG/M metagenome (GOLD analysis project Ga0102851, IMG submission 79558) | Freshwater wetland microbial communities from Ohio, USA, analyzing the effect of biotic and abiotic controls - Mud 3 Core 4 Depth 3... | ecosystem: Environmental > Aquatic > Freshwater >...
CCTCCCGCCCCCCCTTTCGGAGAAGCGGTGTTTTCTTCGAGTCTCGGGTCATCCCGGCCGATGCTTCCGGCGCGTACCGCCCGAACCCCCAGGCCGCAACAAAACTTGTCCCGGGCACCCGTGACTGAATGGTTACCAAGCTTTCGCCTCAAAACCAAATGCCAAAAGTGAAGGGAGGCAAGTTTCGCGCCCGCCTTGACTTTAAGTCCCTGATTCCGTACAATTCCCTTTAGATGACCGGCTGTCGGAATTGATGAAATGGAGACGAAGGATTTTTTGTGAACGGAATCGAACCGATCGCTCACAAAGAACGCAATTTGCAGGGGTGGGATTTTTTCCTTCTCTGGGCAGGTGCGGCCGTCTCCCTCGCGGAGATCTGGGCAGGGGGGCTCCTGGTGCCGATGGGGCTTGGCCTTGGCTTATGGGTAATCCTCCTTGGCCATTTTATCGGGAACACCCCGTTGGCCCTGGGAGGGGTCATAGGAAGCCGGTGGGGGATTCCGACTATGGTCAGCGTCCGCGCCTCATTCGGGCTGCGGGGTTCTTATCTTGCTGCTGCTTTCAATGTTATCCAGCTGGTAGGCTGGACGGCGGTGATGTTGATTATCTGCGCCGGGGCGGCCGAGGCAATTGCCAAGGAGTACGGGTATTCGCACCCTATTCTTTGGACCATTCTTTCGGGGGCAGTGACCACGCTTTGGGCCCTTTTGGGTCATCTCTTTTGGAAATGGCTGCAGCGAATCGCGGTGTTCGCGCTTTTAATTTTGTGCGGCGTCATGACCTATATGGTCTTTCGGGAATATGGATGGACCAACCTCTCCCAGATTCCTTCATCAAGGGATTTCCCATTCATGGTGGGGATGGACCTGGTGATCGCCATGCCCATATCTTGGCTCCCCTTGGTTTCCGACTACTCGCGCTTTGGCCGTGAAACCCGAACAACCTTCTTTGGAACCTGGGCCGGTTATTTTCTTGTTTCCTCATGGATGTATCTCCTCGGTTTGATTGCCGCTCTGGCAACGAAATCCTCGGATCCGGCCGGAGTCGTGATGAGCCTAATGGTAAAATTCGGATGGCCGGTTTCTGCCCTGCTGATAGTCCTCTTCTCCACCTTCACGACAACGTTCTTAGACATTTATTCAACTGCAGTTTCCGCCATGAACATCTTCCCGGCTTTGGGCGAGCGAAAAGGCGCTGTTCTTGGAGGGCTTTTGGGAACCATCGCCGCGATTCTGTTCCCTTCTCTCTTAAACTATGAGCACTTTCTTCTTTTTATAGGGGCTATGTTCTGCCCCCTCTTCGGAGTGGTCCTGGCGGATTACTTCCTCCTGCGCAAAGGGGTCCTACATCTGGAAGAGCTGTATCGGGAAAACGGGGAATACTGGTTCTGGAAAGGCTTCAACCTTAAGGCCCTCCTTTCGTGGACCATCGGTTTTTCTGTTTATCTCGGCTTCTCTCCTCTTCTTCTAGATAAAGTTCTCGGAATCAAGACATCCTTCCCCTGGGATTTGGGTTCATCTCTCCCCAGTATCGCTTTGGCCGCGGTCGTTTATTGGGTTATCAGCTCAAAACGATAGGATTTTATTGGCCCCTTTTTGAGGTTTTGCGCTATCCCATGGAATAGATTGTAAGAAATATTCCCATATCAGCTCGGAGCGATTATTTTTTGGCCGGAATTTTGACCCTGAATTAGAGCTGATATTCCGCTTGACAGGATTTGCAGTCCTGGTACCATTTGAGCCGCAGACAAAGGGGGCGGATGGCTCGAGTTTCTTTTTTACAAAAAAGGAGGCTGCTCGGCAGACTAAGGAAAGATTCCAGAGGATAGGAGGAACAAAAACTGCCTTGGGGCTTTTGTCTTAAACTTCTGCGAATACCGATGAATCAAAAGGAGGTAAAACATGGTAATTCGTTTAAATTTCTTGATTATTGTGAGCCTCCTATTTGGATTTCTTATGCCCACCTTCAGCGATGCTGGACCAAGGGTTGCCATCGGCTATGACTATTCCGTCGCTCCCGGCGACCCGAATTTCGCAGCATTTATCCCTCCCACCATTGGGGATACGCTGTATGATCTGTATCTATTCAACGGCACGGAGTATATCTTCAAGGCACAAGTTACAGGGGGAACTCCTTACATCTTTGATCCAGGGGGTGTTGACCGTTTTCGGCTTCTTGGGATTGAGGATTCTGCGGGAATCGATCCCAACAATCGGGAAGCCTTCGGGACGCTGCTTGCTTGGGTCAAAGAATGTGATTGCATCGAAATCGAACACGGCATTATCGAGACTGTTTTTAGTGATCTCCCCATTGGACACTGGGCAGATGACGCTATCATGGCAATTTATGATGCCGGAATTACGAAAGGCTGTTCCCAGAATCCTTTAAAGTATTGCCCTGAAGATAAAGTCACAAGGGAGGAGATGGCCGTTTTCATCACCCGGGCCCTTAATCAGGTGCCTGCGGATGGGTATTGTGGGACGACCAATCCCTTCCCTGACATTGCCTTTGACCGGTGGAGCTGCAAGAATATAAAAAGACTTGCCGAGATGGGAATTGCTACAGGGTATGGTGATGGCCGATTTGGACCGGATGATTTTGTGACAAGGGAACAGATGGCGGTGTTTTTGACTCGGGCCCTGGACGTAGTCCCTGCCGAGGGATACTGTGGCGTGACGAATCCCTTCTTCGATGTGGTTTACGACCGGTGGAGCTGCAAAAGTATAAAAAGGCTTTACGAGTTAGGAATCGCTACAGGGTATAGGGATGGCCGATTTGGTCCGGAGGGCTATGTGACCCGGGATCAGATGGCTGTCTTTCTATCAAGAGCATTAGGGGTTCAGGAACAACAGATCGAATGCAGCACTACTGGTTACTGCGGTCCGGCGGGCGGCGAACTGAGCGTTACCAACCCCAGCAGCTGTGCCTATGGGGTGAGGATTGTAATTCCCCCAGGCGCTCTGGATGTAGTTGGGGAAGAAAGGCGTTCCCTCTGGATCGTGGACAATCCCAATTATGGACTCGCCCCTTCCCTCCCCCCGGGCTTCATCGCCTATCCCAACCGGTTTAATCCCTGCGGCATCGCGCTCGATACCGGCGGCGATAGGCCTTATAACGTGGGCCTGTACTTCTACTTTCCGGTACAAGGCATGACGATCGGACCCGGGGAGATACCTTGCGCGTTCGCGTACGACGAGCGGGTGGGCAAGTGGCGCATCCTCTTGCCCGAAAGCATCGATGGCAGCACCATGAGGGTCAAAGCCAACTATCGAATGGTATGGAAGTGGGGAAAGATGGCTTTGAAAGAAGTTGAAGAGGAGTATCTCGTTCAGGCGATTGAGGAGAAGTACGGCGCTGACACCTGGACGGCAATTCTCGCGAGGATCGACGAATTCACAAATCTCAACGGCCAGCAAGTCGAACGAAACTGCGCAAGTCTCATCAATCTTCGTGACGGGTTTTTGGAATTCTGGAAGCAGTCATTCCGGCAGCGTCTGTTGGAATACCAGCCCCAATTTGCCGTTTGCGGCACGTGCGACGTGCTCTCGGAGCAATTCGCCCAGGACATTAAAACTTTCATCTCGAACAGGTTTGAGATTGAAATGTGGGAGTTACTTGGGATGTGGGCGGATTCCACGGGAGGACGGGGAGTCTTGGCTAAATTGTATTGTGAATTTAAGATATTAGAAGCCTGGTGGGAAATCCGGCATCTGGGGTGCAGCCCCACATGCGTCACTGAGAAGGGTGGGATTGACTTCTGGGTCGACTATGCGAGCTATTACGTGGGCGTTTTCGGGCAGCAGTTGATTAATCTATCCATCGAAATAGGATGGGTCACCTGTCCGTAGGTTAAGGGTGGAGATCAAATCGTTTCCCTCCGGCGGGGAGACGGGGGCATGGTCACTTTTTTGATGACAGGATCTTCGGCCACTACCTGCTATTGTTGAAATGGTTTGTTTTTTTCAAAAAGTAAAATATTCAGTTTTCAAAGAGGGAGGCAGGGCAAGAAATGGTCCTGCCTTTTTCGCTGTTTCCCCTTGCATGAAGTTACTATGTTCATGGAAGATATCAGGCCCGAACAAGTTGTGAGATACAAACCATCTATGCATAATGAAAGAAAATCGAGCGGTTACGGGTATGGCCGGCTGTGTGTCATCGGCAGGAGAGAAAAAGGGTGAAAAGGGATGTACCCCTTCAGTCACGGGTGGCGAGTCGCTTTGAATGGAGGACCGGCGCAAAGGCCAAGAGGTGCCCCGGCCTGGGGGCCCGGCCGGTTCGCTTGGAATCATAAGGCACTGGGATCTTCGCGGAGAGGGCGGGGGCCAAGGCCTCCCGCCCCCCATTTCGGAGAAGCGGTGTTTTCTCCGAGTCTCGGGTCCTCCCGGCCGATGCTTCCGGCGCGTACCGCCCGAACCCCCAGGCCCCAACAAAACTTATTCCGGGCCACCCGGGACTGAATGGTTACTAAGGGATTAAAAAATAGCCTTGACAGGGGGGCAAATTTTATATAACCTTCAGCCATCGTAATTTCGTCGTTTTAAGCCAATACCAACTTGCCTTGCTTCTTCTGGGGAATTTATGAAGGTGATTTTCCAGAACGACCTAATACGAAGGCTCCAAGGGATCCAGATTTCCCCTTGGAGCCTTTTTTCTACCTTTGTTGAAATGAATTATCCTTTGGGCATTTTACCCTGAGTAGATTTTTAAAAAGGAGTTTGCTATGAAATATAGAGAAGCCGTGCTAAACCTCATCTTTGCCATTTTATTCCTCGCCGCCCCGCTCGCGGCAGAAGCCCAGCAGGAAAAATTCTGGGCAATGGAATTAGGGAATCAGTGGGATTATGTAGAGGGGATATCCGATACTTGGCCTGCACGGAATCAAGTTACTATTGATACGTCGACTTTCCCTTTTCCAACCTATCTCGTGGAAACCAGGGAATTTCAGGGCAGCACCTTGGTGGAGATGGAAAAATGGTGGTATGACATTCTTGAAACCGGTCCAAATTCTTCCGAGCTGAGGGTCTGGAGGATCATGTTCTCGGATGTAGACTGGGTTTCGCTAAAATTCGACTCGGGGATCGTCTGGGCAAAAAGGCCAATGACGGTTGGGGATTTCTGGACTTCCAACGCCACGGGAATTTACAGTGAAGGTCAGCAAACAGATTCGATTACGATCACGGTAAACAGCGAGGTTTTGTCCTATGGACCCGTGGAGGTTCCTTTCGGGAATCAGTCCTACAATGCCTATAAGATCAGACATATAATCAATATTTCCGGTATGGGGCAGATTACCCAAACTCTTTCGGTAGTCCCTTATCTTGGAATAATTAAGACTGAAATCGTGGATGCGGAGGGTTATGAGGCGGATTATCTCTCTTCCGTAGATATCGCCACCGTGTTTAACGACGCTTTGTATGACCACTGGGCATATCCTTACATCATGCAAATTTACGATTCGAGAATCACGGCAGGTTGTTATTTAGATAATCCAAACACACCGGAAAACGAAGCAAGTTATTGCCCAGAGGATGATGTAACCCGGGAGGCGATGGCCGTTTTCATTATCCGGGCCATGGATGAGATACCGCCGGATGGATATTGCGGGACAACAAATCCCTTTCCGGATGTGAGCTACGACCGATGGAGCTGTAAATTTATCAAGAGGCTTGAAGAGCTGGACATTTCCTCGGGATATGAGGATGGAAGATTCGGCCCCGGGGATTCGGTAACAAGAGAGCAGATGGCAATATTTATCACCAGAGCACTTGCTGTTGTTCCCGTAGATGGATATTGTGGAACGATGGATCCCTTTACGGATGTTTCATCCGATCGGTGGAGTTGTAAGTATATTAAGAAGTTCGCCGAGATGGGAATTACCTCTGGCTATGGAGATGGGCGATTTGGGCCCGGAGATTACGTCACAAGGGACCAAATGGCGGTCTTTCTATCGCGAGCCTTTCTGGGGATGTAGGAGACATCCAGAGTAAAGGCAGGGTCGGAAGTGATCCTGCCTTTATGTTTCTTGCATTGCATGAAACTGTCTTTCCTTGCATTCTCCCCGCTCTCATTGGTGCCCTGCTCATCGGCCTCCGCCGCTATTTCAGGAGCCCGAAATAATTGGCAGACGCTGCCGAAACCATCCCCATCTCCTCTTTCTTAATCACCTGCAATACTGTTGTAATATTTAATAAAATCCAAAGGTTTCCCCTTGTTTAATTTTTTCATTTTGTTATCACTCAGGCAGATATAGGGAGACCATCTTATTTGGCCGGAGGGGGATTTATGGACGAAGGAACCCCATTTCTTTCTTTGGAGAGAAATGGGGTTTTGTTACGGCGTGCATTCCTGGATTTTAGGATTTTTACTTTAAAGTGCGGATCAGGAGTCCGCTGGTGGAGACCCGGATTTCGAGTTCACGGGCTTTTTGGGCGGCAACAAAGGTCCCCGATCCGTATTCCGCATCCAGTAAAGGACTCAGCAAAGCATACTTCTGTCGGAGGCGAAACAAATTGACCGATTTTTTCTGCGAGAGATGAAAAACGGTGCGGGGCTTGGTTTGCTCATCTTCCAGTCGGATGTAACGGCCGGCGACTCGATCCAGTTCATAGGCGGTATGCAGGCCCAGAAAATTCAGGATCGGTTTCCATTTGAGGATGTGGGCATCCACGTATATTTCATCACCGGTAATCAGGAAATTGATCTCCTCTCCATTCACCAGACGAAAATGGGCGTTGAATTCCTGAGAGCCCATGGGCTGAATCTTTACTACGGCGGCGATCTCTTCCCGAACCAGCGCCCGATATCCCTGGAGTCCGACGGAAATCGTGAAGAAAAGAGCTCCCAGCGAAAGAAATAGCATTCCGATCAGGAGCCCGATCGTTCCCCCGAGATATTTCCTCTTCTTCAATACGAGGGCCGCAGCGATAAAAGCTGCAAGGCTCAGAGCCACGATTGGGATCGCGAAGACGGTAATCGGATTCTCCATGTTTTGCACCCCCCTTCCTCACGGTTCCTCCGGATCTCCCTTTTGCTCCATAACCAATGAAATATACCGCCATTCTCCTGCCTTTCCAAGGTTGATTATCCGCAAGAATTCCAGAAAAGTAAAGAAGGTTCCAGGCAAAAAGCAGTATTTTGGGACCTTCTCAAATGATCGCGGGAAATATTGGCGACGGTATTTCGGCATGGGCGCCTCTGGTTATGGCGATTATGTATGCTTCGAATTTTTATTCCGGGCATCCAATAAGGCAAGAGAAATGATATCGGGGAGGATGAGAAGAACTCATCGAAACAGATCCGTTAGGCGTAATGATTCAAATGAAGACTGGGAGGACAACATGAATAAAATCCAAACGGCAAGGCTCGAAGAGCTGAAAAATAGTTTCAAAGGAACGATTCTTATTCCAAGCGATGATGCTTACGAAAGCGCACGCAAGATCTGGAATGCCACGATCGATAGACATCCCGCGATTATCGCTCGGTGTGCTACGACATCGGACGTCGTTCTTGCCATAAACTTCGCAAGAGACAATGGGCTCCTCCTCGCCGTGCGCGGCGGGGGTCACAACATTGCGGGCAATGCTGTGTGCGACGACGGTATCGTAATTGACCTCTCGCAAATGAAGGCCGCGAGGGTCGAGCCTGAGGCACGGCGTGTCACCATCGAAGGGGGCGCCACGCTTGCGGATCTCGATGCCGCTACCCAAGCCCACGGTCTCGCCACGCCGATCGGCATTAACTCCACTACGGGCATTGCCGGACTTACCCTGGGTGGCGGTTTTGGCTGGCTAAGCCGAAAGTTTGGCATGACCATCGACAATCTGGAGTCCGCAGAGGTCGTGACCGCGGCCGGGAAGGTTGTTCACACAAGCGCCACTGAGAACCCTGACCTCTTCTGGGCCCTTCGAGGCGGCAGCGGGAATTTCGGAGTTGTCACCCACTTCGAGTTCCGACTTCATCCTGTCGGTCCCGAGGTACTGAGCGGCCTGATCGTCTACCCGATCTCGGAGGGGAAGCGGGTGCTACAGCAGTATCGCGAATTTATCGCCAAGGCACCGGAGGAACTCTCCGTCTGGATCGTCCTGCGCCAGGCGCCGCCCCTGCCGTTCCTTCCTGCGGAGTTCCACGGTAAGAAAGCTATCGTTCTGGCGTTGGTCTACGCCGGAGACCCAAAACAGGGTGAACCTTTCATCGAACCGCTACGAAAATTTGGCACCCTCGCAGGAGAGCATATAGGTGTACAGCCTTACACTGCCTGGCAGAAGACCTTTGACCCGCTGCTTGCTCCCGGTGCCAGAAACTACTGGAAATCTCATAACTTTTCGTCGCTTGAGGACGGACTCTTCGACATTGTCATCGAATACGTCGAGAAACTGCCGTCACCTCAAAGTGAGATTTTCTTCGGGGCTCTCGGGGGTGCGACAACAAGGCCGGCACCGGAATCCGCAGCATATGCCCACCGCGACGCCATGTTCGTTATGAATTTCCATGGCCGGTGGGAGGACCCAGCCGACGATGAGCGTTGCATTCGCTGGGCCCGCGAGTTCTTCAAGGCTTCAGCACCCTTCGCAAGTGGCGGCGTTTACGTTAATTTCCTCACTGCCGACGAGAGCGTTCGGGTACGTGCAGCCTACGGCCCCAACTACGATCGGCTCGCCCGGGTGAAGAGAAAGTACGATCCGGCTAACCTCTTCCGGATGAATCAGAATATCGAGCCTGCCGGAAGGAAAGCGCCTGTTCAGCTCCGAGGGGAGGTGTCCCCGAGCCGCTGAACCTCAGCGTTTAGACAGGGTTTAAAATCTCAAAAAGAATTGAATTGAAGCAGGGTCAGAAAGGACTCTGCTTTTTTAAGATAATTGGCTTACGGGGAATTATCTTTTGATAAAAATTTATCACCGCCCGAGCTTCCCCGATTCAGTCTGCTTCAATTCTTCCGTCACCATTTCCAACCACCACGCCTGCCATGAAGGGCTGTAAAATAGGGACGTATCCTCGTCGAACTTCAAGTGACGTTTTTGGTTGGCTTCCATGGCTGATTTGATCAAGCCCTTGAGGTGTTGAACGATTTCGGCATAGACCTGTTGAGGAGTCTCCTTTATCACCGATAAATTGGATGCCCATTTTCGAGCATCCCGGGTAAGTTTCCGAGCGGCGAGCTCCGTGAGGGCAAAGTGGATCTGTTCATGCTGAAGCGCATAGCCTACCATGGCTGCTTTGATTTTTGGGTTCCACCACGAGTGGTTGGGGATCATGACGGCCTCAAAGGCAAGGTGGTTAATCCGGCCCAAATAATCAATTGGATCCTCCAAAAACCTACGGGTGATGCTGAAGTTTGAATCGGCGGTAATGCGTATTTGGGTCGCTGTGTAAGCGTTAATGTTTTCCCGGTGGGTTGATAAATTTTCTGGCAATGAAGGGGCTCGAAAGTCTTCAGGGGTCAATTGCCGGTAGGTGAATCCCGAGGGGATATCCTTGGGTATTTGGTCAATCTGAATCGTGCGCGGTTTAGCGTATTCCGGCAATTGGGCGCAAGCGGCAACCCATGTTAGCGCCAGCAATAAAAATGCATATAGGAAAAAGCGATTCCTCATAGCGGAAATCCATAGCAGAGGAGATATCAGTGTTTTCTTAACCCCAAAAGAAATGGTCTCGTAAAAAATCCATCTGTCCCGCTCGGAGCGGGATTGCGCGCCTTGTCCCGCCTGTGGCGGGAGAGCAATTTACGAGTTCATCAAAAAGAGAACAGAGAAGAAAAAATATGCTTTCAATTTACATTACAGGCATGGCTTTCTTTAATGGACGAATATTATATTCGTAATCCCAAAGGTGACGCTTGTCAAATCCTTTATACATAAGGCTGGGATCTTCGTGGAGAGGGCGGGGGCCAAGGCCTCCCGCCCCCCATTTCGGAGAAGCGGTGTTTTCTTCGAGTCTCGGGTAATCCCGGCCGATGCTTCCGGCGCGTCCCGCCCGAAGCCCCAGGCCACAACAAAACTGGTTCCGGGCCACCCGTGACTGAATGGTTACCCTGACCCGGTTTTTTGTGTTAAAAAGGGAGACATTTGTGATATATTGACGCCTGAAAATCTCTTAACGGGGGTAAGCACATTAAGGATATTTTTCGCTGGATCGGGAAATCCTTCAAA
>Ga0102851_10003189_pt1 | contig 10145 bp, 7 predicted proteins | sample Mud3Dept3metaG_FD_79558 | JGI IMG/M metagenome (GOLD analysis project Ga0102851, IMG submission 79558) | Freshwater wetland microbial communities from Ohio, USA, analyzing the effect of biotic and abiotic controls - Mud 3 Core 4 Depth 3... | ecosystem: Environmental > Aquatic > Freshwater >...
CCGTTTTCTTGTCCCCACCATACCGGTAGCAATAGTCAATGAGATTGGCGAGCTCGCTCTTCTTCATCACCTTGTTGATCAATCGAAATGGGATCTCTTCAGGAAGAATCTCTTTAAGGAGGATTCGACCGACGGTCGTCTCGACAAGTTCTCCATCCAATCGGACTTTGATCCGCGCGTGGAGGTCGACTTCGTTAGCATCGTAAGCTACTCGGACCTCTTCTGTATTTGAAAAGGCTTTCCCCTCGCCCTTCACCGAGGGCCGCTCCCTGGTCATGTAATAAATTCCAAGGACAATGTCCTGGGTGGGGATGATGATGGGTTTCCCATTCGCAGGAGAGAGGATGTTATTGGTGGACATCATCAGAATCCTCGCCTCCGCTTGGGCCTCCACCGAGAGAGGAACATGAACGGCCATCTGGTCCCCATCAAAATCGGCGTTAAAGGCAGCACAGACCAACGGGTGAAGCTGGATGGCCTTGCCCTCGATCAAAACCGGCTCAAAGGCCTGGATACCCAAACGGTGCAGCGTCGGAGCACGGTTGAGCATCACCGGATGCTCACGGATCACTTCGTCCAAAACGTCCCAGACCTCCGGCCTCTCTTTCTCGAGCATCTTCTTGGCGCTCTTGATCGTTGTCACCAAGCCCCTCTCTTCCAACCGGTGGTAGATGAAAGGCTTGAACAGCTCCAAAGCCATCTTCTTAGGAAGTCCACACTGATGGAGCTTCAGTTCGGGACCGACGACGATCACCGAACGGCCGGAATAGTCCACCCGCTTTCCCAAAAGGTTCTGCCGGAAACGGCCCTGTTTCCCCCTCAACATATCGCTCAACGATTTGAGGGGTTTCTTATTCGCCCCCAGGATCGTCCTTCCTCTCTTCCCGTTATCGAACAAAGCATCCACGGCTTCCTGAAGCATCCGTTTCTCGTTACGGATGATGATCTCCGGGGCATTCAATTCGAGAAGCCGTTTGAGACGGTTGTTTCGATTGATCACCCTCCGGTAAAGGTCGTTCAGATCGGAGGTGGCAAACCGACCCCCATCCAAGGGGACAAGAGGACGAAGATCAGGAGGGATGACGGGAATCACTTCTAAAATCATCCACTCCGGTTTATTCCCTGACTCCAAAAAAGACTCAATAATTTTCAATCGTTTGGCTAATCTCTTTTTTTTGGCCTCCGAGGTCGTCTCCTTCATTTCTGCTCGGAGCTTCTTGGAAAGCTCTTTCACATCTGTGCCTCTCAACAGCTCTCGGATGGCATCCGCTCCTTGGAACGCCACAAAATCATCCCCGTATTTTTCTCTGGCTTCTCGGTATCGGTCTTCAGAAAGAATTTCACCCTTCTTCAAAGCGGTTTTCTTCCCATCGAGAACAAGATACGCTTCGAAGTAGAGAATCCTCTCCAATTCTCTCAAGGTCATATCTGAAAGGATCCCGATCTTACTGGGGATGCTTTTGAGGAACCAGATATGAGCCACAGGGGTGGCTAAGCGGATATGCCCCATCCTCTCCCGGCGGACCTTGGATTGGATGACCTCCACCCCGCACTTCTCGCACACAATGCCTCGATGTTTCATTCGCTTGTATTTTCCGCAATTGCACTCATAGTCTTTGGTCGGGCCGAAGATTTTGGCGCAGAAAAGCCCATCTTTTTCCGGTTTGAACGTCCGGTAGTTAATGGTCTCCGGCTTCTTCACCTCTCCGTGGGACCACGATTCGATCTTTTCTGGAGAGGCGATGGAGATCCGGATAGCATTATAATTAATTGGACTCTTTCCCTTTTCATAGAATGACAAATAATCTTCCAAGGTTGCCTCCTTTACCCTGCCTATTCAGGCAGGGAATGTCAAATTTCAAAATCCAAATCCCAAAGGAATGACAAATGTCAGAATGTCCAACGATCTGACGTTGGGAATTTGGACTTAATTTGAACTTTGGAATTTGACATTTGAACTTTTCTCAGTTTAAATTTCTTCTCGTTTCTCTTCCATTAATTCTGTGTCGAGACAGAGGCTCTGTAACTCTTTCACCAACACGTTAAACGACTCTGGCAGTCCGGGCTCCAGCGTGTGTTCCCCTTTGACAATCGCCTCATAGACCCGGGTCCTTCCCGCCACATCATCCGATTTCACGGTCAAGAATTCCTGCAAGGAGTGAGCGGCCCCATAGGCCTCCAATGCCCACACCTCCATCTCTCCTAACCGTTGCCCTCCAAACTGGGCCTTGCCACCCAAGGGCTGCTGGGTCACCAAGGAATACGGACCGATCGACCGGGCATGGATCTTGTCATCCACTAAGTGGTGCAATTTGAGGAGGTACATATAGCCGATGGTCACCTTCTGGTGGAATGGTTCTCCCGTCCTTCCGTCATAAAGGATCGTTTGCCCTGCGGTCGGAAGCCCGGCTCTCTTCAAAAGATCTTTAATCTCTCCTTCGGAGGCTCCATCAAAGACAGGAACCGAGACAAAGATCCCCTCGCCCAGCTTGCGAGACAATTCGATAATCTCCTCGTCGGTCGCTTGCTCTAGATAGGCATTCACCTCTTTTGAGGAATAGATCTCTTTGATTCTCCTTCGAAGCAACTTGGGGTTGAAATGCTTCTCCAAATACTCTTGGATCTTCCACCCGAGCCCCTTGGCAGCCCATCCCAAGTGGGTTTCAAGAATTTGGCCCACATTCATTCGCGACGGGACTCCCAACGGATTGAGGACGATTTCGACCGGAGTCCCATCCTCTAAGTACGGCATGTCCTCCTCAGGAAGAATTCGGGAGATGATCCCTTTGTTCCCGTGGCGCCCGGACATTTTATCCCCGACTGAAAGTTTTCGCTTCATGGCGATGTAGACCTTCACGGTCTTGATGACGCCTGGAGCCAGTTCGTCTCCCCTCTTCAGTTTAGCCAATTTATCTCCAAAGACTCCCTTGACCACATTGATCTGGAGCTCTGCGTGATCGAGGAAACGATGAACGTCAGGAAGAACTCTCTTCCCCTCCGTCACATCGATCTCCTTCAGCCGATCAAAAGGAATGGCAAAGAGGTGCTCCTCCTTGATCCGCTCTTTGGCCTCTAAATAGACGCGGTTTTTCTTCTCATCCGCAATTTTATGGGCGGTCCGTTTACCGATCAGATACTTCCCGATCTTCCTTCGCGTGCTATTTTGGATGATCCGGATCTCATCGGCTTGATTCTTTAGCAACCTTGCCTTCTCTTGGTCTTCGATCGCTTTCGTTCTTTCGTCCCTTTCCTGTCCTTTCCGGGAGAAGACTTTCGCATCGATCACAATCCCTTCAATTCCGTGGGGGACTCTCAAGGAGGTATCCCGAACATCCCCCGCCTTTTCACCGAAGATGGCCCGAAGGAGCTTCTCCTCTGGAGAGAGTTGGGTCTCCCCCTTGGGAGTTACCTTTCCGACCAGAATGTCTCCGGGATTCACCTCGGCTCCGATTCGAATGATCCCGCTCTCATCCAGATCCTTCAATGCCTCCTCTCCCGCATTGGGAATATCAGATGTGATCTCTTCCTTTCCCAGCTTCGTATCCCGAGCGACGCACTCCAATTCTTCGATATGGATGGAGGTATAGGTATCTTCTTTCAACAATTTTTCACTGATGAGGATGGAATCCTCAAAGTTGTAGCCTCCCCAGGGCATGAAGCCCACCAGAACATTCCTCCCTAATGCCAGCTCTCCCATGTCGGTCGCGGGTCCATCTGCGATCACCTCTCCCTTCTTGACCCGCTCTCCAATACGGACAATGGGTCTTTGATTGATGCAGGTATTCTGATTCGACCGTTTGTACTTGATCAAGGTATAGATGTCGACACCGGGATCGTCCTCTCTCTGACCATCCTCATCGGCACGAATGACGATTCGTGAGGCATCCACATCTTCCACGACACCGTCTCTTTTGGCAACCACTGTCACTCCGGAATCCCTCGCGACGATCCCTTCCATTCCCGTCCCGATCAACGGCGCATCCGTCCTGAGAAGTGGGACGGCCTGGCGTTGCATGTTCGATCCCATGAGGGCCCGGTTGGCATCATCGTTCTCCAAGAAGGGAACGAGGGAGGTGGCGACGCTCACCAGTTGTTTTGGCGAAACATCCATATACCGGATCTCCTCGGGTTTCACCATCACAAATTCGCCCCCCCTCCGGGCGGAGATGAGGGGAGCGGTAAACCTCCCTTCTCTATCCAAGGGGGCATTCGCTTGAGCAATGGCCGGCTTCTGCCCGTCGATCTCTTCTTCCTCATCCAGGGCAAAAAGGTATCGGATATTGTTGGTGACCTTCCCATGGGTCACTTCCCGATAAGGCGTCTCAATAAATCCATAGTCATTCACGCGAGCGTAGGTGCTGAGAGAAGTGATCAAGCCAATGTTCGGACCCTCCGGGGTCTCGATGGGACAGATCCTGCCATAATGCGTGGGGTGGACGTCCCTCACCTCAAACCCTGCCCTCTCCCGGGTGAGTCCCCCTGGACCCAAGGCAGAAAGTCGCCGCTTATGGGTGATCTCCGATAAAGGATTGGTCTGATCCATAAACTGCGAAAGCTGACTGGATCCGAAAAATTCTTTAATGACGGCGGATAGGGGCTTTGAATTGATGAGATCATGGGGCATCAGGGTCTCCACATCTTGAAGGCTCATCCGTTCCTTGATCGCCCTTTCGATCCTCACCAGCCCGATGTGATATTGATTTTCTAAGAGTTCTCCAACGGTCCTTACGCGACGGTTTCCCAGGTGGTCGATATCATCGACCGCACCCTGCCCGTCCTTCAATTTGATCAAGTACTTGACGACCTCGAGGATATCCCTCCGCCTGAGGGTGGTTTTCTCATCTTCCAGAATTTTTCGAACCACCCCTTGGACATCATCCGTAATCGTCCCATCCTTCAAAGCGGGCATCAGCCCGATGGGATGGAGGACCTTGGCCGCACGCTGGATCTCCTCCGCCATGTCGGGAGTTGAAATCGCTTCGTCAAAATCAAGCCATCCTTCCAAAATGCGATCGACCAGCTCTCTTCCCCCTGCATAGGTCGCTCCCGCCGCTAACGCCTCTTTCTTCCATCTCTCGGTAAAAACCAATATCTTGGGAGGATTACCTTTTAGGCCAATTTTATGGTTCAATTTCATCCTTCCCACCTTGGAAAGATCATACCGCTCGGGATTGAAGAAAAGGTTATAAAAGAGGCCGATGGCCGTTTCAATCGTCGGAGGATCCCCGGGACGAAGTCTTTTGTAAATATCGATCAGGGCTCTTTCGGACTCCTTTTCACGAACGGATTTGCCGGATTCAAGGGTCGGTAATTTCTCCCTTTCCTCTCGTGTCAATCCGATCTTATCCACCACCAACGTATCCCGTAACGAAGAACTGACATTGATGTTATCGATGAAGAGGACGTCAAAGGATTCGATTTTTCTCTCTTTCATCTCGTCCAGAAGTTTTTCTGTAACCTCATCATTACATTCAGCGATGACCTCTCCTGTCTCAGGATCCACGACATCCTTGGCCAGGTATCGTCCGATCAGATCCTGGGTCTCCACCGGAATGGTATTGATCTTTGCCAGTTCCAATTTCTTGAAAGCGTCTTCTGTAATGCGACGATGTTTTTTCAGGATGATCTTATGGCTTTCCGGGTCGGCGATATCGGAGGTCGCTTTCTGCCCCACCAACACATCTCTCGAAATCTCTTTTTGAAATTTCCCTCTCCGGATGAGAACCTTCTCCTGATGATAGAAGTAGTGCAAAAGTTCCTCGCCCGTGTATTTGAGTGCCCGGAGGAGAACCGTCACTGGAATCTTTCGACGTCGGTCGATCCGGACGTGAAGAAGATCTTTCTGGTCAAACTCGAAGTCAATCCAGGATCCGCGGTAGGGAATGATGCGCGCATAATAGAAGACCTTGCCGCCGCTGTGGGGCTTGATCTGGTCCTGATCAAAAAAGACTCCAGGGGAACGATGAAGTTGGCTGACGATCACCCGCTCCGTCCCGTTCACAATAAACGTTCCGTTTTCGGTCATGAGCGGGATCTCCCCAAAATAGACCTCTTGTTCCTTTACGGCCTTAATGCTTCTGGCCTTGGTCTCTTCATTCACATCCCAGACGACCAAGCGCACCGTCACCTTGATGGGTGCCGCATACGTCATTCCTCTTAACAGGCATTCTTCCACATCGTATTTCGGCTCGGTGAGACGGTAATTGACAAATTCGAGCGAGGCGGTTTCATAAAAATCCTTGATCGGGAAGACAGTTTTAAAAACCGCTTGAAGCCCGACGGGTTCCCGTTTGTCAGGGTCCGCATTGGCCTGCAAAAACTTCTCATAGGATCTCGTTTGAACCTCGATCAGATTGGAGATCTCTAACACTTCCTTGATTTTCGAGAAATTCTTTCGGTACCTTCGATAGACGGGGACAACGCTAGCCATAATCACCTCTCCCTTAAATAGAAAGTCTCCTCCCTCTCGGACTCCCACTTAAGATTCGCTCTGTCCTTCCGGGAAGAGACAATCGTGTTCCTCAACACTTCTGAATGTTTCCTACTTGACTTCGACAGTCCCACCAGCCTCTTCAAGCTTCTTCTTCATCGTTGCCGCTTCTTCTTTCGAAACCCCTTCTTTAACGGGCTTAGGGACACCTTCCACCAGGTCTTTGGCTTCTTTCAAACCCAATCCGGTCAATTCCCTGACGACCTTGATCACCTGAATCTTCTTGTCGCCAAAACCTGTAAGGATGACATCGAATTCTGTCTTCTCTTCAGCTTGGGCGGCTTCCGCTCCCGCCGCAGCCCCGGCAGCCGGCATGGCCGCCACGGCCATCGGTGCGGCCGCCTTGATACCCAATTTTTCCTCAAGGGCCTTTACCAAGTCACGCGCTTCCAATAAGGTTAGACTACCGATTTCTTCAGCAATTTTTTGAATATCTGCCATTTGGAAAATCCTCCTGTTTTATTTCTCTTTATTTGAAGCCCTGCCCTTTCGCTGTCTCTTTGAAGGAATAAAGAGCAAGGTCATGAAACGGTTTTCGTTTCTTCAGGGACCTGCTGGCTGAGCTCATCGGCCCTGGCCTGAATCATTCCAAGCACCTGCTGGATCGCACGGTAAAGGACCGCCCCGAGTTGACTTGCTGGTCCCTGAATTCCTCCTAAGATCTGACCAAAAAGCGCCTCCCGAGAAGGCATCGTGGCAAGGGCTTTGACTTCTTCAGGGGATGCCACCCTTCCCTGAATGAGGCCGACTCTAATCTCGAGCGACGGTTGGGTCTTAATGAATTCCGACAAAATCTTTGACAGAAGAACAGGATCTCCGTAAGAGATCGCGATCGCCGTCGGTCCTTCAAAATAGTTATCCAGTTTCTCCAGATCCGTCCCCTTGGAAGCCAGTTTCATCAACGTATTCTTGATGACATGATAGGAGATCTTCTCTTCCCTCAACCGCTGCCTCAGATGATTCAGCTGTTCAACATTGAGGCCCCGGTAATTGGTCAGGACAGCCGCCCTGAACCCTTTGATCCTTTCGCTCAGATCGGATATGACCTGTTCTTTCTCTTTTCGATTCAATGATCTCTACCTCCCCGAGAAGCCTTGTCTCTTACGATTTCAAGACGCTTCGGATGTCGAGCGGATCGACTTTAATCCCGGGCCCCATGGTGGTCGATAAGGCCACGGTCCGCAGAAAGATCCCTTTGCTGGTCGGTGGCTTCGCCCTTAAGATGACTTCCAGGAGCGTTTTAGTATTTTCCAATAGTTGACCGAACCCAAAAGAGACCTTTCCCACCGGGACATGGACCACCCCAGCCTTCTCCACCTTAAATTCGACTTTGCCCGCCTTGATCTCTTTGATGGCCTTTTCCAGATCGAAGGTGACAGTTCCCACCTTGGGGTTGGGCATCAATCCTCGGGGTCCTAAGATCTTCCCTAACTTACTGACCAAACCCATCATGTCCGGAGTGGCAATGGCCTTATCGAAATCGAGCCATCCTTTCGAAATTTTCTCGATGAGGTCCTCCCCCCCTACGACATCGGCGCCCGCATCGGATGCCTCTTTCTCCTTCTGGCCTTTGGCAAAGACCAGGACCCGGACTTTCTTGCCGGTCCCGTGAGGCAGAACCACGGTTCCCCGCACCATTTGGTCCGATTTCTTAGGATCCACCCCGAGGCGGATGGCAAGGTCCACCCCTTCATCAAATTTAGCATGGGCTATCTCCAGAAGGAGTTTCACACCCTCCTCCAGTCCATATCGTTTGTTCCGATCAACCTTGGCTCTCGCTTCTAAATATTTTTTTCCTCTTTTCGTCATAGTCTTCTCTTATACAATCTCCAAGCCCATGCTTCTTGCCGTTCCCTCGACGGTGCGGATGGCACCCTCCATGTCCACCGCATTGAGATCCTTGAACTTGATCTGTGCGATCTCCCGAACCTGGTCTCGGGTCACCTTGCCTACTTTGTTGCGGTTCGGTTCCCCTGAACCTTTCACAATTTTTGCCGCCTTCTTCAATAGGATTGAAGCCGGCGGGGTTTTGGTCACAAAGCTGAAGGATCGATCCGAATAGATCGTGATCACCACTGGGATAACCATCCCTTCCTGCCCCTGGGTTCGAGCATTAAAGGCCTTACAAAACTCCATGATATTGACCCCATGCTGCCCCAGCGCCGGCCCCACTGGAGGGGAAGGGTTGGCCTGCCCTGCCTGAATTTGAAGCTTAACCATTGCCGCAACTTTCTTTGCCATTGCCCACTCCCACTAACTGCAAAAATTCAAAACCCGAATATCGAAATCCGAAATAATATTAAATTTCAAATATCAAATTTCTTAAACTTTTGGTTCTGAGTTTGAATCCTTTGGTCATTCGAATTTGTTTCGAATTTCGGATTTCGTGCTTCGTATTTAACTCTTCTCGACTTGGATGAAATCCAGTTCCACCGGGGTCGCTCTTCCAAAGATAGAGACCAAGACCTTCAGTTTCCTTTTTTCTGGTTTCACCTCTTCAATCGTTCCGATAAAATTAACGAACGGACCGTCAATGACTCGAACGCTATCTCCGACGGCGAAGGAAACCTTTGGTTTTGCCTTGGAAACCCCTTCCTTCATCTGGGAAAGAATCTCTTCAACCTCTCCCCCTGAAATAGGGACCGGTTTGGTACCGTCGCCGGCAAAACCAGTAATCTTTGGAGTATCCTTGACGATATGCCACGTCTCCTCGTTCAATTCCATCCTCACCAAAATATATCCAGGGAAAATCTTTCTCTGAGAGGTCTTTCTCTTTCCCTTTACCAATTCGACGACGGTCTCCGTTGGAACTAAGATGTCGGAGAAATATTCGCTCTTGCCAAGATTCTTGATTCGTTCTTCCAAATTCTGCTTCGCCCTGTTCTCGAAACCCGAATAAGTGTGAACGACGTACCACTGCTTTTCCATAAGTTTAATGACTAATCCTTCTAACTTACCGCCCGCCCTAAAACCCACTTGATCGCATTTGACAGGCCTAAATCAACAATTCCTAAAAAGATGGCGATGATGAAAACAGCCACTAAGACGACAAGCGTAGCGGAAAGGGTATCTTTCCTCGACGGCCAGGTCACCTTTCTTAGTTCGGTTTTAACCTCCCTTAAAAATTGTTTTGCTACCTCGAATTTTTCTTTTATTGAGAATTCCATTCTATTTACTCCAGAAGTAACGCGGCAGCCATGAACCACGTGGGGTTCATGGCAGGCCAGGAGGGATTTGAACCCCCATCATCCGGATTTGGAGTCCGGCGCTCTATCCGTTAGAGCTACTGGCCTGTATCCGGTGCTACTTTCCACCTGCCACTTTCTACTATCACTTTGTCTCTTTATGAACCGTATGCTTACGACAAAACCGGCAGTATTTTTTGAACTCCAGTTTATCCGGAGTCGTCCGTTTATTCTTTGTCGTAGAATAGTTTCTCCGTTTACACTCTGTGCAGGACAACGTTAAGATATTCCTCATCCAATACTCCTAAACAAAAATTCTCGCTGGCGTTGCTTACTCGAGGATGTCGCTGATGACGCCTGCGCCCACCGTGCGACCCCCCTCCCGGATCGCAAACCGCAACTCCTTCTCCATCGCGATCGGCGTGATCAACTCCACCGTCAACTGTACATTGTCCCCAGGCATCACCATC
>Ga0102851_10003190_pt1 | contig 10145 bp, 7 predicted proteins | sample Mud3Dept3metaG_FD_79558 | JGI IMG/M metagenome (GOLD analysis project Ga0102851, IMG submission 79558) | Freshwater wetland microbial communities from Ohio, USA, analyzing the effect of biotic and abiotic controls - Mud 3 Core 4 Depth 3... | ecosystem: Environmental > Aquatic > Freshwater >...
CCGTGGTTCGGGCCGGCGGGGTTCGCCGAGGCGACCCAGCAGCACCTCGCGGAGCTCCAGGACGGAGACAAGCACGACCTGCTCGTCCGGCTCGATGCGATCGAGCATGCCCGGCGCGAGGCCGTGTCGCCGGTCGAGCGGCTGATCTACGCGCTGCACCCGTGGGTCGCGTTCGGCATCATGCCGCTGTTCGCGCTCGCGAATGCAGGCGTCGTCCTCGGCGGTGCCGACTTCACGGGCGACTCGCTGTGGATCTTCCTCGGGATCCTCTGCGGCCTGGCCGCGGGCAAGCCGATCGGGATCGTCGCCGCGTCGCTGCTATCGACCCGCCTCGGGCTCGCGAATCGATCCCCCGACATGTGGACGGGCGGGCTGTCCCTCGTCGGGGTCGTCGGCGGGATCGGCTTCACGATGTCGCTGTTCATCGCGAACCTCGCGTTCAAGCCGGGGTCGATGCTCGACACCGCCAAGCTCGGGATCCTCGTCGGCTCGGGGGTCGCGATGGTGATCGGCCTCGTCTACGGCGCGATCATGCTGCGCGGTCGCCAGCCGGTCCCGCCGACGGACGAGTCCTAGCTACTCGGTCACGGCTTGGCGGTGTAGCCCGCGGCCTCGACCGCCGCGACGAGCGCAGGCAGAGGAGATTGCTCGGGATCGTGGACGATCGTCGCGCGCATCTGCGCGAGGCTGACCTCGACCGCGGACACGCCGGGCAGGGCCCGGAGCGCCTTGTCGACATGCTTCACGCAGCCGTTGCAGGTCATGCCGGTAATCGCCAAGGTGGTGACCACGGGGTGACCCTAGCATGAGCGCACACTTGACCCGCCTCGATCTCCCCGTCCTCGGGATGACGTGCGCCGCGTGTGTTCGCCGCGTCGAGAAGGCGGTCGCCGCGGTCCCGGGGGTCGCGAGCGCCGACGTCAACCTCGCCCTGTCGCGCGCCCGGATCGAGCTCGACCCGGCGCTCGCGACGACGGCGGGCGCGATCGCCGCGATCCGCGCCGCGGGCTACGAGGTCCCGGCCGACGTCCTCGACGAGACCCGCTCCGGTGGCGCGCGGCTCGCGGCGATCGAGGAGGCGACGCGCGAGGACACCGCGTCGTTGCGGCGCGACGCCACGATCGCGATCGTGCTGACCGTGCCGCTGCTCGCGATCGCGATGGGGCACGGTGTGGTCGAGCGCGTGACCGGCACCTCGGCGAGCGTGATCGTCCAGCTCGTGCTCGGCACGCTCGTCGTCCTCGGACCGGGGCGCCGCTACCTGCGCGGTGGCTGGCTCGCGGTGCGCCACAAGAGCCCGGACATGAACACGCTGATCTCGCTGGGCGCAGGTGCGGCGTGGCTCTCGTCGATCGTCGTCGCGGCGCGCTGGCTCGCGGGCCCGCGCCACCATATGCCGGCGCTGTACTTCGAGGCCGGCGCCGCGATCGTCGCATTCGTGATGATCGGCAAGCTGCTCGAAGCGCGCGCGCGATCGCGGCTCGCCGACGCGGTACGCGGCCTGATCTCGCTCGCGCCGACGACCGCCCGCCGGATCGGCGCGATCGGTGCGACCGGCGCGACCGGCGCCACCGGCGCGCCGGAGCTTGCCGAGGTCGATGCGGCCTCGCTCGTCGCCGGCGATGCGATCCTCGTCCGGCCGGGAGAGCGGTTGCCGGCCGACGGCACCATCGTCGAGGGCAGCTCCGCGCTCGACGAGTCGATGCTGACCGGCGAGGGCCTGCCCGTCGACAAGGCCGAGGGCTCGCCGGTCTACGCCGGCACGCTGAACCACCACGGCGCGTTGACGATCCGCGTCGCCCGCGCCGGCGCCGACACCGCGCTCGCGCGGATCGCCCGCGCCGTCGAGGACGCGCAGGGCGGCAAGGCCCCGATCGCGCGGCTCGCGGATCGCGTGTCCGCGTGGTTCGTGCCTGCGGTGCTCGCGATCGCGGCGCTGACGTTCGGGATCTGGCTCGTCGCGGGCGCGGGCGCCCCGGTCGCGCTCGAGCGGATGATCGCGGTGCTCGTGATCGCGTGCCCATGCGCGCTCGGCCTCGCGACCCCGGCCGCCGTCGCGGTCGGCTCGGCGCGCGGCGCGGAGCTCGGCATCCTGTTCCGCACCGGCGCGGCACTCGAGGCGGGCAGCGCGATCGAGATCGTCGCGCTCGACAAGACCGGGACCCTGACCGCGAACAAGCCGACGGTCGTCGCGGTCCGCGCGCACGGCGTCACCGACGACGAGCTGCTGCGCGTCGCCGCGTCGGCGGAGCAGGGCAGCGAGCACCCGGTCGCGCGGGCGATCGTCGTCGCGGCGAAGGCGCATGGCCTCGCGCTGGCGACGGCGACCGAAGTAGTGGCGGACCCCGGCGCGGGCATCCGCGCACTGGTCGAGGGGCGGCGCGTCCTCGTCGGGACGCGAGAAGCTCTCGCGCTCGCGGGCGCGGGCGACGGCGACGGCGAGAAGGACCACGTCACACCCGCCGGTGCGTCCCTCGCGTACGTCGCCATCGACGGCGCGTTCGCCGGCGTCATCGCGATCGCCGATCCGATCGCTCCGGAAGCGCGCACCGCGATCGGCGCGCTCCGTGCCCTCGGGGTCGAGCCGGTGATGGTCACCGGCGATCGCGCCGAGGTCGCCGAGGCGATCGCGGCCGAGCTCGGGATCACGCGCGTCCACGCCGGCGTGCGGCCGACCGGCAAGGCCACGATCGTCGGCGAGCTGCGGACGGGCGGGAAGCGGGTCGCGATGGTCGGCGACGGCATCAACGACGCGCCCGCCCTCGCCGCCGCGGACCTCGGGATCGCACTCGGCTCGGGCACCGACATCGCCGCGGCGGCCGCCGACGTGACGCTCCTGCGCGGCGGGATCGCGGCGCTGCCGACGGCGCTTGCCCTCGCGCGCGCGACGCTGCACACGATCCGGCGCAACCTCGTCGCCGCGTTCGCCTACAACATCGTGTGCGTCCCGATCGCCGCCGGTGTGCTCTACCCGGTCACGGGCTGGCAGCTGTCGCCGGTGCTCGCGAGCGCGGCGATGTCGCTGTCGAGCGTCAGCGTCCTCGTGTCGTCGCTCCGGCTGCGCACGTGGTCTCCCCGATCCGGCTGAGGTACGCTGCGGCCGCACGATGTCGGCCGAGCCAGTGCTCGAGATCCTGGATCTGGTGACGGAGTTCCGCACCGATCAGGGGACCGTGCGTGCGGTCGACGGCGTGTCGTTCTCGATCCCGGCGCGCACGACGCTCGGCCTCGTCGGCGAGTCCGGCAGCGGCAAGAGCGTGACCGCGCTCTCGATCATGCGGCTGATCGCGACGCCCCCCGGCAAGATCGCCGGTGGCTCGATCCGCTACGGCGGCCGGGATCTGTTGAAGCTCCCCGCGAGCGAGATGCGCAAGATCCGCGGCAACCGGATCGCGATGATCTTCCAGGAGCCGATGACGTCGCTGAACCCGGTGTTCACCGCCGGGGAGCAGGTCGCCGAGGCGGTCCGGCTGCACCAGCAGAAGAGTGCGGCCGACGCGCGCAAGGTCGCGATCGAGATGTTCCGCCTCGTCGGGATCCCCTCGCCCGAGGACCGGGTCGACAGCTTTCCGCACCAGCTGTCGGGAGGCATGCGGCAGCGCGTGATGATCGCGATGGCGCTCGCGTGCAAGCCCGATCTGTTGATCGCCGACGAGCCGACGACCGCACTCGACGTCACGATCCAGGCGCAGATCCTCGATCTGCTGCGCTCGCTGCAGCGCGAGCTCGGGATGAGCATTCTCCTGATCACGCATGACCTCGGTGTCGTCGCCGAGACGTGTGATGAGGTCGCCGTGATGTACGCGGGCCGGATCGTCGAGAAGTCGAGCACCGAGACCTTGTTCGCGGCGCCGCGCCATCACTACACGGCCGGCCTGTTGCGCTCGGTGCCGGGCTACGGCGACGGCGAGGAGGTCGCGGCGCACCAGCGGCTCGTCGAGATCAAGGGGATGGTGCCGAGCCTCCTCGAGCTGCCGAAGGGCTGCAAGTTCGCCGACCGCTGCTCCGCCGTCGAGGATCTGTGCCGGGCCGAGGAGCCGCCGCTCGTCCAGCTCGGCGCGTCCCACGTGCGCTGCCACTTCCCTCTCGATCCACCGTCCGGGGCCGCCTCGTGACAGAGCCCGTCACCGAGCCGGCGCCGCTCGTCCGGATCGATCGCGTGTCGATGCACTTCGGTACCAAGACCGCGTGGAGCAAGCTCGATCCGGTCCCGCAGACCCGCGTCACCGATCGCGCGTTCCAGGCGGTGCGGCGCGCGCTGACCCGCGCGAGCGCCACCGTGCGCGCGGTCGAGGACGTCACGCTCCACATCCGTCGCGGCGAGACGCTCGGCCTCGTCGGCGAATCCGGCTGCGGCAAGTCGACGCTCGGGCGGACGATCTTGCGCCTCCACGAGCCGACCTCGGGGACGATCCGGTTCGACGACATCGAGATCACGAAGCTGTCGTCGCGTGACCTGCGCCCGATGCGCCGGCACATGCAGATGATCTTCCAGGATCCGTACGCCTCGCTCAATCCGCGGATGTCGATCGGCGCGGCGATCGCGGAGCCGCTCGTGATCCACGAGCTCGCGCCCACGGCCGAGGCCCGCGAGGTTCGCGTCCAGGAGCTGCTCGCGAAGGTCGGACTCCCGGCGTCGGCGGCGAAGCGCTACCCCCACGAGTTCTCCGGCGGCCAGCGCCAGCGCGTCGGGATCGCGCGCGCGCTCGCGTGCCGCCCGCAGTTCATCGTGTGCGACGAGCCGATCAGTGCGCTCGATGTCTCGATCCAGGCGCAGATCGTCAACCTGCTCGAGGATCTGCAGACGGCCGAGTCGCTGACCTACCTGTTCATCTCCCACGACCTCAAGGTCGTGCAGCACATCTGCGATCGCGTGGCGGTGATGTACCTCGGCCGGATCGTCGAGCTCGCCGAGGCGCCCACGCTGTACCGGTCTCCGAAGCACCCCTACACGCAGGCGCTGCTGTCGGCCGTCCCACGCATCGATCCCAAGGCCCGCCGCGAGCGGATCATCCTCCAGGGGGACGTCCCGAGCCCGATCGACCCACCCAAGGGATGCGCGTTCCATCCGCGGTGTCCTGTCAAGGACAAGCCGCCAGCTTGCTTCACCGAGCTGCCGAAGCTCCGCGTGCTGTCGAACGGCTCGCAAGCCGCTTGTCACGTCGCCGAGTGAAGCCGGTAGAATAGCGCTGATGGCTTCGCGCTCGGGGGAGCTCGCAATGCGGCCGCTGCCCGCCGTGCTGCTCGATCTCCATGAAGATCTGGCGACCGGCCAGCTCGTGCTCAAGCGCGGGCGGGTGTCGAAGACCGTCGACCTCCTCAACGGCAACCCGGTGTCGACCGCGTCGACCCCGCGCGACGAGACGCTCGGCCACTTCCTGGTGTCGAGCGGCGTGATCAGCGAAGAGGCCCACCGGCTCGCCGTGGCTCGCGCCACGGAGATGGGCGGCAAGCTGGGGGAGGCGCTGGTCGCGATGCAGGCGTTGACCGTCGAGCAGCTGATCGATCAGCTCGGCAAGCAAGCGCGGCACAAGCTGGTCCAGGCGCTGCGCTGGCCGCAGGGCGCATGGCGCTTCGACGAGTCGTTCGAGCCGATCGAAGGCATGCAGCTGCGGATGGTCGAGGTCGTGCTCGGTGGACTCAAGGAGACGGCCGTCGAGGATCTCGGCCGGCTCGCGCGTCTCGAGGGGATGAGCTTCGAGCTGACCGAGCGCGGCAAGCGGCTCAAGCACGAGCTCAAGCGGACGTACGGCGAGCGCGTCGTCACGCTGCTGTCCGGGAAGGCGCCGATCATCGAGATCGAGCGCGCGTTCAACGATCGCGCGCAGGGGCGGCTCGCGGTCGACGCGCTGATCCTGTGCGATGCGGTCACGGCGGTGACGGCGCCGGTCGGTCTTGGCACGAGCAAGGTCACGTTCAAGGGCGTCGCGCCGGTCAAGGACGGGCCCGAGCCGCCGCGCACGACGACGTCGACCAAGCGCGCGCCGACCGGCACGGAGCTGTTCGACCTGCTGTTCGAGGACCTGGGCGCGGAGGACGCTGGCGCGGCTCCGCTCGACTTCCCCGAGGGCGCCGATCGGGAGGACTCGGGCGTCGTCTCGATGTCCGCGCTCAACGACGCGAGCTCCGAGCACGAGGCCGCGCGCCAGGCGGTGACCGCCGAGCACCAGCGGATCACAGGCGCCGATCACTACGCGGTGCTGAAGGTCAATCGCCGCGCGCCCGCCGCCGAGATCGACGAGGCGTACACGACGCGGACGACGGAGTCGATCCAGGTCGCGATCGCGGTCACCGACCCCCGCGATCGAGCGAAGGTCGACGAGCTCCAGGCCGCGTATGCCGCGGCGCGCTCGGTATTGCTCGACGATCACAAGCGCGCGGCGTACGACCGCGAGCTCGCCGGTGGCGAGCTGGTCCAGGTCCCCCCGGCGATGGACACGGAGCTCAGCTTCAAGATCGCCGAGGAGCTGATGGCCAAGAGGCAGTGGGATCAAGCGATCGGCCACATCCGCAAGGTGATCACGCGCGCTCCCAACGAGGCCGATTACCACGCGGCGCTCGGTTGGGCCGAATGGATGGCGGGGAAGGAGCTGCCGGCGGCTGCGGAGGTCGCGCGCTCCCACCTCGTCACCGCGCTGACGATCAACCCGGATCACGCGGCGGCGCATGACTACAAGGGCCGGATCGAAGCCAAGCTCCACAACGACGATACCGAGGCGCTGTTCCACCTCGAGCGCGCGATCGATCTCGATCCGCTGCGGATCGATGCGGTCGCCGCGATCGAGACCCTGCTGGTCGCCGCCGGCGAGCTGCGCCGCCTCGAGCGCGTGCTCAAGCGCCTGCTGTTCCGCCTCCGCGGCAAGAACAACGTCGCCGAGGCCAAGGCGTGGAGCCGGCTCGCGCGCCTCTACCTCGATCACCTCGACGATCCGCAGAGCGGAGTCGCCGCGATCTCGAACGCGAAGAAGATCGCGCCGCAGGACACCGACGTCCGCGATCTGTTCGCGCGCGCGGAGCAGCACAAGGCCGCGGCCGCGGAGCCGATCCGCGCGGGCTGGCGCGAGGCGCTCGCCGACCCGCGCTCGGGCGCGGCGCTCGTGCAGACCACGGCGGCGAGCGGGCACGCCGATGCGGCCTTCCTCGCCGCCTCGACGATGGTCGCGCTCGGCACGGCCGACGGCTCGATGGCCGATCTCTACGAGAACCACCGCGTGCGCGGCCTCAACCTGCCGACCAAGCCCCTCGGCCGCGATCAGTGGGCGCTGCTCCGCCACAAGGACGATGCCGTCGAGCTCGGCGGCCTGATGGAGCTCGTCGCGCCCGCGGTCCACGCGCTCGCGCCGATGACGCTCGCTGACAGCGAGCTCGAGCCATCGATGGAGCTGTCCGACGCGGACGTCCCGCTCGTGTTCGCGCGGCTGCGCACGCGGATCTCGGGGCTGCTCGGTGTCGAGATCGCACCGGTCTATCCGAAGGTCGAGCTCGGCACGCAGATCCACGTGATCGCGACCGAGCGGCCCGTGCTGGTCGCCGGCGACGAGGCGCTGACCGCACCCGAGCGCCCCGAGCTCGTGTTCCGCCTCGTCCGCGCGATGACGTTCCTGTGGCCCGGCCGCGCGGTCGGCGCGTCGCGGCCCGGTCGCGTGCTGCGCGCGGTGATGATGGCGGTGTTCCGGGAGGCATCGGGCTCCACGGCCGGGGCCGACGATCCGCTGGCGCCTGGCGCGTCGGCGGCGGTCGCGGCGCTGCCCGCCGAGGCACGCGTCCAGGCCCGGGCGGCGGCGATGCGCCTGCTGTCCCGTGGCGGGGGCCTCAACCTGTCGCTGTGGGCGCGCTCGCTGTCGCGGACCGCCGATCGCGCGGGGCTGCTGTTCTCCGGCGATATCCCGGCCGCGTTCACGGGCGCCGCCGAGATGGGCGACCTCGACCGCGACCTCCAGGAGTTCGCGTTCAGCGCGGCCCACGTCAGCCTCCGCTCGCAGCTCGGGCTGTCGCGCGGGTAGACCCGAGGTGAACTGATCGAGCTCGGCCCGCGTCCTGAGGGCCGAGCTCACGCTACACCGAGGGTCCCCCTCGCGGGGCAGCAGGCTATAGTGGCGTCGTGGCCGACGGTCCCCTCGACAAGCCCGCGCACCTCCAGCCCGCGGACACCCGCGCGTCCTCCTGGCTGGCGCGGCGTCCCGCGGCGCTCGCCTCCGCGGCACTCGGCCTGGTCGCGTTCATCGTCGTCGCGATCTCGCAGACCCAGCTGTGGTCGACCCCGGACTGGCGGATCAGCGTCCCCGGCTTCATGATCACCGCGGCTGCCGCCTGCGTCTCGATCGCGCGGCGCGAGCGGGGCGCCTATCCGCTGTGGCTCCTCGGTGTCGGGCTCGCGGGCGCCTCCCTGGTCCTCGGCTGGTTCCTGATGGTCGCCATCGTGATCGGTGCGACGGCGATCTTGATGTTGATCCTCCACGCCCTGATGTAAGAGAGGCGCACGATGAACGACCCCCAGCACGAGCTGATCTACGACTGGAACTCGGTCGAGAAGATCGCGCCCCTGTCCCCCAAGCGCCGGATCCAGTTTCTCGACGAGACCCTGCGCGACGGGATCCAGTCACCGTCGGTGGTCGATCCGTCGATCGACGACAAGCTCCGCCTCGTCGAGCTCGCGAACGACCTCGGTATCGACACGATGGACATCGGCCTCCCGGGCGCGGGCAAGCGCGCGGTCGAGGACGTGACGACGATCGCCGAGCACATCAAGGCCGGCAAGCTCAAGGTCAAGGCGTCGTGCGCCGCGCGCACCCACGTCAACGACATCCAGGCGATCATCGACATCTCGCAGAAGGTCGGCCTCGAGATCGAGGTCCTGTGCTTCATCGGGTCCTCGCCGATTCGCCAGTACGCCGAGGACTGGGACCTCGCGAAGATGCTGAAGCTGTCGGCCGATGCCATCGATCTCGCGCGCAAGTACAACCTGCCCGTCGCGTACGTCACCGAGGACACCACGCGCTCGCGCCCCGAGATCCTGACCAAGATGTTCTCGTCCGCGGTCGAGCACGGCGCGCAGCGCCTGATCGTCTGCGACACCGTCGGTCACGCGACGCCCGACGGGATCAAGAACCTCCTCAAGTTCACCCGCAACCTGCTCGACGGGCTCGGCCGCCCCGACGTCGGCATCGACTGGCACGGCCACAACGATCGAGGGCTCGGGGTCGTCAACTCGATCTTCGCGATCGAGTACGGCGCGGATCGGATCCACGGCACGGCGCTCGGCATCGGCGAGCGCGTCGGTAATGCGGCGCTCGATCAGATCCTGCTCAACCTCAAGCTCCTCGGCGAGCTGCCGGATCACGATCTCTCCAAGCTCGTGCTGTGGTGCAAGACCGCCTCGCAGGCGACGCGCATCCCGATCCACCCGCAGTACCCGCTGGCCGGCGCAGACGCGTTCCGCACCGCGACGGGCGTGCACGCGGCCGCGATCATCAAGGCCGAGAAGAAGGGCGACGCGTGGCTCGCCGACCGGATCTACTCGGGCGTCCCGGCCGGCATGTTCGGCAAGGAGCAGGAGATCGAGATCGGTCACTACTCCGGCGAGAGCAACATCGTCTACTGGCTGAAGAAGCGCGGCTACGATCCGACGAAGGAGCTCGTGACCGCGGTGCTCGGTGAGGCGAAGCGCGGCAATCGCGTGCTGTCCGACGACGAGGTCGTTGCCGTGATCAAGGCGCAGCGCCCGTCGTAGCCCGGCGCAGGGTCAGGCGGCGTTGGCGATCGGCCAGCGCTGGCCCGCGGCCGGCAGCACGAACCGGTCGCCGTCCTGGACGATCCGCTCGGCGATCGCGTGGTACGCGGGCCCGGCGATCCGCCCGCGCAGTCGACCTCGTGCTGTCGCATACAACGCATGATCCTCGGCCTGGCGCAGCGAGGCGTAGTCAAGCTCGGCCTCCTGGTCGTCGTCCCACAGCACGGTGACGCGGTCGCCGGTCCACCGCGCCGACCGGGCTCGGAGGTGCGCGTCCTCGACCTCGACGTATGCATGGCGCAGCTCGTCGAGCTTGACGATGTCCCGACCATCATCGCGGACGTCGAGCCAGCGCAGCAGCGCCTGGCGCAGTCTCGGGTGCGCGACCGTCGTGCCTTCGTGCCAGAACGTGCCG
>Ga0102851_10003191_pt1 | contig 10142 bp, 9 predicted proteins | sample Mud3Dept3metaG_FD_79558 | JGI IMG/M metagenome (GOLD analysis project Ga0102851, IMG submission 79558) | Freshwater wetland microbial communities from Ohio, USA, analyzing the effect of biotic and abiotic controls - Mud 3 Core 4 Depth 3... | ecosystem: Environmental > Aquatic > Freshwater >...
AAGACGAATGTCTTGTCTATGCCTGTGAATTTGAATCCGTAACCGCCGTTGGGATGATTCAGGGGGATCGAATGGCACATCATGGAAGAATCATGGCCGGGCAGTCTGTGATCACAGAATTGCCGGGTGCAGATGCATCCCATCTCAAATTTGGCCTTCAAGGTGCTGAAGGCCACCGGGAAATAAGGCGGCTCCATCTTATGGGTCAAGTATTTCAAGACGGACTGTTGCGCCATGGGGCCACCACAGATGACTATGGAAAAGTCCGGAAGATATGCGGGCGAGAAGAACGGAAAACCTGCGAGATGGTCCCAGTGAGAATGGGTGAGCAGAAGGGTGATACTCGAAACGGTCTTGTCTTTCAATAACTCTTGCCCCAATTTACGTATGCCGGAGCCCGCATCTATTACGATCTTCTGTCCTGTGTCTGATGTCAGCTCGATACATGTCGATTCGCCGCCATAGCGCAGTGTTTTTTCCCCGGGCGTCGTTATAGACCCTCTGCAACCCCAAACTTTAACGTGCATGCTATTCGTCCTGTTTAAGTCACCAAATTAACGGGATATCTTTACTCGTCCCCTTCGTTTTCTCAAATTTAATCATGACTCGTTCCTTCTTCAACCGACTTGATGAGATAGTCTCATTACTACGCATTACAATATCATCAAGCAGTTTCTCGTTATCTTACAAAAAGCCGCAGATTTTGAAAAGGATTTATAAAAATGGAGGGCTTTCAGGCATCTAAGTGCTTGAAAGCCCTCCATTTTTATTATGAGGCCCGGAATCAAACGCGAACCGGCGACTTGCTGATGCGAAATTGCGCCTTCTGGGATGCAACTATATATCCCCTTAAGGAGAGGTTGATGCACAGTGGTATGCTCTGTATGTTTCTCTGTAAGTTTCTATTTGACAGGGGCGCGTTATTGCCATATAGTTTTATTATATCTTCGGATGTTTAATCATTCACCGGATGGTGAATGCGTACTGATGATCGACAGATAACCTTGTGTGGGCATTCAGCAGGAGAAGAGGAGGAAGGTATGGATAAGATTCTGAGAATCGATGTGGGGGCCGATGGAGGCCCTAAGGCGACAGTGGTACCGGTTGGTGAGTATGCGGGTCTTGGCGGCAGGTCGTTGACTTCAGCGATTGTTTCGAAGGAAGTCCCCCCGTCATGCCATCCCCTGGGCGGCGAGAACAAGCTGGTCATAGCCCCGGGCCTTCTGAGTGGGTCTGCAGGCGCCATGTCCGGCCGTATTTCCGTGGGCTGCAAGAGTCCGCTCACCGGGGGCATAAAGGAGGCGAATTCCGGAGGTCAGCCTTCCCAGGTTCTGGCGCGGCTCGGGTACAGTGCGATCGTGCTTGAAGGGAAGCCGAACAGCGGCGACCTCTACAAGGTTTTCATCAACAAGGACGGGGTCAAGATCGCCGCGGACAACAGCCTGCGGATGCTTCCCAATTACGATCTGGTCGCCAAGATGAAGGCAGAATTCGGCGAGAAAATATCCTGCATCTCGATCGGACCGGCCGGCGAGATGAAGATGGCTTCCTCGACTATAGCATTTACGGACATGGAGCAGCGGCCGACCCGGCATGCAGGCCGCGGTGGCGTTGGAGCGGTCATGGGCGCCAAGAACGTCAAGGTGATCGTCCTGGATGATACCGGCATGCCGATGCGGGCCCCGAAGGACCTGGAAAAATTTAAAGATGCGAACAAGAGGTTCGTCGATGGTCTCAAGAATCACCCGGTCACCGGACAGGGCCTTCCGGCCTACGGCACGAACGTGCTGACGAACATCCTGAACGAAGTTGGAGGCTATCCGACGTATAACTTCAAGCAGGGCCGCTTCGACGGGGCCTCCAAGATCAGCGGCGAGACCCAGGCAGAGACCGAGACAAAGCGGGGAGGCAACCCGACCCATGGCTGCCACCGCGGCTGCGTTATCCAGTGTTCGGGAACATATAACGATAAAGATGGCCACTACCTCACCAAGCAGCCTGAGTACGAAACCGTCTGGGCCCATGGCGGGAACTGCGGCATCAGCGACCTCGACAAGATAGCCATGATGGACTTTCTGGATGACAACTATGGTATCGACACAATCGAGATGGGGGCGACAATCGCTGTTGCCATGGAGGCGGGTCTCGCGCAGTTCGGCGATGCTGACGCGGCAATCGGGATGATACACGAAGTCGGCAAAGGCACGCACCTCGGCCGTATCCTCGGCAGCGGGGCTGCCGTTACCGGCAAGGCCTACGGCGTCGAAAGGGTCCCGGTGGTGAAGGGTCAGGCGATGCCTGCCTATGATCCGCGCGCTGTGCAGGGCATCGGTGTCACCTATGCAACGAGCCCCATGGGCGCAGACCACACTGCGGGATACGCAGTTGCGCAGAACGTCCTGAAGGTGGGCGGCGATGTGAACGCGCTGAAGCCCGAAGGTCAGATTGAGCTTTCGAGAAACCTGCAGATAGCGACCGCGGCGATCGACTCCACCGGCATGTGTCTCTTCATCGCCTTTGCGGTGCTCGATCAGCCCGACACCTTCCAGGCGATGCTCGACATGCTCAACGCCTTCTACGGCATAAATCTTACGGGTGACGGCGTGACCGAACTCGGGAAAAAGGTCCTCTCTATGGAGCGGGACTTCAATGCCCGGGCCGGCTTCACCCCTCAGCATGACCGGCTGCCGGACTATTTCAAGACCGAGAAGTTTGCCCCGCACAATGTCACCTTCGGGGTCAAGGACGAGGACCTGGACAAGGTTTTCAACTGGTAGCCTGTCCGCATCTCTTTCGAAAAGGAGAGACTCACGTCTCTCCTTTCTTTTTTTCCTGAGGCCATCGTCATGAACTCAGGCCCACCAAGGGGTATGATAATGGAACATATGTCACTCCGGCTTGTTCGGAGTCCTTCTTAGGAAAGATGCCGGACCTGCCTACCGGACAGGCAGGCAAGCCGGCATGACAACAGAGAACGCATTTTCAAGACAATGAAGAGGAGGTGAGCAGAGTCTGATCAATAACCGATCTTCTGAAGCTCAGTCGTATCCCCATCTTGCTTTTATTGTGGACAGGCCGCTTATCTCCCATTTCTTTTTTCTGCTCCAGCAGGGGGTGCTGATTAGGCGCCGTACCGGCTGCAGCGTAGCCTCGTTTCTCCGGGAAGAGATCGGCGCAGACGCGCAGACAGTGGAAAAGATACAGTCCATTATTCTTGACGGAAAGCCGGTCGACGACCTCGAAAGATCTGTCGTGAAAGACGGCTCAACACTTGCGCTCTCCGCTGCCATGCCCGGGCTCGTCGGCGCCACACTCAGGCGCGGGGGTGCATACTCCTCGTTTCGGAGTGAGATTACCCACCACGAAACAGGAGAAGCGTCCGCCCAGGGGGAGGGTTATGTTCGAATCAAGCTGTTCAATCTCCTCATGTCTGAGCTGGGACCCGGCATACTGCGCAAGGGTGTCGTCCTCGGGGCCCGCGAAATCATCAGTTTCGTCTCGGAACAGCCCCGGGATTTCTGGGAGGCGTGCAGAGAAGTTACTCTCAACAGCGTCCCTGTCGATGCTGGGAAACGGTGGGAAACTACATGGTTTTCAGGAAAAGACCTGGTTTTTCTGGTAGTTGCTGAGGGTTAGAACTGTCTGCGGCCGCAGGCTAACCGCCGGCGATGGGAGGGAACAGGGCAAGCTCGTCGCCGTCCTTGAGGGTATATTGCGCAGGCCTGTGTTCCCCGTTCACAATTCTGAGGAGCGCCATCTTGGGGAGATTCAGGGAGTTAACAACTTCATCAATCGTGGCATTCTCGGGCAGGTCTACCGTCTGCTCTTCAGGGCCGAACTGTCGCAACGATGCGAAAAGTTTGATTTTCACCTTCATGAGCATAGTATACCCTATCGGTGCAAATGCGGTGTCACTAGGGAGGGGTGGATGCGGTGAGAATGTCCTGTCTGCAACTTTAAAGAGACCTCTGAAACAGGAACAGCGCTGCGTGTCAGGAATTCATTGCCGATGCAATCCCAGGATTGATTTCTCATGCTGAAATCATGCTTCATTGGAGGACTTCTCAACGAGGTTATCCCGACTTTTATGCAATGGGAAGGTTAACTTCAGCCGGAATTCTCAGACCCGGAAACCTGAGTATGATTCGCATCATACCGTCCTGAGATCTGAAGAGTAACATATATGTATGGCAACAAAAGACCATCCCTCCAGGCTCTTTGTCGAGGTGACGACACGGTGCAACCTCACCTGCGGCATGTGCGTCAAACAGAACGGCAGCGGCGGAATCCCCGAAGGCAGCATGTCGGCGCATACCTTTGGGGCCTTGGCCCCTGCCTTCCCGCATCTCGACTCTCTTGTGCTCAACGGGATAGGGGAGCCGCTGCTCCATCCGCAGCTGGATGCCTTTATTGCGACAGCGAAATCTCTCATGCCGGAACATGCTTGGGTAGGGTTCCAGTCGAACGGCATGGCGCTGAACGATCAACGGGCAGCAGATCTCGTCGACGCAGGACTTGACCGCATCTGTCTCTCCCTCGATACGGTTTCGGATGACAGCTTCCGCGCAATCCGGAGCGGCGGAGAGATGAGGGGCATTGAGTCGGCAATGTCGAGTCTGAACAAGGCCAAAGCACGACAAAGGGGACGCGACCTCAAAGTCGGGATCGAGTTCGTGCTGATGCGCAATAACCTTGCCGAACTGCCTGACGTGATCCGCTGGGCAGGCAGGAACGGTGCCGGCTTTGCCATTGTCACACAGCTTATGCCGTACCATAAAGACCTCGTGGGGCAGACCATATACGACACCAACACTGCCGGCGCCATCGCCATATACGAACACTGGAAAGAAGAGGCACGGCACGCGGGCGTGGACATCCGGAAGTATTTCGACATCTTCATGAAGTTCGCCAAGACCGGGGAGGATGAGAGAATTATCAGCTACGTAGAGCAGATGAGAAGCGACGCGAATGCGCAGGGCATAACCCTCCACGTGGAACGGCTGCTGCAGCGGGACGAGGAGTGGTTCATGAATGCCGAAAGGATATTCGATGAGGCGCGACTTGCCGCCCGGGAAGTCAATGTCGAGCTGACGCTGCCGGGCATGGCACCACGAAATACCAGGAGGTGCGAATTTGTCGAAGGAGACGGAGCTTTTGTCTCGTGGGACGGAGACGTCCATCCCTGTTATTTTCTCTGGCACCGCTATGCCTGCTATGTCGGCGGCATCGAAAAGCAGGTCAAGCCGTGGGTCCTTGGCAACCTGAGCAAACAGAACATCATCGATATCTGGAACGATGCGGAAGCCCGCGCTTTCAGGGAGCGCGTGCTCGGGTATACATTCCCCTTCTGCTTTGACTGCAGTTTCGCGCTCTGCGACTACGTAGGAGTGGAGGATTTCGAGCAGGACTGTTATATCGAACGTGTCCCTTGCGGGGCCTGTCTCTGGTGTACCGGATTGTTTCAGTGCCTCCAGTGATTGTTAAGCTGACCATTCTTGTCCAGCACATATATGATAAGAAATGACCGGATACCTCATGAATCCGGTTAATCGACAGTATCTTGAAATGGCAAATCTCTTTCAGCAAACAGACCTGGCAGGCATACACTGTTGTTCAGCATGCTTGCGGTGTGCTTTTTTTCAAGGAGTCGCAGCCGGAATTCATTCGGCATCCGGTCATTTCAGGTTATTTTGGACATAAATGAGCGCTTACCTGATTTCAAGCAGTCCGGTCGGCAGCTTGAATCTCATTCGCTGACTGATATAATTAGGATAAGCATGGTTAGGCGCTGAAAGGAGGAGGGCGTCATGGCGGAAAATCCCGAAAAAAGCTCGGCAGTAAGTGGCGGACATCGATGCCTTGATATTACGCTTCAGTCCATGGTTTCGCACCTGAAAGCAAGCGATGGCAGGGAGATCCCCTTCACCAGGGCGCTCCTGACAATTCGAAATGTGTGTGATGAAGAGGTGTTCAGCGTGGTTCCCCACGCCACCCTCGGCCAGGAGGGCGGCACAGTCCAGGATGTAACAGGATCTCTCTCGTCTTTGGCTTCTGCATCAATCCCGCCCGGCGGGACAGTCAGTTGGGACGTATTTGACACCCTGCTTCCTGCTCATCCCGGAGCAGCAAGTAAGGTCCACATGTTCGGATACCGCGCTGTCCTGAACTGGAGGTTCGATCTTGCTGCGTGGGCTGAATATCGGATTTCTGCCTCAGCTGCGCCCACGCAGACGCCTGTCTCACGATGGACATTGCGCTGGAGCCCTGCGGGACCTCCTGCAGGAAGAGTTGAGCTCAGCATTGAAGACATGGGCGTCAGCAGCCCGCACCGGTAAGGACCGGAGCTGGGAATCTGACGCAGACTGAAATTTGCCGACCTGCTGCTTTGCGGCTCTGAAAAATACTGAGGAAATAGACAGGGGAGATACGACCATTCAGATGCTCCGAATATCAGGCCGAAGGTTAGGCGACTTCCTTCTGCTCGGTGTTACGGCAGTGGAACTTATGCTCCTCTTTTTTCTGACTCCAACCTTCACGGTCGTAGAGATTGATTCCCCTAGATACAGTTATTCTGAAAAAAAATCATGCAAGTATGATAACTGTATCTATTGAATACAATCTCATCTCTGTCTACGATAATGAAAAAACAAAATTACCTTTAAAATCCAGTCATTATTTCATGGCATCAATATTGCAATTAATAGCGCATCCAATAATTCCAAAAGGAGGGCTTAAAAATGTTGACGAGAATTTCTTGGAAAAGGGTGGGAATCACTGTCGTTCTTCTTGCTGCTTTCCTGTGCGGGATGAGCGGCCTTGCCGCGAGGGATGCATCGGCCAATGGCGACGGGTGCTACCCCTGCATTGATCTTGTAAAGACAGGTCCGGAGACAGCACAGCCGGGTGACAGCATAAACTACAAGTTCACAGTGAAAAATTGCGGTAACGTGCGTCTTGTGCCCGTGGATGTCTATGATCCCATGCTTGGGAGCGGCTCTATTTGGTCTGGCAGCCTGGAACCGGAACAGACAATAATTTTCTACAAGAATTACACCGTACCCCGAGACAAGTGTGGAGAGCTGCGCAACACGGCAAGCGCGGTTGGCGTGCCCGATGAGAGACTTCTTCCCTATTGTGCGCATGATGACGATGCCACGGATACCGACGGCCATATAGCACTGGTGAGTTGTGAGTGCAGATGCCCGGGTACTGGCACGCCCGGATACTGGAAGAACCATCCGGAGGCATGGCCGGTCAACAGTATCACGATCGGCGGTGTAACCTATAGCAAGAAAGACGCTATCGAATTCATGCAGAACTCAGGTAGTGGCGACAAGACATATACCATGTTCAAGGCACTGGTAGCCGCAAAGCTTAATGTACTCCTCGGCTGCGACTCAAGCTGTATCTCATCAACCATCACGTTAGCCGACAGCTGGATGGCTTCCTACGGGCCTGTTGGCAGCGATGTGAGAGGAAGCAGTGACGCCTGGTCGAGTGGCGAACCCCTGTATTATAAGCTCGACAGATATAACAACGGTCTGCTCTGCGCCCCTCATCGGGATTAAATAACTGAGGTGGATGGAGAGGGCATTTCAAGCCCTTTCCATCCACCTCTATAGTTTCGTGTTACCGGAACTGGTCAGGACCGAAACGACGACCTCTTGGATGCGATAACCCGTTCACGCCCCCTCCCGCACTTCCCGGCCGGTCGAGGCAGGAGACATGCACGGCTGCACCATAAAGAAAATGACACAATAAGTGCATACCTACAAATAAGTAAGGGGCTAACCCGTGAAGGTTAACCTCCTGTATTCTATGGAGCCGGGAATCGGACTCGAACCGACGACCTGCTGAATCGTGATTAGTCGATAGCTATTAAACCGCTACATACTCAGCAAAAGAATGTGACTTCGGAATAGGGAGGCTGTCCTCCCTTAACCCTTCAATATGCATTTTGATGGCCTCATGCATCCTCTTTTCGGCTTCCTCACGCGTGGCACCGGTGGCGACGCACCCGGGTAGATCCGGCGAATATGCCGAATAGTTTTTCCTAGCCCTTTCAATGACCACAAGAAACCTGTTCATCTTATTTTGCCTCCTTGAGTTTTGCTTGTTTAAAGATACTGTGCAGTGTGCCGGGAGCCAGCTCATCACGGGGGTGGCCGGCTATGGTTACCCTGCCAGGTTTAACAGGATGCTTATATTGCCGATGACTGCCCGTGGTATTGACAATGTACCAGCCATCTGCTTCGATCATCTTTATCATATCCCTGATTTTCATAAAACAAACTGGAGCCGGGAAGCGGACTCGAACCGCCGACCTGCTGATTACGAATCAGCTGCTCTACCAACTGAGCTATCCCGGCACAGGAAATATTTTACCAGAAAGCCGTCTCATATGTGGAAGATTATGCGCCCTTAAGTCTATTTTTCAGTCCGGCTGCCTGACGGCCCGGCGTCCGTGTGCCGACGGTCACCATGTGCCTCCGTCAATCAACGCCTCTTCTGCTCCCTGCAACCCTGATTGTCACCGGCAAGCTCGGCAGAAAAAAATCTGTAATCCAGGTGATTGCGGGTCATAAAAAATTGTGCTAGTGTTTTATATATATACAGGGGGGGATTGGGTGAAGGGGCTTATTCGGAGGGGCCATGAAGGCGACAACCGAAAAGTCGATTTATTGGAAGTATACCGTTTTCATCTGTGCTGCGCTGGTTATCGGGTTAACGGTAATTCTGGCTGTTGTCTACTTTAACAGCGATAACCTCATCTATCACCAGGCCCTTAAGCAGGCGAGACTGCTTTTCCACTCGGTATCGCTTGTAAAGAAATGGAACTCTGGATACGGCGGCGTCTTCGTTCTGAAAAGGCCGGACATTGAATCAAACCCCTACCTTGCCACGCCGGATATCGTGACTGCTGACGGGAAGGTCTACACGGAAAAGAACCCTGCACTCATGACGCGGGAAATATCACGCCTTGCGCAAGAGGACGGTTTTTTTACCTACCACATCACCGGGGCTCATTTCGTGCATCCGGACAGCAGGCCTGATGCATTCGAAACGACAGCCCTGAGCCGCTTCGATTCGGGTGAAAGGGAATGTTATGGCACTGAGCAGAGGGATGGTCGTACGTTGTTCCGGTACATGGCACCTCTGCATATCGAGCATTCCTGTATGACCTGCCATGAACAGTGGGGCTTCACGGAAGGGCAGATTCACGGCGGCATGAGCGTAAGTTTTGAGATCGAAGACATCAGGAGTCTCCAGCGCCTTAACCGGATGCTTTTCCTGTCCATGGGTATCTTCGGGCTGGTCATCTTGTCCTCCGGCATCACCCTGTTCGCAAAAAAACTCTTCCGCGGCATCTCGGAGGAGCGCAAGACGGTCGAGATCATGGCAATGACTGATGAGCTGACCGGCCTATATAACCGGCGACATCTGCTTGCTCGTTTCAACGAGGAGATCGAGAGGGTAAAGCGGGTCGGCTCTCACCTCTGCTGTATCATGGGGGACATCGATCACTTTAAATCGATCAACGATGAACTGGGTCATCTTATTGGCGACAGCGTTCTGAGGGAAACGGCCCTGCTGATGCGTCAGGCGCTCAGGCCCTATGATCTTCTGGGCAGATTCGGTGGTGAGGAGTTCCTTGTGGTCCTGCCAAACACCGAACTTGAAGAGGCAGGCAAGCTTGCTGATCGTCTCAAAACGATCATACGGGAAAAGCTGGCCTCGAATGCTCACCTGCCTGAAGGACGGATCGTGACCATGAGCTTCGGCATCACCTGTTTCTATGAGACCGACGGCACAATAGATGACGTGATCAAGCGGGCTGATGAGAATCTCTACCGGGCAAAAGCAAAAGGACGCGATCGGGTAGAGGCTGAAATGATGTAGGTCTTGTCTGGCGAAGACCGTGAATCCCGCGAGCGATAAGACGCTCGCGGGAGATCTTCCCTGGAGAGGAATGGCGTCCCCAGCGGGATTCGAACCCGCGTTACCGCCTTGAAAGGGCAAATCTTGGGAAAATTGTAAGGTGGCGGCTGGTAAGGGTTTGAGCATAACTCTTTAATTTTTAAGATAATTGAGCGATTCTATCTTTTCTGCCTATTCCAGTCATTTCCATCATTTTCCATGAT
>Ga0102851_10003192_pt1 | contig 10139 bp, 6 predicted proteins | sample Mud3Dept3metaG_FD_79558 | JGI IMG/M metagenome (GOLD analysis project Ga0102851, IMG submission 79558) | Freshwater wetland microbial communities from Ohio, USA, analyzing the effect of biotic and abiotic controls - Mud 3 Core 4 Depth 3... | ecosystem: Environmental > Aquatic > Freshwater >...
CATGCGCGCCATATTTTGAGTTGAAGTCTGCAGCGTTGGCTGGCCGATCCAATCAACTCCGGTCTGCAGGGTATATTTCACTCCATGTTGGTCTGGATACAATTCGGTGAAAAATGTCGCCCGGCTGGGCGAGCACATGGCGCTATGAATATAAGGTTATAGCGCGTCGATGGGCGCCGAGCGACTCCGCCGCGGTTGAAAGGGACGGCGCTGCTATCCCAGCGGCGACAAAAGCTCCGCTGATTTGCATAAATTGGCCAGCGGAGAGCAACCCCCGGAGTGAAGGCACTCTCCATGCTTTTTCTGATTATGGCCGACCGATAACGATCACCGTGCCGTTGCTATCTCCGTCCAGGTCATGGTTGCTGGTTGCCTGGTAAGTCAACGTAGGGTGAGTCACCCCGGTGACCGAAAAAGTCACGCTGGAGGTGGTTTTCTTTAGCCCGGTCTTGCTGATTGTGCAGATGCCGTTGCTGTTAGTTATACAACTCCCAGTACCAGAAGCACCTTTTGACCACTTGCCGGTGACAGTGGCATTAGCGACAGCTCGCTCAACCGCATCATGCACCAGGATGGTCACCGTGGCAGTCCATCCCTTGCTGGTAGAGCTGGATAAACGGTCAAGATCGCCAATGTGTAGCTTTGTCACTGGCGCCGGTGTAGGTGTTGGCGTGGGTGAGGGGGTTGGAGTCGGGCTTCCGCCGCCTGCCTGCAGCCACTGGTAGGCTGCCAGGATGTCCAACCGGCCGTAACCGTAGTCGTTATCCGCGCCGGCTGGTCCCAAATCCACCGCCCCGTTAAGCAGGGCAGCCTGCTGCTGGTTTACGCTCAGGTTCGGGAAGGCGCTGCGCAGCACAGCCAGTGCTCCAGCGACATGCGGCGCGGCCAGGGATGTGCCGGTGACATTCGTATAAAATCCGTACCGGTCAGTCGTGTGGATGTTCACGCCAGGGGCGACCATCTCAGGGTAAATCGTCTGGGCTTCGCCACAGGCGGATGGACCACGGCTGCTATAGCCATAGATCAGGCTGTTATTATCTATTGCGCTTACCGCAAAAGCTTCGGGGTAATTCGCTGGGCTGACGCTGGTGTTGGCACTGGCTCCGTAGTTGCCAGCCGAGAAGACCGGCAGGATACCAACGGCGCGCAGCGACCGTAAGTCAAGCTGGAACTCTAGATTGCAGCCTGGGGCACCGAAAGCCCAGGAATTGTTCACTACCTGTGGCCCATCGGCGGTAGCTGAGTTTCCATCTGGATCTAATAACCACTGATAGCCCAGGTGAATAGCGGTTGCGGTGGCTGAGCCGGCATCATTGAAGATCTTGACAGCGACCCATTGCGCCTGTGGCGCCACACCGATGCTTGTCCCACCGGCATCTCCACCCACCATCACGCCCATTGTCTGAGTGCCGTGCCCGCTAAGGTCGGTGGGCGTGGTGGGGTGCTGGCCGTAGGGATCGTACCAGCTATTGCTTCCGCCGCGCCAGCGCCCCGCCAGCTCTGGGTGAGAGCCATCCACGCCGCTGTCCATGTTGGCTACAACCACTCCTTGACCGGAAAAACCCATATCCCAGAGTGCAGGTGCATTCACAATAGTTAGATTCTGCTCCGGCGAGGCGTAGTAAAGCGGAGCGGTGGGCACAATGTCGATCTCATCCGGCGTGATCCGGGCTACCTCGGGTAGCGTTGCCAGCTCCAGGATTACATCAGGAGTTGTCGTTACCGAAAGCCCGTTGAACACCCAGAAATTGACCACACGGCTCACTTTTCCCTGTGCGCCGCGCACGCCGAGCAAGGCAAGGATGGCCCTCTGAGAGGCCTGGGACTTGGCCTGCAGCATCTGAACCACTTCCTGCTGGCGGCCTGCATAGCTCTTGGCAGATACCGCCGAAAGGTTTGCCTGGTCGGCCAGGGTGACGATGGCGGTGGCCATTTCACCAGGCGCTAAGGCGTCCATTGTCGCTTGCAGCTCTTTGTCGATCTTCTGCCAACCGTCGCTTTGCTGCCGCATCGTAAACGGCTGCGCCTTGACCGGCGAGCTGAAGAATGTTGATGAGAAAAGCACTGCTAGTAATAGTATCGGTCCGATTTTGCTCTTCATGGATAAATTTGAACCTCCATCTCTTTACGGCAACGTATATTGTATGTTGGCGATGACCGCGGGAGTCTTGTCCGCCTGGTCGTAATACCCGACAAAGCGCTGGGTGAGGGGCATGCCATCTTGCCGCAGGTCATTGGCAAAGATATACGAGACCTCCTGATACAATAGCGAGATTTTGATGGTCAGCGGCGTGGTTGCCCCCTGCACAGGGATCAAGAATGTCAACCGGTCAGAACCGCCTGTGAAGTTTGCGTCAGCGGTTGCTTCACCCAGTACGGCAATATCCCCTCCGGCAGTGTTTTTATTGAATCCAGCGGGTAAAAGGCGGTTGTCTTTGGCGTATCGCGCAGCTCGCAACAGGGTGAGAGTGACCTGGTTGTTGCTATCCAGCATCACCGGCTCGTAGATCTGCACCTGCTCCGGAGAGGTGATCACATCGTAATGTGGTTCGTAATCGGCAGCGTCCAAATCGGCATCGTTGCCGCTAATGCGCCCATCGGCCAGCGGGCGGCCCGACTCAAACACGACTCTCCCCTGGGCATCTTGCACCGTCAGGTACAGCCATGCTCGGCGTGCCGGGATGCCGCTGGGCAGCTTATGTCCGGCCTTGTTCTGGACGTTCACCTGCAGCGACAGCGTCCCATCGGTGATCTGAGCGCTGGTCACCGCCAGGCTAGCCGTGTTCGTCTGCAACTGGCTGGTAAGGCGCGCCAGGGTAGCGTCCAGTTGAGCGCTGGAAGCTGTCACGCCCAGCTCGCTGGTATGGCTCTTTAATACGTTGAGCATAAAAGCGTTGGCTCCCACGAAGAAATGCTGCTCAAACGGGCTGCGGGCAGACAGCCGCATCGGCCGGTTTGAGATCTTTACCTTCCCTTGCGCGACTGGCTGGTGGCATTGCTGGCATGTGTGGTCTGTTCCCACACCATCGCCATACTCGCTGTGTCTCCACTCCAGATAAGTCATCTGTTCCGGGAATTCGCCGAGAACATTCCCTGCGGCGTCAACGGTCGGTGTGTACAATGTATGGCAGGAGCCACACAAGCCTGCAAGCGTGGTCTGGTTCCCTTTCACCGGTGTGTAACCGACATGCATGCGCATAGGTCCTGTCATCGGGTTGGAGAACTTGCCGAAGATCAAGCGGTCTGGCGCGATCGTGTTGGTGTCAATCATATAGTGGCCCGTAAAAGTATCCGGCGTTCCCAAGCCAGCATTCTGGATCTGGTGGCACAGGCTGCAAGAAACGCTATCCATTGCGGCTGCATGAAATGAGTTGGTCGGGGCAAGAAAACCGTTGCCGAGAACTGCCACCGGGGTGCCATCGGCAACCGCCTGAGTTCGAGCCATAGGTGTGTGGCAGCGACTGCACTTGTCTTCAATGATCGCTTGGAGGGCTGGGTTACGGCTCACCTCCGACTCGATCTTTGCCTGCCACAGTGGGTCTTTAGCCGAGTTAGCCATCATGGTTGAGCGCCAATGTGTGTCGATGGAAACATCATTCCCAAATGCATCCCGCAGCCCACTGTGGCACATGGCGCAATTGCCCGATCCGGAAAAGTCGTTGGTGGTGAAAGTTGACAGGGCGGACGTATTACTGCCACAACCCATCCCACAACCACCTCCACCCCCTCCTCCACCCCCTCCTCCACCGCCGCCGTGCTGCGCCAGCGCCGGTGTTGTTACCAAAGCAATATTGAACACTACCAATAAGACACCTAAAAACGTTACAATCAAGGCAAATCGCCTGTTCATGCGGAAATGTGATAGCTTATTCATCGGTCAATCCCTCCTTAACTAAAAACTTGCTACAATTCTTATGTTGACCCACCCAATCTGATCTATCTTCATTGGGCGGGTATCGGTTCGAGCTCCAGCTCGCCCAACTTGACGATTACAGGCATGCCAGGTTTTACTACGCCGCCTGTGTTGGGGAAGAGGAAAAATACAATCCCACCGTTTTCCAGCCGCAAATCATCCGCGTTGGCTTGCGGGATAGCCAGGGTCGTTCTCCCATCTACAACGATCAATTTCGGCAGGTTGGCCGAATTTTTGAGAAGTATTTCGGCTTTTTTTATATCTAAAATCTTTAAACGGACATCCACCATACCGCCTGCCGCAGTAACTCCGATCAGATTAACCCGCAGGCCGTACTGTTCTTCTAATGTGCTCTGCGAGATCGACGTTGTCCCGGATGGGACAGAAGTCACCTGGTGGCCCATCGCAACGTATGACAGGAAACCAACCAGAATTAGAATCACCAGCATAAAGGCCGTGACTGGATATTTCATCCAATCAGATTGGTTTGCTGCAGGTTTCGTATTAATTTCTTCCATAAAATATTCCTTCCTGAGCCGTGGGAAGCAACTCTCCAAGCAAAGAGCATCCCACAGTGTTATCACTTGGTGTGTGCAAGATCAGCCCAGGGCTTCATCATGATGACCAGGACGAAGAATATTCCCTCTACAATCAAAGAGAGCAGACCCATTGGCTGAAGCCAAGCTTCAATTTCCATCCCAGGCAGACCAACTGTCCTGCTCAGGATGTATCCGATGATAGATCCCGCAGCGATCACTAAACCAAGCACCCATCCCCAGACTTCCCGGCGCAGAATTCCCAGAGCAGCGATGATCGCAGCCAGGAAGTTGATGGCGAACAGGATGCCCATATATTGAGCTTCTTCATATTCAGCCGGAACCATGGAAAGATGGATCAATCCGATTCCGAGGATCAAGGCAACACTTAACCATTGTAGAGTTTGGAATTTCATGTCGATACTCCTTAGTGACTGGAGCCTGTGGGGTTCCATTACATTTCTTTACACATATTCCTGTGCTGTGGGAAGCAACCCGGAGAGCAGTTGGCTTCCCACAGCTTTGTGTATATCTGGAGTGACTGGAGGCCGAGGGTGGTCAGGTGACCAATCCGGGCCTCCAGGCCTGTCGCCAGGCTCACCCCAGTCCCATAGATTTCTCTATGGCAGATCAAACGCATCCAAATCTTGATTGTCGGCGGTCAAACCCTTCGCTGTCCCGTCGAAGTAGACTGACCAAGTGCCAGCGTTATAGTAAACCACGTCCTCGTCCTGGACGTTGCCGATACCTGGTATAGCCGTGGTAGCACCGCTAAAGGACAGGAAGAAGTGGGTAGCATCAACTCGCACGTAACCGTCGACGTTGGCACCGGCCGGCAGGCCAGCTACAGACGCATCGAACACCCGGCTGAAGGACGTGCCATTCCAGGCATAGATGTCTGCATCGTCCGCAGCACCAGCCACGCCTGGCGGATTGGTATTCCCTGCCGTCGAGAAGTACAACACGCCACCGACGATGTCGAATGCATCCAGGTCCTGGTTGGCGGCGGTCAAACCGGCAGCAGTACCGTCGAAGTAGACCGACCAGGTACCGGCGTTATAGTAGACTACATCTTCATCCTGGACGTTGCCAATGCCTGGCACAGTGGTGCTATTGGCGCTGAACGACAGGTAGAAGTGAGTGTTGTCAACTCGGACGAGGCCGTCGACGTTGGCGCCGTTTGGCAAGCCGAGGACGGAGGCGTCGATCATGCGGCTGAAAGCCGTGAGGTTCCAGTAGTAGATATCGGCATCATCTGCAGCACCGCCTACACCTGGCGGGTTAGTATTGCCGAAGGTCGAGAAATAGACCTGGCGAGTCACTACCACGATAGTGTTAGCGGTGAGGCTCCAGTTGCCGGCGGCATCCCTGGCTCGCACGTAGACCGTACTATTGCCCTCAGGCCAGCCGCGGACGTCGATGGTGGCAGTCAGGCTCTCGTTCGGGCTGTTAAAGCTGCCGTCAGAAGCAGCCATAGCCGTGCCGTTGCCGGCGCCGGGATCCGTACCGCGGAACCATTCAGCTCTGGCGATGTTGCTATTGCCGGTGCCCGCGTCGCTTGCAGAGCTGGTTAGCGTGATGCTCACCGCGCCGTTGGTTGGATTGGGTGAAGCTGCCGGTGTGGTGACGGTCGGTCTGGTCTTGTCAATGGTCAGCGTATCGCTCGCCGTGGCGCCCCAGTTGCCGGCGGCATCCTTGCCGCGCACCCAGATTGTGTGCGTGCCTATAGGCAGGGCGTTGATGGTCGAGAGCGGGATGAAGGCATACGCGCCCTCGGTTCCGCTGTTGAACAGGCCATCCAGAGGGGTGAAGGGGAAGCCGTTGCCCAGGCCGGGATCCTGATTGCCTGCCTGGTCGGCGCGGTCGATGAAACCTTCCGCGGCTACAACATTGGCTACCGCATCGGTGAGCGAAACATCCACGCGGACGGACGGCGTGACCGGGTTCACACCCAGCGTGCCGTTGTTCGGGTCGGGATAGACGTTAACGGCGCTCGCCACCGGGCCAGTCTTGTCCACCACGAGCGTGGCGGTGGCTTCCATGCCCATGTTACCTAGCTCATCGTAGCTCATGATCGAGAGGGTGTGGGCGCCTTCGGCAAGAGTCAACATGTTCGCTGCAGAGATAGTGCCGTTCAGGCTGACCGTCGCGGCTACCTGGTTGGGCATGAGCATACCGCCGAAGGTACTGGCGTCTACGCTGTCCACGACAGTATAGTCTGCCCCAGTGACGTTGGATCCACCAGTCATCGAGTCGCTGCCAATTGCCTGGATTGCCACAGCGACCAAGCCGTTCGAGACGGCTGGATTCAGGGCGATCCCGCTGGTCATCGGGCCAGCCTTGTCCAGGTTGAGCACGATGAAGTTGAACGAGCCCCAATTGCCGAGAGCATCCTGCCCGTGAACATAGAAGGTGTGGTTGCCGTGGGGTAACGTTGCCAGGTCCACACAGGGCGCGGTTGCGCCGGAGGTGGGAATCGTGGTGTTCACGTTCACAGTGGGTGTGCCAAACACGCCTCCTAAATCGCATCCAGCGTCATTCGCGCCGGTCGTGCTAACGAAGTATTCGGCTTTAACGACGTTCGAGTTGCCGCTTGCCGCGTCGCTGATTGTCGCCGACAGGGTCACCGCCACGGGAGTAGTGCCACCCGTCTTGGGCGGTGTCAGAGTCAGGGCGCTGGTCGCTGGGCCTGCCGTGTCGCCGCCAGGAGGCCCGTTCGGGACTTCCAGGAAAGTGAGCATGCCGCCGAAGCCTGCCGCGCCATTGTTGTACAGCCGCATGCTGGCATCGTAGAGCGAATACCGTACCATGGGCGGAGCGCCGGCGGGAATGGGCGGAACCACCACGAGGGCGTCCGCCGACTGCCCTGGGCTGAGAAGCTCGCTGGTGAGGGTGCGGTAGTGGGTCAGCTCGGAGCCGGCCAGGGAGAGGAACTTCTGGTACGCGCCGAGGAGCGCCATGGTGTGCGACTCCTGTCCGGCGTTGACATAGCGCAGCAAGATTGTGTTGCCAGCCACCGTTGCGATTGGATCGGTCTGCGGGTAGGCTTTACCGTTGATCAGCCGATACTTGGGCTTGTAGTTGCGCATGTCGAACGTGGCCGGGGTCGCACTGTTGTTCAGAGCGGGATCAATCTCGCTCAGCACCAGCACGGCCTCGTCGGTGAAAGCGGTCACCGGATTGGCATACGCCTGGAGGGGAGCGCCGGTTGGTCTGACGACCAGCACGCCGTAGAGACCCATGGCTACCTGGTGCTGCGTGTTCGGCAGAGGCCCTGGCTCATAGAGGAAGGTGCCCGGCGCGGAGGCGGTGAAAGTGTAGGACTTCTGTGCACCGGCGGCTACCCCGGTCGAATCGAAAGGCAGGCTCTGCCCCTCGAATGCGAGGGATGTGGCCTCGCCCAGGTCGTTGTGCAGGGTGACCGTGACTGAGTCGCCCTGGTTGGCGATCAGGAGCGGACCGGGTATCTGCGCCGTACCGGCTGCAGAGTCGGCGTAGCCCCAAACATTCGCCGTTGCGCCGCCGGGCAAGGACAATGTTGCGCCTGTCTTGGCCCATAGCTCGCAGGTAACCGTCCCCGTTCCGGGGGCTGTGCAGGCGGTGCTGGGGGGCAATGGGGCTGCCGACGCCGTTCCACCGCCGAGGGCGAGGAGGATAATGACCAGCAACGCTGTGCTTAGCATAATTGTGTATCGTGATTTGTTATTCATGGTTTAGCTCCTTATATTCTGAGCCGCAGGCTCAGGGCATCGCCATCGGCGCGCAGCCACCCGGCGGATTGACCCGCATGAAGGTGCCCGGACCGGTCATAGGCACGCCCCAAGAAGTGAGCTGGAACAGGGCGTGGTTGTGGGTGATGATGTAGTACTCGCCGCACTGGTTGTGGGTGGTGAAGCCGGGCGGCATGTCACCCATCTGGCCCAGGTAAGGGCTGCCGCTGTAGTGCGGGCCGTATTGCAGGTTCTGCCAACCCGGATCGTCGACCGGGATGGGATTGGTCACGGGATCGTAGACCTCGCGGTTGTGCCAGTGGAAGAGGGCATCGTAAGTCTGGCCTGGGCCGGCGACCAGGGCAAAGCGCTCGAAGGACAGGTCCTCTCCAAGAGGGCCGCGCACCGGCTGGGCATCACGCCCGATCACCAGGGCGTTCTTACCGTGCGGGTGGAAGGGCAGCGGCTGGCTGGAGAGGTTCAGGAAGCGCTCCAGGTAGTAGAGCGGATTCATCGCACCGGGATTTGGCACCCAGCCGGTGCCATCGTTATACATCCCGTCGTTGGGCTCGGTGACCGCCAGCGCCCCGTAGGGCTGCGATGGCAGCCAGGAAGCGAAGTTGGGGGCGATGGTGTCGGGCAGGCCGCGCCCGTTCAACAGCCAGTAGCGTGGGTGGTAGTTGTTCATGTTGTAGTTGACCGATGTGCCGATGCCCTGCTCCTGGAATTTCTCAGCGGCCAGGCTCAGCGCCGGATCCACTTCTGACTGAAGCATCAGGTTCTCACCGCTGGCCACGAGGTCGCCCATGTCATCAAGTTTGCCATGATTGAACTCGCTGTTCTGCCCTGCTGGCAGGGCGGAGTCGTTGTAAACAAAGAACTCTCCCGCCAACGGGCGCACGATCAGCGCGCCGAAGAGGCCCAGGGGTACCTGGACGTCCGGATTGGTGCCGCTCTCGTAGGCGAACGTGCCCGGGTGCGTGGCGACGAAGCTGTAGGTCACGCTGCCGCCGCCAGCCGGTGCCACGTTGGTCAGCGAGGTCAGCACGCCACCGCCGTCGAACTGCGGCTGGGCGGGTGCCCCGTCGGCCAGAACGTTATCCTGACCGGGGAAGATGAGCGAGATGTCCTCGCGCAGGTTGTTGTGAACGATAATGGTGATCGTCTCGCCCTCATTGGTGCACAACACCGGGCTGGGGTGCTGGAAGGGATTGGACCCCTCTGAGAGGCCCCACATATAGACGGTGTTGGCGTCCGGCGTGAGGATGTAGCCGGTGCGGGTGGTGAGGCTGAAGGTGCGCGTGGTTCCATTCAGGTTGCCGTGGGTGCACCACAGTCCGTCTGCGCCACCGTGGGCGAAGGCTCCTGGCACGATGGCCAGGGAGGCTAGCAAGACCGCTGCCGCAACGACCGGCCAGAGTCGTTTTTGTATGGATGATACTGTATGCATTTTCATAGCTCCTTTCCCAAATGAGTTCGGGATTCTTTTTCGCATTGGTGGGATTGCCGCTAGGTGTTCGGCGCGGCCTGCGCCTCGAGTGTCCCCGCCGGGTAAACGCGCACTTCGGTCATCTGCCCGCCGTAGCCGGAAGGGTCCAGCTTGTTCGACCGCAGAAAGCTTCGGTTGTAAAGCAGATAGGTATCGTAGGGGTCCGGCCCCTGATAGGCCGGTGCGGTGAAGATGGCGTCGTAGCTGGCGCCGGACCAGAGGGAGATGCTGCTCGTCCAGTAGCTGGTGTCGGTATTATCCCGGCCGCGCTTGGGCGTGGCGTCCTCGCCGACCACGCGCATCTTGATACCCGTCAGGGTCATCGTCTGCGGGGTGAAGCCCAGGTTGGCGAAGCGCAGCAGCACCTTCTCGCCGGCATTACAGGTCACCAGCGATGAATACGGCTGGTACTGTAGCTCAGGGCGCCCCACCGGAGGAACCAGGTCACCGTTGGCGTCGCGCTGGATCGCCAGGATATTGGTATACCGCGC
>Ga0102851_10003193_pt1 | contig 10137 bp, 7 predicted proteins | sample Mud3Dept3metaG_FD_79558 | JGI IMG/M metagenome (GOLD analysis project Ga0102851, IMG submission 79558) | Freshwater wetland microbial communities from Ohio, USA, analyzing the effect of biotic and abiotic controls - Mud 3 Core 4 Depth 3... | ecosystem: Environmental > Aquatic > Freshwater >...
GAATATTCCCTTTTGAATTAGTTTCTAGGAGGACGTTCCATGAAAACAAGCATCCAATGGAGACTGGGTCTCATTCTCCTGTCGGTGGTTATCGCGCTGGTCCTGTTCCTGCCGTCCACCCCGGTGGGGGACAAGCTGCCTGACTGGTGGCGCCACAACGTCTCAAAGATAGCCCTGGGGCTCGACCTCAGGGGCGGCAGCCATCTGGTGATGCAGGTGGAGACGGGCAAGGCCGTCGAGGCCGCCGTTGACAACATCATTGCGGACCTGCAGACCACGGCGTCATCGGAGGGTGTCTCGGTCCAGTTCAGCCGTACCGGACAGGACGTCACGGCGAAGTTCGCCGAGGCGCTCGAGGACAAGGTGGAGACCTTCGTGAAGAAGACCTACGCCGTCCTGGTGCTCAAGGACCGGTCGAAGGGACAGCTGGTGTTCGGCCTCCAGTCGGCCCGCGCCAATGAGATGAAGGAGGACGCTGTCCGCCAGGCGAAGGAACGGACCGAACGGAGGATCAACAAGTTCGGCGTCGCCGAGCCCAACGTGTACAAGCAGGGGATGGACCAGCTGGTGATCCAGCTCCCGGGCATCAAGAACCCCCAGGAGGCCATTTCCTTCATCAAGACCGCCGGCCGGCTTGAGTTCAAGCTTGTGGACACCGAGTCCGATCTGTCCAAGGCGCTTGCAGGCAAGGTCCCCGAAGGCCGCGAGATCCTGTACAGCGAAGAAGTCGGTGAGACGGGCAAGGTGGCGAGACAGCCTTCTCTGATATACACGCAGACGCTTTTGACCGGCGACCGTCTCAAGGAGGCCAAGGTCAGCATCGACGAGTTTGGAAAACCCGCGATCAGCATCACCTTTGACGGCGACGGCGCGCGGGTGTTCGAACGGATCACCGGCGAGAACGTGGGCCGTCAGCTGGCCATCGTTCTCGACGGCGTCATCCACTCGGCGCCGCGCATCAAGGACCGGATATCCGGCGGCAGCGCCCAGATCACCGGCAGCTTCACGCATGACGAGGCGGCCAGGCTCGCCATTGTTCTCCGGGAATCGCTGCCCGCGCCGATGAAGATCGTCCAGAACGTGACCATCGGTCCGTCCCTGGGCCAGGATTCCATCAACAAGGGCGTCCGGGCCGCGCTCATCGGCGGGCTCATCGTTGTCGTGTTCATGGTGGTCTACTACGGCCTGTCGGGCCTCATCGCCGATTATGCCATCATCCTCAACATGGTCCTGCTCCTCGGGGCCATGGCATTCCTGAACGCCACGCTCACGCTGCCGGGCATCGCGGGCATCATCCTGACCATCGGCATGGGCGTGGACTCCAACGTCCTGATGTTCGAGCGCATCCGGGAGGAGATCCGGGCGGGCAAGCCCCCGCGGCCGGCCATCGACTCGGGGTACGACAAGGCGTTCCTCACCATCCTGGACTCGCACGTGACCACGCTGATCACCGCGGCCATGCTGTTCATGTTCGGCACCGGCCCGATCAAGGGCTTCGCCGTCTCGCTCAGCCTCGGCATCATGATCAACCTGTATTCGGCGCTGGTAGGCACCAAGGTCATCTTCGACCTCATCAACGCCAAGTGGAAGCTGGAGAAGCTGAGCATCTAAAAGACCTTGCCACAGAGTGCACAGAGAACATCGGGTCTTTGTGGGATCCAAGTTCTTCCTCGGTGCCCTCGGTGGCGAAAAATTGAATTTTTGGAGGTTCCGATGCTTCAAATATTGCATAAGACCAATATCGATTTCATGGGATGGAAGAAGGTATCCTTCGCCGTCTCGGCCGTCATGATCACCCTCGGGCTCATTGCCCTGGTGCAGGTGGGCCGGGGCAAGGCGAACCTGGGCATCGACTTCGTGGGCGGCACCACGGTGCAGCTCAGCTTCAAGGAAAAGCTGCCGCTCGACGAGGCCCGCGCGGCCCTCGAGAAGGCGGGGTTCGCCGGGGCGTCGCTCCAGGAGTTCTCCGAGGGGAACAAGGTCCTGATCCGGCTCCGGGAGCACGAGGGCGTGGCGGAGAAGGTCGTGTCGCTGTTCAAACAGGCCTTCCCCAACCGCGCTTTCGAGGTGGACAGCACCACGGAGATCGGGCCGACAATCGGGAAGGACCTTCAGAAGGACGCGCTCCTTGCGATCATTTTCTCGATCGTCGCGATCATCATCTACATCGCGGTCCGGTTCGAGTTCAAGTTCGGCGTGGCAGCGGCTATTGCGACGGTGCATGATGTCTGCGCCGTGCTCGCGATCTTCTATATCGTGAACAAGGAGATCAACCTCCTGATCGTAACGGCGCTCCTGACGCTGGCCGGTTATTCGCTTACGGACACGGTCGTGGTCTTCGACCGGATCCGCGAGAACCTTAAACGGGCCAAGCGCGAAGATCTCGGGACGCTGGTGAACAACAGCATCAACGAAGTGCTGTCCCGGACCATCATCACTTCGCTCACCGTGGTGCTCGTGCTCGTCCCGCTGGTGCTGTTGGGCGGCGAGGTGCTGCACGACTTCTCGCTGGCGCTGCTCATGGGCGTGATCATCGGCACCTATTCGTCCATCTTCGTGGCGAGCCCCCTCCTGGTGACGTGGCATGTGCGGACCGGCGGGAGCCTGATCAAGAAGAAGTGATCCTCTTCGCGCAAGGAAATCGATTATCGAGTCCCCTCCCGTCATGGGAGGGGATTCTTGTTTCGAGGACATGAAAAAGCAGAGCAAACAAAAGACCATCCGCATCGCCGGCAGCGACGCTGTTCCGCTCGAACCATCCGAGCCCGTCCAGCTCGCCTGCGGGACCGCGGGCTGCAGCGCGAACTGCTGCGCGGACGGGCCGCACATCATCCTGAATCCCTACGAGATCGCGCTCATCTGCAGGGCTGCCGGCCTGTCCTACGAGGACCTGCTCGATGTCGTCGAGACGGACCGGGTGAACGGTTTTCCGCTCGTCATGCTGCCCCGGGAACCTGCCTGTCATTTCTGGACGGACGCCGGGTGCCGCATCTACGAGGCCCGGCCGCTCGCCTGCCGGCTCTTCCCGCTCGGCAGGGTGTTCGAGAACGGACGTTCCGCTTTCGTTCTTCCGGACCGGAACCACTGTACCGGCCTCGTCCCTGCGCCGGACCGGACGCTCGCCGACTATCTGCGGGAGCAGGACACGGAGACGCAGGTCCGCATGGCCGATGCCTGGATCGAGTTCGTTACGGAGATGGAGCATCTGGACCTGCCCGACAAGCCGGTCACGTCCGTTGCCTTTCATATGCTGGTCTACAGCCCCGATACCCCGCCTTCGACGGACAATGCGCACGCCCCCGCAACAGCCGAGGAGCGTTTTCTGCTCCGTCTTGCCACTGCAAGAAAGCAGCTCCCACGGTTGATGCGGATCTCTTCACCGCAGCGGTAAGCGGTCCCCTGCCATCGCGCCACCGCACCTTCTCCTGCCACTGATGACACGCATTTCGCGTATATCCTGAAAACGCTCTTTGACACAGATACAGCCGGATACGAGTCGGATAACGGCGGATATTTTCATGATGGGTAATTCGCCAAACAGGTGAAGGATTTACTTTGGATGTATCCGGTTTTATCCAGAGGTTAATCCGCATGTTCCGTATCTAAATGCTATTTCTCGGATTCTTGCCCGGATACCTGGTATTTTTATGGTTTCGCGAACTGATGAGGCGCTGATTGTGTTAATATATTGTTATTAACGGTTTCATAATAGAATCGACGCTATCGTTGCTCTCGCGTCGTCATTCCCTCAGCGATTCTGAGCCGGAACCCAGTCCTTTCCTTATGTATCTCTGGATCCCCGATCAGAGCGCTCGGGGATGACGGTCGGTGGTATCTGCAGACAATTATGAGACCATTAATAATTCGAATCAGCGGAGGTTGGGTATGAAGGGAAAGATAGATTTATCGGTTACGGCCTTTTTGCTGGCTATCCTGGTCGTTTCGGGATGCGGAGGCGGGGGCGGTTCGGCGCCAGCCCCGGTGCAACCTCCAGCGACCCCTGCGGGCCTTACGGCCTTGGCCAGGGACGGTTATGTAACCTTGAGTTGGGGAGCTGCAAGCGGGGCGGCTTCCTATAATCTTTATTGGTCGATCAGCAGCGGCGTGACAACAACCAATGGCACGAAGATCACCGGTGCGAGTCCGCCCTTGAATCACGGCGGTCTGGTGAACAGCACGACGTACTATTATGTTGTCACGGCGGTCAATGCCGGCGGCGAAAGTTCAGCCTCATCCCAGGCAACAGCAACGCCGGTCAATGGCGCGATCGTCACAGATCCCCTGTATGCAGACCAATGGCATCTCAAGAACACCGGACAGCTTGGAGCGAAGGCCGGGGAAGACATACGGGTGGAAGCCGCATGGGCCGCCTGCGTCACGAGCAATACGAATACCTGCCGGGGCGAGGGCGTGCGCATCGCCGTGGTCGATGATGGCCTCGAAATTGCGCACGAAGATCTCTTTGCCAACATTGCAACGGGGCTGAGCTACAATTATGTTACCGCGACCAGCAATCCCACGAACGCTGCAACGGATGTGACATCCGGCCACGGCACAATGGTCAGCGGCATCGTAGCAGCGCGCGACCTGAATGGCTTCGGAGTGCGCGGTGTTGCGCCGCGCGCCAATCTTGTCGGGTATAATCTCCTCCAGAACTTCACGACGAGCAATGAAGCCGACGCCATGACGCGCGGCGCAACATCCGTGGCTGTCAGCAATAATAGCTGGGGCGCCGAGGACGGCACTGGCTATCTGGCGCCATCAGATCTGGCCTGGCGTACGGCGATCAATTCCGGCCTTGCGAATGGACGCGGCGGGCTCGGCATTGTATATGTCTGGGCAGCCGGCAATGGCGCCCTCGGACTGCCTGATGGATCATGTCTCTCTGGAGGATGTATTGACAACGCCAACTACGACGGACTGGCCAACTACCGGGGCGTCATGGCCGTAGGCGCGGTCAATGACCAGGGCGCCAAATCATCGTACTCCGAGCGCGGCGCCAATCTCTGGGTGAGCGCGCCGGGCGGAGAATTTTGCGACACCCATACCATCACCACCGTGGACCGCACCGGCGCAGTGGGGGAGAATACCGCAGCGACTGCGGGCTTCACGGATTATGCAGATACGAATTACACCAAATGCATGAACGGCACGTCATCTGCCACCCCTATAGTCGCCGGGGTTGCGGCGTTAGTGCTCCAGGCCAATCCTAATCTCGGCTGGCGCGACGTGCGCGTGATCCTGGCGCAGACCGCGCGCAAGAACGATCCCGCCGATTTGGAGTGGGACGTGAATGGCAGTGGGCGTAATATAAACCCCAACTACGGCTTCGGAGTGGTAGATGCCACTGCCGCTGTGGCATTGGCCAGGACCTGGACCAACCGCGCGCCGGAAAAGACCTATAGCACTCCGCTGTCCTCGCCGAGTCTCTCCATCCCCGACAACGACGGCACCAGCGTAAGCAGCACCATCACGGTAAGCGGCAGCGGCATCACCGGGATCGAATTTGTTGAAATTACCTTCAGCGCAGCTAACCACCCCTATTCCGGCGACCTGGAGATAACGCTTACGAGTCCGGCCGGGACAGTCAGCCGTCTGGCGGAGGCCCATGCGTGTGCCGACAGTACGTGTACTCCCTATAACGGCTGGGTCTTCGGCAGCGCCAACTTCCTGGGCGAGCTTGCCAACGGCGCATGGATTCTGACGGTGAAGGATATTGGTCCACTAGATACGGGGACCTTCCAATCCTGGAGCCTCAAGTTCTACGGCATATAATCCCTGGAATCGGTAGTGTCAAAAGTTCTATGAAAATATGAAAGGTATTTTTACCGCAGAGCTCGCAGAGGTCGCAGAGAAATGCAGAGCTTGAAATAAAAGTGGAGTAAGTAAAAAAAGCTGGTTAAATTCGGGACATATTCAGGTTACATGAACTTCAACGGATATTAGGCATAGAATTTAGATTCAAGGAAGAGGATTTCGAGAGGTCACAGAGGGGGAGGGAGCAGAGAAAGAATTTAGTTTGTTGTAATTCAAGAAGTTCTCTGCGTCCTCCGCGTCCTCTGCGGTGAAAGTTTTGACGTTACGCTGGAATCCATAAGGAGACAACCCATGAAATATCTAAGCTTGAAGATCGCAGCGCTGCTTATATTGCTCGTATGCGGACTGTATCCCGGCCAGGCAATCGCGGGCACGAAGAGTTCTCCCGGCAAGACAGTCAAATTGCAGGAGTCCTACGTCTGGTATGATGGCCGGAATGAACGGCAGATCTGGCTCAATCCGGGCATCGTGGCGGAATTCAACGCTGGGAAAGGCAATGCGGCACAGAGTGCGGTCAAGAGTGTCTATGCGGACGCCATACCGGTTTCGACGCATGGGTCTGTCCGGTTGTGGCGCCTGGGGTCGGGCGTGAACTCGAATGCCGCGGTCCGCGCATTGAGCAACGCCAGCCGGACCGGCAGCTACTCGCCGGTGCTGCACGACGGGCCGACCGCAAAAGGGCGCATGCGCGCCCTGCCGGGCAACATAATCGTATATCTTGACCCGGCATGGGACAGCGAGGCTGTCAACGCCTGGGCAGGCAAGCACCGGCTCGAGATCATCAGGAAGTTGGAGATCGGCCCCAATATCTACCTTATCAAGACCGGCCCCGGCCTCGAGGCGTTGAATATTGCCAACACGCTCTATACATCCGGGGAAGTGGTCGCCGCATTCCCCGACTGGTGGAAGGAAATGAAGACCCGTTAGGAAGCTCTTTTTCTCTTTAGAGCGGCCAGCGGCAGTGCGAACCGTACGGAGCGGGAGATGATCCTGCTCCGTTTTTTTATGAGAGAGAGCGTCAAGTGTGCCCTGTCATCCTGCGCGACGCCTATTGACATGCCTGACCCCGGCCTATAATATAGAAACATGCCCGACACTTGCAGAATGACGGAGTTTGCATTGCTCAGGAAGGCTCCTCTCCCTGTTATCGGGCTGTTCCTGCTGGCGATCGCCGGTCTGGACGGCTGCGCTGCGTCCCGGCCTGCTTCGGTCATGCCGGCGCCTGCCCTGGCAACAGCTCCCGCCGTAACGCCAATTCAGCCAGAGAAGCAGCTGCCCGACATCGCGGGCGCGGAAGAAGGGTACGGCCTTGCCATGGAGGCGTTCAAGGTGGGCGACCTGGAGACCGCGGGGCTCTTCGCCGAAAGCGTCATGGAGCGCCATCCCAATACCGCCTGGCAGAAGCGGTCGCTGTTCCTCCTGGGCAGGACGCTCCTTGGACGGGACATGACCGGCGAGGCGGAGAAGGTCCTGCTGCGCGTGCCGGCCGAGTATCCCGACCTCGCCGATTACGCCCTTTTCATCCTTGCCGAACACCAATATGCGAAGAGCTCCTATGCCGAGGCGATCGGCCTCTATGAACGCATCGCCGGCAATTATCCTTCCAGCTTACTGGCCGACCGCGCGCTGCTCAGGAAGGCGCAGGCGCTGTTTGACGCCGGCTCTGCCCGGGAAGCGTCCGACGCTTTCGAACGGGTCCTGAATGACCGCCCGAATTCGGGACAGGCGCCTGAGGCCGGGCTGGGGCTCGGCAGGGCGCTTGCCGCGGCCGGCGACCTGCCGGCTGCAGTGCGCGCATATCTTGACGTGACCGTCCGTTATCCCGGCAACGGGAATGACGCGGAGGCGGAGCGGTCCCTGGCGGCCCTCAGGCAGCGCGGCGCCGAGGTGCCGGCGCTCACCGCCCCGGAGCTGTACGAACGGGGAAGGAACCTGTTCCGGACGCTGCAGTATGACCGCGCTGTCGCGGCCTTCCGCGGGGCGCTTGAAACAGATCCGTCCCATCCGCAGAAGGCCGACATGCTGCTCCGGAGCGGGATCGCGCTCTTTCATCTCGGAAAACGTCCGGACGCCGCGTCGACGCTGGAGCGCCTGCTCAAGGCGAAGCTTCCCGACTGCCGGTGCGCCGAGGCGCTCAACTGGCTGGGCAAGTCCTACAGCAGGCTCGGGATGCGGGAAGAGGCCGTGGAGACCTATCTCAGGCTGGTCCGGATGTATCCGGAGAGCGACTGGGCCGACGACGCGCTCTACCTTACCGGCAACGTGTACCGCGATGCCGATGACATGAAGAAGGCGCTCAAGTACTACCGGAGGCTCGCGGAGGAGTACCCGGAAAGCTCTTTTGCTGACAGCGCGATCTGGTGGCAGGGCTGGTCGTATTACAGCGCCGGCGACTATCCGAAGGCCGTAAAGGCGCTTCAGGACCTGGTCAGCAGGTACCCGCAATCGTTCCTGGTGAACCAGGCGCTGTACTGGCAGGGGAGGGCCGTTGAGCGGATGGGCGGCCGTGAGAAGGCCCTGCGGTACTACCGGCGCATCGTTGGCCGCGGCCCCTACACCTACTATGGATATCGGGCCGCGGAACGGCTCGGCAGCGCCGAGCTTGCCGCAGCGACCACGGCCGATGCGCAGCTGGTAAGCGAGGCCGTCCCCGAGGACAGCGACCTGCTGCCGGAGGAGGTCCCGGACCTCTCTGACCTGGAAGGGCCTCCGGTATGGACCGACGAGGCGATCGCCGCGCTGTCCAACTATCCCGCCTACCGGAAAACGCTGGAACTCATGTATCTCGGCATGAAGAAAGATGCGGCCGCGGAGCTCTGGTCGCTCCAGGACCTGATGCCGAAGCGGCATGGCGCGGTGCTCGGGCTGAGCAAGGCCTTCTTCGAACTGGGCGACTTTTACAGCTCGCTCGTCATCGTGCTGCGCAGCTTCGATCGCCAACTGGAGCGGCCGTCCCCGAGGCTGCCCGGGGACCTCTGGCTGCTCGCCTATCCGCAGGGCTACTGGCAGAGCATTGTCTCTGCGGCGCGGCGTCACGGCCTGGACCCGTACTTTGTCGCGGCCATCATTCGCGAAGAGAGCCAGTTCCGGCCCGAGGCGCTCTCGCCGGCCGGGGCGCGGGGCGTGATGCAGGTGATGCCCGCAACGGGGGAGTGGATCGCGCGGATGACCGGCATACGCGATTTCGACCGGGCGAGGCTCTTCGAGGCGGACATGAACATCACCATCGGGGCCTGGTACCTGAACCACCTGATGAAGCGGTTCCGGAACGACCTGGTGCTGGTGAGCGCGGCATACAACGCGGGGCCCGAGGTCGTGGCAGGCTGGAGCGGCCGGAAGGGCGCTGCATCCGATCCCGACGCGTTCGTGGAAACCATCCCCTTCATGGAGACCCGGGGATACGTGAAGAAGGTGCTCAGGAACTACGCGGAGTACAAGCGGATCTACGGCAGGACCGACCTGACCTCCCCGCTGCTTCCTCAGGCAACGGCGAACAAGGCGGCGGCTGCGCAGGCGGAAACACAGGTGTGCAAGTCCACGATGGAGCGCTGCCCCTGACCGGGCGGCAGGCGGAGGCATGGTGAAAGAGCTGGGTTCGCGGTTCGCCGAGGTCGAAAAGCGGGTGCGTGCGATGGCGGAGGAAAACTCCCGGCTGCGCGGCAGGGTGCGCGAGCTTGAGGAGGAGTTGGGACGGATGGGCCAGGCAGCAGGGGAGTCCGAGACCCTCCGCGCCAAAAAGACGCAGGTGCAGGACCGGCTGAAGCGGCTCCTTCATCTCCTGGAGACGATCGAGGTGAAAGAAGCGGACGCGCAGGGGTCGGAGCGGCCGACGTCCTAGGTATTAGGAAGTGTACATTATGGTCAGCATCTTTTGCCACCGAGAACACAGAGGGCACAGAGAAAGGCCGGTATAGCCGGTGATTTTGAAGTCTTTTCTCGGTGTACTCTGAGACCTCTGCGGCAAAGTAATTATGTTCTTGTTAGTCAGTCGGGCGAGCAGGGTGACGGTATGGCGGACAACGAAAACTTCTATCACGCGATCCTGGACAACCTCTACGACGGCGTGTATCTCGTCGACCGCGACCGGAAGATCAGCTACTGGAACAGGGGAGCGGAGCGGATCACCGGGTACTGCGCCGGGGAGGTCATCGGAAGCCGCTGCTCCGACAACATCCTGATGCATGTTGACAGCAGGGGCACGCTCCTGTGCCGGGACCTGTGTCCGCTCGCCGCGACAATGCTGGACGGCAGCGACCGCACGGATGACGTTTATCTGCAGCATAAGGACGGCCACCGGGTCTCGGTCAACGTCCGTATCAC
>Ga0102851_10003195_pt1 | contig 10136 bp, 8 predicted proteins | sample Mud3Dept3metaG_FD_79558 | JGI IMG/M metagenome (GOLD analysis project Ga0102851, IMG submission 79558) | Freshwater wetland microbial communities from Ohio, USA, analyzing the effect of biotic and abiotic controls - Mud 3 Core 4 Depth 3... | ecosystem: Environmental > Aquatic > Freshwater >...
CCCTCCCCCACGCGGCGCGCGCGAGACGGTAGCCGAGTTCCTGCTCGTCCGGGTCCATGCGGTCGGGACGCAGATGGAACCAGCCGAGGAATCCGCCTCCGTCGCGGTCCTCAGCCGCCCAGTAGCCCAGCAGCGGCGATGACTCGTACAGCGCGAACCAGCGGGGCAGGATCACGTCGGCGTATGTCGCACGAGGGGTGGGTACGCCGTAGGTGATGAAACGCATCACCTCGGGATCCGAATCGAGCGCGACCAGCAGATCGATGTCCGCGCGCGTGAATCGCCTGAGCCGCAGCCGCCCCGTCTCTAGTAGGATCGACGTCACCAGACTGCCTCCAAGTTCACGCGATGCCTGACCCCGTCTACGACTTCCGCAGCGACAATGTCGGCGGCGCAGCCCCGGAGTTACTCGAGGCACTCATTGCCGCGGGCGACGGCACCGCCGCTCCCTATGGCGACGACGACTTTACCCGACGCATGGTGCAGCGCTTCAGCGCCACGTTCGAGCGTCCGGTGCAGGTCTTCCCGGTCGCCACCGGCACCGGCGCCAACTCCGTCGCCCTGGCCGCCCTTGCCAACGCCTACGGCTCGATCTATTGCCATGAGACGGCCCACATCAACGTCTACGAGTGCGGCGCGCCGGAATTCTTCACCGGCGCCAAGCTCGTCGGCCTGCCGGGCCGCCACTTCAAGCTCGAGGCGGCAGTACTCGACGAAGCGCTCGCGCTGGCGGGACGGGGTAACGCGACGCGCGTCCAGCCGTTCGCGCTCAACATCACGCAGCCGACGGACTTCGGCACGCTCTACTCACCGGACGAGATCGCCGCACTGTGCGAAATCGCGCACCGGCATGGCCTGCGCGTGCACATGGACGGCGCGCGTTTCGCGAATGCGATCGCCGCGCTTGGCTGCACGCCGGCCGAGATGTCGTGGCGCTGCGGCGTCGACGTGCTGACGCTCGGCGCGACCAAGAACGGCGCCATCAACGCCGAAGCGGTGGTCGTGTTCGACCCGGCGCTCGCGGAGACGATTCCGTACCGGATGAAGCGCGGCGGACAGGTGCTTTCCAAGGCGCGCTTCGTTTCGGCGCAACTCGACCGCTACCTCGCCGACGATCGCTGGCTCGAGCGCGCAGGGCGCGCCAACTCGCTCGCGGCCGGACTCGCCGGCCGGTTGCAGGCGATACCAGGCGTCACGCTGGTCGCACCCGTAGACGTGAACATGCTTTTCCTGCGCATGCCCGAGGCGGCGATCGCGGCGCTCGACGACGGACCCTTCCGCTACTACAAGCTCGGGCGCGACGTGCGCCTCGTCTGCCGGCCGGACCAGGAGCCGGAAGGCATGGTCGCGCTCGTCGAGTGCGTGCAGCGCGCGTTGCGGGGAAAAACATGATCCAGCGCGTATTCCCCGCCCGCAGGCGATTCTTCCTGCTGGCGCTGGCGTTGCTCACCTGCCTCACGGCGCTCGCCGACGAGTTCGAGATCATCGACCTGCACCATCGCCGGGCCGACGACGTCATTCCCATCGTGCTGCCACTGCTCGAATCCGGCGGCGCCATCACCGGCGCGGACGACAAGCTGTTCGTTCGCTCGAACCCCGCCAACCTCGCGCAGATCCGGGAGGCGGTCGCCGCGATCGACCGGCCGCAACGCCAGCTGCTGATCACCGTAGGACAGGGTAGCGGCGCCGCGCGCGACGGCACGAGCGTGCGCGGCAGCGCGACGATCGGCAGCGGCGACGTGCAGGTCGGCGTCAACCGGCCGCCAGCAGGCGAGTCCGGAGCGACGGTAATCACGCGTTCGCGCAGCGTGCAGACAGACCAGCAGAACACCAGCAGCATTCGTGCACTCGAGGGGACGGAAGCCTACATTTCCATCGGGCAATCCGTTCCGTTCACCTCGGGCACCGTGACGACCGGCCGGTATCCCCCGGTCGTGCAGCAGTCGACCTCGTTCCGCGATGTCACGAGCGGCTTCTATGCGACAGCCCGCGTGAGCGGCGACCTCGTCACGCTGGAGATTTCGTCACGCCAGCAGGCGTATCGACCGCGCGACGAAACCATCGACATCAAGGGCGCCACGTCTGTCGTCACGGGCCGGCTCGGCGAGTGGATGGAGCTCGGCGCGGTGCGCGAGGCGCAGTCGGGATCGAGCTCCGGCCTGCTCGTCTGGGGCCGCCATACCGGCAGCTCCGAGTACTCGGCCCGGGTCAAGGTCGACGAGATCCGCTGAATCGCGCTACGGCGTGGGCGCAACGACCTGCGCCGGGACGGGCGCCGCGAGCGGCGAAGGTCCGATCACCTCCAGCCGGTCGACGAAGTAATCCGTCTCGCCGAAGCAGTTCGTCGGCAGTCCGCGGTGCTCCCTGTAATGCAGGCGCACGTTCTGGCCCACGGCCTTGCTGAGCTCGGCCGCCACCGCCGCGTCTCTGACGCTGAAATTCCAGATCGTGGGGGCGACGCCGGCGACGACATACAGCGCCAGCTCGCCTTCGTACGTCTTGCAGACCCAGCCACGCTGCGAAAACTTCTGCAGCACGCCGGCGCGCTCGCCGTCCGAATAGCTCCACCACAGCATGAACATCGTGTAGAGCACGGCGAGCGCCAGCAGCGCGGCGACGAAGCCCAGCAGGTACCATTTGAACCGGCTGCGGCGAACGCCAGGGGAAACGGATGTCGTGTTCAAAGCTGCGATTCCATCGGCAGGGCCCGCAACAGGGTAGCACCGAGGCGGCGTCCGGCGCTCGCGTCCGGCTCGTCTTCGACGGCGCGGTCGCGTCCGTTCACCCGGTCGTGCCAGACCAGCCCGCGCTTCGGGTCGAGTTCGACGCGGTAACTCAGCTCGGGCGAGGTGTTGCGCTCGAACTGCTCGCGCAACTGCTCGGCCAGCGCCTCGCTGTCGACCAGCACGCCCAGCTCGGTGTTGAGGTTGGCCGAGCGCGGATCGAGGTTCATGGAGCCGACAAATGCCCAGCGCCTGTCCACGATCATCGCCTTGGTGTGCAGGCTCGCCCGTGACGAGCCGGTGAGGCTGATGTGATCGTCGGCCGCGGCATCGCCGGCCCGGCGCTTCATCTCGTAGAGCTCGACGCCGCCGCGCAGCAACTCGCGGCGATAACGAGCATAGCCCACGTGGACGGCGACGATGTCGGTCGCCGCCAGCGAGTTCGTCAGCACCGCGACCCGGATCCCGCGCTGCGAGGATTGGATCAGGTTCGCCGCGCCCTGCTTGCCGGGGACGAAATACGGAGACACGACCAGCACCTCGCTCGCAGCCTGTCCCACGACCTGCATCAGTGCGTCGAGCACCAGCGACGGATGCTGTCCCGCCTCTTCCGCGCCGATCTTGCCCGGGTCGTCCGCCAGCACGCGGATGTTGCTGGCCCTGACCAGCGGTGGCGCTCGCCTCAGGAGTTCCGCGCGCTGCGCCGGATCGCGCAGCGCGGCGATATAGGGCGTCTCCCCCGCCTCGTGACTGAACTCCAATGCGGCCCGCGACAACTGCTGCAGCTGCTCCGGCTTCGGCTTGCGCGCCTCGAACCTCGAGACGGGCACGGCGTCCGGGCTGTTCCAGTACACGTCGAACTCGCGACTCACCTGCTCGACCACCGGCCCGACCAGCACGACGTCGGTGTCGCTGAAGTTGGACTGCTCCGACGCGCCGAAATACTCGTCGCCGATGTTGCGCCCGCCGATGATGGCCACGCGGTTGTCGGCGACCCATGCCTTGTTGTGCATGCGACGGTTCAACCGCGTGCCGCGCAGCACGAACTCGCTCCACTGCCCGATCACGCCGTAGCGGTCGTAGAAGGGATTGAAGATGCGTACCTCGAGGTTCGGATGCAGATCGGCTATCGCGAACACGTCGTGCTTCGCGCGCGCGTCGAGGTCGTCGATCAGGACGCGCACCTTCACGCCCCGCTCCGCCGCACGCAGCAGCTCCGCCGCCAGCAGCTTGCCCGTGAAATCGGCATGCCACGCGTAGTACTGCACGTCGAGGCTTCGCTCGGCCGCAGCCGCGGTGCCGGCGCGATACGCGAATGCCAGTGCGTTGTTCTGCACGAGCTGCACGCCGGAAAGCCCTGGCTCGTCGCCGAGCCGCTGCAGGATGATCTGGTCGAGCTGCGTCGAGTCGGCCGGAGGAATCGCGTGGGTCGCCTCGACTCCGTCGAGTCGCGGTGCGGACGCGCAGTGCGCCAGCAGCGGCAGCGCGGCAAGCAGCAGCCAGCGGGCCGGCCGGCCGACCGCCGCCCGAATCCTTGCAGGCCGCCCCCACGCCATTTCGTCCATCGGTAATCGTTACCCGGCAGGCGGCGACGGCACGATGGCAGGTCCGAGGAGTCGGTCGATACGCCCGAGCATGTAGGAGTGGAAAGGGTTGCTGCGCTGGCGCGTCAGCACCCAGTCGGGAATTGCCAGCACGCCATTCTCCCCATGCAGCTGCACGCGCCCCAGCTGCACGTGCCGCCCGTTGCGCTCCGACAGGAAGCCGTACAGTGGATCATCGGGGGGAAAAGGCAGCGCAACGTGCGTAAGCGAGAAAACGTACGGCGGCCAGGTGAGATCGAGCGGTCGGATGGTCTGGTTCGGCGATCCCGGCTCGGCACGCAGTTCCTTCATCTGGTCCGTCTCGACGCTGGCATTCGTGATCACTGTCAGGGCGAAAGTCCGCGCAGGCATGGCGAGCAGCCTGGCGGTCAGCGGCCCCGGATCCCTAACCAGCAGCGCCTGCGCGCCGGCGAGACGATTCACGTCGAACAGCACGAGCTCGTGGTTGCCAGGCGCGAGATGCTCCAGCAGCGCATCGACCACGGCTTCCGCCCTTACGGTCGAGTCGACTGTGGACTGGAACGCAAGCACCGGCGGGAACCCGTCTATCGGCCTGTCCCTGGCAAGCCTCTCGACCCGTCTGGCAAGGCCGCTGGTCAGGCGCTGGGTCTGGCCCGCGGCGTTGAAGCTGAACGACGAATACTTGTAGGGATCGAACTCCTGCACGATCTGCTGCCACGCGGCCCGCCCGAGCCCAGGCAGCGACGAGATCCCCGTCCGCATCCGCGCGACGACGGCGACCTTTGCGATGCCGATCGCCGGCGACAGCAACACGAGCCCGGCCGGCCTTGGCAGGTCCGCGCCCTCGACCACCGACACCGTGTAGTCCACGGCGAGCGCGGCGCCGTTCGAGTAGCCGACCATGTAGATCGGCCGGTCCGGACCCATCTGCCGTCGCAGGTCACGCATCGCGACACGCACTGCCGCGTGCATATCCTCGACCGTGAAAGTCACCAGTCCCGACGGCGCCGTGCCATGGCCGGGCAGCCGCAAACCCACGACCTTCAGCCCGCGTGCGGCGAGGTGCTCGCCGATCGAGCGCATGCTGTAGGGCGAGTCGGTCAGCCCGTGCAACAGCAGCGCGGCGCCGCCCGGGTTGGCGGGCGTCAGTTCGAAGCTGCGATTCCAGTTGGTCGGCCAGACGCCGGGATCGCTGAGGCTGCCGGCGGAGTAACGATTGATCAGCGTTCGCTCCTCCGGAGGCACCTTGTCCACGACCTCGGACTTGAGCTCGGCGAAGAGGCGGTCCTCGAGCGCGCGATAGGCTGCGATCGAGTTCACGCTCCCCTCCTGCGCGGCCGTGAACTCGGCCGAGAGTTGGGTCGTATGCCAGACCTTTGGTTCGGGGCCACTGCGCAGGAACCAGATGTAGGCGCCGAGCAGGATCAGTGCGAGGCCCAGCAGCACGGAGCCGATGGCCGAAACGAGCAGGCGGAACAGCGGTTTGAGCATGATGCAAGGATACCCGGCCCACGACCTGGGGCGTTCACGGGATCATAAGCCCAGTGGAGGGTGCCTCGTAAAACCCGAATGGTCCGCGCCACGGGACTGGAGCAGCATCCCGGCTGTTCCGTGGACAGGTTGTCGTCGCCGTGTCGCGCCATAGAACGCACCAGGTCCTTGCCTACATGACGCCATTTCCGTACTCGATAGAGGCGGACGCGCCGCTCGCCGAAGCGCACGCGTTCATGCGCGAGCGGCGCATACGCCACCTGCCAGTGACCGATCGCGGCCAGCTCGCCGGGGTAGTGACCGACCGGGACATCAAGCTGGCGCTCGGCCCCGACCTCGGCTCGCCTCCCGAGCGGGAACTCGCGGTCCGCGACGTGTTCCAGTCGGACGCCTATGTCGTGGACGCCGGCACGACGCTGCACGAAGTGGCGTCGACGATGGCGGACCGGCACGTGGGTTCGGCACTGGTGACGCGCGGCGACAAGCTCGTCGGCATCTTCACGACCACCGATGCCTGTCGTGCGCTTGCCCGCGTCCTGCACGAACTGCACCCGGACAAGGGGCCCGACGAAGTCGCCTGATCGCCATGCACGGTGAAACGGCTGTTGCAGTGGCGTCGCTGCCTGCAGGAGGCGCGGGGCCCTGCAATGCGCTCTGCGCAGAACGCCTGCGGGAAGCCGCCAGCCTGCTCGAGGCCCAGGGCGCCAATCCGTTTCGGGTCTCGGCTTACCGGCGAGCGGCCGATACGTTGCGTGACCTGCCCGAAGACCTCACGTCGCTGATCGACAGGGAGGGCATGCCGGGCCTCGAGGCACTGCCGGGGATCGGCCACGGCATCGCCTCGGCACTGCTCGAAATGACACGCACCGGGCGCTGGATGCAGCTCGAACGCCTGCGCGGCGGTGCGGACCCGATCCCACTGCTGACGACGGTTCCCGGGCTCGGACACCGGCTGGCCGAGCGCATCCACGACGAGCTCCACGTCGACACGCTGGAGGAGCTGGAACTTGCCGCGCACGACGGGCGACTCGCGACCGTAACGGGTGTCGGCCCGCGGCGGACGGCAGCCATCCGCGCCAGCCTGCAGACCATGCTGGCGCGCGGCCGGCCACGACGCTTCGCCGCTCCGACTTCAATGGAAGCGGCGGCACAGTGCGGTCCTTCGATCGCCGTGCTGCTCGACGTGGACCGGGAGTACCGTGAACGGGCCGCCGCGGGCGCGCTGCCCACCATCGCACCGAGGCGCTTCAATCCCTCGGGCGCCGCATGGCTTCCCGTGCTGCACACCGAACGGGACGGCTGGCACTTCACGGCGCTCTTTTCCAACACGGCGCTGGCGCACCAGCTGCACCGTACTCACGACTGGGTCGTGCTCTATTTCTACGACGACCAACACGTCGAGGGGCAGCACACCGTCGTCACTGAAACGCACGGCGCGCTGGCCGGCAAGCGAGTGGTCAGGGGACACTCCCCCGGGGGGAGAGCGTCCCCTGCTCCAGCTCAGATGAAGTAGGCAGCAGCGAACACGCCCAGCATCGTGAACACGAGCGCGAGCTTCGCGAGCGTGCCGAAGATGAGCCCCATCCAGGTCGCGAATCCGGCGCGCGTCGCCTGCTCCACCTTGCCGTGCGACAGCAGCTCACCGACCACCGCGCCGATGAACGGGCCGAGGATCAGGCCCGGTATCCCGAGAAAAATGCCGCCAAACGTCCCGATCAGGGCGCCGACGATGGCCAGGCGGGTCGCCCCGACGCGCTTTGCACCGAGCGCGGTTGCGGCGAAGTCGATGGCGAAAGAGGCGATCGTGAGCAACCCCAGCAGCGTCAGAGTCAGCCACGTGACGCGCTGAAAGTCGTCCGCCCAGGCACCGACCACGAGACCGGCGAAGACGAGCGGCACGCCGGGCAGCGCGGGCAGCACCGAACCAGCGAGCCCGCCCGCCACGAGCGCCGCCGCCAGCAACCACAATCCCACCGATCCGGACATCGACATTCCTCGCGAGCTGAGTGCGGCCGATATTGCATGGCGCGAGCGCCTGCGTCACCCGCCACGTGAAGCTACACTGCGCGCCGGATGATCCACCTTCCGAACCTGCCGATCCTGCAGGCGCTGCCAGCGCTGCAGGAGGCCCTCGCCACCCGTCGCATCGTGCTGCTCGAGGCCCCTCCGGGCGCGGGCAAGAGCACGGTCGTCCCGCTGGCGCTGCTCGATGCCGCATGGCGCAGCGGTGGCCGGATCCTGATGCTGGAGCCACGCCGTATTGCGGCGCGCGCGGTCGCCGAGCGCATGGCGAGCCTGATCGGAGAACAGGTCGGCGCGACGATCGGGTTCCGGACACGGCTCGAAACGCGCGTCGGTCCGCGCACGCAGGTCGAGGTGGTGACCGAAGGGATCCTCACCAGGATGCTGCAGCATGACCCTGCTCTCGAGGGCACGGCCTGTGTCGTGTTCGACGAGTTCCACGAGCGCAACCTGCAGGGCGACCTCGGCCTCGCGCTGTGCCTGGAGAGCCAGCGGCACCTGAGGGACTCGCTGCGGCTGCTGATCATGTCCGCGACGCTCGACGGCGAGGCGCTGCTGCGCCTGCTCGGGGACGCCGCAGTGGTCCGCTCGCCCGGCCGGATGTTCGAGGTGGAGACGCATTACGTGGCGCCGCTCCGCAACGACCCGGCGCGCGGCGCGCGCGTCGAAGGACCGGTCGTCGCCGTGACCATGCGCGCGCTGCGGGAGAACGCCGGGGACGCCCTGCTGTTCCTGCCGGGGGCGGGCGAGATCCGACGCGTGGTCGCGGAACTCGGCGCAGGGCTCGCTGCGAACGAGTTCAGCGTCATTCCGCTGTACGGGGACCTCGCGGCCGCGGAACAGGACGCAGCACTGCGGGCCGATGCGCAAGGGCGCCGCAAGGTGGTCGTCGCGACGAACATCGCGGAGACCAGCCTGACCATCGACGGGGTTCGCATCGTCGTGGACGCCGGCGTCGAGCGCCGGCAGCGCTTCGACCCGACCACCGGCATGAGCCGGCTCGAGACCGTGCGCATCTCCCGCTCGTCGGCCGACCAGCGCCGGGGACGCGCAGGCCGCACCGCGCCGGGCACCTGCTACCGGCTGTGGAGCGAGTCGGCTCACGATTCGCTGCTGCCGCAGGCTCCGGCCGAGATCCTCGAGGCCGACCTCGCGCCGCTCGCCCTCGAACTCGCCTGCTGGGGCTGCAATGACCCCAAGGACCTGACGTGGATCGATCCACCTCCACCCGCGCCGCTCGCGCAGGCCCGCGACCTGCTCGAAAGGCTCGAGGCAATCGAGCCAGGGGGCAGCGTCACGCCGCTCGGCCGCGACATGGCGGCGCTCGGCCTGCACCCGCGGCTCGCGCACATGGTGCTGCGCGGCCGCGACCTCGGACTCGCGCGACTCGCCTGCTGGATCGCCGCGCTCGTCTCGGAGCGCGATCCGCTGCGTGCCGGCCCGGGCTTTCGCGACTGCGACCTCGCGCACCGGGTCGAAGTGCTGCACGGTCGCGCCGCGCCACCCGGGATGGACGTCGACGCCGGCGCAGTGCGACGCGTCGAGCGCGTCATCCAGCAGGTCGAACGGCAACTGGGCCGCACACGGCCTTCACATGCACCCGCGAAGCCGCTGCTGATGGAGGGCGACGCTGTCGGCCTGCTGCTTGCGTTCGCGTACCCGGACAGGATCGGCCGAGCACGGGAAGGCGGCGGTGGCAGGTACGCACTGAGCGGCGGCCGTGGCGCGACGTTCACCGAGGCGACCGCGCTGGCGAGATCCGAATTCATCGTCGTGGCCGCGCTCGACGCGGGCGATCGTGAGGCACGCATCCAGCTCGCCGCGTCGCTCGACCCCTCGTTGCTCGAGACGCACTTCTCGAGCGCGATTCACGAGGGCACAAGCATCGCGTGGGATCCGAAGTCGGAGACTGTCGCGGCGCGCAGGGTGCGGCGGCTCGGGTCGCTGGTGCTGCGCGACGAACCGCTGCGCAACGCGCCTGCGGACGCACTGCTCGCGGCGATGCTCGATGGCATCCGCTCGCTCGGACTCGGCTGCCTGCCGTGGACGCGCGGACTCGAGCAATGGCGCTCTCGCGTCGCGGTCGTGCGTGGCCACGATGTTCGCGGCAGCACGCAGTGGCCGGACGTTTCCGATGCGGCGCTGCTCGGCACGCTCGAGTCGTGGCTCGGCCCGTGGCTGGACGGGGTCACGCGGCGCGACCAGCTCGGCCGGGTGGATCTCGCCGGCGCACTGCACGGACTCCTCGACTGGAATGCGCAACGCAGGCTCGACGAGCTCGCACCAGCGCACCTCGTCGTGCCGAGCGGATCGCGGATCGCGATCGACTACGAGG
>Ga0102851_10003196_pt1 | contig 10134 bp, 8 predicted proteins | sample Mud3Dept3metaG_FD_79558 | JGI IMG/M metagenome (GOLD analysis project Ga0102851, IMG submission 79558) | Freshwater wetland microbial communities from Ohio, USA, analyzing the effect of biotic and abiotic controls - Mud 3 Core 4 Depth 3... | ecosystem: Environmental > Aquatic > Freshwater >...
CGGCGCCGGCCACCGCGCCGGCCGCGGCGCGAACGGCGCGCCGGCCCCTCCTCGGCTCCTTCGGGCGCCTCGGGGCCTTCGGTGACGCCGATCTCGTCGATGTCCTCATCCTCGTCGACGGGACCCGCGACCGGCCCGGGTGGCTCGAGCGCGAACGAGGGTGGCGGTGTCGGCGGGGTCGGCTCGACGGCTGCCGCTGTCGGTACGCGCGGCTGGCCAGGCTCGGCCTCGACCGCGGTGGCGGCGGCGACCGGGAGTCGTTCGGCGTCCTGCAGTGGCGCGGGCCGGGGCTCGCGAAGCTCCGGCGACGGGCGCTCCTCGCGCGCCGGGCGCTCGCGATCCTCGCGCGACGGCCGATCCTCCCTCGGGCCCCGCGCCTCGCGCGGCGGGCGCGTGGACTCCCGGGCCTCGCGTTGCTCGCGCGGTCCCCGCCCAAGCTCGCGTACCTCCCGCTCGTCGCGGCGGTCACGCCCTTCCCCTCGGTCACGTGCCTCCGGACGTTCGCGCCCTTCCTGGCGATCACGACGCTCCGGCCGGTCGCGGCCCTCTCGCGCCTCCCGGCCTTCGCGATTGTCGCGCCGCTCGCGGCGCTCGCGCTGCGGCCGGGGTGCGCGGTCGTCACGGGGGCGGCGCGGGGCCGACTCCGCGCCGGCCGGTTCGGCCTCCAGCGCCGTCGTGTCGCGCGACGCGGCGGGCGTCGCGCGCGCGGGGTGGAAGATCGTCGATATGAAGCGGCGGAAGAAGCCCGGCTGGGCACCGGCCGGAAGTGCCGGTGCGGGGACAGGCGGCGTCTCTTCGGGCTCGGGGCGTTCGGGTGCCGGCGTCGCCGGCAGGACCGAGCGCACGGCGGGCTCCTCGGCGCGCGTCGGCCGGATGCCGTGCAGCCCCTCGGCGGCCTCCTCGGGCTCGAGCGCCAGCTTGTAGCTGGCGGGGGCGGACTCGTCCTGCTTCACGTCCGCTGACCGCAACCGCTCGATCTCGTAGCGGGGGGTCTCGAGGTGGCGATTCGGGACCAGCACGATCTCGACGTCGTGCCGGGACTCGATCTTGGCGACCACCTGGCGCTTCTCGTTGAGCAGGAAGGTCGCGACGTCGACCGGCAGTTGGGCAACGATCCGCGCCGTGTTGTCCTTCAGGGCCTGCTCCTCGATCACCCGCAGGATCGACAGGCCCAGTGATTCGACGCCGCGCACGAAGCCGTGGCCCTCGCAGCGCGGGCAGAGCTGCTGCGTCGCCTCGCCGAGCGATGGGCGCAGGCGCTGGCGCGACATCTCGAGCAGGCCGAAGCGCGAGATGCGGCCGATCTGGACGCGGGCGCGATCCTCCTTGAGGGCCTCCTTCAGGCGGTTCTCGACCTCCCTCTGGTTGCGGGAGGGGGTCATGTCGATGAAGTCGATGACGAACAGACCGCCGAGGTCGCGCAGCCGCAGCTGCCGGGCAATCTCGTCGGCCGCCTCGAGGTTGGTGACGAGGGCGGTCTCCTCGATATCCGCGCCCTTCGTCGCCCGGGCCGAGTTGATGTCTATGCTGGTGACCGCCTCGGTGTCGTCGATCACGATCGAGCCGCCGGACGGCAGGCGAACCCCCCGCTGGAAGGCCGACTCGATCTGGCTCTCGATCTGGTACCGAGAGAACAGGGGCACCTCGTCCTCGTACAGGCGGACCTTGCGCAGGAACTGCGGCATCACCTGCCGGACGAAATCGCGCGCCTGCTCATACACCTGGCCGTCGTCGATGACGATCTCGCCGATGTCCGACCGCAGGTAGTCGCGGATGGAGCGGATGATGATGTTGCTTTCCTGATACACCAGGAAAGGGGCCCGGCGCTCTTGCGACGAGGCCTCAATCGCCTGCCAGAGCTGCAGGAGGTAATCGAGGTCCCACTGCAGCTCTTCCTGGTTCTTGCCGATTCCGGCGGTGCGAACGATCAGCCCCATGTCCTCGGGGATGTCGAGCTGGCTCATCGCCTCGCGCAGCTCGCTGCGGTCCTGGCCCTCGATCCGCCGCGACACCCCGCCCGCGCGCGGGTTGTTGGGCATCAGGACGAGGTAGCGGCCGGCCAGCGAGATGAAGGTCGTTAGCGCGGCCCCTTTCGTGCCGCGCTCTTCCTTGTCGATCTGGACCAGGACCTCCTGGCCCTCCCGCAGGGCGTCCTGGATCGTGACCCGGCCGCTGGCCTGCAGCGCCGAGTCCGAGAAATAGCTGCGGGAGACCTCCTTGAAAGGCAGGAAGCCGTGGCGCTCGGCGCCATACTCGACGAAGGCCGCCTCGAGGCTGGGCTCGACGCGGGTGATGCGCCCCTTGTAGATGTTGGCCTTTTTCTGTTCCCGGCCGGGGGTTTCGATGTCGAGGTTGTAGAGCTTCTGCCCGTCAACGATCGCAACGCGCAGCTCTTCGGGCTGGGTTGCGTTGATCAGCATTCTTTTCATGGGGTCCGGGTCTCGTCATGCGCCGTCTGCCGCGGAGCGCGCGGGTGCTTGCGGGATGGGCACTCGACCCGGCGGATGTCGGACCAGGGACGTCGACGTTCGCTGTTGTCATGGTCGGCTACCTCCCGCGCAGCGCATCCGCGAAGGGCGCCGGTGCTGGGCCGCGCCGTCCGCGTGGCTGCCGCGCGCACTCCACCGCCGGTTGCGGCGTGGCTGTTATCCGTGGCCCCGCAGGGTGGTCTCGGGTAGCCTTACGCCCCTCGACGAGGTGGCGCCTGCCCACTGTCGGGGCGGGTGGTCGCTTGCCGGGACTGCCGCGCGGTGCTCCGGCCCCCGCCGGGGCGGAGGCTGGTGAAAGGGTCTGCGACCAGCGGGCGGGCCCGTGTCGGCCGGGCCTGCTGGGCCGCTGGACTATAGCAGAGCGCCGCAGCGCAGCAAACGCCCAGTTCTCTCAATAACCTACCGGACAATGGTGCGGCCAGCATGACAGCCTCGGAGGCCTCCGGCCGTGTCGAGCACTGGGAAGCGGGCGAGGGCGATGCCGGCCAGCGCATCGACAACTTCCTGCTGCGCCGCTTGAAAGGGGTGCCCCGCAGCGTCATCTACCGGATTCTGCGGCGGGGCGAGGTGCGGGTGAATGCCCGCAGGATCGGTCCCGAGTACCGCCTGGTGGCGGGAGACAGGGTTCGGGTCCCACCGGTTCGCACCGCCGCCGAGCGTCCGGCGCCCCAACCGGGCGCGGGGCTGGCGGGTCTGCTCGCCGGCGCGGTCCTCTACGAGGATGATCGGCTGCTGGTGGTGAACAAGCCCGCGGGGCTGGCCGTCCACGGGGGCAGCGGACTCGGCTACGGGGTGATCGAGGCATTGCGGGCCCTGCGGCCGGGCGACACGGAGCTCGAGCTGGTGCACCGGCTGGACCGCGACACCTCGGGCTGTCTCATGGTCGCAAAGCGGCGCAGCCTGCTGCGGCTGCTGCATGGTTTGCAGCGGGAGGGCCTGATCGAGAAGCGCTACCTTGCCCTGCTGGCCGGCCGCTGGCGGCGGGGTGCGACCCGCGTGGACGCCCCGCTGCGCAAGAGCGTGCTCCAGGGCGGCGAGCGGATGGTCAGGGTGGCGGCGGACGGCAAGGACGCGGTGACGGAGTTCAAGGCGGTGCAGCGCTATGCCGACAGCACCCTGGTGGAGGCGACTCTCGTGACTGGGCGGACGCATCAGATCCGGGTCCATGCGGCCCACCTGGGCACCCCGATCCTGGGCGACGCCAAGTACGGCGACGCGGAGGCAAACAGCCGTTACCGGCAGCTGGGCCTGCGCCGCCTGTTCCTCCACGCCGCCGCGCTCGTCATCCACTGGCCCGGGGACGAGCCGCCGCTGCGGGTGGAGGCGCCCCTCGACCCGGCGCTCGCTCGGTTCCTTCGACAACTGGAGATCGCGTGAACGGGTATCGGCTACTGGTGTTCGACTGGGACGGGACCCTAATGGACTCCCAGGCCCGCATCGTCGGCTGCTTCCAGGCCGCCGCGGTGGACGTCGGCGTGGACGTGCCCCAGGGAGACAGGGCCAAGGACGTGATCGGGCTCGGCCTGCAGGAGGCAACAGAGCGACTGTTCCCCGATCTCGACGGGGTCCAGGTGGGCCGCGTGGTCGAGCGCTACCGCCACCACTTCCTCGGCGACCACCCGACGCCGTCCGAGCTGTTTCCCGGTGTCGTCGAGACCCTGGAGGGTCTGGCGGACGAGGGCTACCTGCTCGGCATCGCCACGGGCAAGAGCCGGCGCGGGCTGGACAAGGTGTTGAGGGAAACCGGGCTGGGCGGCCTGTTTCACGCCAGCCGCTGTGCCGACGAGGCCTTTTCCAAGCCGCACCCGCAGATGCTCGAGGAGGTGATGGCGGTGCTGGGATCAGGGCCGGCCGACACCCTGATGATCGGCGACACCGAGTACGACATGCAGATGGCCCGCAACGCGGGTGTGCCCGGCCTCGCCGTCTCCTATGGCGTCCATCCCCCGAGCCGTCTCCTCGCCGAGGGCGCCCTCGGCTGCCTGGACCGGATCGACGAACTGCCCCGCTGGCTGGCCGAGCGGCGCGGCGCCGTGAAAGCCGTGGAGGAGGTCGTGCTGTGACCGACACGTCCGAGCGCAGCCGCCCGACCTCTCCACGCGGCGAGGGTGAGGAGGGCAGCTGGGAGCGCCAGCTCGTCGAGAAGCTGGTGCTGGGCAACGTCGCCGAGCAGCGCCGGGGACGCCGCTGGCGGCTGTTCTTCAAGGGGCTGCTGTTCGTTTACCTGTTCGCCCTGCTCGCCCTCTGGGCAATCGAGCATCTGCCCGGCACGACCCTGCATGCGGGTGGCCACGCGGCGGTCGTCGGGGTCGAAGGCCTCATCTCGTCGGAGACCGACGCGAGCGCCGAGAACGTCGTCGAGGCCCTGCGGAACGCGTTCAAGGACACGGGGACCAAGGGTGTGATCCTGCGGATCAACAGCCCCGGCGGCAGCCCGGTGCAGTCGGCGATCATCAACGACGAGATCCGACGCCTGCGCGACAAGCACAAGAAGGTGCCGGTCTACGCGGTGATCGAGGACCTCGGGGCGTCCGGCGGGTACTACGTGGCGGTGGCGGCCGACAAGATCTACGTGAACCGGTCCAGCGTGCTCGGCTCGATCGGCGTGCTGATGAACGGCTTCGGCTTCGTCCAGACGCTGGAGAAGCTCGGTATCGAGCGGCGGCTGATGACGGCGGGCGAGCACAAGGGGATCTTCGACCCTTTCTCGCCCGTGGGCGAGTTCGATCGCGACCACCTGAAGCGGGTCCTGGACGAGCTGCACCAGAACTTCATCACCGCGGTCAAGGCCGGGCGCGGCAATCGCCTCAAGGACGACCCGCAGGTCTTCAGCGGGCTGTTCTGGACCGGCGAGGAGAGTCTCGAGCTCGGCCTCGCCGACGGCTTCGGTGACGTCGGCTACGTCGCCCGCACCGTGATCGGCGTCGAAACGACCGTCGACTTCACCGAGAAGGAGGACGTCTGGGAGCGCCTCGCCTCGCGGGTCGGGACCGGCGCCACTGAGGCTATCGGACGGCTCGTCGGCTGGAGCGGATCGCTGGGTTTCCGCTGAGCGCGCGGCGATTCGACGGGCGTCGACTGCGGCTCTGCCCATCCACGGCGCCACGACCAGACCATCGCGGATGGGCAGAGGGCGGAGCCCGATGCCCGATGCCCGATGCCCGTGCCCATCGACCCACGGATCAACAGATCCGCGGCAGCGGGTCGTCCTCGAGCTCCTCGAGGATGCGCTGCCCACCGAGCTCTGTGTGCAGCACCACCCGCGCGGGCCCGGTGTGTACCTCGCCGATCAGGCTCGCGCCGGCCCCAGCCGGCAGCGCGCGCCAGCGCTGCAGGGCGGTGTCGGCATCGGCTGCCGCCACCACGGCGACCACCCGGCCTTCACAGGCGAGATAAAGCGGGTCGTAGCCCAGGATCTCGCACACGGACCGCACCGGGTCGTTGACCGGAATGGCGGTCTCGTCGAGCTGCAGTCCGAGGCCGCTGGCGCGACAGATCTCGTGCGCCACGGTCGCGAGTCCGCCGCGCGTGGGGTCGCGCATGAAGCGCAGGCCCGGCAGGTCCCGCAGGGCACTCGTCAACGGGTGGACGCTGGCCGCGTCGGAGCGCAGGTCGCCGCGCATGCCGAACTCCTCCCGCGCCAGCATGACGGCCGTGCCGTGGTCGCCCACCGGACCGCTGACGAGCACGCGGTCGCCCGCGCGGATCGCGCCCAGGCCCAGCGCGAGACCCGCAGGCCGGACACCGACGCCCGTGGTGGCGAGGTAAAGGCCCGCAGCCTCGCCGCGGCGCACGACCTTGGTGTCGCCGGCCACGATCCGCACCCCCGCCTCGGCGGCGGCCGCGGCGGCGCCACGGATCACACGCTCGAGCAGCGCGACCTCCAGTCCTTCCTCGATGAACACGTTGAGGCTGAGGTAGAGCGGGTCGGCCCCTGCGACCGACAGGTCGTTCACCGTGCCGTGGACCGCGAGCGACCCGATGTTGCCGCCGGGGAACTCGATCGGCTGCACGGTGAAGCCGTCGGTCGTGAACATGACGTCGCCCGGCGGCAGCTCGAGCCTTACTGCATCGGCGTGGACATCGAGTCCGGGGTTCTGGAGATGTCGGGCGAACAGCTCCTCGATCAGCTCGCGCATGAAACGCCCACCGTTGCCGTGGGCCAGGGAGATGCGTGTCTCGCGCATTGGGTAGGGACCGACTCGAAGCCTTTGGCGGGAGGGTGGCGGTGGCCGGCCGGCGGGCCCGCCCGTTCATGCTATTGTCACAAAAACGCAGTGTAATCTGCGCGCCATATTTGACATGGGGAACCGCAAGGTGGCCAACGAAACGCGCGTCCTCGTCGTGGAGGACGAAGACGCCGTGCGCGAGCTCCTCGCCGTCACGCTCGAAGGTGCCGGCTACACGCCGCTCCCGGCGGTCGACGTGCCGGAGGCGGAGCGCCTGATGGGCGAGCGTGCGCCGGAGCTGATCCTGCTCGACTGGATGCTTCCGGGCATGAGCGGCATCGAGTTCACGCGGCGGCTGCGCAGGGAGCCGAGCCTGCGCGAAGTGCCGATCATCATGCTGACCGCACGCGGCGAGGAACACAACAAGGTGACGGGACTCGAGGCGGGCGTCGACGACTACGTCACCAAGCCGTTCTCGACCCGCGAGCTGCTGGCGCGCATCAAGGCCGTGCTGCGACGCAGCGGCGGCGACGGCAGCGACGTGGTGCAGGCGGAGGGCGGTCTGCAGATCGACCAGTCGCAGCACCGCGTCTTCGCGCGCAGCCAGCCGGTGCAGATCGGCCCGACCGAGTTCCGGCTGCTGCATTTCTTCATGACCCACCCTGAGCGCGTGTACTCGCGCTCGCAGCTGCTGGATCAGGTGTGGGGACGCAACGTGTACATCGAGGAGCGGACAGTCGACGTCCACATCCGGCGCCTGCGCAAGGCGCTCGAGCCCCACGGGTTCGAGAACCTCGTGCAGACCGTGCGCGGCGTCGGCTACCGCTTCTCTGCGCAGCAAGCCTGACGGATGAGAGCCGGCTGGTCGCAGGAGACCTGGCGCCTCGTCGGCATCCTGGCGCTGAGCCTTGTCATCGGCCTCGTGACCGGGCGCGTGCGCGACTGCCTGCTCGTCGGTCTCGCCGTCGTGCTCGCGTTGAACCTCTACAACCTCCATCAGTTCCTCGCCTGGCTCGGTGCCTCTGAGGGCCTGAAGCCCCGCGACGCACCGGGGGTGTGGGGCGAGATCTACCACCATGTCTACCTGCTGCAGCGGCGCAACCGCAAGCGCAAGCGCAAGCTCGCCAAGCTGCTCGCCCAGTTCCAGCTGTCGGCGGAGGCGATGCCCGATGCGGCAGTCGCCCTCGGGGAGGGCTGGGACATCCGCTGGTTCAACGAGGCGGCGACGCGCCTGCTGGGACTGCGACCGGGCCAGGATGCGGGCAGCTCGATCCGCAACCTGCTGCGCAATCCCGACTTCCATGCGTATCTGAGCGCCGGGGAGTTCGACCGCTCGGTGGAGATCGGCGCACCGGGCCATCTCGGCCGGCGTCTGTCGGTGCGTATCATCCCCTTTGCCGGCAACCAGCGGCTGCTGCTGGCGCAGGACGTCACCGACCGCTATCGGCTCGAGCGAATCCGGCGCGATTTCGTCGCCAATGCCTCGCACGAACTGCGCACGCCGCTGACGGTCATCGCCGGCTTCGTCGAGAACATGCGGCACGACGACACCGCCGCGGCCAGGCACTGGGCCCGCCCGCTCGCCCTCATGGAGCAGCAGGCGGCCCGCATGCAGCGGATCGTCGAGGACCTGCTGCTCTTGTCGGGACTCGAGAGCGGGCAGGCGGTGACCGACGCGCAGGACGTCGACGTCGGCGCGTTGATCCACGACATCCGCGAGGAAGCGATTGCCGCGGGCGGGCCGGATGCCCCCAGCCTGATTGCCGAGGTGACGGCGGAGGCGCGCCTGCGCGGTGGGAGCCAGTACCTGCGCAGCGCGTTCACGAACCTGGTGATGAACGCCGTGCAGCACACCCCCGCCGGGGCGAAGGTCTGGATCCGCTGGCGCCTCGACGGCGACCGGGGGGTGTTCGAGGTCCAGGACACGGGGGAGGGCATCCCTGCCGAGCACATCCCCCGCCTGACCGAGCGCTTCTACCGGGTCGACGTGGCCCGCTCGCGCCGGCGCGGCGGTACCGGCCTCGGCCTCGCGATCGTCAAGCACGTCCTGCAGAACCACGACGGTCAGCTCGAGATCGAGAGCGAGGTCGGTGTCGGCAGCACCTTCCGGTGCGTGTTTCCAAGCGCACGCCTCGTGTTCTCGGCTAACCTAGACGAACAGCGCAAAGCGGCGGGCTGAGGCCGCCCGCCAACGACCGAGGAAACCGGGAACGACATGAGCCAGTCCGATCTTCTGCACCACTACTCGCAGCAGTTCAACCAGGAGCTGGAAGAGATCCGCACGAACGTCCTCGCCATGGGTGGGCTGGTCGAGCAGCAGCTCGAGGAGGCCCTCAACGCCCTGGTGTCCGGCGACGTCGGCCATGGCGAGCGGGTCGTGGCGAACGACTACCAGGTGAACGCGCTCGATGTGCAGATCGACGAGCGCTGCACAGTGATCCTGGCGCGGCGGCAGCCGACGGCGAGCGACCTGCGCCTCGTTCTGGTCGTCATCAAGACCACGGCGGACCTGGAACGCATCGGTGACGAGGCGAAGCGGGTGGCGCGGATGGCGATCCGCCTGGGCAGCGCGGACCACTCACGCGGGCTGTTCCTCGAGATCGAGCACCTCGGCACCCTCGTGCGCGGAATGCTCAACAAGGCGCTCGACACCTATGCGCGGATGGACGTCGTCGCGGCCCTCGAGGTGGCGAAGGAGGACCAGCGCATCGACCGCGAGTACGAGAACGTGATGCGCCAGGCGATCACGTACATGATGGAGGATCCGCGGTCGATCCCCTTCGTGCTGGACATCATCTGGTCGGCCCGTGCCCTCGAGCGCATCGGCGACCGCTGCCGCAACATCGCCGAGTACGTGATCTATTTCGTGAAAGGCAAGGACGTCCGGCACACCAACCTCGAGCAGATCGAGGAGGAACTCATCCGCCGCTAGGGCCGCGAGGGCCTGAAAACGAAGAACCCGGCACGAGGCCGGGTTCCGTGCGGTGCGCGGCAGCGCTATTTCTTCTCGGCAGGGGCGCTCGGTGCGGCAGCCGCCGGCGCGGCTGGTGCGGCCGGTGCGGCCGGTGCGGCATAGGGGTACGCCAGCGGCGCATAGCCCCAGGCGGGGTAGCCCCAGCCCGGATAGCCGCCGTAGTAGGGGTAGCCACCCCAACCCGGGTAGCCCCAGCCCGGATAGCCACCGTAGTAGGGGTAGCCACCCCAGCCCCAGGGGCCACCACCCCAGCCAGGACCCCAGCCGCCCCAGCCCGGACCCCAGTCGTCCCAACCCCAGAATGCACCGGCGTTCGTCGCAGCCATCAAGGTGCCCCCCGCCAGGGCGGCAGCCAACAAAGCACGCTTCGCGGTCTTCATCACGGCGTCTCCTTCAAGGATGGTAGTGTCAGCTACTTCTGCGAAGACGGAGCAGGGCTCCGTTCGAAAACCAGCCTACTACCGGCGCGAGGGAAGGGTGTTGATCTGAGTCAGAAAATCAG
>Ga0102851_10003197_pt1 | contig 10134 bp, 10 predicted proteins | sample Mud3Dept3metaG_FD_79558 | JGI IMG/M metagenome (GOLD analysis project Ga0102851, IMG submission 79558) | Freshwater wetland microbial communities from Ohio, USA, analyzing the effect of biotic and abiotic controls - Mud 3 Core 4 Depth 3... | ecosystem: Environmental > Aquatic > Freshwater >...
CCACCTCGGTCCGCGATATCGTCGACCGCGCCAAGGGGCACGGGATGCCCGGGGTAATCGTGGACGGGAATGACGCCCTGGCGGTGTACGAGACGGTCCGGGAGGCCATTCAGCGCGCCCGGTCGGGGCAGGGCCCGACCTTCATCGAGTCCAAGACCTACCGCATGCACGGGCACACCGCCATGGACCGCTTTCATCTGGGGGGCTATCGCCCCAAAGAAGAGGTGGATGAATGGGAAAGGAAAGACCCTGTGATGCGGCTTCGGGTCCGGCTGCTGGAGATGAAGGCGTCGTCGGAGGCGGGCCTGCAGGAGATTGAGAGGCGGGCGAAAGAAGAAATTGACGGCGCGGAGAAATTCGCCAAAGAGAGCCCGTATCCCACTAGAGAAGAGCTTTCCCGCGATACCTACGCGGAATAGGGAGGAGGATCGAGGAATGGGATCAAAAGAGATGACTTACGCTGAAGCGATTCGCGAAGGCCTGCGGGAAGAGATGCGGAAGAATGAAGAGATCATCCTCCTGGGGGAGGATATCAAGATCAATGTATGGACCGTGACCCGTGACCTCTACAAGGAATTTGGAGACCGGGTCATCAACACTCCCCTTTCCGAATCGGGATTCTGCGGGGCGGCGGTGGGGGCGGCCCTGACCGGCATGCGCCCGGTGGTGGAGGTCATGTACCCCGACTTTACCCTGTACGCCGCAGATTCCATCGCCAACCAGGCGGCCAAGTACCGGTACATGTGCGGGGGAGGGCCCTTCAAGGTGCCGGTAGTCTTCCGGATTGCCGGGGGCGGAAGCTCCAACGGGGCCGGCTGCCATCACGGCCAGTCCCTGGAGGCCACGTTCATCCATTTTCCCGGGTTGAAGGTGGTCTTCCCCTCGACGCCTCACGACGCCAAGGGATTAATCAAAACGGCGATCCGGGATGATAACCCGGTGCTGTTCTACGAACACAAGCTACTTTACGGGGTCAAGGGCCCGGTTCCGGAAGAAGAGTACACCCTCCCCATCGGAAAGGCGGAAGTCAAGCGGGAAGGGTCAGATGTGACCATCGTTTCCTACGCCTGGACCCTGCACAAAGTCCTCCGGGCCGCCGAGCAGCTGGCCAAGGAGGGAATCGAGGCCGAGGTGATCGATCTAAGGAGCCTGCGCCCCCTGGACAAGGAGTGCATCTTCCATTCTTTGAAAAAAACCTCCAAGCTGGTGACCGCCGAAGAAGGAAGCAAGATGGGCGGAGTGGGGGCGGAGATCGCGGCCGTGGTGGCCGAAGAAGGACTTCATCTCCTGGACGCGCCGGTCAAACGATTGGCCATGGCGGAAATGATCATTCCCAGTTCGAGGTACGCGGATCAGATGTTCATTCCCCAGGAGGCCGACATTGTGGCCGCGGTGAAAGAGCTGTTCTGATAGCAACCCTTTTTATTTGACAATCGCTGGGGCTTGGGCTCCGATTCGTCTAAAAGATCGGTGCGTTCGGGGAACGCACCCTACATTTCTGTTGCATCCCTTCAAATTCTTCATGGAAGAACCAGGAGAAAGAAACAATGGCTTTTGAGGTGAAACTGTCGAGTCTGGGGGTTTCCATCACCGAGGGGACCATCGTCCGCTGGTTGAAACAAGAAGGGGACCGGGTGGAGAAGGGGGAGATCCTGGCCGAGGTGGAGACGGAGAAGGTGAACTTTGAGATTGTCGCTCCGGAAGCGGGGGTCCTGCTGAAAGTTTTCTACGGGGAGAAGACCATCGCCAAGGCGGAAGCCACCGTGGCCCTCGTGGGGACGGAAGGGGAAGACGTGTCGGCCATGGTGGAAAAAGTCCTCCAGGAGAGGAAAGAACCGGAGGAAAAGGCCGCCCCCCCGAATAAGAAGGAGAGAGTCGCCGGAGGAAAGACGAGGGCGTTTCCCGCGGCCAAGTTCCTGGCCAAGGAACACGGCATCGACCTGGCCGAGGTAACGGGGACGGGTCCCGGCGGGCAGGTGACCAAGGAAGACGTGGAAAAGTTCATGGCCCGGAAGCAGCCGCGGCGGGAAGAGGGGATCCCCGAGCTGGAGGAAATCCTGCCCCTGGTCGGAATTCGCAAAGCCATCGCCGACGGAATGTCCCTCAGTGTCCGCACCGCGGCCCACGTCACCACGGTTGCTGAGGTGGACATGACCGAGCTGGTGAGGATGCGGACCGACCTGGCCCCGAAATGGAAGGACGAAGGGATCGGCCTGACCTATGTCCCCTTCGTCATTCGAGCGGCGGCGCGGGGAATCGAAAAATTCCCCATCATCAATTCCCAGACCCTGGCGGACCGGATCATCGTCAAGAAGTACATCAATTTCGGAGTGGTCGTGGCCATTGCCGAAGGACTGATCACCCCCGTGCTCAAACGGGTGGAGTCCAGGAGCGTAAAGGAGATCGCCCGGATGATGGAGGATATTTCGCCACGGGCGCGGGACCGGAAGCTGGGCCTGGAAGACATAAGGGGGGGAACGATCACCCTCTCCAACCCCGGGGTCTTCGGCGCCGTGCTGGCCACCCCCATCATCTACCAGCCGCAGAACGCCCTGCTGTGGATGGGGAGAATAGCCAAGATGCCGGTGGTGCGCGAGGACGCCGTCGTCATTCGGTCGATGATGTACCTCTGTCTTTCCTACGACCATCGGGCCATCGACGGGAGCATCGGAGCCCAATTCCTTCAATCCGTGAGGAAGTCCCTGGAAACCCCGGCGACCCTTCTGGAGGGATGAGATATTTGGGAGTGAGGTCCAGGCCGGCAGGTTGGCGGTCGGGAAAGAAGAACCTGGAAGGAGGGATTCGATGCGGTTGGAAAATCAAATTGCTATTGTCACCGGCGGAGGGCAGGGCATTGGGCGGCAGATCGCTCTTCGTCTGGGACAGGAGGGAGCGGTGGTGGCGATCGCCGACATCAACGAGCAGGGGTCCAGGGAGACCGCCGAAATGATCGGGGGAAAGAAGGCCCGGGTGATTCCTACCGACCTGGTCTCCGAAGAGCAGATCCGGAACCTGGTGCAAGCCGTCTTGAAAATCGACGACCGGATCGACATCCTGGTCAACAACTCGGGGATCATGGGCCCGGTGAAACCCGTGGAAGAAATCACCGCGGAAGAGTGGGATGCCACTTTCGCGGTTAACCTTCGGGGCATGTTCCTCTGCTGCAAATACGTGGTCCCGGTGATGAAGAGACAGGGCCAGGGAAGCATCGTCAACATTTCCTCGATTACCGGGAAGAGGCCCCTCACCGAACGGCTGCCCTACGCGGCATCCAAGATGGGAGTGATCGGCCTAACCCGAACCCTGGCCGCGGAGTTGGGGAAGTGGAAGATCCGGGTAAATGCCGTCTGCCCGGGCGCGGTAGCCGGACCGCGCCTGGACCGGGTCATGGAAGGGATCATGAAGTTCTCCGGGAAGAGCCGGGAGCAGGTGATGGCCGAAAGAGCCGCGGCCTCTCCCCTGAGAACCTTCATCGACGCCAAGTACATCGCCGCGGTGGTAGCCTTTCTCTGTTCGGAGGATGCGTCCATGATGACCGGCCAGGATATCAACGTTTCCGCAGGGACCGTGATGTATTGACCTGCAGGATTGGGAGGAGGAAAAAGGGTGAAAGCCGCGGTGTTCAAGGAGAAGAATCTTCTGGTGGTTGAAGAAGTTCCGGACCCGAAACCGAAAGATGATGAAGTGGTGATGAAGGTGAGCTACTGCGCCATCTGCGGCTCGGACCTGCATCGTTATCATTATGGAATGATGTCCCCCGGGACCATCATGGGTCACGAGTATTCGGGAATCGTCGTGGAGGTGGGGAAAGGCGTGAAGGGGTTCAAGCCGGGAGATCGGGTCACCCGTTCCGGTGGAAAGATCAACCCGGGAAGGGACCTTCCCAATTTCCCCCCCCGGTACAGCGCCAAGGAAAGGGGTTTCCTCCCCCTGAGGCCGGGCGCTTATGCCCAGTACCTGGCTACTCCGGAAAACCTGCTGCTGAAGCTTCCCGATTCCCTCGGCGAATTGGAGGCCTCGCTGATCGAACCCCTGACCGTTTCCCTTCATATGATCCGCATATCAAACATCCGGCTGGGGGATAAAGTCATCGTCCTGGGAGCAGGCCCCATCGGGCTCCTGGCGCAGCAATGCGCCGCTCTGGCGGGAGCCGTGCAGGTTTATGTCTCCGATATCAACCCGGCCCGTCTGAAAGCGGCGTCGGAGCTGGGGGCCCATCGGGTTTTCAATCCCTCCAGGGTTAACCTTGTCCAGGAAGTGGTTGCCCTGACCGGCGGGCTGGGAGCCGACCTGGCCTTCGAATGCGCCGGAGCGAAACCCACCCTTCAGCAAGCCTGCGAGGCGGTGAAGATGGGCGGAAGAGTCATGGTGGTCGCTTTGGCCTGGGAGCGGGTGGATTGCCTGCCGGTGGAGTGGGTGGGCAGGGAAGTGGAAGTGAAAGCCTGCTACGGAAGCCTGAACAGCGAGTGGCTGATTTCTCTGGCCCTCATGGCGGAAAAGAAGATTCAGACCAAGCCCATGATCACCCAAATCATCGGACTGGAGGAAATCCAGGAAGCTTTTCAGGAGCTGCTCAAGCCGGATACCCCACAGGTCCAGGTCGTGGTCCGATGCAATTAGTCATCGATGAAAACAAACCCGGGTCATCCACCCCTTCACGGGGAAGGATCCAAAGGAGGAGAAAATGAAGAAATGCCGTGTTATTCCTTTCCTTTTGATCGTTGTTTTTTTGATAAGTTCCGCCGGTCCGGGTTGGGCCGACAAATATCCTTCCAAACCCATCCGATACATCATCCCTTATGCGGCCGGCGGCGGCAACGATGTTCTGGCCCGGGCCTTCCAGAAGCCTTTCGAAAAGGAATTGGGGGTTCGAATCCTCATCGAGAACATATCTGCCGGGACAACCAAAGTAGCCACCCTGGAGGCCATGAAGGCCAAACCGGACGGATACACGCTGATCCACATGTCCGACCCGGCTTGGGTGGCCTATTATTATTCCAAGACCTACGATACGAAGGTTTGGGAGGTAATGACTCCCATCGGAAACCTCACCTCCGAACCCTACGGCTTCGTGGAAGTGCGGGCGGAATCTCCCTATAAGACCTGGGCGGACCTGGTAAGGATCGCCAAAGAGAACCCCGGCAAACTGACCTGCGGTGGACCGGGCGCGGGGGGGATGATGGAACTCATCATGAACGAGATTACCGGGGCCGCGGGGGTTAAGACCCAATATCTTCCCTTTGTCGTGGCCGGACCGAGCAAGACCGCCCTCCTGGGTGGACATATCGACTTCCGGGTCTGCCAGCCCACCGAGGCAATCACCATGATCCGTGCGGGCAAGACCCGGGGCCTGGCTGTTTCCACGGACAAGCGAATGGAAGACCTGCCCGATGTGCCCACGTTCAAGGAACTGGGGATCGGGGATTCCATCATTCTGACCCGGTCCATCTGGGGTCCTCCAAAGCTTCCCAAGGAAATCGTCAGCCATCTGACTAAAACCATCGAGCGGGCCACCAAGGACCCGGAATTCATCAAGGTGGCGCAAGAGCAGCTTTTGTATACGGTGGAATATCGTCAATCAGGAAAGGTGTTGGAGGCACTGGTTAACTTTGACAAGCGGTACGGAGCCAAACTGGCCGAGGCCTACAAATGATTCACCGATGAGGGCCAAGCGGAAAGGCACCGGGATCGGCGGAGATGGATTGGGTCCCCAGGGCGGGAAAAGCAGGATGAGGAACCGAGAGATCCTGAGCAGTCTGGTTGGGTTGGGGTTGGGAACCCTTTTTTTGATCGGCAGCCTGCGGGAAGGGCTGTTCCGGAAGGGAGTGCCGGGGCCGGGCTTTTTGCCCTTCATCACCGCCCTCGCTTTAATGGGTCTCTCTTTGATGGTTTTTTTCCCCGCCCTGGGGAAAAAGAAAGGGGAAAAAGAGGCAGTCGAGAAATTTTTCCCGGAGAAGGATAGCTTTAGGAAAATATTACTCGGCCTGGGAGCTCTGTTCTTGTACGGCGTTTCCCTCGAGTACCTGGGCTACATCTCCACTACGATCCTGTTCCTGGTCTTCACCTTCCGGCTGATGGAAAGGGAAAAATGGAAAGGCCCCCTGTTTTTTGCGGTTTCCACGGCCTTTCTGACGTACCTTCTGTTTGTCGTCTTGTTGGAAGTCCAGCTGCCCAAGGGGGTTCTGGGGATCGGATGAGGTTATTCTGATGGCCTTCGGTGAGCAATTCTATCTGGCCTTCAGCGTGGCCCTGGAACCCCTCAACCTCTTTTTATGTTTTCTAGGTTGTTTGATCGGAACCTTTGTAGGGGTCCTTCCCGGCTTAGGCCCCGCCGCTTCCATTTCCCTGTTGCTCCCCATCACCTTCAAGCTCTCCCCGGTCTCCGCCATCATCATGCTGGCCGGCCTTTACTATGGAACCATGTACGGCGGGTCCACCACCTCCATATTGATCAATGTCCCCGGGGAAGCGGCTTCCGTCGTAACCTGCTTGGACGGCTACCAAATGGCCCGGAAGGGGCGGGCCGGCCCGGCTTTGGGGATCGCGGCATTCGGCTCGTTCATTGCGGGTACCTTTGGTACTCTGATGATCATGATCCTGGCGCCTCCCCTGGCCGGTTTCGCGCTGAAATTCGGCCCCCCCGAATTCGTGGGCCTGGTCTTTATGGGGCTCACCATGGTCACCTACCTGTCCAGCGGATCCATGGTCAAGGCCCTCATGATGGCAGCCATAGGCCTGCTTCTCAGCTACATCGGTGTGGACATCGTGACGGGAAGGGAGAGATTTACCCTGGGAATTGCCACCATTGCCGGCGGGTTCGATATTGTCCCCATCGTCATGGGCCTATTTGGGATATCGGAGGTTTTGCTGAACCTGGAAAGATCCATGGCCGGGAGGGAGGTTTTCCAAACCAAAATCGAGCATCTTTTTCCCAATCGGAGAGATTGGAAAGAATCTTCCGGGTCCATCCTTCGAGGTTCCATTCTTGGCTTTTTTCTGGGGCTGATCCCCGGAGGGGGCGGATTGATTGCCTCTTTTATATCTTATGCAGTAGAAAAGAAGGTGGCCCGGAGACCGGAAAATTTCGGCAAGGGGGACATCCGGGGAGTGGCCGGGCCCGAAACCGCGAATAACGCCGGGGCCCAGGGTGCCTTCATCCCCATGCTGACCATGGGGGTGCCCTGCAATGTAGTGCTGGCCATTCTCATGGGCGCGCTGATGATCCATGGGGTGACTCCGGGGCCGCGCTTGATCATCGAACACCCGGTGGTATTCTGGGGAGTCATCGGCAGCATGTACGTGGGGAACGCCATGCTGCTGGTTTTGAACCTTCCCCTGATCGGGCTCTGGGTGAGGCTGCTCAAGGTCCCTTATTCCTATCTCTTCCCCTTCATCTTTCTCTTTTGCCTGATCGGTGCCTATACCGTAGGGAATAATATCATGGATGTTCATATCATGATCCTGTTCGGAATTCTGGGATACCTCATGAAAAAGTATGGATATGAACCCGCCCCCCTGGTCCTGGCCTTTGTTTTGGGACCCATGTTCGAAAACGCCCTGCGCCAATCCCTGATCATCTCCAGGGGAAATCCCGTGATTTTCCTGACCCGCCCCATAGCGGCGGTCTTCGTGCTCGTCGCCCTGCTCCTCCTCGTCTCTCCGCTGCTTTTGCGAATCTGGGGAAAAGAAAGGCCGGGAGTGGGACTCAAAGAGGATTGAGTCCGCTTCATCTCGAAGGAAGAGGGTCTTTTTTCTCAGCGGATTCCGAGGAAACTGAAGGGTCGCTCGGAAGGACCCGTTTGCGGGGCCAATATACGCAGGGCCCTGGGGAGGACCCGGAAGGTTTCCGGCGTCTGGCCGATGAGGTCGCCGTCGCCGTGAATGCTGACCGGAGGGGAGGATTTGATTTCCAAGGCCGACACAGTGTGGAAGAGGGCCCCCGGCAGCTTCTTCAGCCCGAGAAAGGGGAGTTTGGGAAGGGCGGTGATCACCCCCAGGTTGGGGGTTTCGGGAATCAGGCAGATATCCATCAGCCCGTTGTCCGCCTTGACCGAAGTGGTAATCCTGAAAATATAGGCATACCGGGCGATCTTGGTGAGGAGGATCTGCCAGGAAGGTCCTTCATATTCCCAATTACCCGCCCGAAGGGAAACTTGAGACGGGGGGTAATGGGCCAATTCCGAAAAAAAAGCGATGGAAAACGGCAATATTCCCTTGGCGACCTTCCTCAACCATTCCGCCTGCTGGACCACTGCCGCATCGAATCCGATGCCCGCGGTGCCGGCGATGTATTTCCCCGAATCGGTGCGGATGACATCCACCGCTCTCGGCTTGCCATCCTGAATTACACGAAGAGCCCTTTTCAACTGGAATGGTATGCCCCAATTGCGGGCCAGATCGTTTGCGGTTCCGATGGGAAGGACTGCCAGGGCAACGGGGCGCTGGACCAGGGCGGGAAGGAGAGAATGGATCGTGCCGTCTCCCCCGCAGGCCACGACCACCTCGCAGCCCCTTTTCTGGGAGCGGACAGCAATGTCCTGGGCCTCCCCGGCATGGCGGGATAAAGCGATGTCCCCGGCCAGACCCAGGAGCTTCATTTGGTTCTTCAAAAGAGAGAGGACCTTCTCCCCTCTGCCGCCGCCTGAAGCGGGGTTGAGGATGAATTGAATTTTCACCTGGCCCTCAGGGATCGGGGAAGCGACAAGATGGGAAGGCGGGAAGGTTGTTGGTCAGCGCCCCGAGTCGGTCTCATCAGGGAATCCTTGCCTGTTTGGAGGAATGGGCCCTATCCCTCGGATCTTTTGGGGGCCGGTTGCCGGCTCGGGTTGGGAGACAGTTCCTTTTTCCTCTTCCTGGAGCGGAAATATTCCATGGGCCGTAGGATCAGATGGTAAAAGAGACTTCCGCTCACCATGAGACAAAATTCTATGAACTTCTGTTTAAAACCGGAACTCACAAAGTACAAGGCTTTTAAACCCCCTCAAGAAATTTGCTGGCGGCTTCCATCCTTCTCCGCCTTTCTCGGTTCGCCCCCTTCGGGGAAAGACGGCTCCCGCGGGCGGCCCCGACGAGGATTGGATATTATTATAGCCGCTTTAACTTGTTTCGACCAAGGGTTTTCTGGGGACGAATCAGAAATCTTGGTCGGTTAGGTACATGGTGGCCGTGGCTTCGGCAGCCATCGTCCCGTCTTCGAATTCGGCCTTGGCATAGGTTTCGATGAGCTTTCGGGTTTTCCTCTTGACTTCTCCGGTTAGCAGGATCTTCTGGCCCGTTTGCACCGTCTTGCGGATGCGCATCTCCATCTTGGCGGTCATCCCCTTGATCCCCTGGAAATAAAGGACATACCCGAAAGCCTCGTCCAGGCACAGGGCCAGGAGCCCTCCATGGAAAACCCCGTTCCAGCTCTGGTGGTAGGGGCCGGGGGTGAACTCAGCTTTGGCCTTGCCTTCTTCGAAGCGGAAGTCCAGCTTGAGGCCGATGGGGTTCTTCTTGCCGCAGGCGAAGCAAAAACCGTATTTTTCTTGATCCGCAATTTCCATTTCAAGGACCTTTCACCACAGAGACACAGAGTGCACTGAGAAATACCATTCAGCACTAAATCCCAAGTAGCAATAAAATTCTAGGCAAAGATATTTGAAATTTCCATTCGATTCCCTCCCCCTGTGACGGGGGAGGGTGGGGGTGGCGGTGAATCAGAGCAAATTTCGATTCCCCTCCCCTGAATCCCCTCCCGTGAGGGGCGGGGAGATTTTTTAGGATCATTTGTTAGAAGAAAATCCTCAAATTTAAAGGGGTAGGAATCCAATGACCAGGGTCCAAAATTCCCAAACCGTCCAATCCCGAGGTTTGGATCGTTGAATTTTTGGATTTTGGAATTTGTTTGGGATTTGGTGCTTGGAATTTCTTATCCATTTCTCCGTGTACTCAGTGTCTCTGTGGTGAAATTGGATTACCTTCCGGTGTTCCCTTTAGGGATCCGGCCGGTGTGGATGCACTCCGACCGAAGGCGCCGGCCGACGATCTTTTCCACCATCCTCCCAATGTCCAGGAGACGGTTCACGTCGATTCCCGTTTCGATCCCCATCTCGTCCATCATGACCACCATATCTTCGGTGGAGACCAGCCCGACAA